>Ga0134093_1000666_pt1 | contig 40028 bp, 27 predicted proteins | sample 4_1taG_FD_94452 | JGI IMG/M metagenome (GOLD analysis project Ga0134093, IMG submission 94452) | Switchgrass degrading microbial communities from high solid loading bioreactors in New Hampshire, USA - 4_13_20_68_A1 metaG | ecosystem: Engineered > Bioreactor > Semi-continuous > Anaerobic >...
CTAAAATTTTCATATTTTTTAAAATAAAAATAGCTTGAAAACCCAGTTAATATTTAAGTTTCAAGCTCTATAGTTCAAAATGTAACTGCAAAACAGTGGATTTCAAAATAATAATGCATAAAATCATCCTAATAAATTGTAATTAAATTAATTGTATCGAAGGCAAAAATGTAGTACTATTAATTTAGTGAAGTATGTTCATTTGCTTATGGTTAAATGAATTGACAATTTAATAATCGTTATATGTTAATAGTTTGCTTTTTAATATAAATATAAAAAATCGTTGGAGGTGTTTCAATTTCAATTAAATCTAGAATTACCGGAACAAGTTACTCAATAACACTAATTTTTACTTGGAAAAGTAAAATTAGTGCTTTTTGGCGTTAGTCACATTTTTCACTAAAATTTGCACCCATGATTTATAGTATACCTGATTTACCGGCTATACCAGGGATTAAATTAATAGGGTGTAAGTGTAATTTGTTTCGGCATATGAAACATACCAATTAAAAATTTTTATGAAAGGAAGGAATAGGATGGGAAGGAGTAAAAGTTTTTCAAAGAGATTAAAGTCTTTGGTTGCAGGTGCAGCTATAGCTGCATCGGCAGTAATTCCTGTTAACACTCTACCGACTATTGCTGCTGATGTAGAAATAAACTATGCAAAAGCACTGCAATATTCTCAGTTTATGTACGATGCAAACATGTGCGGTACCGGTGTTGACGAAAATAGTTTGTACAACTGGAGGGGTAATTGCCATGTTTATGATGCAAGGCTGCCTCTTGATTCCACAAACACCAACATGAGCGATAGTTTTATCGCGAAGTACAAAAATGTGCTTGATCCCGATGGAGATGGCACAGTAGACGTATCCGGCGGTTTTCACGATGCCGGTGACCATGTTAAGTTCGGTATGCCTGAGGCATATTCCGGTTCAACCCTTGGCTGGGGATTCTATGAGTTCAGAGAAGCATATGAAGCTACAGGACAAGACGAACATGCCAAGACAATACTCAGATATTTTAACGATTACTTTATGAGATGTACATTTCTTGATGAATCGGGTAAAGTAGTAGCTTTTTGCTACCAGGTAGGTGACGGTGATGTTGACCATGCTTACTGGAATGCACCCGAAATAGATGAAATGTTCAGAAGAGGCTGGTTCGCAACAGAAGAACTTCCATCAACCGACTGTGTTACTGCAGCTGCTGCATCCCTTGCCGTAAACTATTTGAATTTTAAGGATGAGGACCCAGAATATGCAGCAAAAAATCTTAAATATGCAAAAGCTTTGTTTGAATTTGCAGAGAAGACCCCCGACAAATCTTGTAATGCCGATGGACCAAAAGGTTATTATACATCATTGAAGTGGCAGGACGACTATTGCTGGGCTGCAGCATGGTTGTTCTTGGCAACAGAGGACTACCACTATTTAGATGAAGTATGGAAATACTATGACTATTATGCACCTTCCTGCTGGACTCATTGTTGGAACGATGTTTGGGCAGGAACAGCATGTTTGATTGGTGAAATTGACGACAAGTATGACAAAAACAGTGATGAATTTGAAAATGCCTACAGAGCAGCTACCAACAAAAGTCCTTATGAAGAAATAGACTTTTGGAGTCAGATAGCTAAAACTGTAGACAATTGGATGAATGGACAAACTGTTATTATTTCACCTGGTGGATATGCCTTCCTTAACCAGTGGGGTTCTGCAAGGTATAACACAGCTACACAGCTGTTAGCTCTCGTATATGACAAACACCATGGTGACAAGCCTTCAAAGTACAGTGAGTGGGCAAAATCACAAATGGATTATTTAATGGGTAAAAATCCATTGAACCGTTGTTACATAGTAGGTTACAGTGATATTTCTGCTAAATTCCCTCATCACAGGGCAGCTTCCGGATTATCGAGATGTGAAGATCCACGTCCGCATAAATATGTACTTTACGGTGCATTAGTCGGAGGCCCAGATGCACAGGATCAGCATATAGATAGAACAGACGATTATATTTACAATGAGGTAACAATAGACTATAATGCTGCTTTTGTCGGTGCATGTGCCGGACTTTACAAATATTTCGGAGATGAATCCATGAAGATTACCCCGGACTTCCCACCGATAATAAATACTGAAGATCCCGATGAGGGAGGAAACCAATATTGGGTAGAAGCTTTTTGTGTTGATATCGTTCAGTCCGACGGTCCAAAAGCTACTGAAGTAACCCTTTATGTTTATTCCAATGCAACTAAAGCTTCAAAGAATATTTCGGTAAGATATTATTTTGATGCAACGGGAATGACTTCCTTAGATCCCAATAAGATTGAATTAAGACAGCTTTATGATCAGACAGCGGCAGAAACAAACTATGCGGCCGAATTAACAGGACCTCACCATTACAAGGACAATATCTATTATGTTGAAATAAAATGGCCTGATTTCCCGATTGCCAACTCTAACAAGAAGTATCAATTTGCTCTTGGAACCTATGCTTGGCAAAACTACTGGGATCCGTCCGATGACTGGAGCCATCAGGATCTGAGAGTTGAAGAGGACAACTGGAAAGGTACTCCTCAAAAAACCGATTACATTTGCGTATACGACAACGGAGTTCTCGTAGGAGGTATCGAGCCTGATGGAACAACTCCTTCGGATAATCCTACGCCGACACCTACAATTACACCTACTCCAACACCTCCGGTAGACGATGATGTTATTGTTGGAGATGTAAACGGCGATAAAGAGGTAAATTCTCTTGACTTTGCATTATACAGAATGTATTTGGTGGGAAAAGTGAAAAACTTCCCGAATGAAAAAGCTACAAAAGCCGCTGATATTAATGGTGATGGTGACAGAAACTCTCTTGATTTCGGGTTGCTTAGAATGTATTTGATAGGAAAGATTAAAGAATTCCCTAAAAAATAATATAAGTTTAAAAAGCGAAGTGCACATTAGTGCCTTCGCTTTTTTTATAGGGGACGGTTCTCTTTAAAACAGTTTAGAACAGGGGTGGTTTACTGTTTCGAAGCAGTGAACCACCTCCTGTTCTATGTTCAAGTATTCTGCTTTCATATTTTATTATAAGGTGACATAGATTATAATTATATCTAGTATGAGAGAAGTCTGTTATCAAACATCCAGTATATTAATTTGAAGTTATTGAATACCCATTTTCAATTTGATAAGAACAGGAGAGAGAGTAAATGATAATTTTTGATGCCCATTGCGATACTATTACCAGGATAATGGAGTTGAATTCAAATTTATATAGCAATAAATGTCACATAGATATACAGAGGCTTAAGAAACTGGGAGGTTTTGTTCAAACCTTTGCAGCATTTATTGATCCCGTATATTCTCCTGCATATTCGATGAAGCGGGCCATGCAAATTATCGATCGATTTTATAGTGAACTGGAAAACTATAAAGATGATATTATGTTATGTTGTAATTACAAAGATATTGAAGACGCCTTGTCCCAAGGAAAGGTTGCTGCAATGCTTTCCATAGAGGGCGGTGAAGCACTGCAAGGGGATTTGGGAGCTTTAAGGAATTTTTATCGCTTGGGAGTTAGAAGTGTATGCCTTACATGGAATTATAGAAATGAAATAGCCGACGGTGTAAAAGATGAAGAAACCGGCGGAGGATTAACACCTTTTGGAAAAAAGCTTATAAAAGAAATGAATCAGTTGAAAATGCTTGTCGATTTGTCGCATATATCCCAGAAAGGATTTTGGGATGTAATGGAAACCACAACCAAACCGATAATTGTTTCCCATTCAAATGCCAGGAAAATATGCTCTCATCCAAGGAATTTGTATGACGATCAAATAATTGCAGTTGCTGAGAATGGCGGAGTTATAGGTATAAATTTCTATCCCGATTTTCTTAATGATGACGGTAGGGCTACAGTTAAAGATATCGTAAACCATATTGAACATATAATTTCCTTGGCCGGGCCTGACCATATAGGAATCGGTGCGGATTTTGACGGTATAGAAAAGACTCCTGAAGGTATTTGCGGTGTTGAAAGTATAAATTTGGTATTTGAAGAACTGTCAAAGCTTAATTATTCTGATGAAGTGATTGATAAGCTTGCCTCAGGGAATTTTTTAAGGCTTATAAAAGAAATGGATTAAAGTGAAAAAAGTTAACGATTTGAATTATTTGATACATTAACTTGCATTTTTTAAAACTTTTATAAACTTTGCAATTCGAAAATGGAATATAGGTTTGTTTAATTTTGGTTTACATAAGCACAATGTAACGAATTGAAGTTATATTGTGTTTATTTTTTCTGTTTTTGCTGTATTGAACTTTATATCTTTTTTCTACAACAAGCAAATTTATATAATTATATTTATTTGCTTTTAAAATTAGCACAATATGTAAACACAAACGGTAAAAAATATCGGTTATTAAACTTTAGCTAAAATAAATTTGCATAAATCAAAGCATAATCTTGCAAAAAAGCATATAATGTATTAAAATGATGTACATAAAACATATTTGTGGAGGGTTAAAAATGGAACTTTCAATAAAATCTCTTTCTATTAGTCCGTCATCAACACTTGCCATAGATGCAAAAGCAAAAAAAATGAAAGAAGACGGAATTGACATAATTGGTTTTGGGGCTGGCGAACCGGATTTTGATACTCCGGATCATATAAAAGCTGCTGCTATAAAAGCAATTAATGATGGCTTTACAAAATATACTCCAGCATCCGGTACTTTGGAATTGAAAAAGGCTATCTGCAATAAATTCTTAAAAGACAATAAATTGGAATACAAACCTTCAAACATAGTTATCAGTAACGGTGCCAAGCATTCATTGGTTAATGCCTTTCAAGCAATTCTAAACCCTGGAGATGAAGTTATTATACCTGCACCTTTTTGGGTGAGCTACCCTGAAATGGTGAAGATTGCAGACGGTGTACCGGTAATTTTGAACAGTACAGAGGAAGAAGGATTTAAACTTAGTATTGAAAAGCTGGAAAAAGCCATAACTCCAAAGACAAAAGCGATTGTTATAAATAGTCCGAGCAATCCTACCGGAATGATATATTCCGAGGACGAGCTTAGAGCCATTGCAGATATTGCTGTCAGCAAGGGAATATTTGTAATATCCGATGAAATATATGAAAAGCTGGTTTATGACGGTTACAAGCACGTTAGTATAGCGTCCTTTAATGAAAAAATTAAGGATTTGACAATAGTGGTTAACGGTGTTTCCAAATCCTATTCAATGACAGGTTGGAGAATAGGTTATACGGCATCGAATGAACAAATAGCAAAAATTATGGGCAATGTTCAAAGCCATGCTACTTCCAACCCGAATTCAATAGCTCAGAAAGCTGCACTGGCAGCCTTGGAAGGTCCGGAAGATATTATTGATATAATGAAGGCTGAATTTGTAAAGAGAAGAGATTATATGGTTGAAAAAATAAACTCTATAAATGGATTGTCCTGCATTAAACCGAACGGAGCATTTTATGTAATGATGAACATCTCCAAATTAATAGGAACTGAAATTGATGGTGTTAAAATAAACGGATCCGATGATTTTGCAAATTTACTTTTGGAAAAGGCCAATGTTGCATTAGTTCCCGGTTCAGGCTTCGGAACAGACATACATGTAAGGCTTTCCTATGCTACTTCCTTGGAAAATATAAAAGAAGGCTTAAATAGAATTGAAAAATTCTTAAATAAATAATATAATGTACAGAGGTTTAGTTATGTTATTTTTTCGAAAATAACATCAATAGCTGTTTTAAATGACAGGCTTATGTTTAAGCCGGATTGTTTAAAACTCCTATTGGCTAACCTAGATCATTCTCATATTTACAAAATTATTTTGGCGAGAATTTTAATTCTCGCGATTTTTTTGTGGATTTAACTTAAAAAAGAAGGTATAATAAACTTTGACAAATAATTAACTTAAAGAGAACCGATTATGCTATGTATTATTGAAATAATACCGGAATATTTAAAAGTCAATGGAGGTTGAGAAGTTTGAAAAATACTTATGAAAGTCCTTTATGTTCTAGATATGCCAGCAGTGAGATGCAGGAACTTTTCTCACCGGATATGAAGTTTAAAACATGGAGAAGATTGTGGATAGCATTGGCTGAAGCAGAAAAGGAGTTAGGCCTTAATATAACCGATGAGCAAATTGAAGAACTAAAGAGGAATAAAGACAATATAAATTATGACGTGGCAGAGCAAAAAGAAAAGGAATTCAGACATGATGTTATGGCACATATACATGCCTATGGAGAACTCTGCCCAAATGCCAGGGGAATAATACATTTAGGTGCAACTTCATGCTATGTTGGGGATAACACCGATATAATTATTATGCATGAGGGGCTTAAATTAATTAAGAAAAAGATAGTTGCCGTAATCGCCAAGCTTTCGGAATTCGCTCTAAAATATAAAGACCTACCCACTTTAGGATTCACTCATTTCCAGCCGGCACAGCTTGTGACAGTGGGGAAGAGAGCTACATTGTGGATACAGGATCTTGTAATGGACCTTGAGGAAATGGATTTTGTATTGTCCAATATAAAGCTTTTGGGTTCAAAAGGTACAACCGGTACCCAGGCAAGTTTCCTAAACCTTTTTGAAGGTGATGAGGAAAAAGTTAAGAAACTTGACAAACTGGTAGCTCAAAAAATGGGATATGACAAGGTGTTTGCAGTTTCGGGACAAACTTACACCAGAAAGCTTGACAGTAGAATATTAAATCTTCTCAGCAGTATTGCTCAAAGTGCATACAAGTTCAGTAACGATATGAGGTTGCTGCAAAGTATGAAAGAAGTGGAAGAGCCCTTTGAGAAAAATCAGATTGGTTCTTCTGCAATGGCATATAAGAGAAATCCGATGAGATCCGAAAGAATCTCTTCCCTTGCCAGGTATGTAATTGTCGATGCACTGAATCCTGCAATTACAGCGTCAACGCAGTGGTTTGAAAGAAGCCTTGACGATTCCGCCAATAAGAGAATAAGTGTACCGGAAGCATTCCTTGCAGTAGATGCCATTTTAAACATATACATAAATATAGCCGATGGTATGGTTGTATATCCAAAAGTTATCGAAAAGCACATTCTTGATGAACTTCCATTTATGGCAACGGAAAATATTATGATGGAAGCGGTTAAAAAGGGTGGAGACAGACAGGAACTTCACGAAAGAATTAGGGTTCATTCAATGGAGGCTGCAAAAAAAGTTAAAGTGGAAGGGCAAAAGAACGATCTAATAGAGCGAATTGCAGCAGATCCTGCATTTAACTTAAATCTGGACGAACTTAATGCTGTACTTGAACCTAAAAACTATATAGGAAGATCCCCTTCACAGGTTGAAGAGTTTATAAATGAAGTGGTAAAACCGATTTTGGAAAAGAATAAGGATATTGATGTAAAAGTCGAACTTAAAGTATAACTCGAAGTAAAACTGGAATTATAACTAGAAGTAAGACAAAAGTATAACTAAAAGTATAACTATAAGTTAGCTTAAAGAATGGTGCCGGTGAAAAATTCGTTTCATCGTGCACCATTTTTTGGGGGCTTTCGAAGGTCGTGAAAGCCTTAGAAATCTTAGGGCTTGATGACCCTAAATTTTATTACCATAAGGGCTTTTGAAGGTCGTAAAGACGACAAAATTTTAGAAGGTTCGATGCTTCCGGGATTTTATATAAACTAAATAAATTTAAAAGGTAAAAATCTAAAATAGGTTGATTTATGCAATATATTATAGTAATATTAGTGATGATGTAATGACATGTTATTATTATTAACTCATTAAATCTTTAATTTTAAAATTTTTAGGAGGATTTTTCAATGATTAATAAATATAGCAATCTACCTCTATATTCCCAGCTTAAAAATTTAATTATTGAAAAGATTGAAAGCGGTGAATATCCCCCTGAAAGTAAAATTCCATCGGAACAGGAACTATGTGATCTATTTGATATAAGCAGGCCTACTGTTAGACAGGCCATAAGCGAGCTAACCAACAGCGGTTATCTTTATAAAGAGAAGGGAAAGGGTACCTTTGTTTCTAAGCCCAAATCGATAATTGACATAAAAGTTTATAACGGTTTTTCCGATTCCATTTTAGACAATGAGAATCCCGGTGAGAGGAATATAATTTCGATAGAAACGGTCACAAACAAGGACTATAAGAAGCTTTCGGACATATTTTCCATAAGCCCTGTTCAGACAACCGACTTTGCACAGATTGTTTATATTACGAATTTGGAAGACGACGTATTTGCCCATAATACTTCCTATATTCCGTTAAGCCTTTTTCCCAATATTGTCGAAGACATAAAGAACAAAAAGCAATCTTTTGATATATTGAGAGGAAAATATCCGTTACTTCCCACTAAAGCAAAGAGTTCCCTTGAAGTTATATATACAGAACCCAATGAAGCCCAATATTTGAGAGTTCAACCCGGTCAGCCCCTTATAAAGATATCTAATGTGATATATTCCAAAAGCGGACAGGTGGTTGAATACGTTGTGTCGAAATACAGAGCGGATAAGTGCAGACTGACCTTTGAAAATGTAAAGTAACAAAAGAATTCTTACTTAATTTTTATGCCGAATATCTGCTGACCGCGTGTACCTACAACAACCATATCTTCATATACAGCAGGAGAACCCTCCACATTTCCTCCAAGGGGTATCTTATCAAGAATTTCTCCTGTTTTACCTTCAATAAGGTACATATATCCGGCTGAGTCGCAATAGATGAGATAGGATTTACCGTCTTGAGTGTAAATGTCAACCGGTGAACTCCAACTATAGTTGTTAAAATTGATAACCCAAATTTCCTTTCCGGTTTCCTTGTCAAAGGCTATGAGTTTACCGCCATTTTTATTCCAAGCCTTTGCAATATTGAATATGACAAGATTGTCAATATCTTTTTTACCCACAACCGGTGAAGCGAAAACTCCGCCGTTTGTATCGCTGTTGTAGGTGCATTGGTATTTGTTCTCCCATATGAGTTCACCGTTTAGGGCATTAATTTTTCTTACATAGCTGTAGCCGTTTGATTGTTGGTGATCTACCTCACAGGCTGTATAAAGGAATACTTTATTATTCCCGGTCTCTTCTAGAGCAACAGTACTGTCTGTGTCATCGTTAACAAATCTTGTCCAAATGGGAGTAAGCGAGTTAAGATCGACACAATGCAAATATCCTGTGTTATCTACAAAATAGGCTAAATTTTTATAAACAGCTATGGAATTCTCCATACCCGGTCTTTTTAATGCCGGGGAGGTATACCGGTATTTAAGTATTTCAGGATTAATTGATATTGAGCCGGCATTTGCATCAAAACTGGTATTTAATTTTACAGAGTACAAAATTCCGTTTTCGCCGCATTCGTACATAGTGTCGTTTGCTGCATCTATGAGAGGGCTTGAATCAAACGCACCCCAATATCTGTAGGCATCTTTGTCAAGACCGTTTATGAAAAGAAGTTGTTTTTGATCTATCAAGCTGAATATCCTAAATCCAATCTTTCCGGTTACATCACCGTTTTTTTCAACGCCTTGACCGATATAAAGGAGTGGAAATCCCCTTGGATCAATCGCAGCACTGGCTTTTATCGGAAAACCTATATTAATGGGATTTCGTGTGTACTTACCGTCCTCCAGATCTAGAAAGTATATTTTTCCGTCAAGAGTGCCGTAAATTACTTCTTTTAGGTCGGTTTTGCTCCTTTTGTTATCAAATATATTCATTTTTGAACGGATATTTTCGTCCCATTTAACTATGGCAGGCTGACCGTTCCAACCAACTCCTGTCCAGGTATCTATGTATCCTATCTTAATACTCCAAACTTTCTCCAGTTTTTTTTCTCTAACGTCAACAGTACCGTAGCTTGCCGAATCTCTGAAATTGTTTCCCCTGAAAGTTGTAACCCCTTCGATACTGTTATATTCTTGAGGATTGGGAAAATTAACCTGGTTGTCAACTTTAAAAGAAACACTGTCCTTTAAAACATCCCATTTAAAATTGTGATATGAAGGCAGAAGCTCAGCCGGAATAGTTACCGCTTCTTCCTTAGGAGTGTCGTCAACTGTATCTTCCTCATCGCTCAAATCAATAATGCCGTTTCTGTCTGTAGGTGTAGGAGAGGATTGGTAATTTTCTTTTTGGGAAAGGTGTCTATTGAGAATAAAAAATCCCGGAACAATCAATATTAATATAACCATATTAGTAATAAGCAATACTTTAAAAAAATTCATAATATTCATCCTTTGTATTTAAATTGATGGCAAATTGATAAAACTTATAATAAAGCATCGGGGCATCTAACCCATTGCTCTTTACTTCTTTCCTAAAATTATAAGACGTAAAATAGAATATCATTAATATATTAATCTAAAATCGATAAAATTAAAATATATTTTTGGAATAAAAATTCTATATAAAATATCTAAACAAATATATTATTGACATTTATTACATGATATTGTAGAATGTTAACCGCGTGTTCATAGCGATAAAGTTTTGATTAGAACGAAAATTTGTATTATGTTTATACATAATGAGGGATAATAGATTGAAAATTTATGCCGTAAGAATAAATAAAACAGAAAAGCAACTATTTGATAGGATGCTTTTGTATGTTTCCAATGAGGAAAAGGAGCGGATAATTAGATTCAAAAAGTTTGAAGATGCTCTAAGAGGTCTTATAGCGAAAATTCTTTTGAGATTTGTTGTTGTATCGATACTTGGGATGGATAACAGAAGTATTTGCTTTGAAAGAAATGAATATGGCAAACCCTTGCTTGCAGGAGTGAAGGATTTCCATTTTAATTTATCTCATTCAGGTGATTGGGTGGTATGTGCTGTTGATAGCTTGCCTGTTGGGATTGATGTTGAGAAAATTCGCGATGTAAATTTGAATTTGTCTGAGAGATTTTTTGCAAAAGAGGAGCACGATTATCTTTCAGCATTGGATTCAAAAAGAAGAACAGAAGCTTTTTTTGAAATATGGACTTTAAAAGAGAGCTTTATAAAAGCAGAAGGTAAAGGGTTGTCGATACCCTTAAACTCGTTTTCATTTTCCATAACAGAAGGAAATATTGCTTTTAAAGCTTCGAAAAATTACGATGAATGGTATTTTAAACATTATGAAATAGATCCATTTTATAAAATGGCTGTTTGTACAAAAAATAAAAATTTTCCCGAGGAGGTAATGGAATTTACTGTAGATGAGTTAATAAACCTTGCTGATAGATATTTATAATTTGCAATTAAATAGCAATTAATTTGTTAAGACTTCAAAACTCAATATTTTTATATGTTTATAGACATTTGAACAAATAACAATAAATAATATTTAACTAAAAAATTAAAAAGAAGTAGCAATTTACATTTTACATAATCAGTATACTATTTGTTTTGAAACTGTAATATCTTAAGAAAACTATGGATTATATAAATGTTGAAAGATGCTTAAAATTATAATATAATTAAGTTAGGATGTTTATCGAATAGATGTTTGAATTTATGAAGCTTTTCAACTAATAACGGTGCAATTAATAAAATCGGAATTGTTTATAATTTTGGAATCGTACTTATCAATGGGTTTATATACAGTATCTTTCATTGATTATTTAAACTTCATCTCATCCTTTATTTTCGTATTCAGATTACCAATGAAGAATTTTAAAACACATGATTTTAATACTAAAAAAATAAACTTTTAATTCGAATAACTATATTACTAGCTATTTTGCTTTGTATGCGATGGAAAATTATGTTTATTTATTTTGATTAGTGGTTGCTCTTTTTAAGATACAATCGGGTACAATTTACAAAAGGAGGTGCAAAATAATTAGGATGTACCTGTTACTTTATAAAGAGTAACTTTAAGATATTTATAAATTTTAATGAACCGTTTTTATTAAGTTGGTAAATGATAACTCATCAAACTAGAAGACAATACAACATTTGAGTTGTTGAAGTTTTGTGCGACAGTTTGTTATAAGTTGTCACATATTATTTTAATATGTAGTAAATTGGAGTAAAAATAGCATAAAGATTTGTTGTAAGAAAGTAAAAATCTCAATTAATATCATTTCAATATTTCAATGTAACAATTTTATGCAGTATCTCAAAGCTTTTTTCTACATGCAAACTATTCACCTTTTGTTTTGTTTTAGTAAGAAATTTTTTATATAAAAAAACCTTTGAAAGGGGACGTATATTATATGAGGATAAGGAAGTTTTTATCCATACTTTTTGTAGCGGCATTATTAATAAGCAGTACTTTGTATCCTAGCATCGTTTTCGGAGCTGATCAGGATTCAAGTATAGAGCTTCAGCTTGATAAGACAAACGCAAAAGTTGGAGAAATTATCACAGCCACTCTTCGTATTAATAACATTAGGAATTTTGCCGGATATCAAGTTAATTTGAAATACGATCCTGAAGTGTTGCAACCTATTACAAAATCAGGGACGTCTTATACAAATTATACAAATCCTGATAAAGGTACACTGCTTAACAACAGCGAGTTCGGCGATTTTGCCCAAGCTTCCAACAACCTTAGCGAAGGTATTTTGAATTTCGGTAGGGTATACACAAGACTTGAAGACTACAGAGCTAGTGGCGAAGCTGAATCTAACGGTTCAGTTGCTGTAGTATGCTTCAAAGTGCTCTCTGAAAAACCAACTTCAATAGTTTTTGAAGATACGAATAGAATACCTAATGCCATTACAGGTACAGTTCTTTTTGATTGGTACGGAAACAGAATAACATCAGGTTATAATGTTGTTCAGGCAGGAATAATCAATTCTGACAATCAAAACCCTGTAAACGATAGTTATATATCACTGGTGTATGAAAAAACCTCTGCTAAAGTGGGAGAAACCTTTAGAGTATATTTGTATGCGAACAATATTAATGCATTGGCAGGATTCGAGTTGGATCTAAAATACGATCCGGCTGTACTGCAACCGATTACCAATGACGGAAAGCCTTACACTAAATACACAAATTTATCCGAGGGAATTTTGATTCAAAATGCAGAATATGTTCCTTATTATCTGGCAAGCCATGACCTTGAAAAAGGTATATTGAGCTTTACCAGGGCATATTGCAATCTTGAAGCATATAGGGCAAGCAACAATCCTGAGACAACAGGTCCTCTTGGTGCAATTGAATTTAAAGTCCTTGATGTAAAAGCAACTACCGTATCCTTTGAAGAGTCAATATACATGCCCAATTCTATTAGCGGAACCCTGTTGTTCGATTGGAACGGTAACAGAATCACAGATTATAAAGTAATTCAAGCAGGAATATTTAATGCTGAAGGACAGCAGGTTATAAACGGTAATATTTATTTGGATATTGACGGAGCAAATGCTAAAGTGGGAGATATTATCACTGCGGCAATTAAAGTGGACGATATAGCTAATTTGGCAGGATATCAAATCAATTTGGCTTTTGATCCTACAGTTCTCAAGCCTGTAACTAAAGACGGAAAAGATTACACAAATTCCACTTTGCCATCAGCAGGAGATATCATAGCAAACAGTGATTATTCCCCATATTTCATAGCTTCTCACAACTTGTCCGCCGGAATATTGAATATAACCGGATCTTATTTGAATTTGGAAGCATATAGGGAATCCGGAAGGGCAGAGACAAAAGGAACATTGGCAGAAATCAGCTTTAAGGTTCTTAAAGCACAATCTACATCAATTCTATTTGAAAATGCCGATTCCATGCCCAATGGAATATCGGGTACACTGATGTTTGACTGGTACGGAAATAAGATTATAAGCGGTTACACAGTAACCCAGGCTCCTGCAATTAAAATAGAAGATTCAACCGATGTGCAAAAGGGTATTGTATCAATCGAATTGGATAACAGAAATCCTGCGGTAGGCGATATAATAACTGCGACTCTTAAAGCAGAGGGAATCGATAATCTGGCAGGTTTTCAAGTAAACCTCAAGTATGACCCTAAAGTTCTTCAACCGGTTGTTGCTTCTACAGGAGAACTTTACGATTCAAGCACAAATCCTGAGTCAGGAAATCTAATTGCCAATTCTGAATTTGAACCTGTATCTTTTGCAAGACACGATTTGGAGTATGGAAATTTGAATTTTGCAAGGGCATACTCAAATCTTGATGCATTCAGGGCAACAGAAGGCGAAGGCTCAGGCACATTGGCAAAAATAAGCTTTAAAGTACTTGATAAAACGCTTACCTATATTAAGCTTGAAAATACTGGTACAATGCCAAATGCCATTGACGGTACCATATTGTTTGATTGGTACGGCAATAAAATTACCAGCGGTTATGATGTAATTCAACCGGGAGCTATAAATGAAAGTAACTCTACCAAATATATTAATATTTCCCTGGATAAAACAAATACTTCTATTGGCGATATAATAAACGCAACCATAAAAGTAACAAACTTTACAAACTTTGCGGGATATCAATTCAATATCAAGTATGATCCTGCGGTATTACAACCTGTTGATTCCAACGGAAATCCATATACAAACGATACGATTCCTAAAGCTGGAGAACTTCTTACAAATGAGGATTTCGGAATTGTTGCCATAGCTTCTCATAATTTGGAAAAGGGAATACTGAATTTCAGTAAATTCTACACCAATTTAGAGGCATATAAAGAATCGGGAAAATCCGAGAGTACCGGTTCGGTAGCAGTTATATCTTTTAAACTCTTATCAAAAGACTCAACGAAAATTTCGTTTGAGAATTCCGCTACAATGCCAAACGGAGAAAGAGGCACAATCGTATTCAATTGGGATGGGGAAAGAGTAAAATCCGGATATACTGTAATTGATTCGGGATTAATTAATGTCGGTTCTACCGATAATTGTGTTAAAACTATTCCTCCTGATCATACACCTACACCTACACATACACCTATAGTTACAGCAACACCTACAAAGACACCAGTAGTAACACCTACAACTGAACCTACAACAACACCTACAGTAACATCTACAGTAGCACCTACAGCAACTCCTACTGCAACAGCTGTTATAACACCTACTCCGACAGCTACTCAAACAGTTGATGACAGCTTTATTACAATTAATTTCGATAAAACCAATGTGAAAGTTAATGATACAATTTCTGCGACAATTTTTGTTAACAATATTGATAATTTGGCAGGATATCAGGTTAATTTAAAATATGATCCCAATATGTTGCAGCCTATAACATCGAGCAATAAACCTTATTCCAACAGCAGCGTGCCTACTAAAGGAACATTAATATCAAATAATGATTTCGGTTCTATTTCTGCGGCTTCGCATAATATTGAAAACGGAATACTCAATTTCGGAAAAGTATATACCAATCTTGAGGATTACAGAGATTCCCAAGAACCTGAAAGAACTGGCTCATTGGCTGTTGTGACTTTTAAAGCTATAGCAGCGGGTAAAACATCTATAACATTTGAAAACACACCGTCAATGCCTAGAGCTATATCTGGTACAAGCTTGTTTGATTGGTATGGAAATAAAATAATGTCAGGTTACCAAGTAATACAACCGGAAGAAATCAACATAGAATCGAAAGATGGAGTTGTTTCACCTACAAGTACACCAACTGCAAAGCCTACATCTACTGATAAACCGACAGCAACACCTACACCTACAAATAAGCCGACAGCAACATCTACACCCACACCGTCAAGCTATATTACAATTGAGTTTGACAAAACAGAAGCAAAAGCAGGAGAAATAGTTAAAGCTACAGTAAAGGTAAATGAAATAAATGACTTGGCCGGCTACCAGATTAACTTAAAATTTGATCCTGAAGTCCTACAACCAATTAAACCATCCGGGGCTTCATATACAAACAGTACAATACCTACAAGCGGAACGTTAATTGCAAATTCTGAATTTGGTCCGATAAGTGCAGTATCACACAATTTGGATAAGGGAATACTGAATTTTGCCAAGATGTATACTATGCTTGAGGATTACAAAAATTCGGGATTAACCGAAAAAACCGGTACATTAGCAGTAATTGAGTTTAAGGTACTTAAAGATGCCGAAATAACAATAGCATTTGAAGATTCATCTTATATGCCTAAGGCTATAGACGGAACGATGCTTTTCAACGCAAATGGAGATAGAATAACTTCCGGATATACTGTAATTCAACCGGCGAAAATTAAATAGGTAATAAGTTGCCCCGCATGGAATTAATTCATTCTGTGCGGGGCATATACACAAACATTGGATATAGCGTAAGATGGATAGTAACAAGCACTTTATACTTTCTGCCGCTTACATGTTTCATGAAAACTTCCCAGTTCAAATTTCATGTTTTCGGAATCATGTATATAAACTTTGAATGTACAAATATATGTAAATTTTTGTACGTTCAATACAGCAGAAAGTTTTTTTATGCTTTAATGCATTTATGCAATATGAAATAGTGTTAAATATTGCATTATGTAAACTTGTAGTAAAGATTCTAAAAAAATTGACGAAAATTATAATAGAAAAATTACTTATTGTTATTTTCATAAATGGCTATTTACACCTTTATTTATTTAGGAGGTCTTTATGACTGTATATGAACTTAGCGAGTATTTATCAAAGGTAAGCGACTATATTGAATATTCTTTCTATAAAAACTCTTCAGAGATAATGGAAGCAATAATGGATAACGGCTTTCCGAAAGTATGCGAAATTATAACGATAAATGAGCTTGAAAAGGGAATATATGAGTGTAAGACTTCATGGAATGTTGATGAAGGTATTAAAATTTCAAAAGACGTTGTTATTGATATAACCGGTGAAATGATATTCGTTACTGAATTTATTTAATTTAATTTTTTTTATTGATTCTTCTTGGTTCTGCTGAAATTCGAAAGTGGATTCTTGTCAACGGCATCCTGTAACTGTTCTTTGTCCAAATGGGTATAAATTTCAGTTGTTGAAATACTTTCATGACCTAACAGCTCTTGTAATGTTCTTATATCTACCTTGCCATATCTATACATTAAAGTAGCTGCAGTGTGTCTTAATTTATGTGTCGAATAGCGTTGGGGATCAAGCCCGGCTTGTTTAATGTATTTTTTTACTATCTTCTGAACCGATTCCTTGCTGATTCGCTGTTTCCTGCCGCTTAGGAAAAGGGCATTTTTATCTTTGACACCATCTACAGGTCTAACTTTCAAATAGGCATTAATTGCTTCAATGCATGCACTGTTAAGAGGGATACTGCGTTCTTTGCCGCCTTTTCCGATAACAGTCAATGTATTGTTTTTAATGTTGTTTAAATTAATTCCCACCAATTCCGAAAGTCGTAAACCACAATTTAGAAATAAAGTCAACATGGCATAATCTCGTTCCGAATATGAACCAACATCAACCGATTCCAAGAGCTGCTTGCTTTCTTCAACATTTAGATATCTTGGAAGTCTTTTTAGAATTTTTGGAGACTCAAGCTCGGTTGCAGGATTAGATTCTAAAAGTTTAGCCTTGTTATAAAGATAATTAAAGAAAGATTTTAAGCTGGCAACCTTTCTGGCACGGGCATAGGCAGTATTGTCACGGTCATTGCTGACATAGGACATAAAAGCATAAAGATCGCTTAATGTCACGGTCTTTATTAATTCTATATCAATATCACTTATATCGATTTTATCGAATTCAGCTTTTTTATCCACTATATTTCGATGTATTTTTAAAAATCTGAAAAAAACTCTCAAATCATAAAAGTAAACTTTAACAGTGTTGGCAGATTTCCCTTTAATAGTCTGTAGATAGTTTAAAAAATCTCTTAAAATTAACGGCATTTCATAATCGGATATTGTTTTCATAAGTTCAACGACCTCGAGAAATAGTATTTATAATACTATGATACAATTAAAAAGTAGTATTTACAAGTATGTATAAACATATAATATGTTGAATTATATCGAATAATATTAATTACCTATAAGTTTATTGACATATATACATATATTTGATATAGTGTTTTATACGGGGGGAATAAGCATAAGTGATGAATTGCCGGAAAGTAAGAGTTTTTTACACAAGTACAATAACTAAGATTAAATATTTTAAGTGATAAAATTAAAGCAGCAAACGTATATATAATTGTAAGCTGTGGAATAGCAGTTACCCCAGAGACGCAAAGAATGCGGTAGAGCTTTTTAAAGTAGCTGATAGTGCGATGTTCAGAGCAAAGAAGCTTGGTAAAAGCTGAGTATATTTATCTGAAGCAGAAAGCATGATGTTAAATATAAGTTCTTAAAATTATTGCAATTTCTGGGGTAGGAGCTTATAATAATTGTAAGTTTCTATTCCTTTTAATTTTTGAGAAAAATTGAATAAACATTAATATAAAAGATAATAATCAAGATACACGCTGAATCCATTATTATGGAGCGGGAGAACCACTTTTGGGGTGAATCCGAGATAATCTTGGTAGGGTTAACTTTCGATCCGAATCCGTCAGCTAATCTCGCAAGCGTTGAAAGAGTAGGGGTATATATCTTTGTTTGCTATACCTTTTGTTTCGACGCTACAGTGTGATTCTGTAGCGTTTTTTGATGTCAAAAGATAAATTCTTTCAAATGGAAAGTCTTAACTGCTTTGTACTGCATGTATTGAACTCAAGTTTAGCCTATAACAGGATTTTTGAATAAAACTATGAAATGGAGGGAATGGAGAATGATTAGAGTTTGTGTGTCTGGTCTAGGGAAAACAGGTAGGGAAGTAGCAAAATTCTTAATGCAACAAGAGGACATAAAATTGGTATCGGCTATTTGCAGTCCAAACAGCGAGAAAAAAGGCAAAGATTTAGGTGAAATTATCGGAATAGACAAGACAGGAATTATAGTTGAGAGTTCTGATAATATTGAACAGGTAGTTTTCAGAACCAAGCCCGATGTTGTAGTTGATTTTTCAAGTCCTGAAGCTGCAGCAAAAAATGCAAAGACTTTTGCAAAGCTGAAAGTAAATATTGTATTAGGGACAACAGGATTTTCGAATTTTACAATAAAAAGGCTTTTTTTGCTGGCCAATAAATATCGAAACGGCATTGTTTATGCACCGAACATAACTCTTGGTGTAAATGTACTTATGTTACTGACGAATTTAGCAGCAAACATTTTAAACAATTATGACTTTCAGATAACGGAAATTCACCATAAGCACAAAAAAGATTCACCCTCTGGCACTGCTAAGAAAATAGCGGTAGAAATTGAAAAAGGGCTAAAATATTCCGGCTCTGATAGAGAAAACATTCAAGTGCCTATTACAGCGATACGAGCAGGCGGTGTTGTCGGAAGACATGATGTAATGATTATTGGAGAAGATGATAAAATTGAAATATCCCACGAGTCTTTTTCGAGAAAAGCCTTTGCTCTTGGGGCTTTAAGAGCTGTGAAGTTTATTAAGGGAAAAGTCGGATATTACGAAATGACCGATGTACTCGACCTAAAAAAAGTTTTGTCTGATTACATTCAAGGAGAAAACAAATTATCCAAGAAACGTTATAAGTGTTTTATGGAAAAGAATGAAATTAAAGCACTTTAGTAAGATTTTAACTTTAAAATAATATAGCGAAAATTTCAATTATAAACAAGCAGATCCTTTATAGAAAATCATCTTGAGTTAATTATTTTGAGCATTCAAATGATTTATATAAAGGATCTTTATTTATGATGTTTTAAATATTTATTATGCTTACAAAAAGCTATTCCAATAATTTTATTAATATGATTTTAGAAAATCAAAATTAAAAATAAAAGGTATAAATTTTTCAGCCATTGATTTTCCAAAGAATAATTTTATCTTATGAAATTTGATTAAATGGTATAAATTAATACCAAGATAATTATGTACATGACTGAGCCTAAAATTCTAATTTATCCTTTAGAATAATCGACTTTACTTTATTTTACAAAAGTAATTTTTCACTTCCCTGAATTACACGAAATTTTTATTTCGCGTAATTGTTGCATGCGATTTTTTATTCTATCCTTTCAAAATATTGCAATAATCGCTATTTAATTATAATCATTAATGAATTATCTAATAAATTATCTTTTGAATACATCTTTTATTTCAATTTCACTTCCACAGTATATGCAGTTTTTCTTATTTTTTTGTAAAACTCTTTTGCATTTAGGACATAATTCCGGTGGCTCTTGAGCTACTTTGCCGTCTAATTTTCCGTCTTTTAAGTCTATTTCGCGTATTATTTCTACTAAATCTTCATCAGTGTATTCTGTAGTTTCTTTTAATATAGTCCACAGTGCCTCAGTTATCATCATAAGTCTTTCAACTTTTTGATTCAGATAAGTAACTTCTGTATGGGCTTGTCTAGCCATATCTTTGGCATCTAAGGCATTTATTTGTGCCATAGTAGGTTCGGTTAGATTACTGTAATATCTTCGTCTGGTTGAAAAAGCTTCATCAAACATTTTGTCAAACATGTCATTAAACATTGTTATACCCCCATTCTTGTTTGGTGTATTTTTATTATATAATAAATTTATAAATTTTTACAGTTAAAATATTATGACATAAAAAAGCTGCACACAAATTTTCTGTGTACAGCTTTTCGAAACTAAAGTTTATTTTTCTACCGGGAATTTTTTTATTTTTCCAGTTAGGTACATTCTTAAATAAGCAAAATCGAGTGAAGTTATATATCCGTCACCATCGAGGTCAGCAGCAATGAAGCCGTTTTCTGACGGAAAACTTTTAAGTTTTCCTGCTCCCAATAAATATAATCTCATATAGGCGAAGTCAATAGAGTTTACATCTCCTTCACCGGTAACATCACCATAAACTATTGAAGTTGAACCTAAGTCGCCTACAAAAGTGGTTATAGAATTTGGTGCCAAGTCAAAACTGAAGCTTGAATTACTTACTGTTATGTCTGAACCTTTAGCCATATCTTGTGTAGCTGATGTGGTATAAGGTGTAACCTTAGAGGGTGAGAATCCATTTAATGTATAGGTAATAGACTGATTTGACCATCCGTTGTTCAAAGCTACTATTGCAAATTTATTGGTTTTGGGGTCTTTGTAAGCAGTAATATATACATTGGATACAGGATTATTTTTAACATCGATTCTCTGCCAGCCCGGTCTTATAAATCTTGAAAATTGTCCGATAGTATAGAGTCTTTTGGCAACTTTATAGGTTTTGGAGTTTAAGTCCATTTGTATCAGACCTTCTCCATTGTGGGTTTTAAAGCAAGCACCCCACCAATAAAACCATGCATTTCCCTGGGTTATGGTCATAAAATCGTTAATTTCTTTTGCCCATTTCAATCCATCGTTAATTGAAGTATCATTACCGTTCAAATCGGATACTTCTGTCATCCATATACCCTTTCCCTTTGATTTAGCTGTTGTGAAATAAGTATAATAGCTACCGTAATTGTGTGCAGCAACAATATCGGTTCTTGTAACAGCAATGGGATCGTTCAACGAATTGATTGCATATTCTTCAGTGAAGTTCATATTTTCACCGGAAAGGACTTTTGCTGTAATATTTTCTTGGTCGAAAGTAGGCACCAAATAGTCCCTCATAAATATTCTCAATTCTTCCGGTGACCATTTACATGAAGAATATGAAGTTTCAAGGTTAGGCTCATTTTGAATTCCTATATGTGTTATTTCAATGCCGAATTTCGATTTATAGTTTTTAATGTGTTCAGCCAAGTATGTGGCATATGCTTGGTATTTATCAGTTCTAAGAGAACCTCCTACAACCGAACCGTTTGTCTTCATCCAAGCCGGTGGACTCCAAACAGAATATAGGATTTGGTTAACTCCATACTTTGATTGTATTGCCTTAATCATAGGAATTTGGTCGTCGTTGGACTCATTCCAATCCCATACATTTTCGGCAGGTTGCATCGTCTTGTTTGGACCGTCATCGGCGTTCCCCCATGTTCCGCCATCACCAAGCATAGCTCGGAAGATGGAAAAACCGGCACCGTCAGTTGTTGAAAATAACAAATCATAGATTTCATTTTGCTTTGTTTCACCCAAACGTGCTATGTTGTTTGACTGATGAAATGCTTCCGAAATCCCAAATCCGTCAATTGTTTGATACGTTACGTCCCAGTTAACCCTAACAGTTGTTGCTGCATACAAATTTGTCGGAAAGGCCAAGGCAATCATGGACATCAACAATGTTGCCAATGTTGATAAACGTATTATCTTTTTCATATAAAAATCCTCCCGTAAAATATTTAATTATTTAAATTTAGCAATTTCAAATAAAAGTTTGTTTGGAAAATAAACTTAACTGAAACAGTTAATGTAGAAAGCACTATATAGAAAAGAGTATTCCCATTGATACATATATTACCCAAAAAATTACAATAAATATTGGCACAAAGAATGTTTACAACTTAATTATATCGAAAAAAATTGTATAAGACAATAATGATATAACAAAGATTTGATATATTTGCTAACTATTAACATTTAAAAAAATGTTATATTATATGATGCTAATAAAGTAATGTAATTACATAGCAAATTTAAATATATAAAATTTAAATATATACTTATGTTTAATACACTATATTCGATACCGGAAGAATTGTTTCGCCGAAATCCACCATGGTATTGAATAGTGCAGCTTTAGAGAATCTTTTCAAATTGGATAATGTTAAATCTTCTTCAAAAATTACTTTTTCTCGAAGAAGCTTTTCCCTTTTGGTTCCTTTTAAAAGAGGATATAACGGTGTATACCATCTGTCATTGTCAAAAAAGGCTATGTTTGCAGCCGAAGTATCGGTCAATCTGTTATTCTTTAAAATGAGAATATCATCACAATTATCACGCAAATCCAATAGTTTATTTATATTTGATTTGTCTTCATATTTGTAGGAATAGTCAACATCAGCCTCAACTATTTTTAAGCTCTTTACTTGTCTCAAAACATAAGGAATAAACTCCACTCTTACTATTTCTTTTTTATAATATATTACCCTGCATTTAAATAAACCGTTCTTTTCAAACTCGCAGGATTTAAGAATCTCATTGAGATCAAGGTATTCCTTTACTCCAAAAAATGCTTTTCTTGAATTGTTAAACCTTTCATTGTGTATTTCGAGATTTTCAAAAATACCGTCTTTAAGCTTAATTGTTTCAACTAACCGGCACATAAATTTTATTTTTCAACTCCTCGTATTCAGCCTGGGCATCACTGTAAACAGTTATACCACCTCCGGCTTTATAGTAATAATCTCCATTGATATTTTCAATAAATCGGATCATGACACCGCTGTCTAGGTTTCGTCCGTCAAAATGTCCGCATATGCCGCAGTAATACCCTCTATCGTATTTTTCCGCTTCTTTTATTATCTCAACGGTTTTTTTCTTTGGGGCACCTGTCACAGAACCGGCAGGAAGCAGTGTCGCAATTATTTCTCCAATCCTTTTGTTGTAGTCTTTACTTAAATTACCGACAATTTTTGAACTGACCTGTAAAAGATTCTTTTGATTGGATTTAATTTTGTCTATATACCTATATTTTTCAACCTGGACATTGCTAGAAACCATGCTTAAATCATTTCTTATCAAATCCACTATTGTTGCATGCTCAGCTGCCTCCTTTTCATTTTCCAAAATTATTTCTTCGGCATTTTCTATTGAGGCGTCAATGGTTCCCTTCATGGGATAGGAAGAAATAACTCCATCTTCTATTCTAACAAAAATTTCCGGAGAAAAACATACAAACTTGTTCTTGAACCATATTTTATATTTGGCATAACTTCTGTGATAAATTTCTTTCAATGAGGCATTAATTTCCACCCTATTGGGAAAAGTCAGGTTTGTAAGATATGAGTTGCCCAAATACTCATTATGCTGCACATAATCAAAGGCAGCTTTATACTTTTCAAATTCTATGGGATAGGATTTTATTTCAATCTTCTCTGTAATTTCACAAAAATTTGTATGGCAGTTGGTAAATCCGTTGAAATTGTAAAGTAGTTCGGAAGAATCAATTTCATCCACTTTTTTGATAAAGGGTTTTTTAAAATCAAAATCTATTACAAAAACAAAGGGAATTTCTTCTCTTCCGTAAAGATTTGCTGTTTTTACCCACTTTTCAAATTCCTCACCTTTAAAGTGTTGATACATACTACTATCCTTTCTAAACTTCATATCAATACTTTATAAAAAACTTGAAGTACCTCTGCTAATGCCTAAGTTTATATTATATTTATGCTCTCTACAAATATCTTATTTTAAGGCTTTTGAAGGTCACAAAAGCTGCTTAATCTCAGGTGCTTGATTTCCATGAGGATTAATTGGTTTACTTATTCTTATACCTGAAATGTTGAGTTTTACTCCATTTCCGATACTCTGTCTGCAAGGATTTCTACCAATCTCTTATCGGCACCTAGAGTTTTTCCCAAACATAATTTTATATCCTTATTGTTTTTCAAATACTCATCAATTTTCTTCGGAATATTTTCACGGATATGCACTCCGTCAAACAAAAAGTAAGGTATAATTTTAATATCCTTTGCACCTTTTTCTACCAACTTGTCGAGGCCTTTTTTCAAATTTACCTGACTGAATTGCAAAAAGGCATATTCAACGATATAATCCTCAATTTCCTCTTTGAGCATCGATATTATCTTTATTAGTGTATCTTCTGTAGATTTTTCCCGGCTTCCGTGGGCTAAAATTAAAATTCCTTTCATTTAAAGCACTCCATTAAATCCTTTGAAAAAACTTATTTGGGATTTTTATATTTAAGCTCTTCATACTGTTTTTAACAAATGGTATTTGTAAATTCAAACTTTATTACTTAACTCACCCAACACTTTTTTTGCAGAGCTTAGAGTTCTTTCAATGTCTTCTTTGGTATGGGCATAGCTTACAAACATTGCTTCAAACTGGGATGGTGCAAGATAAATACCTTCCTTCAACATAGAGTTGAAGTACATTGCATAGAGCTTTGTATCACTCATTTTTGCCTTTTCAAAATTGTCCACCTCTTCTTTGGTAAAGAATACACCAATTAGAGAACCTACACGATTTACCCAAATGGGCAGATCCAGTTCCTCTGCGATTCTTTTAAAGCCGTCTTCCAACCTTTTTGCCGAAGCATCGATTTTTTCATATATTCCTCTATTTTCATTTAAAATCCTTAACTGTGCAAGCCCTGCAGCCACAGTTATAGGGTTTCCCGAAAGTGTACCGGCCTGATATACGCCGCCTTCGGGAGAGACAAGTTCCATTATCTCTCTCCTGCCGCCATAAGCTCCTACCGGCATTCCCCCACCTATTATTTTCCCGAAGGTAACCAAATCGGCCTTAACTTTGTAAAACTGCTGTGCTCCGCCGATACAAAGCCTAAACCCGGTGATTACCTCGTCAAAAACTAAAAGAGCTTCATTTTTATCGCATAATTCTCTAAGTCCATGTAAAAAGTCCTTCTTAGGCGGTACAACTCCCATATTGGCGGCAACAGGCTCAACAATCACTGCTGCTATTTGCCCTTCATTTTTGAAAAACAATTTCTCTACACTTTCAAGGTCGTTATATACGGCAACTAAAGTGTCTTTGGCTGTTCCCTCGGTGACACCTTGGCTATCGGGCGAGGACAGAGTCAATGCACCGGAGCCGGCTTTTACAAGCATGCTGTCGCTGTGCCCGTGGTAGCATCCTTCAAATTTTATAATTTTGTCCTTTCCTGTATATCCCCTTGCCAATCTAATGGCACTCATTACAGCCTCAGTGCCACTGTTTACCATTCTCACCATGTCCACATTAGGAACAATATCGGTAATAAGTTCTGCCATCAATACTTCATTTTCTGTTGCGGCTCCGAAACTTAGTCCGTTGTGAATTACATCATTGATACTTTCAACGATTTTCGGATGATTATGGCCAAGAATTATGGGGCCCCATGAACATACATAATCTATATATTCATTGTTGTTTATATCGTATATTTTTGAGCCGTTGGCTTTCTGTATAAACAAAGGTATGGTTCCGACAGCTTTAAAAGCCCTTACAGGGCTATTGACACCACCGGGCATTACCATTTTTGCTCTTTTATATAAAACCTCATGCTCCATTAGCCGATATCTCCTTTCTTTATGGCATCGGACAATTCCCTGGCATAATAAGTAATCAAAATATCGGCACCGGCACGGTATATTCCCACTGCACTCTCGCACATTACATCATATTCATTAATCAAACCAGCCTTTGCGGCAGCTTTTATCATACCGTACTCACCACTTACACTGTACGCGGCAACAGGTAGGTTTGTATTGGCTTTTACTTCTTTAATTACGTCAAGGTAGGAAGTTGCCGGTTTGACCATCAATATATCCGCACCCTCAGCTACATCCAATAGTGCCTCCTTTACGGCTTCCCTTACGTTGTGATAATCCATCTGATGGGTTTTTCTATCACCGAAAGCAGGAGTTGAACCCACAACATCCCTAAAGGGGCCATAATAGGATGAAGCGTATTTTACCGCATAGGACATTATAGGTTTGTCGCTAAAACCGTTTTGGTCCAATAATTCTCGAATAGCCTTTACCCTAAAATCCATCATATCCGATGGTGCCACCATGTCGGCACCGGCAGCAACATGGGAAAGTGCAGTGTTTGCCAAATAGGGCAGTGTTTCGTCATTTAGTATTTTGTTGTCGTTAACTATGCCGCAGTGCCCGTTTGATGTATACTCACACAAACACACATCGGTTATAACCGTCATTTCAGGGAAACGAGATTTGATGGCCCTTATTCCCTGCTGTACAACACCGTTTTCTGCATAGGCACCTTTGGCAAGAGGGTCTTTTTCCTTGGGTATGCCGAACAGCAGAACAGAGTTTACCCCATGATTTAGTGCTTCTTCGATTATATAAGGAACTTTGTCGGGACTATAATAATAATGGCCCTCCAAAGATTTAATCTCTTCTTTGATATTTGTACCTTCCTTTATAAAAACGGGTAAAACCAAAGAATTTGCAGATATTCTGGTTTCTCTTGTAAATTTTCTTATATTCCTATTTTCTCTCAATCTTCTTGGTCTGATATTATTCATTGCTTACCTCCAGAATTTTATCTATCATACTGTCTATGGTGGCTTCATTGGAAATAAAATGCTTTATACCGTAATGCCTTGTCGTTTGTGCTGTTTTATTGCCTATACATATACCCATTACTTTCGATAAATCCACCTTAGGCATTGAATTGACAAAACCTTCAACCGTTGATGGACTTGTAAAAGTAATGAAGTCTATCTCCATTTTATTGATTAATTCCTCTATATGTTGTGCTTTTTCACCTTTAAGTACGCTTTTATAGATGGGAACATCCTTGTAAAATATGCCTTTTTCCTCCAATATTTTAGGAACCTCCTCCGTTCCCGCCATGGCTCTTAAGAGCAGAACTTTATCCCTTTCACCTACTCGCTCTGCTATACCTTTAGCCAAATGCTCTCCATCGAAAATGTCAGGTACGAAATCACAGATTATACCGTGATTTTTAAGAGCCTGTGCCGTTTGAGAGCCTATTGCGGCAATTTTAACATTGCCAAGTATCCGAAAATCTTTGTTTTCTTTTCTTAGGATGTCGAAAAAAATATTTACCCCGTTCTTACTTGTAAACACCAGCCAACTGTAGTCGGATATATGAGCGATTTCACTTTTAAGGTTTTCATTATCGGAAATCTCCTGTATTTCTATGCAGGGAAAGTCGTAAACTGTGGCCCCAAGATTTCTAAGCTTTACACTTAGAGTATCGCCTGAAATTATGGGCCTTGTCACTACGATTTTTTTCCCGAAGAGTGGCTTTTTGGTAAACCAATCAAATTTGCCGTAAAGCTCACATACCTTTCCCACAACAATTACTGAAGGTGGCTTTATATTGCTTGCGTTTGCCTTTTCATAGATATTTTCAAGGTTACCCACTATGACACGCTGATTCGGATATGTACCGTTCTCAATAACGGCCGCCGGGGTTTGCTTGTCCATATGGGCTTCAATAAGGCCTTCCATGATTTCCTTTAAGTTTGCCACACCCATTAGGAATATCAATGTACCTCCCACTTTTGCGAGGGCTTTATAATCAATTTCCAGCTCTTCATTCTTCTTACGATGTCCGGTGATTATGTGGACACTGCTGCTAATATCCCTATGGGTTACCGGGATTCCTGCATAGGTCGGAACTGAAAGGGCTGACGTTATTCCCGGAACCACCTCAAATGGAATATTGTTTTTTACAATGAGCTCCAGCTCTTCGGCACCTCTACCGAACAAAAAGGGATCTCCACCTTTTAACCTTACTACCAATTTGCCTTTTTTCGCTTCGGCAAGTAAAATTTGATTTATCTCCTCCTGGGGAACTTTATGATTTCCCGAGTCTTTACCCACATCGATTCTTTTTGTACCTAGAGGTATTAAATCCAGTATTTCCTGGGACACCAGCCGGTCATAAACAACCACATCGGCTTTATAGATATATTCCTTACCTTTAAGGGTTAAAAGACCCAATTCTCCAGGTCCGGCTCCTACCAATGCTACAAATCCCTGCCCCACCTTTAGACCTCCTCTTTAAGCTTTCGTGCCAATGATTCACCTAATTTTACCGCATCTTTAATAAAACCTGACATACTGCCTCTTCGCATAATGCCCTTTTCCTCATCTACATAAAGACCGTTTAAAATTATTATTCCATCTTGAATTTGTGCATAGGCTGCCACCGGTGATGAGCAACCTCCGTCTAGAGCGGCAACAAAAGCTCTTTCCGCATCGGATACATATTTGGATTTTTCGCAGTGAAAGCCCTTTAAATAATCCACATCTTCTCCTTTTCGGGCCTGAACTGCAATAATACCCTGACATGCAGCCGGCATGATTTCCTCCGTTGAAAAAAATTTATAAATCCGATCTAACAGATCAAGCCTCTTGATGCCGGCCGCAGCTAAAACAAGGGCACTGTATTTTCCTTCATCCAGTTTATTGAGTCTTGAAACAACATTTCCACGGATGGGTGCTATATTGTTATATCCCAGTTGAGTTAATTGAATAGTTCTTCTCTTACTTGAGCAGCCAATGGGTTTTGATTCATCCCTTTCAGTTTTAGGCAATATGAGAACATCCCGTGCATCTTCCCGTTCAGACACTGCTACAATAGGCAAATCAGGGTTTATCTCCATAGGTATGTCCTTATAGCTATGTACTGTAATATCAACCATATTGTTCAATAAGGCATCATCCAACTCCTTTACAAAAAGCCCTTTACCGCCAATCTTGTCAAGGTTTTTGTCCAAAATCTTGTCCCCTGTGGTTTTCATGGTTATAAGCTCGGTTTTAATGTTTTTATCATATCTTTCAATTGCATCCATCACAAGCTTTGCTTGGATGATTGCAAGTTTACTGTCCCTGCTGCCAACCCTTACAGTTCTCATATTAATAAATCCCCTTTGTTTAATAACTCCCCTTTGTTTAATAACTCCCGTATCTTTGCTGCCTTTTCTTTGACAGCGTTATGATTGCTGCCGCATTTTGAAATAATTCCTCCCACTATCTCTTCATCGGAAAATATAGCAGGAAAGAAGAAATCACACTCTTCCCTGTTATCCGCCCTGTTTACTAGAATGTTCAATTCCCTTGCATCCTTTGCTGCCAAATCGTTTACTTCCTTTTTGTTTGTAGCAATAATGACAATAAAGGCATTTTTTAGGTCACCTCTTTTATATTCCCTCATTATAACATTGATTCTGCCATGACAGTATAGCTCACCGATTCTTTTGCTTATTTCAGGTGCTATTACCGTAATACTGGCTCCAAAGTTTACAAGGGTTTCCACACGCCTTTCAGCAATATTTCCGCCGCCTATTACAACTATATTTTTGTTTTTCAAATCTATAAAAAGCGGAAAATGGGATAAGTATTTTTCCCTACTATCAGTCATTTTATAACACATCCTGTTTTCTTTAAACTTAGAATATTCTAATCTTTTTTAGGGCTATATTTTAGCTAAAGCAAGTTATACAAATTACTTTGATTCCATTTCTCGTATTATCTTTAAACACATCTCCTTTGATATATCGTCCTTAATGGAGTACATGATATAATCAACGGTTTTGTTTACGGCTTTTTCTATCTTCTCCTCTTCGGTTAACTCTTGAGGCAAATTGTCCGTAACTTTCCTTGCAATTAAATTTTTTATATGACTTAGCTCTTGTGAATATTTATGTATGGTAAACCAATCATAACATTTTGCCATTTGCTTTTCGATAATTTGGTTGACAACTTCCATTTCCCTGCCGTTATCCTTTAATGCACAAGCTCCGATAGTATCAATGTTATAATACTTTATTCCTTCAATTTCAGCAACATTGGGTTCGATATCCCTTGGAACGGCCAAATCAATTACATATTTGGGCTTTTTTGAGCATCCAATCATCATTTTATAACTTATGGTATGATGTGGACTTAAAGTGGTACTGATTACGGCATCAACCTTTTCCAAATATTCCTGTCTCAAATTGTAATCTATGGGTATGCAACCGACCGGCACAATAGTTTCTCCATGCTTATAGCTCCGTAAAGTCATATAAACCTTACATTGGGCTTTGATTAAAATTCTGCATACACTCCTTCCAACCTCGCCGTTACCTATTACAAGTACACTAAAATCCGGATTTGACTTAATGCTTTCATCTAAAAGTTCAACAGCTTTTTGTGCAACCGACGGAGAAACATTTCTTAGAAAAATGTTGGATTTAACCTCTTTTGCACAAGTTACAGCATAACGAAACAAAGTATTTAAAACAGGGTTTGTTGTTTTTTCCTCGTTGGAAATATTTATAGCATCTTTAACCTGTGAAATAATCTGATCTTCTCCAAATATCATTGAATGAAGTCCGGAGGCCACCTCCATCAAATGTCTAACCGCATCTTCATTTTGCTTTATGAAAAAAAAAGGTCTATAGGAATCTGCTTCAACTTCTGCATGATCGCACAAAAGCCTGACCGGTTCAATGGAATAATCTTCGGTATCACCGGATACATATAGTTCGGTTCTATTGCATGTACATAGCAAGACTGCACCTAAGCGGTATTTTTTATTTATATCGTTTAATATTTCTCTTATCTTTTTCTTGGTAAAACCAAATTTTTCACGGTACTCGACTTTGGCAGTACGGTGGTCAATTCCCGCCATTAGTATGTTCAATATCGGCACCTCCGTTTGCTTCTTGTAAATATACTCTGTTCTGTCTTTATCAATTGATTTAAGCTTTCTACTGTCCTCTCTTTTTGAAATTAATTTATATTTATATATTCTGAACTGTTCTGTTGTTATTGACTAATTATATCAAATTTCATCACTTAAGAACATACAAAAAAGAGGTGAACAATCACCTCTTGTCCTTAATTAGAAACTGTAATCATTCCAACAATAAATAAAAGCTTTATTGAATATCGACGACTTTATTGCTTTTTATCTTGATATCAATAGCTAACATGTTCGATACGTACTGGTAGGGTATTTCAAATTCAATCGGACCTGCCGCACCAATTGCCAAGGCATATTTTTGATAAAAGACCACTAATCCGGTTTGGGAAAGATAAAAATCATTAGGGTCAAAATTTCTAATACTGTTATACCCTTCACCCGAGTAAGGGTCATCAAACAAATAATCCTGTACTGCTCCTTCGGTGCTATTGATATCATCCATAATCTTTTTAGACACAAAATCATATATAAAATTCATATATTCATCTTCATTGGCCTTGAATATATCCTTTAAGCCAAGCTTTTTTCCTGTGTTTAAATCGAAGGTTTCTCCTGCTATTCCAGCCCACGATACACCACCGGCACCACCGTCTAAGTACGCTTTCATGGAGATAATATTTCCAAACACAGCTTCAAGGATATAATCGGCACTTCTAAACCAGTTATCTTTTTGACCTTCAACCTTCAAATTGGATTCTTCCAAAAGATCAAGGGGCAGTTCATCATAGAAAAACTTCTCCTTGTCTACGAAGTATTTATTAATCTCGGCTATTCCATCATAATTACCGTCAAGTTTCGGTAGATTTAACTTCAATTCAACAAAACCTTCTACATCATTGTAATACTTTTTATTGACTTCAAAAGTTGAAAAACTCACAGTCTTTTGTATAGGTGAGGGTGTTTTTTCAGAGATAATAGTAGCAGAAGGTGTCGGTGTTATCTGATTTGAATCTTCAACCTTAACAGTTACTAAACTACAGGCTGAAAATACAAATATCAAATTAATTGATATTATAAGCAAAAACCTCTTTTTCAAATTATTCATATCTAAAAACCTCACTTTTTCAATTTTATCTTTTGTTGTGTTACTTTAACCAAAAGCTGTATCTAATCTATTTACTTGATAAAAGCGGCTGGTACATCATAATTGCGTGGTTTTCCGTTACATATTCATCGGCAGTGAGTATATCGTTTTCGTAGATACGCCTATATATTTTATTGTTTCTTATATACCCACCCCAAAAAGTACTGCTGATAAAATGCTCCTTTTCATAGACCTCATAATGATATTTCACCGGTTCAACTGACCTCAACTCACCAACAAGATTGTCCTCGGTAAGGTATACAATCAATTGGAATTCATTATCGGTTCCGTTGTAAATTTGCAGGTCAAGATAATTGTAGACACAAGTGGCACCGCTTCCAAAGGGTTGAGTTCTGTTGCTGTCGGGGAAAATATCATGACTGTGTCTATATCGTTCAATTACATCCAATGGGCTATGTAATGCCATCCAATAAATCATGTTTGACAATTGACATAAGCCGCCTCCAATACCGGCACCGAAAGTTCCGTCAGGATTAAGAATCAATCCGTCTTTATAACCTTTGCGTTTAGTCGGCTTACCGATGGTTCTCCAGTATGAGAATACCTCACCCGGTTTTATGCAAATACCGCTTACTCTACTGGCGGCAATTTTTAAATTGTTGACTTTATTATACTGTAATGCCGGATCTACGCCTTGTAGTTTTCTAATCAAAGGGGTTTGATGAGTAAAAATTAAATGGGGCAATTTATAATCCAGCAAATCTTTTGAATATTTTACATCATCAAAGTACCATTTGATATATCTTTTATAGGTAAAAAACTGTTTACCCAGGTATAGACGAAGTTTTGATCTCTTTATTGGCTTGTTGTAAAGGTTTTGCTTAAACATATTGTTCCTCAATAAAATAATCATAGTTTCATAAATATTATAATATTGCTTCAATTATAAAATCAACTTTTCCAAGCTTTTGGAAAATAGAAAGGGAATGTCATGTTACTTCGACATTCCCGAGATAATCTAAACTTTTTATTGTCAATTTGGGAATAAACTTATGTAATTTATCTCAACGATAGTATCTAAAGTCTTATTCTTCATCCGGAATAAACACTTCTTTACTGTTAATCTCACCCATAATCCTGTCATATTCACCATTCTCTTTTATTTTCCTGATTAGTGAATTGAATAAATCGCGTTTTTGTTTTCCGTCCTCTGTCTTTTTAAAGATTATAGCTGTTTCAAAAGTATCAAACAACTGCCTCTTTATATTCTTCAACTGCATTGCCTGGATTAATGCATCACACCCACTCATTGATGCAATATATCCGTCGATTCTACCCGATTCAACTTTTTGCAATCCTGCATCAAGAGCTGCTTCCGGGAAATCGCCAAGATATTCTTTATGTCCCGGCTGTATTTCAATTTTGAATTTTCCGCTTGTAACGGTTTCCGGTGTAAGTCCGGTGACATTTTTATTGGTATAAAGTACGAAAATAACCTTTCCATAATCTTCTGTGGTGTAGTAGAACAAATCGTCGCTGTCGGTAACATCATGCTTTTTAATATAGGGACTATGGCAATCGTAATTTCCGCTTATGACATTCTCTATTGAACGTGCCATAGGGTAAATATCAATAACCATATCTCCATCTTTATATTCTGCTGCCATAGCTTTAATCAAATCCACGAGTGCTCCGGTTTTATCCTCGTTTATCAATGGCGGAACAATCGGAAGCGATACTTTGATGGTAGAACTCTTTACCGTATCGGATTGTTTTACAGGTTCAGACTTTGCAGGTTCACTTGCTGTAGTTTGAACATCGGATACATTGTCTTTTGCACTCGAATCAGCTTTCTGTGCACATCCAGGCAGTATAGAGAAAATTAAGCATAAAACCAATAACAGATAAAGTACTTTGATGTAAGGTTTCTTTTTCATAATACGTTTCCTCCTTGAATTGTTTAATAGAACTTCGAATTCACGTTAATGTCGGTGTTGTATTGATTCTATGGCAGAATATAATGTTTTTTGCTATGAATAATATTGAGTGTCTAAACTGCTTTTGAATCTATTTTAAGTGCAAAAAACGCTTGTAGAATATTAAAAAATTTAGGAAATAACGGAATTGAACCGGAATTGCCACATACTAGAATATTAAAATTGCTCATGACATAATGAAAAACTTCCCTTCTACATTTCTTTAAATGTAGCAAATATTAAATGTCCGTTAAATAAAAATATTCGTGTTTATTCTTCAATATATCAAGATAAGCTAATAATAGTATCCATTTATTTTAAGTTATTCCTATATAAAATAATTCGACTAAATTTTAAAAAAATCCTTCTAAAACTTTAATTTTATATGTGCCCGCCCTTTCATTTTATTGCTTTACGTAAAAAACTGTAATGATTTTGGAGTTATATGGAGTTTTTTTACAAAAGCTATTGCTGTAACCTGTTTTGACATGATAAACTTGTAAATGGTTAAAGAACTAAATTGCTTAATACTCAATTCTTTGAGGCATTCTTTTTAAAACCTAAATATAAAACATGAATATTCTAAAAGAATATCGAAAGGAGTATTTATGAAAACTGTAAAAATTATGCCATGTCTGGATATGAAAGACGGTAGGGTTGTAAAAGGAATACATTTTGAAAATATAAAGGATGCCGGTGATCCTGTTGAAAATGCAATATTTTATGAGCAAGAAGGTGCGGATGAACTCGCAATGCTCGATATTGCAGCCACACTGGAAAATCGTTCCACCAGGCTTGAATGGGTCAAAAAAGTTTCTTCAAAAATAAGTATACCGTTGACAGTGGGAGGAGGTATATCTTCTGTCAATGATATTGAAATGGTTCTTGAGGCCGGAGCCAGTAAAGTTTCAATGAATAGTGCCGCTGTAAAAAATCCTGATTTGATTAAACAGGGTGCACATAAATTCGGTTCCGATAAAATTGTTGTTGCAATTGATGCTAAAAGAAACAAGGAAATGCAGTCAGGTTTCGAATTGGTTGTTTCGGGCGGAACAAAATGTACCGGCAAAGATGCTGTTGAATGGGCTAAAAAGTGTCAGGAACTTGGTGCCGGGATAATTTTACCGACGAGTATGGATGGTGACGGTACCCAGGCTGGATATGACTTGGAATTTATAAAGGCAATTTCAGATGTTGTGGATATACCGGTCATTGCTTCAGGAGGAGCCGGTAAATTGGAGCACTTTTATGATGCAGTTGTCAAAGGCGGTGCCCAGATCCTTCTTGCCGCTTCAGTTTTCCACTACAGGACCTTCAGTATAGGACAAGTGAAGAAATACTTGCAAGAAAAAGGTATACCGGTGATATTAAATGATGCTACATAAAATTAATAATATCTGGCAGAACTTTACATAGTATAATTCGAAAGAGGCATTATTTAGCGTGTTGACTAAATAGTGCCTCTTTCATATTTTGGGGTATTTTTTATAAGCTGTTCAATTATTGATTAAACAGTAATATGTCATCTAGGTAAACAGTGGTTGCTGCCGATGATTTGTCCGGTATTGTGCCGAAATTTATTGTTAATACACCATCGGGAATATTCTTACTGGGTGTAAAGGTGAAAGTATAATTTGCATCCTCCGTTGTCAAATCAAAGGTAGTTCCGCCATACCAGTTATAAACGGAATCCAAGATATCTATTTTGATACTTCTCGGTTCAAGTGCCCTTGCTTTTAAAGATAAAGTATACGGAACATCTCTTTCCAGCATCAAATTTTCTTGTTTAATTTGAGGTGTATATTCTTTGATACCTACCTTGGTAATAATAACTTCAAGCTCTCCCAAATTTACATTGCAAGAACCTGTTGCAGTGCCGTTCCCCGCACCTTCCGGTACATCTTCCCAACTTCCGCCCCAATATTCCAGCCAGTGCTCCTTATTGTCATCGAAAGTTCCGTTTAGTATTAGTGAAGAAGGCGGTACAACCTTCCTTACTACAACATTGTCTATTATAATCTCATGCGGCGGGTAAGGTATATTGTCGGTATTACCCAGTGCAAAACTGAATCTTGATGCCGGGTCGGTGGCTTTACTCATTGTAAACTCAAATTTGTAGGTCTTAAGCTCGTTTGTAAGTAAAACTTTTTCATAGAAATAGGATATCCAGTCACCGGTTTTTTGCAGTTGAACCAATACATTTCTATCCAAGGTTGATTTTGCATCAAAAGAAACTTCATAGGTTTGCCCCTCTTCAAGGGGAATATTGTCTTGGTACAACTGCACATTCCAACCCTTGGAACCTACCGAATCAATGATTGCCTTAAACTGTTCCTCAGGATTTTCAAAGGTTGCCGCACCTGTACTTAAGGATTCATAATTCCAACCTGTTAAATTGTTAAATACACCGTTTAAAAGTAAATTGCCTTCAACTTCATCACTACTTATTTTTTTCATCACAACATTATCAATATAGACATCAAAGGCATTTCCGCCCAAATTAAACCTAAGTTCGCAATTCTTATCGGAAGGTTCCTCCATTGTAAATTCAAATTGATATATCTTGGTTTCCTTGTCTAATTCAACTGTGGTGGAAAAAATGCTGTTATTGTTTGAAGTACTTGATATTTCTACTTCAATGGCTCTTGCTTCCTGGGCACTTGCTTCGAAACTTACTTTATAGGATTTGCCGTTTTCGATATTAATTCCCGGTTGAACCAATCTTATTGCTTTTGATGAGTTTCCACCCTTTTCAATTCTTGTTTCAAATCTACGTTCATTAACATCACTTCCGATATGGTATGCAGCCTTTGCACTGTCATCAACGGTAAAGCTCCAGAAGCCCATCCTGTTTTCGCCTTGATCAAAGGTACCGTTATATATGTAATTTCCCGACAGAAGTGGAGGTCTTGCCACTGTGGAAGGATCTATCTCCGGGGCGTCTTCCGTTTTTACTAGTTTTACATTGTCAATCCAAACATCGTTATCGTCCAAACCCATATTAAACTCAAACCGAGCCTTAACATCGGTATCGTCCTTCATGGTAAAATCAAACTGATAGGTAGTCATTTCGGTTGAAAGCATAAAGGGTGCAATGGCGGCATAGTCTTTCCATCCCCTGTCGCCGTCTCCACCGATCTTCAGTTTTATTTCCCTTGCCTCTTTAGCTTTTGCATCGAAAGATGCCCTATATTTTGCACCTTTTTCAAGATGTATCGGTGCTTGCAGCAACTGCACGCTGTAATCGGTTGTTCCGCCATTTTCTATCTGTACATGCATAACACCTTCATCCACATTGACGGTTGCAATTCCACCGGGGCCCTTTAAAAAGGTCCAGTAAGAGGTATTTGGAACACCCTCAACACCAATTGCCTCAGGGTCATCAACATCAAAACCGCCGTTGTAAACATAATTTCCTTCCTCAAGAGGCTCCCTTGCAATTTCTTCCTCTTTTACAGGCTTTTCTCTATGAGGATATTCATCCTTCTGATAAACTCTTACATAATCCACTGCCATTTGCTGTGGGAAAACGGTTGTTTCGTCGGGATATCCCGGCCAAGTTCCTCCTACAGATATGTTTAGAATCAAGAAGAAATTCTGATCGAAAGGTGCAGGATAAGTATAATCATCAGCCAGGTATGGGTCTCTAGAATACCAGTCATTGACAGTGTGGTACAACTCACCGTCTATATACCAACGTATTTCACCGGGCTCCCATTCAATTGAATAGACATGATAGTCATCTCCGAAGCTCTGACCTTCCGGTAAGAAATATGTACCTTGAGATTCTTTATGAGGTTCTCCAAAATGAAGTGTTCCATGAAGTTTATTGGGTATATGACCTAAAAGCTCCATTATATCTATCTCACCGCATTTTGGCCATGTTCCGTAGAAAGGTTCATCTTCCGGCATCATCCAAATTGCCGGCCAAATACCTTGACCTGTCGGCATTTTTGCTCTTATTTCAAACTTGCCGTATTTCCAGGATTGTTTTTCCTTGGTAATTAATTTTGCCGAAGAATAATTGTAAGTTTCACCGCTAGGTTCTGTAATATCTTCTTTCCTTGCTTCAATAATTAGGGAACCGTCTTTGATATAAGCATTATTTTTTGTATAGGATTGTATTTCCTTATTCCATCTTCCGTTAGTGGGCTCGTCATAGCTCCAATTGTCCATATTTATTTCCGGACCATCAAACTCGTCACTCCAAACAAGATACCACTCTTGCTTGGGGTTGCTTGGGCTTACGGTAGGTACGGGAGTAACAGACGGCCTTGGTGTCCGGGAAGTTCCTGGCGTACTTTTAGAACTCGATGTATTTTGAGTTTTTGGAGTTTCAATAGGTACAGGAGTGCTTTGTGTTGTGGGTATTGTTGTGGGTATTGCTGCGGGAATTTCTTCATCTATCTCAACCGCCAACACTTCTCCATTCAAAACATAATTTTTTGATGATTTTTCAACGGTTTCACCATTAATCTTAACCCTTTGGGCAGAAATCTTCAACTTCATTTTTGCATCTTTAGTTTCGAGCAAGGCTCCCTCTGCCTGAACCTCCACCTGTTCAAAATCGCCAACAAACACTATTTTACTCTCCGATAACAGTTGGGAATCTACAAAAACTTCTTTAAAGCCATCGGAGATTAATTCCTTTTCTTCGAGTATTGTACCGGATTTGATTATAGTGCTTTCAACAGAAGTGTTTCCCGATGTTACAATTCTAACATCCTGTCCAGCTTTTTTGTTTACAATTACCTTGTCTATTTTGGAATTTATAAATTGTACACTGTTGCTTCCTCCACCATTGACATAAACTATTCCCTTTACCCTCACACCGTCAAGGGTTACATCTCCGTTTTGAATTCCAGGGGAAAGATATAAGTCACCGTTAATTACGGTATCTTTTAAAACAACTCCCTCACTATTAATCAGTACGTTTCCTTTTATTTCTCCCGAAGAGTAGTTGCCTTTGCTATTATATAAAGTTTCAACAATTTGACTTAATATCTTTATTGTTTCTGCACGGGTTATGTAGTTATCGGGTCTTAAGGTACCATCTTTATAGCCTGCTATGTATCCCCTTTCAAGTAAAGCGTTGACGGAATCTTTGGCATATTCCCCAACCGAGTTTCCGTCTGTAAACTTATCTAGATGATTATAATCACTTTTTATTTCAAAAACCTTAGCCATTATAACAACGGCCTCTTGCCTTGTAATAAAATTCTCAGGTTTAAAAACATTATTCTCATAACCGGATATGTAGCCGGCTGATTTAGCCTTTGATATTTCATCGAAATACCACTTTGTTTTATCGACGTCTATGAACTGTTCACCACTTAATTCATAGAATCCGAAAACATTATTTACTAATGTTACAAATTCAGCCCTTGTAATGTTGTTATCCGGCATTATTGTTCCATCCCGGTAACCTAGTAATATCCCCTTTTCCACCCATTTAGACAAGTCTTTTTCAGCCCAATGTCCGCTAATATCGTTGAAGGCAGCGTAGGATTCTATGGGTTTTGCCGGTAGTGCGGATAATAATACTAAGAATACCAGTACCTTCGACAAAAACTTCCTATACATTATTCATCCTCCTTGTACAATTAATATTGTATTAAATCAGTGACCGAAGCCACTGTTCGACCCATTAAAATTCATTGTTAACATAACACTTCAAACTTCATTCTTTTCTAAACATCAAGCACATCATCC
>Ga0134093_1000669_pt1 | contig 39941 bp, 36 predicted proteins | sample 4_1taG_FD_94452 | JGI IMG/M metagenome (GOLD analysis project Ga0134093, IMG submission 94452) | Switchgrass degrading microbial communities from high solid loading bioreactors in New Hampshire, USA - 4_13_20_68_A1 metaG | ecosystem: Engineered > Bioreactor > Semi-continuous > Anaerobic >...
GTCATGTTTTCCTTAAGCATAGGCGTTGGCATTTCCGCAGCCTTATCAATAATGAGAATATTGATTCCCAATTTAAAACTGTGGCATATTCTTTTGCCAGGATATATAATAGCTATAATTCTAATGTATTTGGTGCCTGATCTGTTTGTTGGAATAGCCTTTGATGCAGGAGGCGTCGCATCCGGCCCCATGACGGCAACATTTACACTGGCATTTGCCCAGGGGGCAGCTGAGGCAACAGAAGGCGCCAACGTTTTGATAGACGGGTTTGGCATGATTGCTTTGGTTGCTTTGACACCTTTAATCACTCTTCAGATTCTGGGCTACATATACAGGATAAAATCCGGTAAAGGAGGTTTGCAAGAAGATGGTGAATAACGGCGCCTATGCGGAAAAATATATGTTGATATGTGTAATAGTCAATTTCGGTCTGGGTACCAAGGTTATCAGGATAGGAAAGCAAAACGGTATTACGGGCGGAACGATTTTTTTGGGAAAAGGCACCGTGCAAAGCCGTTTACTGGAGTTTTTAGCCATCAATGACATTAGGAAAGAAGTAGTTTTAATGATATGCAGTAAATCTGTTGCCGGCAATGCACTACACAAGCTTAACAGCGAGTTTGCCTTTGATAAACCTCACCATGGCATAGCTTTCAGTATGCCTGTGCTTGACATTATCGGCGCTGGAGGAGCTATTCATCATTCTATTCATCATGAAGAAGAAAACAAAGAACAGGAAACCAGAGGTGTAAATAACAACATGTATAAGGCAATTTTTACTGTCGTGGACAGGGGTAAAGCAGAACTTGTCATGGATGCAGCAAAAAAAGCTGGCGCAAGGGGCGGCACAATAATCCACGCAAGGGGTTCCGGCATACATGAGACCAGCAAGCTGTTCTCCATGGAAATCGAACCCGAAAAAGAAATTGTGCTGATATTGTGCAAAAGCGATATGACAAGCAATATAGTAGATGCCATAAGACAGGAACTGGAAATTGACAAACCGGGCAATGGCATTATCTTTGTGCAGCCTGTTGATGAAACGTACGGTTTGCGCTAAGTACCAGTGAAAAATATGTTAGAAATTAATACAGGTCTGAAATTAATCCTCAAATCTGTTCAGGAACATCTTTGTCCTGTCATTTTGAGGATTATTTATTACCTGTTTTGGTGGGCCTTCCTCAACTATAATTCCCCCGTCCATGAAAATCACATGGTCGGCCACATCCCGCGCAAAGCTCATTTCATGGGTCACGATAACCATTGTCATGCGTTCTGCTGCCAAATCACGCATAACTTTTAAAATTTCTCCTGTCAACTCAGGATCAAGGGCAGACGTAGGCTCGTCAAAAAACAGTACTTTAGGGCTTAACGCGAGAGCCCTTGCAATGGATACACGCTGCTGCTGCCCGCCGGAAAGTTCATAGGGATAGGCATTCTCCTTGTCGGACAGGGCCATTTTTTTAAGAAGGCTTCTTCCTATTTCAAGAGCCTCGGGTTTCTGCATTTTCTTAACGGTAATAAGGGGATCAGTTATATTTTTTATCACGGAAAAATGCGGAAACAGGTTGAAGTTTTGGAATACCAGTCCATAGTATTGCCGTATCTGTTTAAGCTTTTTATGGGACGCATAGACTGCACCGCCATCCGGACCTGTTGTTACCACCGGTTCACCCAAATAATATATTTCACCGGTATCCACGGTCTCCAGCATTGTGGCACACCTTAGCAATGTTGACTTGCCTGATCCGGAAGGGCCTATAATGGCAACAACCTGTCCTTCCTCAACTTCCATGGAAAAGTCTTTTATCACTTTAAGATTGCCGAAACTCTTTTGTAAATTCCTGATTTCCAGTAACTTCATACGCTGCTCTCCTATTTGTAATAGCTAAGTTTCTTCTCAAAGAATTCCATTATATATGCCACAATAAAGTTATAGACATAATAGAATACGCCTGCCGCAATAAAAGGAATCATTGAAGCCTGGGCCGACGCAATGGCCTTGGCCTTTGTAAACATTTCAGGAACGGAAATAACAAATGCCAGGGAAGTATCTTTTATTAATGTTATAACTTCATTGGTTACCGGCGGTAATATACGTTTTATGACCTGGGGCAGGATAATTTTTATAAAGGTCTGTGCCCTGCTGTAACCGAGAACTTTTGCGGCTTCATACTGCCCGGCAGGCATGGACTCAATACCAGCCCTGTAGATTTCCGCGAAATATGCTGCATAATTTATTGAAAAAGCAATAATGGTGGCAATGAATCTGTATCCCGACAATGACATGCCAAATATATAATACGGGCCGAAATACACCACCATTAGCTGAAGTATAAGGGGTGTCCCACGCATAATGGAAATATATAGCTTAATAAAGTTTCTTAAAAGAAAGTTCCGGGACATTCGCCCAAAAGATACAAAAAGCCCCAGAGGAAGAGAAAATAGCAATGTAAGGGTAAATATTTCAACTGAAACCAGCAAACCTTTGCCAAGTTCAAGTAAAAGCACAGTTAATTTCAACTAATAAGCCACCTTCCCGGACACAAAGCAAAGGGCTACCACAAAACGCGATAGCCTTTGCTTTATTTTTATAATTACTTGCCAATGGTTGTAATATCTTTACCAAACCACTTAATGGAAATCTTCTCCATTGTACCGTCTTTGGCCATATCCTCGAGAGCTTTCTGAACCTTGTCCCTCAATTCCGTATTGCCCTTAAGGAAGCCTACGCCATATTCCTCAGCTGCAAGAGTTTCATCAAGCACCCTGAATTTGGCTCCTCTTTTTTCTATCTGATATCTGGCAACAATTTCGTCCATGGCCACAGCATCAACAGCACCGGCTTCAAGGTCCATCAAAGCGGTGTTGTAGTTGTCAGCCTTGATGTATTCGCTAAAGGTACTTTCTATTTCCGGTCTGTCTTTCAATGCTGCCTCGGCGCTTGAATCCACCTGAACGCAAACCCTCTTGCCGGCAAGGTCTGCAATGGTTTCTATATCTGAATCGGCTCTTACTACAAACACCTGGTTATTTGACATGTAAGGTTCTGTCCATGTATATAAGTCTTCACGGCCGTTTATGGTAAAACCGTTCCAGACGCAGTCTATGTTCTTTGATTCCAACTCCATATCTTTTGCGTCCCAGGCAATCGGCTGCAGTTTAAGCTCCATATCCATCCTTTTTGCTGCTTCTGCCGCAAGGTCAAGGTCAAAACCTACAAAATTGCCGTTTTCATCTACAAAACCCATGGGAGGAAAGTCCTGGTCAAAGCCTACTGTAAAAGTGGGTTTCGATCCGCTTTTTTCAGATGAAGAAGCGGATGAACATGCAGTTATACTCAGCATTAGAACAACTGCCGTAATTATGAGAATTATCTTTTTACACATTTTTTGTACCCCCTGATATTTTCTTGTCATAGACCTTTATGCACTGCTTTATATTATCACATTAGTATGCTAAAGTAAAGAGGTTAAAGACCTTTCTTCATAACTTTTTTTGCAATTTCCTCAAACACCGGTGCTGCTGTTCTACTGCCGTTCTTCCCGTTCTCAATAAATACTGCCACGGCAAACTTTGGATTGTTCCTGGGGAAATACCCGGCAAACCAGGCATGAACCACTTTTTCCCCGCCAATGACCTGCCCCGTTTCCGCAGTACCGGTCTTTCCCGCAGCACCGCCATATTCATCCAGGTCTATGTTTTTACCCGTACCGTAATCCAGAACAGATTCCATCAGTTTTTTTATTACCTTTGCAGTTTTCTCACTGATCACGCGGCTGCCACCGTCCATCCGTATTTCCCTTACCTTATTGCCATTATCATCCGTAATGGAATCTACTATATTTATATTGTTCTGTATGCCGTTATTGGCAATGATAGCTGCCAGATTTGCAATCTGCAGGGGAGTTGCCAACACTTCTCCCTGCCCGATTGACAGGTTCGCTATATCGCCTTCAGAATAAAAACCCGGTTTAGGCAAATTTCCGGAGGATTCAGGTATACCCTGAAATTTAAGGCCTGTTTCCGAACCAAGCCCGAGGATGGTTGCCGTTGAAAGCGTCTTTACATATCCGGTCTTCAAGGCTGCCTCAATGAAATAGGAATTGCACGAATAGGCAAAGGCCTCCTCAAGGCCGATTAACCCGTGACCTCCTGTATTATATGACGAGCAGCGGAATATTCTTTGCCCTATTTCCACATATCCCCTGCAATAATAGCGCTCAGGCAGGTCAATGTTATTTTCCAGTGCCGCAGCCACATCCACTATTTTGAAAACAGAACCAAGGTTATATGATGCCACGGCCTTATTAAAAAGCTCGTTATTCTGGCTGTCCAGGTATTCCCTGATGTTGTCCTGGTAAAAATCCTTTTTGCTTGCCATGGCCACAACATCACCACTGGAAACATCCAGGACCACTACAGCACCGGAAATTCCGAATTCATCCAAAACATCTTCCACTATTTTCTGGATATGATAATCCAGGGTCAATTTTACATTCAATTTCTTATTTACAGGAGAAACGGTTATTATCCTGTACCCCAGACCACGGACAATATTCCTGTTGGCGTCTGTAACCGCGGCGATGTAACTTTCACTGTCAAATTTAAGAATATCATTATAGAACTTTTCAATTCCACTTTCTCCGTCACCGTCTGCGTTCAGATATCCTATTACATGGGGAGCCAGCCCATTGTCATCATACCTTTCCAGGGTGCTGACAAAGGATATGCCTTCAGGGTTTAAACGCATAATGGCGTTTTTTATGTCGTCATTAACCTCGATTATTACCGGCTCCCTTTTAATACGGAGTTTTACACTTACATCCTTAAAGTCCGCTTTCAGCAATCTGCATATCTGCTCCAGCATGATGTCGTCCATATCCACATAGTCCGGTTGTATTACAGCGAGAACCTTTTTCTCCCTGTTGGTAAAAGGGATTCCGTTCCGGTCAAGGATATCTCCCCGGACCTGTCCTATCCTGTAATGCTGAAGCCTTTGCAGATATGCACCTTCAGCAAGCTTACGGCCCTGGACAATCTGAAGCACAAAAATTTTCAGCATCAGTAAAAGGAACAGGCCAGTAAACAGAGACAGTATTTTTTTATACCTGATATATGGCTCAAACATGGCAACACCCATAATAACCAGTCTGTTCCTGATTATTATGGGTGGTAATGTAAAAGATATACATAAAATATACCAAATTAGCCTTTTTTCTTCCTTCTTAAAATGTCAAATTCTGCTACTTCTTCCTGAACAGGAATGCGCACCGTCATTTGCGGGTGCGGTGCCTCCGTGATGCCATTTCCGGCGTCATCCTCCATCCATGTGACTATCTGGGTAAAATGTTTTCCTTTTGGCCTTAAAACCTCAATTTCATCTCCAACCTCAAACCTGTTCCGCTGCTCAATTTCCGCCACGCCTGTATTCCTATCATAATTTTTTACTACGCCTATAAAGTCATATTCCCTTATATATGAACTGGTTTCATAAATTTGACCCTTTTCTTCAGCTTCTCCGAAATAAAATCCTGTGGTATATTCCCTGTGGCTTACCTTTTTCAGTTCCTCGAGCCAATAGCTGTCAAAGGCATATCCTTCAGGATCGCTATAATAAGCGTCTATAACCTGCCTGTACGCCTTTACTACAGTGGCTACATAATATGAACTTTTGATTCTTCCCTCAATTTTGAAACTGGTCAGACCCGACTCCACCAGTTGAGGTATAAATTCAATTGTACACAAATCCCTGGAGTTGAAAATGAAAGTGCCCCGCTCGTTTTCTAAAACCGGCATGTATTGTCCAGGCCTTTTTTCTTCTACCAGATAATATTTCCACCTGCACGGGTGGGCGCACAAACCCCTGTTTGAATCCCTTCCTGCCATGTAGCTGCTCAGCAGGCACCTGCCTGAATAAGAGATACACATGGAGCCATGGATAAAGGCTTCGAGTTCCAAGTCTTCCGGCACTTTGCTCCTTATTTCCCTGATTTCGTCAAGGGAGAGTTCCCTGGCCAGGATGATCCTTTTTGCACCCTGCCGGTGCCAGAAGGCGGCACTTCGCCAGTTGGTGTTGTTGGCCTGGGTGCTGATATGGATGTCCATGTCCGGCAGAATTTCCCTGACAATTGAGAATACGCCGGGATCCGAAAGGATTATTGCGTCAAAACCTAGTTCCGATATTTCATCCAGATACTGGGGCAGCTTTTCTATATCATCATTATGGGGGATGACATTTACGGTAAGATAAGCTTTTTTCCCCCTGGAATGCACAAAATCAAGCCCTTCCCGCATTTCCTCCAGGGAAAAGTTGCCTGCCTGGGCCCTGAGGCCGAATTCCTCGCCGCCAAGATAGACAGCATCAGCTCCATAAATTACGGCAAATTTCAGTTTTTCAAGATCTCCTGCCGGAGCCAGCAGTTCCACTTTTTTCATTGAATCCACCGTTCTTTGCATATGATTTAAACAAGCTTATATGATATTGACAAACCGTCGCCGGCAGGTATCAATGCCGTTTCAAGCCTGGGATCGGCACAGACGGTGTCAATGAAATCATTGAGATTTTTTACAATGGTCCTTTCCCGCCTTGGTATTTCAGAGGTTTCAGCCACCATGCCCCGGTATAGTACATTGTCCGCAATAAGGAGGCCATCCTTCCTGAGCAAACGTATACAGTGAGGCAAATACTCAATATACTGGCCTTTGGCGGCATCCATGAAAATCATGTCGTATTCCTTGTCCAGGTATTCCAGCACATTGACTGCGTCTGCCGCAATAACATTTATTTTTCCCTGGCAGCCTGCCTTTTTTATATTCTCCCTGGCCAATGCCACCATCTGTTCTTCCCTCTCAATGGTATCAATAAAGCCACCATCACAAAGCACCGATGAGAGAAGTATTGCGGAATAGCCTATGGCTGTGCCTATTTCCAGTATCCTTACGGGACGGATCATTTTCCCCAATATAATGAGCAGGCTTGCCACTTCAGGTTCGACAATAGGTATATTATTATCGTAAGCATACCGTTCAATGTCCGCCAGAACACCTTTTCCGGCCTTAAGTTTTTTTCTTATAAAATTTATAACATGCTCATTATATATCATAGCTATTCTTCCCAGGTTTCAGCGCTCATATCAATTATCAGTAAAGAATCTGGCCATACCTGTGCATGGCATTAACATGCTCGTCATAAGTCCTGGAGAAGTAGTGGCTTCCGTCTCCCTTGGCAACGAAATATAGGTAGTCGGTATCTTCAGGATAAAGGGCCGCCCTGATGGCTGCCTCTCCCGGCGAACTTATGGGCCCCGGAGGAAGTCCCGTATAAAGGTAGGTATTGTACGGGTGTTCCACCTTTGTATCTTCTGTTGTAATCTGTTCCTTTATTATTCCTTCCTGCATATAGAAAATGTACTGGATTGTGGCGCAGGACTGCAGGAATTTCAGTGAACTGTCGCTGCTTCTGAGCCTGTTGTGGAACACGCTGGATATCAGCGGCCTGTCTTCGGGTACCTGGGCTTCCCTTTCAATAATGGAGGCAAGGATTATTACCTCGTCAACAGTCATACCCAGTTCTTCCGCCTTTTCCCTGTATTCCTGCCTGAATATCTCATCAAACCTGGAGAGCATCTTTAAAATTATATGTTCAGCTCCTCCGTAAACATCAAAAATATAGGTATCAGGAAACAGATATCCTTCCAATCTGTATTCCCGTTCAGGCAGATCCTGAAGGAATTCAAAATCATAATCCGCCTTGTTCATGGCCTGTATAAACGATTCTTCGGTCACAAGGCCTTTTTCCTCCAGCAACTCAATAATCTGCCTGCAATTATATCCCTCCGGGATGGTAACCGTTACGGTAGGATTGGCGACGGGCATGCTTGACATTATGCGCATCAGGTCGTCATAGCCCTTAAGGTTGTCATAGGAAGTGCTTCGGCTTATTATATGAGTCCCGGCCTGGTACTTCCCGTCATATCCGTTGATCTTTGACAGGAATTTAAACAGCTTGACATTCTTTATTACACCATTTTCATGCAATATTTCGGCAATTTTTTCCGTACCGGAACCCATGGGTATTACTATTTTCATGGAGTCCGATTCGCTGAAAGTCATCTGTACTTCGCTGTCGTCCCTGTTGACTATTTTTGTCACATAACTATATGAAGTGTAGATGCTGGCAACGGTAATTAACAGCAACAACACGAATATTGCTGTATTGATATAGAATTTTCTCATTCTTTTTACAATGTAATTACTTCTCCGGGACCGGTTTACTTTTTTCACTCCATGCGCTCCTTATTTTTCATTTTAAGCCTTTTGGAAGTGTCCAGTATCTTTTTTCTCAGCCGTATGCTAAGAGGTGTTACTTCCACAACTTCATCATCATTTATAAATTCAAGGCACTGTTCCAGGCTCAGCGTCCTGGGAGGCGTCAGGCGCAGGGCTTCGTCCGAACCAGCGGCCCTCATATTGGTCACGTGTTTCTTTTTGCAAACGTTGACGGTTATGTCCTCCTGCTTTGCATTCTCTCCTACAATCATGCCCTCATATACTTTTGTTCCAGGGCCTATAAACAATGTACCTCTTTCCTGGGCATTATACAGGCCATAAGTAACTGCTTCACCTGTTTCCCATGCCACTATGGACCCTCTTTGCCTGATTGTAATATCCCCTGCATAGGGCTCATAGCCATAAAATACATGATTTATTATACCATTTCCCTTTGTGTCGGTCAAAAACTCAGACCTGTATCCTATAAGGCCCCTGGCCGGTATTTTGAACTCCAGTCTTGCATAGCCGTGATTAAAGGTATTCATGTTTAGCAGTTCCGCTTTCCTGGGACCGAGCTTCTCCATGACAATGCCGGTATATTCCTCGGGAACGTCAATAATTAGTAATTCCACCGGTTCATACCTTTTCCCGTTTATTTCCTTAAATATAACCTTCGGTTTTGAAACCTGGAACTCGTATCCTTCCCTGCGCATGGTTTCAATAAGGATTGACAGGTGCAGCTCTCCTCTTCCTGAAACCTTGAACGCTTCGGTAGTACCAGTTTCTTCCACCTTCAGGCTCACATTTGTATGCAATTCCTTAAACAAGCGCTCCCTCAGCTGGCGGGAGGTCACAAAAGTTCCTTCCTTTCCGGCGAAGGGGCTGTCATTTACGCTGAACGTCATTGAAATTGTGGGCTCGTCAATCTTTACAAAGGGCAAAGGCTCAGGGTGGTCAAATTCACAGATGGTTTCACCGATATTAATAACTCCTGCTCCTGAAACGGCAACTATGTCCCCGATACCTGCCTCCTCAATCTCAATCCTTTTAAGCCCCCGGAAAGTGTACAGTTTTCCCACTTTTGTATTTCTTAAAGTTTCTTCCCCCAATTTACATACAGTAACCTGCTGTCCCGAAACAATACGGCCGCGTTCAATACGTCCTATGGCAATATTTCCGATATAATCGTCGTAGTCAATACTTGACACCAGCAATTGCAAAGGTCCCTCACTGTCTCCGCTTGGAGCCGGTACATGGCTGATTATAGTTTTAAATAGTGGTTCCAGGCTGATTCTCTCGTCTTTTTCAAGGTCCAGTACCGCATACCCTTCTCTTGAGGAAGCGTAAATAACAGGGAATTCAATCTGCTCATCATCAGCGCCCAGTTCTATGAAAAGCTCCAGGACTTCATCAACCACTTCATACGGTCTTGCTCCCTGTTTATCTATTTTGTTTATAACCACAATAGGTTTTAATTTAAGCTGGAGAGCTTTGTTCAGGACAAACCTTGTCTGTGGCATAGGTCCTTCAAAGGCGTCCACCAGAAGAAGCACCCCGTCCACCATTTTAAGGATTCTTTCCACTTCTCCGCCAAAATCGGCATGTCCGGGAGTGTCAATGATATTTATCCTGACACCCATGTAATCAACGGCAGTATTTTTTGAGAGAATGGTTATGCCTCTTTCCCTCTCCAGTTCATTTGAATCCATTACCCTTTCACGGACCTGTTGGTTTTCCCTGAATATTCCGCTTTGTTTAAGCATTCCGTCCACCAGGGTGGTCTTCCCATGGTCTACATGGGCAATTATGGCAATGTTCCTGATGTCATTCCTTACAGTCACATGAAAAACCCTTTCAATGTAAAACTTGCAGTAAACCTGCAGCACAAAATAAACGCACAAGTACCATTCTAAAAATAGTTGTCTGCATTGTCAACAAAATCATATATGCAGCATTAATATGGAAACTTAAGAAGGACTTTTATTTCAATTTAACGATTGTGACGCCGCTGTCGCCTTCTCCGAAATCGCCGATCCTGAAGGAATCCACATGCTTGTTGGTCTTTAAGAAACGGTGAATCCCGTTTCTCAGGGCTCCGGTACCTTTCCCGTGAATTATGGTAACTTCGCTGAGGTTGGCAATGGCCGCGTCATCCAGAAACTTGTCTATCCTGAGATTTGCTTCATCCACTGTATGACCTCTTACGTCAATCTCTGTCTTTATAGTTTCCCTCTTGCTCCTGCTTATCTGAGATATGGTGCCTTTTTTCAGTTCAGTTAACTGCTCATCTATTAGTCTTAAATTTGAAACATGGATATTGATTTTCAAAATTCCCGCCTGGACTAAAGCCTCACCATTGGCGTTGGGTGGTGAAACCACCGTGCCCTTCTGGTTTAGGCTTGTTATATAGACGGTGTCGCCTTCCTTTAACGTTACAGGTTGACCGCCGTCGCTTTCTTTATCAAATTCAAACCTTTCTGCCAGGGATTCTTCAACCATGTTGGCACGTTCCGCAAAAGAGGACCTGAGTCTGTCAGCTTCCCGCATAATATCAGTGGAATACGGCTGTTTTTCCAGTTCGCGGAACTTCTTTACAACTTCATCAATCTGGTACCTGGCGTTTTCAATTATCCGCCTCGCCTCCACTCGCGCTTCATGAAGCAGTTTGTTCCTCTGTTCCTCTATTTTAAGCCGCCGGTTTTCCAGTTCCGTTTTTAGTTTTTCGGCTTCTCTCCTGTAATGTTCTGCATTGAGCCTTTCTTTTTCTGCTTCCAGCCTGTTTTGCTCTATGGAGCTCAATACATCCTCAAAACGGATGTCTTCCTGGCTCAGCCATTCCCGTGCCCGTTCCAGTATTTGCCTGTTAAGCCCCAATTGCTCTGATATGGCAAAGGCGTTACTTTTCCCCGGTATCCCTATAAGTAACCTGTAGGTAGGCCTCAGGCTTTCCACATCGAATTCGCAGGAAGCATTTTCAACGCCTTCCGTAACGATGGCATAAATTTTAAGCTCGCTGTAATGTGTAGTGGCCACAGTAATAGAGCCTAATCCGTATAGATGCTCAATAATTGCTATGGCAAGGGCTGCACCTTCAGTAGGGTCAGTTCCGGCACCAAGTTCGTCAAGCAGCACCAAGGATTCATTGTCAGCTTTTTCAAGAATATTTACAATATTGGTCATATGGGAAGAAAATGTGCTAAGGCTCTGTTCGATGCTCTGTTCATCACCTATATCCGCGAAGATATTTTTAAAAACGCCAATTTCGGTTCCTTCATTTGCCGGAATATGCAGACCTGACTGGGCCATCAGCACAAAAAGCCCCACTGTTTTGAGGGTAACCGTCTTTCCTCCCGTATTGGGACCTGTTATTACAAGAGTTCTGAATTTGTCTCCTATCCAGAAGTCAATGGGTACCACGGTCTTCGGGTCAAGAAGAGGGTGCCTGCCCCTTCTTATTACAATCCTTCCTTCAGTATTCAGTAAGGGACTTACGCATCTTAATTCCACGCTCAGTTTGGCCCTGGCAAAAATGAAGTCAAGATATGCAAGAAGGCTTACATTATTTTTCAGTTCCTCAACAATTTCCGATACCATGGAGGTAAGTTCCGCCAGTATCCTTTCAATCTCTGCCTTTTCCTTTATACGCAGCTGCTTTATTTCATTGTTTATTTCCACTACCGCCATGGGTTCAATAAATATGGTGGCTCCGCTTGCCGACGCATCATGAACAAGCCCGGGCACTTCATGCCTGTACTCCTGTTTCACAGGGATAACATACCTGTCATCTCTCATTGTCACTAAGGATTCCTGCATGTATTTTTTATACCGGGGTGAATGCAACATGCTTTCAAGCTTTTCCTTAATGGAAGCCTGAAGCGATGTAATTTTCCTTCTTATGCTGTAAAGAGTAGGGCTCGCATTATCTGCAATCTCCTCCTCATTTACAATACATGCGTCAATCCTGTTCTCAATGGTCCGGTTTATATATAAATCGCTAATCATACCGCTTACTACATTTGATTCTTCAGGCGTAGTATTGTCTGCGGCATAGCTTTTAAGCTGCCTGGAAACTCTCAGGACATCAGCCACCGCCAGCAATCCGCCATTGGTAAGTACTGCTCCTATCTCCACACGGCGGATGCTGCCTCTTATATCCCTTATACCGCTTAAAGGGGGATTTCCTTTTCTTACAAGAAAACTTACACCGTCATCCGTCTCTTTAAGCAGCCTCTGGATTTCACGAATATCAGCGGACGGGACCAGGTTCTCCGCCAGTTCCTTTCCCAGGGGTGAAGAAGCCAGGCTGGCCAGCCGGCTTATGATTTTGTCAAATTCAAGTTTTTTTATGGTTTTTTCGTTCATAATATCTCCTGCAATCTGAAAGATTCCCATCAAACTCTCATTACGTTTTTATAATGCCCTTCACAATGCTTACGGCATTGTCAATGTGAGACGGCAGCGTGTCTTCCATGACACCCGCCACGGAAATATTGCACCTGTTCAATGGTATCAGCACCTTGTGGGCCGGGCTTGACGAAATTGCCGTTGCCATTGCGGGAGTAAGTTCACCCAGCATTGAATCAGCCACAATAATACCAATAGGTCCTACTATTATATCTACCTTCGGCGCCATGTATTTTATGGCATTTTCCCCCGTGGCTCCCTCATTTGCACCGCTTTTTAACATAATTGTCGTGGCCGCGGAATTGGTACCCAAAGCAATAATTTTCACACCGTCTCCCAACTCTTTTCTCAGCTTCTCCACAAGGGCTTTCCCTATTCCTCCGCCCTGTCCGTCAATAACCGCAATAACCATAAAAACCTCCTGTAATAGGCCATCCGCTAATACTTGCACAAGTTCATTATACCCTTTTTTAAGTTTAAATGTTTGCAGTGGTTTTTGCAAGTTTATAAAAAACGGGTGTATCATGGTATTGCCATTAACCCATTGATACACCCGGACTTTGTATTTTCACTGGTAGACAGTTCAGCTTGCTTTTTACAGAAATTTTGCCGTTTCCTTTGCAATTGCCAGTTCTTCGTTGGTTGGAATGACCAGAAGCTTAATTTTCGAACTGTCCTTGCTTATTATTCTCTCCTCGCCCCTGACATCATTCCTCAAAGGATCAAGCTCGATACCTAGGTAATCCAGGTCCTTCACAATAAGTTCCCTGATCAGGGCATTGTTTTCACCTATTCCTGCCGTGAATACAATGCCATCTGCACCGTTGAGAACGCCCATGTACTCAGCAATATACTTTTTAACTCTGTAGCAGAATATGTCAATGGCTAGCTGGGCTCTTTCATTTCCTTTCTCCGCAGCAGCTATGACGTCCCTGAAGTCGCTGCTTATGCCGGAAATGCCAAGGATACCGGATTTTTTGTTTAAATTTTCATTTATCTGGCTGATGGTCAGGTTTTCCTTTTCCATCAGGAAAGATATAACAGCAGGATCAATGGTTCCGCTCCGGGTTCCCATGGCAAGCCCCGCCAGTGGTGTGAATCCCATGCTTGTATCCACCGATTTGCCTTTCTTTATGGCGCATACGCTGGCACCGTTACCCAGATGGCAGGTTATAAGGTTCAGTTCTTCCAGAGGCCTTCCCAACATTATGGCAGCCCTTTCAGCCACATATTTATGGGATGTACCATGGAAACCATATTTTCTCACACCGTACTTTTCATATATTTCATAAGGAAGAGCATAAAGGTAAGCGTATTTCGGCATTGTCTGATGGAATGCCGTATCAAAAACGGCAACCTGCGGTTTATCGGGCATCAGCTGCCTGCAAGCCTCGATTCCTGTAATATTTGCCGGGTTATGCAGGGGAGCCAGTTCAACACAGGATTGTATAGCTTCCATAACATCGTCGTTTATCAATACAGATTCGCGGAATTTTTCGCCGCCGTGCACTACACGGTGGCCAACTGCCGAAATTTCATCCAGGCTTTTAACCACACCTGTATCCTCCGCGGTAAGAAGGCGTATTACTTCTTCCAGGGCCACCTTGTGATTATATAAATCTTTTTCAATAATAACAGGTTCCCTGTCCGGCACGTTATGCTTTACAAATGAATTATCTATACCAATACGTTCACACAGGCCTCTGGCAAGAACAGCCTGGTTTTCAATGTCGATCAGCTGGTATTTCAGCGAGGAACTGCCGGAATTAACAACGAAAATTTTCATTTAAATAAACTCCTTTCGTAACCTCAAGGCTTTATTTATCGTGTTTTATGCATCCTGGGCCTGGACAGCCGTTATTGCCACAACTCCAACAATGTCTTCCGCGCTGCATCCCCTTGAAAGGTCATTAACCGGTTTTGCTATTCCCTGGGTGATAGGACCGTAAGCTTCAGCCTTGGCAAGCCTCTGGGTGAGTTTGTAAGCAATGTTGCCGGAGTTCAAATCAGGGAAAATCAATACATTGGCTTCGCCGTCAATTTTATTGCCGGGAGCTTTTGCACGGCTTACAGATTTTACCAGGGCGGCATCCACCTGGAGTTCCCCGTCAATTATAAGGTCCGGTGCTTTTTCCTTGGCAAGCCTTGTAGCTTCTACCACTTTTTCCGTCAGTTCACTCTTTGCGCTGCCGTATGTAGAGTAAGAAAGCATGGCAACCTTTGGCTCGGCTTGTATCAGTTTTTTAAATGTCTTTGCTGATTCTACGGCAATCTCAGACAGTTCTTCTGCAGTAGGATTCTCAACCAGGCCACTGTCTGCATATATAAAGGTTCCGTTATGACCATACTCGCAATTGGGAACGACCATAACAAAGAATGCTGAAACCAGTTTTGTTCCAGGCGCAGTTTTCAGAATCTGCAGGGCTGGCCTTAAAGTATTGGCAGTGGAGTTTATTGCGCCGGCAACCATTCCGTCCGCTTTTTCCTTCTTGATCATCATTACGCCATAATACAACGGGTTCAGCATGGTTTCGCGGGCTTTTTCCGGGGTCATGCCCTTTGCCTTGCGCATTTCATAGAATGTTTCAACGAAATCATCAAAATCTTCAGCTGTTTCAGGATCAATTATCTTAATACCGCGAAGATCCAGGTCACCTGCAAGTTTCTTAATTTCTTCTTCTTTTCCGATGAGAACAACATCAGCAATTTCCTGCTGCTGCACCCTGGATGCCGCAGTTAAAACCCTGATATCGTTGCTTTCAGGCAACACTATGGTTTTTTTATCTGCTTTTGCTCTTTGTACGATTTGTTCTAAAAAAGTCATAATATCTCCTTCCATTTATAAACATTATTGTGACTGGGTTTTGTAACCACATCAAGTCCAGTTTTCCTGTACTTAATTATATAACACAAAACGTTTATTGTATACAAGACCATTAAATTTTCGTATCAGCCTGTAATATGCTTAATACAGCATTTTCAGGGTATTTTATAAAAATTTTGAAACCATAATTTCTTAAATTTTTTAAAATATCTGCCTTTAAAATACTAACATAAAACCTGTTTTACCTGAAGAGGGTAAAATTGAACGTCTTTACCCTGTTTTCCGCACAGGTCATTGACTTATTTGCCTGGTAAATTTATCATTTATACTACCGGAGAAATTTTATGCAGGTTGGTGGATTAATGAGGTACAGGTCGGCAGATGACAGGCTAAGCGGCAGGTTTTGGGAAATCGATTTTTTAAGGGGCATAGCCCTCATACTCATGGTCTATTTCCATATAATCTTTGACCTCAACGAAATATATGGGCTGCCGGTATCATACACATCGGGGATAAATTATTATATCGGCAAGATTTCAGGTATAACGTTTATTTTTATCGCGGGGATAAGCGGCGCCTTCAGCAGGAATAATGTGAAAAGAGGTTTAAAAGTGCTGGGCATAGCTTTAGTTTTGTCCGCCGTCACACACATTTACGGGGAGGAGTTCGGCATTAAGTTTGGCATACTTCATTTGCTGGGACTTTGCATGATCCTTTACCCGCTTCTCAATAAACTTAATTCCTTTATTCTGACACTTACAGGTATTTTCGTCCTCCTGGGGGGACTTATTGTAAAGAGAGTAACTGTAACCCATGACGCCTTCTTTTTCCTGGGAATTATCAGCAATTCCTTCCAGTCATCTGACTATTACCCTCTCATACCGTGGTCCGGCATTTTCATCCTGGGAATGGCAGCATATAAATTCATGGACGCAATGGGTTATTTTGACAATAAAAAAACAGGCAAAAGCAACATAATGCTTCCTGATAACCCCATCAACATGGCCGGCCGCTGCACTTTGATTATTTATATACTTCACCAGCCGGTCATACTGCTTGTCCTGGAATTAATAAAGGCTTTTATTGGTCTTGGATGAGGAAGTTTCTTTATAAAAGAGAATGAACAAACCCTTTATTACATCATTATAGTTTTCCTCAGTGATGCGGTATATGTCACCGCCCGGTATCCGGATATACAGGGCCAGATCATACTTTTCGCTGTTGTCCATGGCAGCTGATATAATATCTACAGACTCCAGGGGTTCTTCGCACTCAAAAAACCATTTGCCCGTATCTTCATCAATCTCTATTTTTTCCTGAAAATAGCTTTCCAGAAAACTCTTGATTTTCCCTGTTTTGTTTGACCACATGTTTATACCTATCGACATTTTTGACCCTCCAGAAAGTGCGGTATTAAACAAGTACATTGTATCACAGTCTGAATGGATTATCTCCTGTTAATTTATTCATAAATCCGTGGGGAAACTGTGCCGTATTTTTGAAATTGCAAAAGAGAATACTAATAAAAATGCTTATCCTTGCTGTATTGTAAAGAAGGAGGTTCCATTATTGCAATGGGAAAAAATATATATAAATACAAAGGCAAAATTATAATGTTAGTTTTGCCGGCTCTTATACTTTTTTATGGCTGCAGCGGTTCTGAAGGTAAGGAAGAGCAGAACCGGGCGAAGCAGCAAAGTACGGAGCAAAAAGCGGAAAAGATTCCTGACCAACTGAAGGAAATAGAAACAAGTATTGAAGATATAATAGCAAAATTGAACGGACCTTCTGTTTCGGAAGAAGGAAAAGATAAGGATACTTCACAGAAAGAAGAAGAAAAGGGCGGCGCAGCGGAAGGACAGGAAGGAAAGGATCAGGAAGGCTCCAGCCAGGAAAAAGGAGAACAGAAACAGGAAGGCCAGGACAAGGAACAGGCTGAGTCCGAACAAGGCCAAAAACAACAGGAGGGGCAGTCAAAACAGGGGCAGGAAGAAAAAAAAGATCAGGAACAGAAAGATAAAAATCCCGAAGAAATGCTATGGCAGGACATAAGGTCAATAATTGACAAACTTCACTATAAGTGGAACGGATATATGCCGGATGCTGTGAAAAAAGGCGCAAACCGTGAACTGATCGATAATTTCAGCGATGCCCTCAATAAACTCACTGACAGCTTAAGAGAAAAAAATGTGAACAAAACCCTGTTGGTTGCAAGTGAACTATACTCCTGTATACCTGATTTTTTTGGCTTATATAGAACCAGCAATTCGCCGGATATAAAAAGAATCCGCCATTTTGCACGCAGTGTCGTGTTAAGCTCTAAAACTGGTGATTGGGAACATGCCGCACAGTATATGGAAAATTTAAAAGACACCTGGGATATTTACAAAAACTCCATTGGCAAGGAAATGGAAAATATATCCGGAAAGCTGGATTTCTCAATATATGAACTGAACAAGGTTATATCTGAAAAAAACCAGGAACTTACGGACATTAAGGGCAGAATTGCCATCTCAAATATTTCGGAACTGGAAAAAGCTCTGGAAAAAGGCAAAGGCCAGGAGCAGGGCCAGGGACAGGATTCCGGCCAGTAACAGCGACACAGGATGACATTGCCAAGGTCCCCTAGCTGTCATATAATAAAAGAAACCAGCAGGGGGTGGCTTTAATGAAGGTTCTGGGCATTATTGCAGAATACAATCCGTTCCATAACGGGCATTTGTATCACCTGAACAAGTCCAGGGAAATCACAGACGCTGCCTATACGGTCTGCGTAATGAGCGGTAATTTTATACAAAGAGGCGAACCTGCCATCATAAATAAATGGGCCCGGACAAGGATGGCATTATCGGCAGGCATTGACCTGGTCATAGAACTGCCTTCGGTGTATGCCTTTGCCAGTGCAGAGTTTTTTGCCTTTGGAGCCGTAAAATTGCTGGATGCCACCGGTGTTGTAAATACAATATGCTTCGGCAGCGAATCAGGCAGGATTGATGAACTTGAACAAACAGCGGATATTTTGAAAGACGAACCCCCTGAATACAGGGGTTTATTGGCCGAAATGCTGGAGAAAGGCCTTTCATTCCCCGCTGCCCGCGCCGCCGCAATGGAAAAGTATTTAAGCCGTTTCAGCAACAATAATTTTGACGCCAGGGAAATACTTGCCTCTTCAAACAATATACTGGGAGTTGAATATATAAAGGCTCTTAAAAGGCTCAAAAGCGCCATAACTCCTGTCACTATAAAAAGGATAGGAAACGACTATAACAGTCCCGACATTGATGGACCTGTTTCCAGCGCCACTTCCATCAGGAACCTGATAATGAAAAGCGGAAATTGTCATGACGAATCCCTGACCAGTGCACTGCCATCCTTCAGCGCTAAAGTACTTGAAGAGGAATTTGCCGCCGGAAAAGGTCCCATTTTTCCGGAAACTTTTGAAAAGCTGATACTTGCCCTGTTTCGCAGAATGCCCCCTGAACAGGTAAAGGAACTTCCTTATGTTACTGAAGGTCTGGAAAACAGGTTAAAACAGGCAGCGGACAAAAGCACCACCCTTTCGGAATTTATAGACAATGTTTCAACCAGGCGTTACACAACCACCCGAATCCAGCGGATTCTTTTCAATGCGTTGTCAGGTATGACATCACAGGAATTCGCCAAATTTTACCAAAATGGTGGACCACAATATATTAGGGTACTGGGATTCAGCGATGCAGGCCGGGAGTTGCTGGCTGCCATGAAAGAAACAGCTTCCCTGCCCGTTATTATAAAAACCGCAAACCTTAAGTACCTGAAGAATCCACTGGCGGTAAGAATGTTTGAAATTGAGAACATACTGACAGATATATACGTATTAGGTTATGAGAATCCCAACTACAGGGCAGGCGGCCAGGAATACACCCAAAAAGTGATAATGCAGACGGGTATTCTGCATACCCCGGATGAGCCTGGCGAAGCTGGAAATAAAGCTTGAATTTATGATAATCTTGTGGTAATATACTTTGCAAATATTTGAAAAGATAAATACGATGAACTTAAGCCCAGTAAGGCCTGTATGGACTATCCCAGAGAAAAGCCGGTTGGTGCAAGGCTCATAGAGTACAGGTACCGAATTACACTTAAGTGAGTAGCTATCAAGCCGGTTCCCTGCCGTTATCCAAGGGTGTTTTAAACGAGGCACTGTTAATAGTGCGAATTAAGGTGGTACCACGGGCTTTCCGTCCTTATCCAGGACGGAAAGCCCTTTTTAAATAACAAGACTTAATGGAAATATAATTGCATAAGGAGGTATCAGGTTATGGGCAGCGTTTTTGAAACGCTTAAGGAAAGAGGATATATTGCTCAGTTGACCCATGAGGAAGAAATAAAAAACTTGCTGGAAAACAGTAAAGTAACGTTTTATATAGGCTTCGACCCTACGGCAGACAGCCTTCATGTAGGGCATTTCCTTCAGCTTATGGTCATGTCCCATATGCAGAAGGCCGGTCACCGTCCAATAGCCATTATAGGCGGAGGAACTGCCATGGTGGGAGACCCCAGCGGACGAACAGACATGCGCAAAATGATGACTCCTGAAGAAATTAACTACAATGCGGAAAGATTCAAGGTCCAGATGTCAAAATTCATCGATTTCAGTGACGGAAAAGCGCTAATGCTGAACAACGCAGACTGGCTGCTGAAGCTCAATTATGTGGAATTCTTAAGGGAAATAGGCGTCCATTTTTCAGTAAACAGGATGCTGACGGCGGAATGCTTCAAAACTCGTCTTGAAAGAGGCTTAAGCTTTATTGAGTTCAATTACATGCTCATGCAAAGTTACGACTTCCTGAAACTTTACCAGGATTATGGCTGCAGGCTCCAGTTGGGAGGCGACGACCAGTGGTCCAACATAATAAGCGGTATCGACCTTATAAGAAGGGTTGAAGGTGAGGAATGCTATGGTATGACATTTACCCTCCTCACTACCAGTGAAGGCAATAAAATGGGAAAAACCCAAAAGGGCGCCATTTGGCTGGATGCGGAAAAGACGACGCCGTATGAATTTTTCCAGTACTGGCGTAACGTGGATGACGAAGATGTAATAAAATGCCTGAAGCTTTTAACTTTCGTTCCCATGGAGAGAATCAATGAATATGCAAAACTCAAAGGCCAGGAACTAAACGAAGCTAAAAAAGTGCTGGCATACGAAGTCACCAAGCTGGTACACGGAGAAAAAGAAGCCGACATAGCCCTTAAGACTGCCGAAGCCCTGTTTTCCAAAGGCATCGACGATGAAAACATGCCCACGACAACAGTATCAAGAGATGAAATTGGTGATGGAATCAATGTAATTGACTTGTTGCTCAAAGCCGGCCTCATTCCTTCAAAGGGTGAAGGACGAAGGCTTGTTCAGCAAGGTGGTATTTACATTTCCGAAAACAGGGTTGAGACCATAGACCTGGTTGTAACCCCGGAAGACTTTAAAGATGGCAGGATTATAATAAGGAAAGGTAAAAAGACCTTCCACAGGATTATGTTAAGCTAAAAGTACAAAAAGTGAACAATAAACTTCAATGCAATATTATCTAAAAATGGGTAAAATGGACTTGACTTTAGTCTGCACTTACACTGGAACGGGTTTTCTGATATAATAGTGGTAAAGTTTGCAGGTCAAGGTATTATGGCATTTAGCGAAACAGGGTACAGGGAGTCCAGGGGCCAGTTAACGTGAACGGTTTATATACCCTGAGGGTAAGAATCGTTTATATAATAAAAACTGATTTTGTCAGGAGGTTTCCATTATGAGTATTTTGGAAGACATTTCCTTGAATCTTCAGCAAGGCAGGGCGAAAAATGTTAAAGAATTGGTAAGCAAGGCCATTGAAGAAGGTTATGACGCAGAAACAATTTTAAACCAGGGTTTGCTTGACGGTATGGCTGTTATCGGTGAAAAATTCAAGAAAAATGAAGTTTACGTTCCTGATGTACTTATAGCTGCACGTGCCATGAATGCGGGCACAGAGATTTTAAAACCATTGCTCGCCAGCAGCGGTGTCAAGGCAAAAGGCACCGTAGTAATCGGTACCGTTAAAGGCGATTTACATGACATTGGTAAGAACCTTGTAAGAATGATGATGGAAGGCAAAGGTCTTGAAGTAATAGATCTTGGAATCGACGTTCCGGCTGAGAAATTCATAAACGAAGCTAAAGCAAGAAATGCAAAGATTATTGCATGTTCTGCTCTTCTGACCACCACCATGGTTGAAATGAAGAATGTTGTTGAAAAAGCAAAAGAAGCGGGCATTAGGGACAGTGTCAAGATCATGGTTGGTGGCGCGCCTGTCAACGAAAACTTCTGCAAGAGCATCGGCGCTGATGCTTATGCACCGGACGCAGCTACCGCTGCCGACCTGGCATTCAATTTCTGCCAGCAATAATGAACATAACATAAAGGCCGCTTCACGCGGCCTTTTTTTTCTTAAGTACTGTTACCTTGCCTGCTTTACGACAAGAGAACGTCCTCGTGTCCTGGGCTAAATTTCCATAATTATCGGCAGGATCATGGGCCTTCTTTTTGTTTTCTCGTACAGGTAATCCCGAAGGGCATCCTTTATAATGCTCTTTTTTGCCGACCAGTCATTGTCCTTGTCGTCGTACTTCTCCAACGCCGTTCTGGCAAGCTCCCTTGCTTCCTCCATCAAGTCTTCCGATTCCCTCACGTAGACGAAACCCCTTGAAATGATATCAGGTCCTGCAATAAGGTGCCCCGTCTGTTTTTCCGTAGTAATTACCACAACGATCAAGCCATCCTGTGACAGGTGCTTTCTGTCCCTGAGCACAATATTGCCTACATCTCCGACTCCAAGACCATCCACAAGAACCCGGCCGGCAGTTACAGTGCCTGTAATTTTTGCATGGCTGGGTGAAACCTCAAGTACCTCTCCGATTTCCATGATGAAGATATTCTCTTCAGGTATCCCCAGTTGCAAAGCCAGGTTGGCATGCTGTTTCAAATGCCTGTACTCGCCGTGGGCAGGGACAAAGAATTTCGGATTGATGAGTTTTAACATAAGTTTCAGCTCTTCCTTGTAAGCGTGCCCCGAAACATGTATATCCGCCAGGGACTGATATACTACATCAGCTCCCATTTTAAACAGGTCGTTTATTACCTTAAAGACCAGTTTTTCATTTCCCGGTATAGGAGTTGCGGAGATAATAACCAGGTCTCCCGGTACTATTTGTACCTTGCGGTGGGTATTGGTTGCTATGCGGGAAAGGGCTGACATGGGTTCCCCCTGGGAACCGGTTGTAAGTATTACCAGGTTCTCAGGATTGTATTTCGAAATCTTGTCAATATCAATTATCAAATCGTCCGGCACATTGAGGTATCCAACACTCTGCGCCGCGTTTACAACGTTTATCATACTTTTGCCGCAAAGGGCCACCTTCCTGTTAAATTTCATGGCAGCATTGAAAACCTGCTGTATCCTGTGAACATTGGAAGCAAATGTGGCCACGAGTATTCTGCCTTCAGCCTTCATGAAAATTTCTTCAAAGGCTTCGCCCACAGTCCGTTCAGACATAGAATAGCCTTCCCTTTCAATGTTGGTACTGTCCGACATCAGGAGAAGTACGCCTTTCCTCCCTATTTCAGCAAGCCTTCCAAGGTCCATGGGCTCATCCTCTATAGGTGTAAAATCTATCTTAAAATCAGAAGTAAACACCACAACCCCTACCGGTGTCGTAATGGCCAGGGCGACTGAGTCAGCTATACTGTGGGTGGATCTGATAAACTCAATGGAAAACTCGCCCAGCTTGATGGTCTGTTTCGGATGTATGGTCTTCAATGATACCTTATCCAGCATCCCATGTTCCTCCAGTTTGTTCCTGACAAGGGCCAGCGTCAGCTTGGTGCCATAAACAGGCACGTCCAAATCTTTTAGGACATACGGTAAAGCGCCGATATGGTCCTCATGACCATGGGTAAGAATAATACCCCTTATTTTTGATTTCTTCTTTACAAGATAACTGACATCAGGTATCACCAAATCTATGCCAAGCATGTCATCTTCCGGGAAAGTCATACCGCAATCTATAACAATAATGTCATTGCCATACTCCAGTACAGTAATATTCTTGCCAATCTCCTGCATTCCTCCGAGGGGTATCAGTTTTATTTTGTTTTTACTCACTTCTAAACCTCCATATTGCTAATCTTTAGTAAAACTGCTAAAACAACTTATTAATTATAGCATAATATCAGAAATTTGTATAATGCACTGCTCCGAGTTCAGTTTTTGCAGTAAATAATATTCTTAAAATTTGTTATATTTATACCGCAATATCATATACTTCAAACAAAGGCAAACCCACCACAGGGTTCTGATCCTGGCCTAGTATAACTTTAATTTCCGGAGGTTCATTGTGACGAAAATTATAGTGTTGCTGTATCTATTATCTAGCATTTATGCCGTATATCCTCCTTCCCTGTCTGAAGAGGCATTTGTAAAATATGCGGCTGCTGCATTTTCTGCGTCTTATATTGAAGAAAACACCACCGAAAATGAGGACACAAACGTCATACCTCTTAATGTTTATACTTACGCCCTTAAAAATTTGGGGTATCTGGACAAGGAAGAAAATACCCTGGCTGGGTTCCGTAACGGAATTCTACATTTCCAGGCAGACCAGAACATCCTGGTAGACGGTACCATAGGCCCTGTAACCATAGATAAACTAAACAGGAAGCTGTCCGGAGCCTGCACCGTAAAACACGACATTCTGGAAACTGAAACACCGGAAGGCTATTGGATTGCCATCAATTTAAGCAAGCGTATACTGACGCTCTATCAGGACAAGGAAGTATTAAAAAAATACCCCATTGCAGTAGGCAACCCGCCTTCCCTCTCTCCCACTGGTAAATTTACAGTAGCCAATAAAGTCGTTAACCCGGCATGGGGCGGAGGCGGATATGCATCCCCTGTTTCAGGCGGGAGTGAAAAAAATCCCCTCGGGTTCCGGTGGATAGGTATGTCCCATATGGGCGGCTACGTTTATGGAATCCATGGCAACAACAATCCCTCCTCTATAGGTACAAATGCTTCCAAAGGCTGTATTAGGTTGCTGAATGAAGACGTGGAGGAGTTATTTGACATAATCCGCATAGGAAATGAAATCTGGATAGGCCCTGACCAAGTTTTGCGGGAATGGGGTGTCATGCAGAATGAATGTGATTGCGCATAAAAAAACCTTTATCCTAATGGATAAAGGTTTTGGCTGCGGAACTAGGATTCGAACCCAGACAAGATGATCCAGAGTCATCTGTGCTACCGTTACACCATTCCGCAACGCTGCCTTTATATATTATAGCATCGAAGAATTTTTTTTCAAGGCTTATTGAATAATTTTTTTATTACCAACCTTATTTTTTACTGATAATATCCCCCAGCAGCAATTCCACGGCCGTCCTGTCGTTTATCCTCCAGGTTTTTATATTCTCATCCGTCTCCAGACATATCTTTACATATTTCTTTATATCTTCTTCGCTGAAGTACCTGGCCTGTTTTTCAAGCTTACCGGCAACAAAGGACGATACTCCGAGAACGCGGGCAATATCATCTCTGGTAGCCTTGTTTTTTAATAAATACTTGGTTTCAAAAATCTGTCTGAGTTGCCTTACTATCATATACATTATCCTGGGAACGGGTTCTTTTAGGTTTATCATGTCGTTCAGCAACGAAAGTGCTTTCCTGGAATCCCTCGCTGCCACAGCATCAGTAAGGTCAAAAATCCTGGACTTCAGTGTTTTTATGCAAACAGCTTCTATATCTGCAGGAGTTACCGTGTTTCTGTCCCCAAGAAAAACTGTTATTTTTTCAATTTCATTATAAATTGAAGTCATACCGGGCTCAGAATATTCCACCAGCAACATGGCTGTATCATAATCGATATTCTTGCCCTTCAGGCCAAACCCCTTTATGATCCACTTTGCAAGGGTTTTAGGTTCCTGGTATGAAAATTCCACAACAGTGCCTGCCTTTTCTGCCAGCTTATATAATTTCAGTCTCTTGTCCACTTCACTTTCGCAAAATACTATGCAGATATAATCAGGGACGTTTTGAAAAAATTGTTCCAGTTCACTGTTGCCCTGTTTTCTGAAAACACCGCTTTCCTTTACAATGACAAGCTTCCTTTCGGCAAACACGGGCAATGATTCACAAATGGGCAAAATACCGTCAATGCCGTCTTTTCCTTCCACAACCGCCAGGTTAAAATCTTCCGTCCCTGAAGGCACAATAATCTTCTGTATTTCTTTAATATAATAATTTATCAGGTATTCTTCTTCCCCAAAAAACAAGTAAAGCCGGTCAATTTTTTTGTCTTTTATCTGCCTTTTTAAAATATCCATGCTCATTTTTAGGAAACCATTCCCCGTAATCGTATCTTTTTCCCGTCTGATGTCAACAATACGGCGCCGTTTATGTCCGTTCTGTATACTTTTGCCCCGATGTTATAAAATCTCTTTATTACATCATCTTCCGGGTGGCCGAAATGGTTGCGGCCTACACTTATTACTGCCAGTTTGGGGCCCACAGCTTCTATGAACTCCGCGGTACTCGATGTATCTGAACCGTGATGGGCCGCTTTTATTATATCTGAACCTAAAGGTACTCCGCTGCCAAGTAAAAAAGATTCAGCTTCCTTCTCAATATCGCCCGTCAGCAGTACCGACACATCCCCGTAATATAATTTTAACACCAGGGAACCATTGTTTAAAGGGCTATTTTGATACCCCATCCTCACAGAGGGGTTAAACACTGTTATTACAGTGTTTCTGTCAGGTCTTATTAAGTCTTCCTGAAACAAATGTATCACTTCAATGTTCTTTTTCCTGCAAATATCCATAAGGCTTTTAAACTCCTCTTCCTCCCTTCCGCCGGGAAGAATCAGCCTCTTCACACTGAAATACTCCAATACGGAACAAAGGCCGCCCGTATGGTCATTATGGCTGTGAGTGGCAACTACCATATCCAACTCAGTAATGCCTTCATGTAGGAGGAACGGAATAATTACCTGTTTTCCCATATCCTTATTTCTCGCTTCATTTCTCTCCCCGCCGTCCACCAATATGGTCCTGCCAGCGGCAGTCCTGATAAATACAGCATCACCGTAACCTACATCCAGAAACACAATTTTCAGTTTCCACGGCAGAAGGCATGTGGCAACAACTGTAACAAAAAAGGCAAGAACCAGTACATACGCTGAGATTTTCAGCCTGTGGTGCTTCACCACAAAAAGCCCTTTCATGAAAAATACAAGCAGTAAATAGTATAATACAATGAGCCATAATTTTGGTGACGGCACCCTGACAGTGGACCAGGGCAGTGCCGATGAAATTTTTGTAATATAGAGGATTAATGTAAGTATAAGGCAGTTGACATAGCCGGTTATTTGGGCCAGGCTCAGGCTGAACTGGCCCAGGACAGCCATTATCATACCCAATATGGTGACAACCCCCGTAAGAGGTACTACAAGCAAATTAGAGACAACTGATACAAGAGATATCATGTTAAAATTGTATACAGTTATGGGCAGAACCCCGGCCTGTGCAGTAACAGTTGAAGCCAATGTATCTGAAATCAGTCCGGGAACACGGAACTTATTCTCCAGCACATATTTTGCGTTTTTCATAAATAAGACCAGTGATAAAGTGGCAGCGAATGAAAGCTGGAATCCTACATTGAACAACATGTGGGGATTATATATGAGTAAAACAAGGGCAGCAAAAGAAATACTTGTAAAAATCTCCGGCTCCCTTTTTATAATTTTACCTGCCAGGATTACGCAGGCCATGGTGACAGCCCGCGCCACTGAAGCCTCAAATCCTGTTATGGACATAAAGATTATCAGGCATATGATGGTAATTAAACATGAGATATTACGGCTCACATGAAGTTTCTTAAGTAAAAAAAGTATAGGTGCGGCAATGAAAGCCACATTCGCTCCGGAAACTGCCATAATATGGGTCAGGCCCGCATTTCTGAAGGCTTCTTCCACATTTTCAGAAAGGCCTTCCCTGTAACCTATAAGCATGCCATTCAGCAAACCTGCCTGCTGGGGCGGAAGACAATTTTCGATTACATTTATAATCCTGTTCCTCAAAAGCAGTCCAATTTTTTTGATATTATTGCCTGACCATGTGGGAATTTCCGTTATTCCTTCCTGGTTTATATAAAGAATGGCGGAAATGTTTTTTTGAACAAGGTAAGACCGGTAGTCGAATCCCCCCGGGTTTCTCTTTTCTTTCGGCAGAGCAAGAGTACCTTTTACTTCAATACCCTGCCCGTACCGGGGAAAATCATGGTTCTCAGGCAGGCTGCCTATTACTTTTCCCTTTAGCTTTTTCATGTGGAACTGCCCTTTACCCCAAAGGCCAATTTCAGAAACCTCTATTATACACCTGTTCCAATTTCCGCCCTTTTCAACCTCTGACTTAACAAAACCCCGTATAATGACTTCCTTCTGGTCATAATCCACATATTTATTTTTAACAGTTGAATCTTTTATGAGAAAAAGTATCCCGCCAATAAGGAAAAAAAGCAGGATGCCTATCTGAAAGAAGGCGGAACTTCTAAACCTGACCACGGCAACAATATTTGCAGACAGGATTATCCCGGTACAGGCAAGAATAAATACATAAGATTTGGTGCAAAAAGCACATATAATGCCGAGAATCATACTTATAGCGAAGAAAACAAGAGGCCGGTTCATTTTCATTCCTCTGGTTAATTCTATGGTTTAAGTCTTCGGCTCAAAACTTTGATTTAAGTTTTGATTTGGAGTTTAAGGTTATAAATTTTATATTTGACTTGTATATTACCATAAATATTTATAAATGTCAATAACTTCCTGTATTGGAAACAACAAAATCGCCTGATTCTGCTGAAACAGAGTACACAGAAGATGAACTTGCTGCAATCACAATATATAACAAACCAGTATTATGACAAATGTAGACTGTATGTAATTAAATATTAGGATTACAATAACTGGGCAGTAAGTTCTTTCATCAGCCTTGCGCTTTCAATAGCCTTGCCTATGGGGTGGTTGTTAAATGAAATGACAGTAATACCGGATTTTGTGGTCATTTCTCTTATGGTAGGCATCCATTCCAGCAACTCTTCCCTGCTGTACATATAATCATACCTTTCCGATCCGGTTGTGCCATACCAGGCAGTCTTATTGCGCCCGTGAAATCTCACATATGAAATATCAGAAGTTATGGCTGTAACCTTTCCCATTAAGCCTTTTATATCAGGTTCATCCACACATACAAATCCAAGCCCTTCGCCCCTCAATAACACAACCGTTTCTTTCCTCACCCATGCCCGGTTCCGGAACTCCACGTTCATATTAATGTCATTGCCGAACATTTTCCTTAAGTTTTTTATGTACTCAACATTTTCACTGTTGTAATGAAAAGAGTAAGGAAACTGGACAAGAATACACAATAGCTTACCTTTTTCTATCAGCGGCTGGAGGGCAAACATAAAACGTTGGGCGTCTTCTTTCCCTGACGTCCTCTCATGGGTAAACCCCTTAAAAAGTTTGACGGCGAACATAAATTTTTCAGGTGTTTTTCTGTCCATGCTGACGAAAAGCTTTAATGAAGGCATGTGGTAATACGTGGAGTTTAACTCCACAAAATCAAATTCCCTGCTGTAAAATTCCAACATTTCGCTCCCTTTTATACCTTCGGGATAAAAAGGGCCTATCCAGTCATCATATGAAAATCCAGCCGTACCAATATATATCATAAATCCATCCCCGGTTTATATAATCTCACTAATTTTGCCAAGTACCTCTTCCCTGCCCTGCCTTGTTACGCTGGAAAAAGGAATTACCTGTATATGTGAGGGACAGCCTAATTCATTTTTTATAATATTTATGTTTTCGTTTAACTTTGATTTTGCAATTTTATCAGCTTTAGCCGCTACTATGAGATAAGGAAGTCTTTTAAAACAAATCCATTCATACATCAGCTTGTCATCTTCCGTAGGTTTATGCCTGATATCCACAAGCATTATAATAAACTTAAGCTGCTCTCTGCCGTTAAGATATGCTTCTATAACCTGCCCCCAGGACTTTTTTTCTGATTTTGACACCTTTGCATACCCGTATCCGGGCAAATCCACAAAACACAGGGTATTGTCAATATTATAAAAGTTAATTAGCCTGGTTTTCCCGGGCATTTTTCCTGCCTTTGCAAAGTTTCTCCTGTTCAATAGGCAGTTTATCAGGGAAGATTTACCCGAGTTTGACCTTCCCGCAAAAGCTATTTCGGGAAGCGGGCTGTCCGGGTATTGCTCCGGGGTTAAAGCTGAAGTTATAAAATTTGCGTTGTTGAAATTCATTTACTTCACCTTGTACTGCTTTAACTTATTTTTTTACAGTAATATATTTATGTAATATTCAGGGCATAACGATTATACGGTAAACTGTTGGATTTATCTGTTTTATTATATAATATCTCCGGAGATTTATAAACATGCAACCACAGGAGATATCCACCATAATACCTCTTTCGGATGATGTCCCCATAAGTTCTGAAATGGCCTTTTATCATCCTGAATGTTTTCACCGTTGCAGTTGATAAAACAGTTATGATACGTTATAATACAATATTGTTGAAATAAACTAAATATAATACTCAACAGAAGAAGGAAGGTATACATATGAGCGAACTATTAAGAGAAATGTTTTCCGGGGTATTTGCTTTGGATTACAAGGATTTTATTATGTATGCGATAGGTCTCTTGTTAATCTATCTGGCAATAAAAAAGGATTATGAACCCATGCTTTTACTACCCATAGGTTTCGGCGCAATTCTTGTCAACTTGCCTTTTTCATCAGTTATTTCTTACGATGGTCATCCTGGTGTGCTGAAAGTCCTGTTTGATGCAGGTATTGCGACAGAACTTTTTCCTTGTCTGATATTTATAGCAATCGGCGCCATGATAGACTTTACACCACTGTTTAAAAATCCTGTAATGATCTTTTTCGGTGCCGCTGCCCAGTTTGGTATTTTTGCAACCGTAATAGTGGCTATCCTGTTGGGTTATGATTTGCCTGTGGCATCCGCCATCGGTATTATAGGAGCTGCCGACGGACCTACGTCAATTTTCGTCGGCGCCAGGTTCGCGAAAGATTACATAGGACCTATTTCCGTAGCGGCATATTCCTACATGGCCCTTGTTCCAATCATTCAGCCCCCTGTAATCAAGCTCCTTACAACTAAAAAGGAAAGGCTTATAAGAATGGAATACAAGGAATCAGCTCCTGTATCCAAAACTGTCAGGATCCTGTTCCCCATTAGCATTACAATAATTGCCGGTATATTGGCGCCAATCAGTGTGCCCCTGGTCGGTCTTCTCATGTTCGGTAACCTGATAAGGGAATCCGGAGTTCTGGAACGTCTCGCCAAGTCCGCTGAAAATGAACTGGCAAACCTGGTTACTATTCTTTTGGGTATCACAATCGGATCAACAATGACCGCAGATAGATTTATCAGAAAAGATACATTAATTATTCTTGCCCTGGGCCTTGTGGCATTTATTTTCGACACTGCTGGTGGTGTACTTTTTGCAAAACTTGTCAACCTGTTCCTGAAGACAAAAATCAATCCCATGATCGGAGCTGCCGGAATTTCCGCATTCCCCATGTCTGCAAGGGTTATACAGCGTATGGCGACGAAAGAAGATCCCACCAACTTCATTCTTATGCAGGCTGTCAGTGCCAACGTGTCAGGCCAGCTTGGATCAATAATGGCAGGTGGACTTGTTCTTTCACTGGTTCCAAGACTTCTTGAAATATTTTAATTAAGGAGTGAAATGAATATGCATAATCTTACTTTAGGGTTCATATTGCTCGCTGCCGGATTGTTTGTAGTGTTTTTCTCCCTGGTTTTGTTCTATGCATTAATCAGGGTATTTAACAAGCTGTTCCCGGAGAAAAATGAATAATTATATGTGAAAATTCCATTTGGATGATATAGAGTACTAATTAAAATAAAAAAGACAGAAGATCTAAGCTGTTGCTTTCCTCTTCTGTTTTTTATTCCCTCCAGGCACGCGGAGCCAGGAATGCAAGAAATGTGTAGATCTCTAATCTCCCCAGCAGCATAAGTAAAGAAAACATTAATTTGGAGGCATTACTGAATCCGGAAAAATTGCGCATAGGTCCCACGGCTCCGAAACCCGGGCCTATATTGCCCAATGTCGCAGCTACAGCGCTTACCGTACTTTCCATATTCAGACCTTCCAGGGATACAACCAAAACACCTGCAGCAAATACAAGCATATACAGTATAAAGAAACCTGTAATGCCTGTTATGGTTTCTCCTGGCAATGCCCTTGATCCAATTTTTACCTGTATCATTGCCCTTGGATGAAATATCCTGGCTATTTCCCTCTTTACAACTTTAACCAGTACCAGTATACGCATAACTTTAATGGAACCTGCAGTAGACCCTGCACAGCCTCCCACAAACATTAAAAGAAATAAAACAGTTTTTGCAAATGCCGGCCATAAATCAAAATCCACCGTAGTGTACCCGGTTGTAGTTATTATGGAACTTACTTGGAAAAAAGCATCCTTCAGTGCCCGGCCGAAATTTTCCTGCTTACCGAAATAAAGGCTACCAAAAATCAGGACAGTAGCGGTTAATATTATAGAAAGGTAAAGCTTCAGTTCCTCACTTTTAAAAGTATCCCTCAAATTTCCTTTTAAAAGGTTAACATAAATTGAAAAGTTCATCCCTGCCAGAACCATAAAAAACGCAATAACCATTTGTAAATAAACACTGTCATATGCACCGACACCGGCGTTTTTTGTGGAAAATCCCCCTGTCCCGACAGTGCCGAAGGTATACAGGGCCGCGTCATATAGGGACATTCCTCCCAGTTTTAAAAGTACTATTTGTATAAAAGTCAGTATTAAATATACAAGGTATAAAGTTTTAGCCGTTTCGCTTAACCTGGGCATGATTTTGTCGGCAGTAGGCCCGGGTGTTTCCGCCTTAAAAATGTAGAAGCTACCAATTCCCATAGCCGGTAGCAGGGCAATGGTAAATACCAGTATTCCCATGCCGCCTATCCAGTGGGTAAAGGAACGCCAGAACATAAGCCCCTTGGGCAGGGCTTCCACATCATTCAGAATAGTAGCGCCGGTTGTGGTAAATCCTGAAACTGTTTCAAAAAAAGCATCTACAAAAGACGGGATACTGCCTGACAAAAAGAACGGGAAAGATCCGAAAAAAGATGCTAAAAGCCATCCCACCACCACTATTGCCAGTCCGTCCCTCGTTTTGATACGCTTGTCAGTGCTTTTTACTACGGCACAGATTAAGCCGGCCAGGGCAGTAACCAAGATACATAATAAAAAAGGCATTGCATCCGGTTCCCCGAAGTAAACGGCAATCATAAATGATGGGACCATAAGTAAAGCCTCAATCAGCAATATGTATCCCGTAACCTTAATTATTATTCCATAGTTCATGGAACAAGCCCCCTTTCCTGGGCTTAAGGAACATCTCCAGAGAAGGAACATCCTTTTCAAGGCAGAATATTATCAGCCTGTCATTGGCATTTATTACTGTACTTCCATTTGGTATTATCACATCGTTACCGTGTACTATGGCACCTATAATAATCCCTTTCGGCAGTCCCAGTTTTGAAATTTGCTTCCCGACTACAGGCAGATTCTGGTTTATTATAAGTTCAGTAACTTCGGCCTGACCTCCAAGAAGAAGTGATACAGAAATGACCTCTCCACCCCTGATGAATTTCAGAATATCACTGGCAGTAATGTCGGTAGGATTAAAAGCTACGTCAATATTCAGTTTGTCAATCAGGTTAACATAACTTTGCCTGCTTATTTTGGCGATAACCTTGTCCACACCTGCCTGCTTGGCCACAATGGACATCAGTATGTTTTGCTCATCAAATCCTGTAGCTCCGATAAAGGCATCCATGGATGACAGGTCTTCTTCCTCGAGAAGATCCAAATCAGTGCCGTCCCCATGTATCACCACTGCGTTGTTCAGTCTTTCCGAAAGGTATCTGCAGCGTTCCTCGTTCTGTTCTATTAAGATAACGCTGGTGTTTAACATTCCAAGCTGTCTGGCCAGGTAGTAGGATAAATTACCTCCACCAAGGATCATCGCCCTTTTTACAGAATTAGTCACTGTTTTCAGTTGGTACCTCTTCACCAGTTCATCTATGCTTTGGCTTTTTCCGATGAAATACACAATATCATCTTTTAGCAATTCAACTGAACCATCAGGTATTATGACATTGCCATTCCTCATTATCGCCACTATCAACAGGCCGTTCATCAGATCCAGTTCACTGATCTTTTTGCCTGCCATACCTTCGGTTAAGTTTATATTGAAATCAATCATCTGGACCTTGCCTTTGGCAAAATCTCCGGTATGAAAGTTGTAACTCTTGAACAGGTACCTTACCATCTCATTGGCTGTCAACAGGTCCGGGTTGACAATGTGGTCAATACCCATTTCCTTTTTCATAAAATTAATCTGTTTTAAATACTCCGGGTTCCGTATCCTGGCTATGGTCCTTTTGCAACCAAGTTTTTTGGCTATCATGCATATAATGGTATTGGCCTCATCACTGTCAGTGCAGGCAATCAGCAGGTCATATGTTTCAATATCCAGATTTTTCAGTGCTTCCACTTCCAGTCCGTTGGCATTGACCGTCAGGACATCCAGATGTTCATTTATCCTTTCAAGGACTTTTAAGTCCGTATCTACCAAAGTGACATTTATACCTGTATTAAGCATGGAATCAGCCAGTTTATATCCCAGTTTTCCCACGCCGACAATTATTACCTTCATTTCACAGTCACCTTTCCCGTAGTATCAATGATTAATATGCTCAGAAATTAAGCTAATATTGTTATTTTCATAAAAACAACAAATAAAGCCACCTTGCTGAAGGCGGTCCGGATTCGAACTGTAGTACACAGGAAGCTAGGAACAGGTTGCGTTTGGTAAATTTATGCAGTTTCATAATTCATCCCATACTCAAGAGCTTTCATTTCTTCAGGTATCATATGCTTATACTTTTCCGGCAGGTTCATATCCAGAGCTTTTTGAAAACTTTCACGCGTTACGATACCTGTTTCTTTTATAAGCTTACCAATAAGGATTATATTGGCAAAAGTCACATTGCCAAACTCCTGGGCAGCTTCCGTGGCAGGTACTCTCAATTCCCTGACATCGCTTCTTTTTGTTCTGCTTTCCACCAGTGAACTGTCAACAATGATCAAACCGTTTTCCCTGACAGTGTTCTCAAACTTTTCCAGGGACGGTCTGGTCATGGCGATAAGCATATCTGCTTCATTGAGTATAGGCGAACCTACATCATCATCAGTTATAATTACGTGGCAGTTTGCCGTTCCGCCTCGCATTTCCGGTCCATATGACGGAAGCCATGATACATTTTTGCCTTCAAGCATGGCTGCATATGCCAGAAACCTTCCTGCTGAAAGAATACCTTGTCCGCCGAATCCGGCAATAATAATCCTCTGGTTCAATTAGCCCACCTCCAGGTCCGCGCCTTTAAAGTTGCCCAACGGGTAGTATGGTATCATTTTCTCCTCAATCATCTTTAATGCGTCGATGGGATTTACACCCCAGTTTGTAGGACATGAGGAAAGGACTTCCACAATGGAAAATCCCAGTCCCGCTATCTGAACCTGAAACGCTTTTTTTATTGCTCGTTTGGCGTTTCTGATATGCTTAATGTCATGGACTGAAACCCTTTCAATAAATACTGCTCCCTGGAGAGTAGAAAGCATTTCGCACACCCTTATGGGATAACCGTGGAGTTCAGGTTTCCTTCCATAGGGCGTAGTGGTTGTCACCTGGTTAATCAGGGTAGTCGGCGCCATCTGGCCGGAAGTCATGCCGTATATGGCATTGTTTACAAATATGGTGGTTATTTTTTCGCCTCTTGCAGCAGCATGAACGATTTCAGCAGTTCCAATGGCAGCCAGGTCTCCGTCTCCCTGATAGGTAAAGACCTGCTTGCTGCTGTCAGATCTCTTTATACCGGTAGCAACGGCCGGAGCTCTGCCATGAGCTGCCTGCACCATATCACAGTTAAAATATAAATAATTGTTATATGCGCATCCCACAGGAGAAACACCTATGGTTGTACCTTCTATTCCCAGTTCGTCTATGACCTCTGCAACCAGCCGGTGTATTATGCCATGTGTACACCCGGGACAATAGTGCATGGAAACGTCCCTTAACGCATGAGGCCTTTTTGCAACCACTGTCATACAGAAAAACTCCTTCCCAAAGCTTATTGAGCATTACGCTTACTTTCATCTATTAATCAACTGGCTTGTTATCAGAATTACCCAGCAAATATGGACTTGATTTTATCGAGAATCTCCTGTTCCGTTGGAATCATGCCACCCATCCTGCCGTAGAAATATACAGGCTTTCTGCCGTTTACCGCAAGCCTTACATCTTCCACCATCTGTCCTGCGCTGAGTTCAACAGTTAAAAAGGCTTCAGCTGTTTCGGCATATTTTATGAAGGGTTCTTCCGGAAACGGCCACAAGGTAACGGGCCGTATGAGTCCTACCTTTATTCCTTCCTGCCCAGCCATTTTTATGACATTCTGAATTATTCTCGACACAGTACCATGAGCTGCAACAATAATTTGCGCATCTTCGCAGTTTACAGCCTGGTATCTGACCTCATTCTTTCTGATTTCCTCGTATTTTTTCTGAAGCTTTAAATTGAGTTGTTCCAATACCTCAGGTTCAATATATATGGAAGTAATGACATTGTGGTCCCTTTCCAGGTTGGTGCCCGTAACAGCCCAGTCTTTTTTGGGTTTTTCGATTCTTTCTTCATCGCGGAATTCAACCGGTTCCATCATTTGCCCCAGCATGCCGTCTCCCATGATCATTGTTAATATCCTGTATCTGTCGGCAATATTGAAGGCTTCCACAGTCAATTCATACAGTTCCTGGACACTGCTTGGAGATAAGACCACCATTTTATAGTCTCCATGGCCTCCCCCCTTGACAGCCTGAAAATAATCGCACTGGGCAGGCAGAATACCGCCCAGCCCGGGACCGCACCTTACTATATTGACAATTACAGCCGGCAGTTCAGCGCCGGCAATATATGAAATGCCTTCCTGCTTAAGGCTTATTCCCGGACTTGAAGAAGATGTCATTACTCTTGCACCGGTAGCAGCAGAACCATAAACCATATTGATGGCGGCTACCTCGCTTTCAGCCTGTAAAAACGTTCCGCCTATCAAAGGCATTTTTTTAGCCATATAGTGGGCTATTTCAGTCTGTGGTGTTATGGGATAACCGAAATAAAGCCTGCAACCGGCACGGATCGCCGCTTCGGCAATTGCTTCGTTTCCCTTCATTAATACCTTTTCCCCCATTATACCTTTATCCCCCCAAAACCGCTTTCATTTTTGTATAAATTACGCCACTATTTTTCTACCTCGATGACGCAGTCCGGACAGATGGTAGCGCAAAATCCACAGCCAATGCATTTTTCCATATCTGTGATTCCGGCCGGATGAAATCCTTTTTCGTTGAACCTGGTTTTATCCATTACCACAATCTTTTTAGGGCAAACAGTTGTGCATAATTCGCATCCCTTGCATTTATCCACGTAAAAGGTAACCTTAGCCATATCAAACCTCACATATAGATTTATTCACTATATTATAAAACTCTTTTTGTTTATTTGCAATGTCAGGTTACAGTTATTCCCAGGGAAGCTTGATATATTTATCCAGGACCAGGAGTTCATGGTCCGGTGTAAGTCCGGCGCTCCCCACAGTGCTGCTCATAACTGCCGTAATCCTGAACGGTATACTTAATTTTTTACTTACGCTGGATATCAACTCTTCGCCTTTCAGCACATCTTCAACAGTTGTATGGTTCATAAGATTTGTATTGTTAATCAATCCTGTGGCCTTTAGGGAGGAACTAATCTCAATCATACGGACCATTTCTTCGATTTTTCCCTCACTGTCTGTTTCCGGCCTTTTCACGTTTATTACAATAAACATGTCATAATCCTCATTTTCAATCTCTTTTTTATAACGGGACAAAACGCGGGCTCCCAGGTCATCACCGCCTATATCCATAACTACGTGCATATCCTTGTTGCCGAAAAAAGAATAAATTTCAGCAGGAAGAGCAGGAACATCAACATTTGTATTCGCATAGGCCGGAGCCACCACCTTTATGCCGCTACGTTCCAGAGCTTCCTGGGCATCCTTTGTCCTGAAAAACGGATTTACAATATCCATATCTATTATGGCTGTACTGAACCCGGCCCTTTTAATACTAAACGCTGCGTTAACGGCTATCTCAGTTTTGCCGCTGCCAAAATGGCCAGTAAATATGTTAAGTCTCTTGTCAAACATGCAAATATTCCTTTCAGGATTTAAAAATCTGGTAAAATCACCAACAATATATATGTAATATTAAATCACCTCCGGCCTAATTTCAAGGACATACCTCAATATGGTGAAATTACCGGAAGTTCGCCATGTTTATTGACTATTGCAGTACATTGTGCTAAATTTAACAACGAAGGTCAAAATTTTTTCCATGAGGAGGTGCTTTACATGGGCCTTGATATAACAGCCATCGGAATGACTGTTGTATTTATTGCGTTAATCGTGCTGAGTTTATGTATTGACATATTTGGCAGGTTATTTACAAGAAAAAGGACCGCCAGGAATACAGAACTCGCAGTAAATAATCCCAATGAAAGTAGGGGGATACAAACTGAACCCTCTTCTGATAATCAAATACCTGAAGAGGAACTGGTAGCGGTAATAACTGCGGCAATCCAGGCCTCTCTTGGTTTGAGGGATGCCGGAAAGCGCGTTGTTGTAAAATCATTCAGGCGTCTGCCGGGCAGCCCGTCCGTTTGGAATGTAACAGGCAGGATGGAGCAGCTTGGCAGTAAATTGGTCTAGAATTTTCTAAACATATTTGATGCACTAAATTAGACATAAATAAATATGAAAGGGTAAATAGCATGAACGGTTTTTTAACGAGTATTGGTGATTTGTTGTCACAATCCGGTTTTGCAAACGGTACGTTGCTTAATTATATATTAATCCTGATATCTTTTGTTCTGATGTACCTGGCTATTGTCAAGCAATATGAACCCCTTCTTCTTTTGCCGATAGCTTTCGGTATGTTTTTGACCAATTTGCCATTGGGCGGTTTGATGCATGCCAAATTATGGGAAGGAGGACATGTATCTATACAGGACATTGTAAATGAAGGCGGTTTGCTTGATTTCCTTTATCTTGGCGTAAAGCTGGGGATCTATCCGCCACTGATCTTTCTTGGCATCGGCGCCATGACCGACTTCGGGCCTTTGATTGCAAATCCTAAGAGCCTGATACTGGGTGCGGCAGCGCAATTCGGTATCTTTTTTACACTGGTGGGTGCCCGTATTCTTGGATTTACTCCCCAGCAGGCAGGCGCCATAGGTATTATTGGCGGGGCAGACGGCCCAACTGCCATTTATACAGCAACAATACTTGCGCCTGAATTATTAGGTGCTATAGCTATAGCTGCATATTCCTATATGGCTCTTGTTCCGATAATTCAGCCTCCCATAATGAAAGCCCTGACCACCAAAAAAGAAAGGCTTGTAAAAATGGAGCAACTAAGGACTGTTTCCAAGACTGAGAAGGTAATATTCCCCATTTTGGTTACATTTCTTGTTGTTTTTGCCATACCAGCTGCAGCGCCCCTTGTCGGAATGTTGATGTTAGGCAACCTTCTGAAAGAAAGCGGTGTCGCCGAGAGATTGGTAAAGACAGCGGCAAATGAGCTTATGAACATAATCACAATTTTCCTTGGAATTTCCGTCGGGGCAACAGCTAACGCTGAAAAATTATCTCAGCCCGGTTATGGCTTCCAGGTGTTGGGCATAATCATTCTTGGTTTGGTGGCATTCTCCGTTGGAACAGCATTTGGCGTAATTTTCGGCAAGATATTGTGTTGGGTAACCGGAGGAAAAGTCAACCCGCTCATAGGCTCAGCCGGTGTTTCGGCCGTTCCTATGGCCGCAAGGGTTTCTCAAGTTGTTGGGGCAAAAGAAGACCCGACGAATTTCCTGCTGATGCACGCTATGGGGCCTAACGTGGCAGGAGTTATAGGTTCCGCGGTTGCGGCCGGTGTGCTGCTCAGTATTCTGGGATAAAAAAAAGAGGCTGTAAAGCCTCTTTTTTTTAGGCTCTGCGTCAATAGTTGGGGTGGGGCTCAAGTAGAATGAAATATCGATATATTTTTCCAGCGAGTAGTCATCAGATTGCTCGCTGGTTTTATTTAATTCAGTACTTAGATGAGGGCAATA
>Ga0134093_1000673_pt1 | contig 39659 bp, 37 predicted proteins | sample 4_1taG_FD_94452 | JGI IMG/M metagenome (GOLD analysis project Ga0134093, IMG submission 94452) | Switchgrass degrading microbial communities from high solid loading bioreactors in New Hampshire, USA - 4_13_20_68_A1 metaG | ecosystem: Engineered > Bioreactor > Semi-continuous > Anaerobic >...
GCGAGTCCCCGCAGGGGACTTCGCGGGATAGCGAAGCTATCCCTTTTAGCCGGGGAACTTCATTCCCCGGCTAAACCATCCCCGCCCAAACACACCGCGACTGAACGTCGCGGCTCTTATCCGGGGCTAGCTACGCCGGTAGGGGCAGGTCTGAGACCTGCCCCTACTAACCGGGTTGAGGTGAATAACAAATCTGCCGCGACTGAACGTCGCGGCTCCTCCACCCCGCCCTGCGAAACTTTCACCTGCCCTGTACGTAAAGAGGAGTGTCAGATACGATCAATTCACAGGCTCATGAATGTGAGGACGGCGTAATGGGAACCGCTCAAAGTGTGGGACGTGCCATCTCCGGCTTCTTTAAGGTGCTCTCGCAGATCACGCGGGGGCTGGCGAACGCGCTCGACACCGCCGTGGACTTCGCATACGTGAAGGTCTTCGGCCTGCCGTTCATCGTGCTTGGCTACCGGGGCACCGGCAAGACGACGCTGCTCGCCCGCCTGCGCGACCAGATCAAGAACGTCGAGGAGTTCGACCCCGACCCAACCGCCGCCGGCGGCGACCCCGTGCCGAGCTTCCGCGCACCGGTCGGCGCAAACGGCAGCGACGTGAAGGTCAAGCCCCGGCGCGATGTCGGCGGCGAGTACTCGATGTGGGACACCGACTGGCTCTCGCTCTACCGGGAGGCCAAGCCGCGCGGCATCATCTACCTCATCGACCACACCAACGTTTACCAGCACAAGGACGGCCTGAACTACGTGCTGCAGATGCTCGACGAGGAGCAGGGCCGCCAGCCGATCAAGGTGCTGCTGCTGCTCGTCAACAAGTACGATATCTGGGCCGACCAGATGTCGCTGGACGACATCCTCGATGACTACCGCAACGAACTGCGGCGGATCAAGTCGCAGTCCGAGCGGCTGGGCTACACTTACATGATCCGCATGGGCAGCGCGCTCACCGGCGAAGGGCTTGACCAGGCGCTGATCGACTTCTTCGACGCGGTGCGCCCGCGACCCCAGCAGGATCAGCCGGCCAGCCAGAGCTGATGCCACACCTCGTCATCGAGTACGCGACGGGCGGCAAGCGCCCCGGCTACCGGTTCCGCCCGCCGGTGGACGGGATCGATGAGGCGACGCGGAGCGCCGTGTGGCGGCATGCCATGCCGCGCGGACAGGGCTGGGGCGCGGAGGGGTTCGCCGGGGCGCGTTCGCTCAAGTGCTTCCCCGTCGGGCGAGGGACGGTGGCTGTCTCGACCATCTGCGTGACGGATCAGGCCGACGAGCTTGGGCGGCGCGGCATCCGGCGCGCGGAGGTCGAGCTATTGCCCGCCGCCGCTTACCCGGCATTCCTCGAACAGAAGCTCGCCGCCATCCCCGCGCCAATCCGCGAGGCGGCGAGCCATCAGTTGATGAGCTACCTGTGGCAGCGCATCGTTGACCGCGCACTGCTGCGCGGCAGCCGCTGCGTCGTGCTGACCGCGCCCTACACCGGCCCGGAGGGCTGGCAGCACATCGAGGCGCTGATCCTGCGCCTCGTGACGTCGCCCGGCATCCGCATGTTTGAGGGCTGGGGCGTGCTCACGCCCTTCACGACGCTGGCGCTCGACTGGCGCGACGAGGGGCAGATCGTCGGCGTGCCGAGCGCCAGCCTGCGGCGCGGGCGTGGCGCGTCGATCATCGGCGTCAACCCGTAGCGCCCTGCTCTGCCCCGGCAATCATCGACAAAATCAAACTCGCTCATGTATAATGATTTTTGCCTCTCCGGCGCTACATCTTTTACTGTGGCGGCCCCTTTTGGGCTGCCCCGCCTGCGTTCGCCAGAGTTCTGACGGGCGTCGACATTGCGCCGCCTTCCCCGCGTGCGGAGATGCAAGCACACCGCAAGCCAGTCTGCGTGCGCGGAGGCCATATGGCACAGGAACTACAGCCAAAGAAGGAGCGGCGCGGGTGCTTTCTGGGCGCAGTGTTCGGTGGCCTTGCGTCACTGATCGCCCTCGTCGCCGGAGTCGTCGAAATTATTGATTTCATCACGCCGGACACCAACCCACGCGATCGCAACCAGATCAGCGAATCGATGGCAAACGTCATCGGCGGGGAGGAGCTTCCAGCACCGACGCCCACCGAAGACCTGCTGGCCATCCACGAGCCCCGGCTGCTGAACGCAATCGACCTCGCTGCCTACGCAGAGATCGAAGCCTTCCGCGAGCTGTCCGACGAGCCGCTTTACACCATCTACAAGGGCGAGGCACTGAAGACCGCACTTGCCTCGGTCGAGTTGCTCCGTGACAGCGCCCTATACGCCCTGTCACAGCGAAACAGCATCACAATCGACTGGGTGGAGGTCACACCGGATGGGCGTCACGGGCGCGTGCGCGCCATTCCGGTCTACGAAGTTTGGTTCTACTCTATCGCAACAAACGAGTGCGTGGGCTACTGGCCGCCGTATGAAGTGCCGCAGGTCGTATCGCTCGAACAGACAGAAGACGGCTGGATGATCACGGCTATCGTGTTCGAGGACGACTCGCAGCGCCCGATACAGCCGTGTCCGTAGCGCCCTAACGGACCTCCACCACACCGGGCAGCGCATCGAGCCGGGCCAGGCCGCCATCCAGCCCCTGCTGGTAGACCGGCGAGATCGCCCGCCCGTCGTCCGCCATGCCGCGCTCAAGCTCCGCAAGCGTCAGCCAGCGGGTGTCGTCGTCGAGCGCGAACGGGAAGCCGACCTCACTGGCGGCGAAGAAGCGCATCTCATACGCGGTCAGGATGCCGTACGTCGCGCTGATCTCCCGTGTCTGCCAGGGCGGTTCGAGCGGGGTCAGTGCCAGCACGTCCGGCCCCGGCACGGCAGACAGGCCAAGCTCCTCCATGATCTCGCGCCGCAGCGCCACCTCCGGCGAGGCGTCTTCAGGGTCCTGCTTGCCGCCGATAGGCTGGTAGCGCCCGGCGTGGCGGTCAAACTGCATCAGGTAGACGTCCTCACCGCCGCGCCGCCCCTTGATCACCGCCTGCACAACGCGCACGGTCCGGCCCGGCGTCGCCTGCTCGACCGCCCGGCTGCGCGCCGCCTCAATCGCCCGCAGGATGTCCACGCCGCGCAAACCATCCGCATCGAGGTCGTCCCAGTGCAGCCCGACGCGCACGCCGTCCGCCAGGTGCGCCCGCAGGCTGGCGATCACCATTGCGGACACCTCGCCGCCCGGCTGGAAGCCGCCCTCCCCCGGCTCGACAAGCCCCAGCAAATACAGCAGGTCGAGCACGCCGTGTGTATAGTCGTCGGCACGTGTGAGGTCGGCAAGCGCCCGGTCAAGCGACGCCGTGTCGGATAGGTGCTGGTTTAGCGCTGTCATGGATGCTCCTTTGCACACCGGTTGTGATGGCGAGATGAGTGTACCGCTACGGTGGCTTCTTTGCCGAGCCCTGCTACGAGCGGAACCTCACCCGGCCTCGCAGCAACCCGGAGGGGGTTCGCCCCAGTAGCGCACCCGCCGCCCTGCCAGTACAATCAAGCCACACCGTTAGCGATGAGGAGGCTCCCATGTTCAGACGGCGACTGCTGGCAGCCGGGCTTGCCCTGGCGACCACCGCGCTCGCCTGTACCTGTGGCTCGCTGTCCGAGCTGGGCGAGGTCTGGAGCACCATACGAACCATCGGCGGAGAGGTCGAGCAGGTCGTGACCGAAGTCGGCCCCACGCTGGAAATCCAGTTGACCGCCCTCGGGCCGACGCTCGAAGCCGGAGCAACTTCCCTGGCGCCGACCCTCGAAGCCGGGGCAACCAACCTCGCCGAGCAGTTGACGCAGCGCGGGCCGGAACTCCTCACGCTGGAATCGGCAGCCGTCGCCACCGCCGAGGCGCTGCTGAACCCGTCCGCCACCCCGCCGCCGGGGCCGCCCGGCCCGAATGACCCTGTCAACCCGCTTGCCTTTGAGATCACCCCCGGTGAGACGCACACCGCCACGCTCGATGACGCTGCTGTCGCGCACAACTGGCTGTTCGCCGCGACCGCCGGGCAGTCGGTGACGGTGGATGTTCAGTCGCAGGGCGGCGGCGTGCCCACCGTGCAGATCGTTGCGCCGGATGGGACGGTGCTAACAGAGGTCCGCGCCACAACCGACCTGGTCGTCAGCCTGACCGCCACCGTCCCCGCCGACGGGACTTACACCGCCCGCGTAACGCTCTCCGCGCCGTCGGCCTACGCGATCACTCTCCGCTAGCGAGGGGTGGCCGCCATGAAGCCCAGGACGATCATCCTCGTCGTGCTGTTCGGGCTGGCGCTCGGCGTGCTGGTCTGCGGGCCGCTCGTCGAACTGGTCAGCCGCGTGGCAGACGTCGCCGGAATGGAAGAGGGCGAGGTGATGGACGAGCCGCTTGTCGAGCAGCCCGCCGAGAGCGAGGACCTGCCCGCCTTCGAGCCGGACGACAGGCGGCAGACCGTGCTCGTGCAGACCATTGAAGCCGGGCAGACGGTCGAGGCGACTTTTGAGGGAGCGTGGGACGCGCACAACTGGGTCTTTGAGGGGCGCGCCGGGCAGTCGGTGACGTTCACCACCGGGCTACCGGAAGGCGCGGGGACCGACCCGATCCTCACGCTGCTCGATCCGCAGGGCGCGGTGCTCGCCACCGCCGACGACGTGAACGGCTACAACGCCGAGTTGAGCTACGTCCTCCCGGCAGATGGTCTCTATACCGCCCGCGTGACGACGTGGTGGCCCGGCCCCTATACGCTCACGTTCATCAGTTCGTGAAGATCTGCTCTAGCCACCACATCGTTTCGGGGATCGTGATCCCCTGCCCCAGATAGCGGTCCCCCAGCCAGATTTCGAGGTGCAGGTGCGGCCCGGCGACTTCGGGGCGCGCCTCGCCTTCCGTGCCCGTCACCCCGACCGTGCCGATAAACTGCCCCTGCTGCACCGCCGCCCCCGCCGCGATGCCGTCCGCAATGTCGTCAAGGTGCAGGTAGCGCGACCGCACGCCGTTCCCGTGATCGATCTCGATCTGCTTGCCTTCGAAGCGTTCGAGCAGTTCCGGCGGCGTATAGCCCGCCGTCTCAGTGGTAGAAACCAGCCGGTCGAACTCCGGGCCGGTCATCGGCACGTAGCCGACCGTCGTCCGCACAACCTGCCCGGCGGATGGTGCCAGAATATGCCAGCCGATACCGAACCCCTCCGGCGCGTCCATGTAGTACACATCCAGCCCGTGATGCACGCCCTGCCGGTAGATGCGGCTCGAACCGGGGTACAGGCGCGGCCAGGCAGGGAGCGTGCCGCCGCGAATAGGGAACTCCCAGCCCTCCAGCGCGGCGAGTACGTCATGCCCGTAGAGCAGCGGGCGGGCACGGCCTGACGGGTCCGGCGGGGGGCAAGTCGCCTCGGCCATGCCATCCGCCCGACCGGGGAAGACCAGCAGGTCGCCATCTGCAACCGCGTACAGCCTGCCGCCGGTGAAGACCGCATCGCGCAGCAGCCCGATCCCCGTCGTGTCGAACACGTGCGTGGTGAGCGTTTCGCCGTTGCCGGGGCGCAGCGTCAACACCTCGCGCCGCAGCGCATCGACCATCACCAGCACATCCGGGCCAAGGTGGTTCGACGCCGACACGCTGAGCGTCAGTTCGCGCCCGGCGTCGTCCTGCCAGGGCGACGCGCCGCTCGGCTGGCTGACCGTTACCACGCCACCGTCGCGTTGCAGCACATAGAAGCGGCCATCCGCATACGTCACGTCCGCGCCCTCGGCGATCTCGTTCGCCTGCCCGACCGGGTCGAGCGCATCGATACCGGCGGGCATCCACAGCGCGCCGTAAGCGGTGTCCAGCACGACGGGCCGCCCGCGCTCGTCCACGGTCAGCGCGACAAGCTGGGAGAAAAACTGATCGTCGGGGTCGTTGAAGGCGCGGTAGGCGAGCGTGATATCACCGGTGGCCGTGTCAACGCGGTAGACGTGCCCCGCCTTGTCGAGCGCGTACACCGCGCCGCCCCCGGCATCATAGGCGATGTCGGCGATCTCCTGCACGACCGGGCCGGAGATGCGCAACCCGGCGGTCAGAGCGGGCACAAGCTGCGGGCTGCCCGCATCAACATCCTCGGGGCGCAGCCGGTACAGTTCGCCATCGGCGAGGAGGTAGAGCACGTCATCGGCGGCGAGGATGCGGCTCGCCACGCCGACGGGGGCGCCGTTGGCGATGAGCGGCAGGCGGAGGGTGTTCGCATCGCAGGCGACGGTCACGCCGCCGGTGCCGGGCAGCACCAGCCGCACGGAGTCGTCCTCAGGCTGTTCCTCAGCAGGGGGTGGGGTCGAAGCAACAGGCGCACCACCGACAGGCGCGGCCATCGTCGGCAGGGCCTGCGGCAGCCGCGCACCGCCGCACCCGGCGAGCAGCAGGGCGACGAGAGCCAGGGCGAGCAGGTGGGCGGTGCGGCGGAAGGAATGTGACATGGTCAGGTTGGATGTGAAAAGCGATTAGATCAGCGTACGTTACCCACGAGATGCAGCGTCGCGGCGTCCAGCGTGAGTTCGCGGAGCGTTACCCGGCTGGTAGTGGCGTTCGGCGCGCCTGTCAGCGCAGCATGGACCGCATCACCCACGGCGGCGGGGAAGTCTGCGGGCATACGCAGCCCGCCGAGATCGCCGCCCAGCGCGTTCAGGCGGACACTGCCGTCCCCGGCCAGCGTCGGCTGGAAGCTGAACGTACCACCCCCGAAGGCACCTTCCTCGTTCTGCAGTGCAAGGTCCACGCGGATCTGCCCGCCGGCTATCACGACGTTGCCGCCGAACACGAGGTTCTGCCTGCCGGACGCGCGCAGATGCTCAATGATGAAGTCCGAAACCTGCCGCTCAGTGGCCGTCACCTCGAACGCGCTGCCCGGTTGCTGCGCATAAATCCGGCTCCAGGCGGCGATGAGTGTCTCCCCGGTTGCAGGGAGGTCATACACGGTGGGTGGCTGGTTGGGGTCAGCAGCAGGCGGCTGGTTAGGGTCGACGGGTGCGTTCCCGCCATTTGTGGTGTCGCCAACCGTGCCCCCGGCGGCCTGTGTTGCCACCTGGTTCAACCGCTGAACCGCCGTCTCAACGTTTTGCAGATCACACCCCACCAGTACGAGTGACACGACGAGCACGGCAGCCAGCCCAATCCAGATGCGTTTTTGCATACCTGTCTTCCTCAGCGTGACTTCCCTGATAGTGGATTACAGCACACTACTATAGCCCATCCGGTTTGATCTGCCGATTCACCCCATGCCTGCATATCCTGTCAGGCAAGGGCAAGTTTAATGCGGCAGAAGCCACCTCACTATTAGGATTATTATGCAAGACTCACACCCCGATACCCACTCCCTGTGGCCCGGACACTGCCCCCGTCACACGTGCTGGCCGTCGTGCGCCTCGTCTCGATCACTGTTTGGACAAGACTATCTGCCTGTGACGACCATCACCGTGACAGGCCCATAGCCCGTGCGGATCAAAAAGGCGGGAGCGACCGCCAGGTCTGCCCCCGCCATCAGGATCGTTCGTCCGGGCTTAGAGCGTCCGGAGATACCGGTCGATCTCCCACTGCGAAATCTGGATGCGGTACTCGTCCCACTCGGCGCGCTTGGCCCGCAGATACCACGGCGCGATGTGCTCGCCGAGCGCTGCCTGCATCACCGGGTCGGCCTCAAGTTCGTCAAGCGCCTCACCGAGCGTGCCCGGCAGCGTGGAGATACCGTGTTCCTCAAGCTCCAGCGCAGAGAAGTGATACAGGTCCTCGTTGACCGGCGGGGGAGCCTCCATCTCCTTCTCGATGCCGTCCAGCCCGGCCCACAGCATCGCGGCAAACGCCAGGTACGGGTTGCAGCTCGGGTCGGGGAAGCGCAGCTCAACGCGGGTGGACTGCTCGCGGCCCTCGCTGTAGCGCGGAATACGGATCAGCGCCGAGCGGTTGATCTGCGCCCAGGAGATGTAAACCGGGGCCTCGTAGCCCGGCGTCAGCCGCTTGTACGAGTTGACGGTCGGCGCGACGATGGCGGCCATCGCGCGGGCGTGGTGAAGCTGCCCGGCGATGAAATGATAAGCCAGCTTGGAGAGCCGGTACTCGTCGTTCGGATCGTAGAACAGGTTCTTGCCCGTCCTTACGTCCGTCAGGCTCTGGTGCGTGTGCATGCCGGAGCCGTTCACGCCGAAGATCGGCTTGGGCATAAAGGTCGCATAGACGTTCCACGAGGCGGCGATGGCCTTCACCGTGTACTTGAAGGTCACGGCGTTGTCGGCGGCGGTGAGGGCATCGGTGTACTCAAAGTCGATCTCGTGCTGCCCGGTCGCGACCTCGTGATGGCTGGCCTCGACCGTCATGCCCATCTGCTGGAGTGCGAGCACAATATCCGAGCGGATAGACTGGGCCTCGTCCTTCGGCGAGAAGTCAAAATAGCCGCCCACGTCGTGCGGAATGGTGCTGAATGGGTTATCCGTGTTGTTCTTGAACAGGAAGAACTCCAGCTCCGGCCCGCAATTGAAGCAGTAGCCGAGCGACTCGGCATACTCGACGGCGCGGCGCAGCACCGCGCGTGGGTCGCCCATGAAGCGCTCGCCGTCAGGCCGCTTGATGTCGCAGATGAGCCGGGCGCGGCGGCGCTCCGCGGAGGTCCAGGGCAGGACCCGGTAGGTGGACGGGTCCGGCATCAGGAACATGTCGCTTTCCTGAATGCGGGCAAAACCCTGGATGCTCGACCCATCGAACCACACACCGCGCTCCAGCGCCTCCTCAAGGCGCCCGACGGGGATGGTCACGCTCTTAATCGTTCCAACAATATCCGTGAACTGCAGATCAACAAAGTCAATCCCGTCGTCCCGTGCGCGCGCAATCAGATCGTTCATGGTCTCCTCCTCGGTGGCTGCTCCCCTTACGCGAATCTAAAAATACTTGCGAAAGTCTACTCAGACTCGCGCTGTTGTCAAGCAGCAAATGTCGAATTCGTTGCCGCTTTTTCAGCAAAACATCCGTTCTACTATAGCGACCCTTTGCCCGGTGCGGTATAATGGCCCCACTTGCATGACGGTCATAAAGGGAGCGGATACATGGACATCACGTGGTACGGGCTGAGCTGTTTTCGGATGATCGAGCGCGGGGTCGTCAGCATCATCACCGACCCCTACGACGCGAGCATCGGGCTGGGTGAGCCCAACCTGCGCGCCGACATCGTCACCGTCAGCCATGATGCTCCCGGCCACAACGCCGTCCATACGGTCAAGAGGGTTCAACATACGCTGACGCGCCCCGGCGAGTACGAGATCAGCGGGGTGTTCATCACCGGCGTGCAAACGTACAACCCTGACCTCCCTCCCGACCAGATTCGGCGCAACATCATCTTCGTCTACGACTTCGGGAACTTTACCATCGCGCATCTCGGCGATCTCGACCATGTACCCAGCCAGTCGCGGGTTGAGAAGCTCGGCCCGATAGACGTGCTACTCGTGCCGGTCGGCGGCGGCAGCGCGCTGAACAGCGCCCAGGCCGCTGAGGTCATCAGCCTGATCGAGCCGGGTATCGTCGTGCCCATGCATTACAAGGTCGACGGCTGTAAGCTGGACCTTGACCCGCTCGACAAGTTCCTTGCCGAGCTTGGCATCTCGGGTATCGAGGAGCAGGACAGCCTGTCGGTACGCGGCAGCAGCAGCACGGATGAGACGGAAGTCGTCATCCTTAAACCTATGCGCTAGCAGGGTTCTACCGCGAGCGCCGGAAGCTTAAGAAGGGACTGCAGGATGATGGTCAAACTCTTAATGGCCTGGGACATCAAAGACGGGCGCGACGCCGAGTACTTCGAGTTCGTGGTGCGCGAATGGGTGCCGGGCATCACCAAGCTCGGCCTCCAGCCGACCGAAGCGTGGTTCACCCTCTACGGCGAAGGTCAGCAGGTGCTCACGGGCGGTATCGCCGAGGACCTGGCGACGATGAAGGAAATCCTCAACAGCGAGGAGTGGCAGTCGCTGCAGCGCAAGCTGCGCCAGTATGTCGAGAACTACCGCCACAAGATCGTCCGGGCAACCGGCACACTCCAGCTTTTCTAGCCGATTATTTCTGACTCGCCTTTATCGACGCGCTGCTCAATGAGCGGCGCGTTTTTGCTGCCGGGCGACGAAGACGAATGTTAGTCTTGCGTCTCTAGTTGATCGTCTTCGACCCTCTTCGACGCCGCTCGCGGAGCGAGCGCTGACAGAGGGGGTAAGCTGGGCAAGAGCAGACGACCTTAAGCAGCCGCTAGCGAAGAGCAGACCTCTGCCCACGACAACAAAAAAGGCGATCGCCCGGCGTGTGGCCGGTGGTCGCCCGGTTATGAGAAGGGGAGATGAAGCGGACTAATCGTCGCTTGCCTTGCTCGCAGACGCGCTGTCCGCCTTGCCGGACGCCTTCGACTCAGACTTGCTCTCGCTCTTGCTGCCCGTCAGAGCCGACTTGTCGCTGCGATTATCCGTTACGTAGAAACCCGAGCCTTTGAAAATAATGCCAGCGGGCTGAATAAGACGGTGAACCTCGCCCTCACACTCAGGGCACACCGTAATTGGAGCGTCGCTAAAGCTCTGACGGCGCTCGAAGCGTACACCACACTCTCGACACTCGTATGCGTAAATTGGCATCACAACCTCCGAATTATCGCGCGCCGCTGCCCCTTGTGTGGGCCCGGCGCACACTCAGCGCGTGATTGTACCCCATATCGGGCCACCTGTCACCTGAAGAACGCTAACTGTTATAGCACCGACTCGTTAGATTTACATAAGCGGCGGATGGGTTCATTGCGTTTTTGCACATTTCTGACGACGTCGGCTCAAACGCAGGTTCAACAGCCTCTCAACTAGCCGGAACATTTGACTTTTACCGCCAGGGCGATAAAATCATATCAGATACCCCCTCCCCCGGGGGGGGGGAGGGGGTCCAACACAGACAGCGATTCAATGGATGAACAACGATGGCAGAGGAAGCAGTAAAGACGACATCGATTCGCACCCGCGAGCGCCCGGACGAGTTCCGGCAGGCGGTACTGAACCGGCTGCGCAGCGCGGCGGGTCATATCAACGGCATCGCCCGTATGGTTGATGAGGACGCCTACTGCATCGACATCATCCACCAGATTCAGGCGGTACAGGCCGCGCTCGACAAGATCAGCCTGATGGTGCTTGACGATCACATGCACCACTGTGTCATGCACGCCGCGCAGACCGGCGACGAGGCGGAGCGCGAGCGCGTCCTCGGCGAACTGCGTGAGGTGTTCGAGACGTTGAGCAAGATCAAGAAGTAAGGCCGGGCTACCGCAGCCACAGCCGCGAAGTTTATTCGCAGCTGTTCTAAGCGGCTGTTCCAGCCAGGCGGCTGAGCTTCCCGGAACCGCACCACCATCGACCACGACGACGTTGGATTGAAGGCGTGCCGCCCGCCGGGGCGAACACGCCAGAGGCAAGAGGTTTATGAGCGAACGACAGACGAGCTTACCCATCACCGGCATGACGTGCGCGAACTGCGTTGCGACGGTTGAGAAGGGCTTACGCAAGCTGGAAGGCGTCGAAGATGTGCAGGTCAACCTGGCAACGGAGCGCGCCACGATCAAGTTCAACCCGGAACTGCTGAACGAGCAGGACCTTATCGAGCGAATCCGGTTGACGGGCTATGACGTGCCCATCGCCGAGGCGGAACTGGCCATCACCGGCATGACGTGCGCCAACTGTGTTGCGACGGTCGAGAAGGGCCTCAGCAAGCTCAACGGCGTGCTGGACGTGTCCGTCAACCTGGCCACGGAGAAGGCGCGGGTCCGCTACGTGCCCGGCACGCTCACCCGCCGCGACCTCATCGACCGCGTCGAGTTGATCGGCTACGGCGTTGTCGAGGTTGATGAGGGTGAGGAGCCGGAGGACGCCGAGCGTGCGGCGCGGCAGGCGGAGATCCGCAAGCAGTGGACGCGCCTCATCGTCGGCGCGATCTTCACTATCCCCCTCTTTGTGCTGAGCATGGCCCGCGACTTCGGGCTGGTCGGCATGTGGGCGCACGCGCCCTGGGTCAACTACCTGATGTGGGCCCTCGCAACGCCGGTGCAGTTCTACGTCGGCTGGCAGTACTACGAGGGCGGCTTCAAGGCGCTGCGCAACGGCTCGGCCAACATGGACGTGCTCGTCGCGCTTGGCTCGACGGTCGCGTATGTGTACTCGATCTTCGTGACGCTGGGCCTCGCGCCGGGGCACGTGTACTTCGAGACGGCGGCAACGATTATCACGCTGATCGTCACCGGCAAGCTGCTGGAGGCGCGCGCCAAAGGCCAGACCAGCGAGGCGATCAAGAAGCTGATGGGCCTGCGAGCCAAGACCGCCCACATCGTGCGCGATGGGGTCGAGATCGAAGTGCCCATCGACCAGGTACACGTCGGCGACATCGTCGTGGTGCGCCCCGGCGAGAAGATCCCCGTGGACGGCACGGTCATCGAGGGCCACAGCGCGGTTGACGAGAGCATGATCACTGGCGAGAGCCTGCCGGTGGACAAGCAGCCCGGCGACAAGGTCATTGGCGCCACCATCAACCGGCAGGGCATGCTGAAGTTCGAGGCGACGGCGGTCGGGCGTGAGACGGCGCTCGCGCAGATCATCAAGCTCGTCGAGGAGGCGCAGGCGGGCAAGGCGCCCATCCAGCGTCTTGCGGACCGCGTCGCGGCGATCTTCGTGCCAGCCGTCATCGTGATCGCACTCATTACGTTTGCCGTCTGGTACTTCCTTGTGCCGGAGGCCACGCTCACCGACGCGCTGATCCGGCTGGTCGCGGTGCTGGTCATCTCGTGCCCCTGCGCGATGGGCCTCGCCACGCCGACCGCGATCATGGTCGGCACGGGCAAGGGCGCGGAGAACGGCATCCTGTTCAAGAGCAGCGCCGCGCTGGAGCGCGCGCACAGCCTGACGGCCATCGTGCTTGACAAGACCGGCACGATCACGCGCGGGCAGCCCGCCGTGACGGATGTCGTCGTGAGCAGGAGCTACGCTCCGGCGGTGGCAGCAGGCGTGCTCGCCGCCCCGGTGCAGCCCCGCGAGGAGATTTTGCGGCTGGCAGCGATTGCCGAGCGCGGGTCGGAGCACCCGCTCGGCGCGGCGATTGTGCAGGCAGCGGTCGAGCAGGGCCTTGAGCTGGGCGAGCCGCAGCGCTTCGAGGCGGTAACCGGGCGCGGCATCCGCGCGCAGGTGGACGGGCAGCAGGTACTCGTCGGCAACCTTAAGCTCATGCAGGAAGAGGGCGTGCATCTGAACGGCCTGCAGCCCGAGGCCGAGCGTCTGCAGAGCGAGGCCAAAACCGCGATGTGGCTGGCGCTCAACGGTGAGGCGGTCGGGGTGATCGCGGTGGCCGACACGATCAAGGAGGGCAGCCGCGAGGCAGTCGCCGCGATGAAGAAGCTCGGGCTGCACGTGGCGATGATCACCGGCGACAACGAGGCAACCGCCCGCGCCATCGCCGCCGAAGTCGGTGTGGACGAGGTGTTCGCCGAGGTGCTGCCCGGCGACAAGGCCGAGTACGTGCGCCGGCTGCAGGAGCAGGGTCACGTGGTCGGCATGGTCGGCGACGGCATCAACGACGCGCCCGCGCTGGCACAGGCGGATGTTGGCATCGCCATCGGCACGGGCACGGACGTCGCCATCGAGGCGGCGGATGTGACGCTGATGCGCGGCGACCTGCGCTCGGTGCCCCAGGCGCTGCGCCTCAGCCGCGCCACCATCAACACCATCAAGGAAAACCTGTTCTGGGCGTTCGGCTACAACACCATCCTGATCCCGGTGGCCGCCGGGGTGCTGTACCCGTTCGCGTGGGCGCCGGACATCCTGCGGCAGCTTCACCCCATCCTCGCCGCGTTTGCGATGGCGTTCAGCTCGGTGAGCGTGGTGCTGAACTCGCTGCGGCTGCGGCGCAAGCGGATCGTCTAATCAGACACAGCCCCCTCCCCCGCTCGCACGGCGGGCAGGGGAGAGGTCGCTTGCTCTGGCAGCAGGTCAGCCGTAAGGCCCGATGCCGTTCCGTCGAAAGACGGATTGAACCTTAACAATCTGCCCATACAATGACCTGTAGCAGCCGGAGATCAGCGCGAGCGGCAGGCTGGGCGCAGTATGTGCTCGCGAGGGACCGGCTAACGCTGATACCCAACCGTACTGCGCAGAGGAGAAATAACACCCATGCGTTACGTGATCACTACCGGGCTGCTCGTGCTCGTGCTGGCGCTCGCCGCCTGCAACCTGCCGGGTGCTGTGGACGCTCCAACACTCGAACCGACCCCCGGCGGCGGCGAGCAGCCTACCACCGGGCCGACGACCGATCCGGGCGGGCAACCGACCGCCGAACAGCCGACACAACCCCCGGCGACAGACCCCGGCGAAGAGCCTGCCGCAACCGAGCCGCCTGCCAGCGGGGTCGAGAACTGCCCCCTCCCCGGCGAGGATCAGGAGCAGTATATCGATGAGGAGGCCGGGTACTGCTTCCTGTACCCGTCGATTTTCGAGGTCAACACGAACTTCTCGATGTTCGAGCACCAGGTCGCGCTGATCGGCCCGCCGCTCGACCCGACCTCGATGGAGCCGGTGCTGGTCACCATGCAGATCGACATGACCGGCCCCGCCGTGTACGTCAGCACCTCGCAGGAGTACGCACAGATGTGGGTGGATCTGACCGTGCCGGGCATGGGTCTGGAGGTTGCTGAGGCCGAGATCGGCGGGCAGCCCGCCGCCGTCGTCGAGGGCATTCCCGGTCGTATTGCCGGGCGGGCAGGCTTCGTCGTGGTGGACGGCGTCAAATACACCGTGTTGATGCATCCCTCGCCGGAGGACTTCGCCGAACTGACCGAGCAGGCCGAAATGCTATGGGACGTCGTGACCGGCAGCATCCTGTTCTTTGAGCCGGACGGGCTGGAGGACGTGGTTCTTGCCGAGGATGTATGCGCCGAGCCGGGTAACGGCATGAACCAGCGCATCAGCCTGCTGGAAGGCTACTGCTACCTGTACCCGGAGGAGTTTGAGGCAGACCCCGACTTCGCGGGCGGCGTTACCGCCGGCCCAACCGTCGAGGTGCCGAACTTCGGGCCGATGCGCGCGCGGCTTGTGCTGGCGTGGGCAGGCAGTGCAGAGGGCAAGTCGCCGCGAGAGATTATCGAGCCGTGGATTGAGACGGGCGTCGACCCGGCCACGGTTCAGGATACGACCATCGGCGGCGCGCCTGCCGTGATGTACATCGACCCGCGCGGCCCGGTCCTGCAAATTGGGGCGCATATCGTGGCGGACGACCAGGTGTACACGATTGTCGGCAACCCCTACGATCACACTCTGTACCCTGAGCAGGCAGAGTTGATCGACCGGATGTGGGAGTCGATGACGGGCACGGTAGCGTTCTTTGACCCCTGGCGCTAAACGAGCAGCGCCGACCAACCGAGTCAACCCGCCGCGCAATGTCCGGGCACAATGGGCATTGCGCGGTTGGTATAATCAAATCAGTTACACATACCAAAAGGAGTGTCAGCATGGCTGAAGTCTGGGATGTCGTGTGCGGGATGAAGACCGAGCTGGGGAACTGGGACGTCAAGTCCGAGTATCAGGGCAAGACGTACTACTTCTGCTGTGAAGGCTGCAAGGGCGCCTTCGAGAAGTCGCCGGAGTACCACATCCAGAACTTCCGCGAGGAGCACCCCGGCGTCGAGCCGACCCCGCAGAACTAAACCTCAATGTGAGCCCCCTCCCCCCGGAGGGGGTTTTTCGTACGAGGGACCGGTTCGTGTACAGAGGTAGGACATCTCCCTATTCCCAATTACCGGGATCGGGGGTTTAATACGGGCAGATGGTTGGCATCGACGCTGGCATTACCCTTACGCGGCTGCCGGAACCCAACCTGAACGCGAACTACGCTTACCCAACTCCGACCTTCTCCAGCGTCGATCACCGGCTCCGCCGCGAGCGCAACCATTATTATCATCCAGCCCACACTCGCAAGAGTGATGTCATATCCCTTCGAAAACTCCCTCGCTCCCCCCGGGGGAGTTTTTGATCCGGAATCAGTCGGGCGGGAGGGACCCTGCACCCTCCCGCCCATGTTATCAGACGGTTCAGACCCGCTTATCACGACGGCTGGTACTTCATCCTCCGATGCAAATGCGGATCATACCGTCTGGGGTTGGCCTGGCCCTGTCAGGGCTGTGGCAAACCGGCGAGCTACTAGCGGAGGTCCCGTATAAACTCATCGACCTCACGCTCGGCCTCCAGTTTCGTCTTGCCGTAGCGCTCCTGGATCTTGCCAACAAGCTCCTCGCGCTTACCCTCCATCTGCTCCAACTCGTCGTCGGTAAGCTCGCCCCACTTCTGCCGTGCCTTGCCCTTGGCCTGCTTCCACATACCCTTCAGTCGATCCTCAACCATATGTCACCCCTCTTTTTCTGCTTGCTTACGGATGGAACCAATCAACCACTAAAGCTCGATCAGAGATGTACCAACAAACGTGGTGAGTGAGGAGCTACCAGCAAAGCACCAACCGGTGCGACTGACCACCACAGCCCTCATTCACGACCAGTCATTACCCTTACGTCAGCTACCTGCGGCTGCCACATCCCGATCCTCACTCCTCTTCTACCTTACCCGTACCGGGATAAAAAAGTCCCAAAAGGACTCTAAACAAAACATAAAATTGAAACACATCAGCGAAAATCGCCCGCCGTACCGTTTGACATGCCCCCTCTGTTGGGTTTAAATGGGAAAAGTACGAAACCAGACCTCAGGAGACCACCACGCGTGACATACTCGCCAACATCGGAGCCATCCGCAGGCCCGCCGCTGACCGGCCTGCTCGCCGTCATCGCACGCAATACCATTATCGTTCTGACTGCCGCCCCCGAGCAGAAGGAAGACTGGCTCACCTCGGTACAGGAGTTGCACGAGGCCGCCAACTCGCTCGGCGAAGCGGAGATGGCCGCCCTGCTCGACGCGATCCGGCGCGTGCTGGAGGGCGAGCCGCCGGAGAAGGTCGAGCCGAATGTGACCGGCGACTATCGCTGGGCATGGAAGCGCATCACGCGGTCGCTGGCCGGCCCGCAGGCGCCCCGGCTGGACATGTTCGACGTGCTGGCACGCAACACCCTCACCGCGCTGCACGCCCCCGAGGAGAAGCGTACCGAATGCGCCAGGCATTTCGAGGCCCTGCGCGTCGTCGCCGAAGACCTGGACGACGCACCGCTCGCCGCCCTGCTCGGCGCGATCACAGCGCTCCTTGCCGGGCAGCCGCCCGCCGAGATCACCCAGGAGCTTGACGGCGCATACCTGGCCTGCTGGGAGACCATCGTCGCTCAGGCAGGTTGACACCCGTCCGCCCGCTGCGGTCTAATCTCATTACACGAGTCACGGAGGGGAACCGCGTGTCGAGCAGCCAACCTATTGACGATCCCGACGAGCTGGCTATCCTGCTGTACGAGTTCATTACCGCGCCGACGTTCTACGCCAAGCAGCGGCTCGTCGAGGGGAACGCCGACCTGCTGCTAAGCAACGAGGCAGATTCCGCGCTGGCGGCGCTGATCCTCGAATACGACGAGCATGAGCAGATGCGGGAGTCGCTGAACCTGCACCGGCGCATCCTTGAGCGCTGCCGCCGCGAGGGCATCCGTGAGGCGTTCTTCGAGGTGCGCAAGCAGATCGGCGAGACGCGCACGCTTGAAGACCTGAGCCCCGACGAGGTGCAGGCACTCGTGACGATGATCGGCGAGTTCATCACCACAGCAAGCTGGGACGAGGCACGCGCCTACCTCGACGAGCACCCCGAACTGCTCCAGCCCGCCGCCGATGCCGTGATCGAGCGGCTGATCGAGACACACACGCGGCGGCACGAGGTCAACGTGGTGCGCCATCTCGTCATCAACCGCGACCTGCTCCGCGCAGTGCGTGAGATGGGCGCAGACGTGGCATTTGGCCGCCTGGCCGACCCGCCGGATACCCTCGACATGCTCGTGGAAAATACCATCGCCGTGCTGACAGAGCGCCCCGGCGAGCGGGCAAGCTGGCAGCGCACCGTGCAGATGTCACGCGTCCGCGCGGCGGAGCTTGGCGACGAGCCGACCCGCCGGCTGCTGGAGGCAATCGACAGGCTGCTGGACGGACGCCCCCTTGCAGACATCGCGCCGGACGTCACCGGCGAGCACGCCGCCGCTTGGCAGCGCATCGCAGCGGCAGCCGGCGAAGCGTGACACCCGGCAGGTATACCAGAACAGGCGGACCAGCATGAGTGACCATCATCCCGGCGAACAGCCTGAGACTGGCACGAACGGAAGCGGCAGCCATACCGACATCGGCGGGACGCGCGTCGACCGGTCGCTGCTTGACATGATCCTCGAGTTCGTCAACGCGGAGGACTGGGGCGAGTCGCGGCGGGTGCTGAACCGGAACCCCATGCTGCTCTCCGAGGACGCGATGCTCGCCTTTGAAGCGCTGATCCACAGCTACCTCGCACAGGATAACCTGCGGCTGGCATACCACCTTGCCATCCACCGCGACCTGCTGCGGCTGGCCCGCGAGCTGGGCTATAAGCGCGCCTTTGAGCTTGTCTCCTCGCCGCCATCCGAGGAGATGGTGAGCATTATCGCCCAGTTCATCCAGGCGGAGGACTGGGCGGCCTCTCGCAAGGTGCTGGAGCGCTACCCGGAGCTGCTCTCGCATGAGGCCAACTTCGCGTTCCAGGCGCTGATCCAGGCGGCGCTGGAGGCGGACGACCAGGGGCGGCTCAACTCGCTTGTCAGCCATCATGAACTGCTGCGGGCCGCGCAGGAACTGGGCGTGGACGAGGCGTTCCGCCGCGCGGAGGCTGCCGAAAGCAGCAAGGCCGCCGACCTGATGCTGCTCAGCGTGATCGGGCACAACACCATCGCCGTCATGCTCGGCGACCGGGACAAGCGTGGCGACTGGCTGAAGAGCGTGCGCCGCCTTCACCGCGACGCCCGCGCCGAGGGCGACGAGGCGCTCGCCGGGCTGCTCAGCGCGATCATGAAGCTGCTCAACGGCAGGCCGATCCACGAGATCGAGCCGCAGGGGCTGGACACCCCGCACCAGGCTGTCTGGGAGCGGATCGTCTCTGCCCTGGAGCGCGGCAGCGCGCCGCCTGAGGGTTAGGGTTGGAGACTCCCTTCGCGCAACTTTCCGTCTACCCGGCACGTATACAGTTGTTGAAAGCGGCGGCACTGATGCCGCCCGACTAACATAGCTGTTGAAACTGGTGGAAACGCGTTAAGGGAGTTGAGAGAAAATGGTAGAGAAGCAGTTGGTGCGCCCGCAGGAGGGCCGTGTCATCGCCGGTGTGGCCGCTGGTCTGGCCCACTACTTCAACGTGGATGTCACGCTGGTGCGTCTGGCGTTTGTGCTGGCAGAGCTTCTCAGCGCGGGCATGCTCGGGCTGATCGTTTACGTGGTTCTGTGGGCCATCATGCCGGAGGAACAGCCCCAACGAGCCGACCGCACGAACTAGCGGTTCGTGTATAATGAGACTGTATCGCACATAATTTTGATCCTCAGACAGTACCTACCGGAAGGGGTGAGGAACCATGGCAGAAAAACGGCTCACACGTTCAGTCAATAACCGGATGGTTGCGGGCGTCGCAGGCGGGTTGGCGGAGTACTTCGATGTAGACCCGACGCTAGTCCGCGCGCTGTTCGTGATTGTGACGCTGCTGGGTGGCTCAGGCGGTCTGATCTACATCATCCTGTGGCTGATCATGCCCGAAGCCAGCTCGACCACCGGCGACTTCGGCGATTTCAGCGAGTAGCGAACACACCCGCTCGCCTGATCAGACGCACCGATAGAAGACCCCGCCGGCTCCGGCTTGCGGGGTCTTTGCATATTCCCCAATTGTATGCAACCTTTGGCCTGTTTGAGTGTTGCAGAGAGTAGCGCTCCATTCCTATGGGCTGATTCGGAAACACCCGGTATACTTGGTCGGCAAGCGGAAAGCCTGCCTCGGCGACGGCCTGGCGGCAGTCGAGAGGCGCAGGGAGCAAACAGGTTTAACCTTAGCACTTTATATACGGGATAACACCTCTATGAATGAACCCACAACCCTCACAACAGAGGAACGGCCCAACGGCGTGAAGGTCATTCACATCCACGGCGACCTCGACTCAATGGGCACGCACATGGTTGAGAAGAGCTTTGAGTCCGCGCTCGACGGGCCTACTCAGCGGGTTGTTGTCGATATGCAGGATGTCAGCTTTATCTCGTCAGCCGGGATGGCGATGCTGCTCGTCAAGGGCAAGAACCTGCGCCAGCAGCGGGGCCAGCTTGTGCTTGCAGGTGCGAGCGAGCGCGTGCGTGAGGTTCTGGCCCTTGCTGGCTTTAACGAGCTGTTCGATATGTACCCGACGGTGGACGACGCCGTGAATGCGCTGGCGCCCGCTGAGTCGTAGCCGTATCGCCAGCCTCATTCTACAGATTGACATAATCGTCACCTCTGCGAGGTGGCGATTTGCTTGGTATACAGAACTAATACTTGCCGTCAGCGCGCTTCGGGTATATGATGCGCGGGCGTGAGATAATGTAGCCCTTCGTCACCTACCACACCCGACTCGCAGGACGGTCATGCAGTACACTCTATTCGCCATCCTCGCCCCGCTGGGCGCAGTAATGCTTTTTACGGTTACGCTCTTTGTCTGGCGGTATCGCGGAATCGCCAGCGTACCGTCGTTCCTGTGGCTTGTGGGGACGAGCCTCGGCTGGCTCATCCTCAACACGCTGGAACTGCTCGCCTCCACCGAGGCAGGCACCGTCGCGCTTGCCAAAGTCACCTATATTTTCATTACAATAGCGCCGCTCGCGTGGCTCGCCTTTGCGCTGGAGTACACCGGCAAGTCGCGCTGGCTTACACTGCGCCGCTTCCTGCCGCTGTGCATCATCCCCGGGCTGACCTTCCTCCTTGCCGTGACCAACGAACTGCACGGGTTGATCTGGCAGAGCTACGAACTCCGGTGGGTAGAGGGCTTCCTTACCATGCGCGTCATCAGGTATGGGCCGGGCTTCTGGGTGTTCGGCGTGAGCGCCTACATCATGGTGTTCATCGGCGCGCTCCTCGTCGCGCGGGAGGGGATCAAGTCGTTTAAGGTGTATCGCTGGCAGTCGCTGTCGCTGCTGCTCGGCTCCATCATGCCGATCGTACCGAATGCGATATACATCCTGCGTCTCATCCCCGGCCTGACGAAAGACTACTCCCCCCTGAGCTTCGCGTTCGGCGGCATTCTGTACGCCATCGGCCTGCTGCGCTTCCAGCTTTTTGACCTCAAGCCCATCGCGCGCGACCAGCTTATCGACAGCATGAACGACGCGATGATGGTGCTCGACAGCCAGAGCCGGATTGTGGACCTCAACCCGGCTGCCGTCGCGCTGCTGCGCCGCCCTGCCGATGAAGTAGTCGGCAAGCGCCCGACGGAAGTCCGCCCCTCCTGGGAGCCGATTGTCTCGGAGTTCCGGGATGCCGCCTCGGCGCAGGCCGAGATCATCACGGGCGATGAAACCTCGCCGCGCTGGTACGAGCTGCGCATCTCCCCCCTGTCTGACCGGCGAGGCCGGTATACCGGGCGGCTCGTGGTGCTGCACGACATCACCCAGCGCAAGCAGGCCGAAGCGGAGCGTGAGCGGCTCATCGCCGACCTCGACTCATACGCACACACCGTCGCGCATGACCTGAAAAACCCGCTCTCGCTGATCGCCGGTTATGCCAACCTGCTACAGGAAGATATTGAGGTCATGCCGCCGGAGGAGGTGCAGGAGGCGCTCGACGTGATCCTGCGCACCGCCTTCAAGATGACGGACATCGTCAACGCGTTGCTCGTCCTCGCCAGCACGCGGCGGCTGGACGAAGTCGAGGTGGAGCCGCTCGATATGGCGGCGATTCTCCTCGACGTGCAGGAACGTCTCGCGCATGCCATCGCCGAGTCGCAGGCAATGCTCGTCATGCCCGGCGAGTGGCCGCTGGCGCTCGGTGTGGGGCTGTGGGTGGAAGAGGTCTGGGTGAACTACATCAGCAACGCGATCAAGTACGGCGGCACGCCGCCGCGCGTCGAGCTGGGCGCAGAGCTGCAGGAGAGCGGCATGGTGCGCTTTTGGGTGCGAGACAACGGGCACGGCGTCGACCCGAAGATGCGCGATCTGCTGTTTGTCGAATTCACCCGCCTGGACACCCGCCGGACGGAGGGGCACGGCCTGGGCCTGTCGATTGTCAAGCGCATTGTCGAGAAGCTCGGCGGTGAGGTCGGCGTCGACAGCGTCGCCGGGCAGGGCAGCCTGTTCTACTTTACGCTGCCCGCCGCGCCGCCGGATACGGCTGCGCCCCAGCCAGACCGCGCCATTATCGCCCCGGCGGGCTAGCCGCCGCCACGCACAAACAAAAAACCGCCCGGCATTCAGCCGGGCGGCTTCATAAGGCGGGGAGGACAGGATTCGAACCTGCGAACGGCTCATCACCGTTAACCGCTTAGCAGGCGGCCCCAATCGTCCACTCTGGCACCTCCCCCGGTATGATGTTGTGTGGTTAGCGGAGCGAGAGGGATTCGAACCCCCGGTGACGTAAACGCCACAGCGGTTTTCAAGACCGCCGCCTTCAACCACTCGGCCATCGCTCCAACCGGGCCGTATTGTACCATGCGGGCGGGTGCACAGCAACCATTTCACACAAGACGGGCGCGCCTCTATTGCGAAGTTAACGGTCCTCAGGCAGCGGGAACGAGGTGCGCCCGAATTCGAGGTCAAACGCTGTCTGAAGCTCCTCGCAGTAGGCGTACGCCTCGTCTACCAGTTCGTTGATCGCGTTCTCGATCCCGGTGCAGGTGGGCTGGCTCTCCAACTGCTTTAGCTGCTCGACGAGATAGTCCGCACAGTCGCGGGCGAGCAGCCCGTGATGCTCCTCATGGCTCGCGACATAGTCGTAGAAGTGCTCCCACTGCTCGAACAGGATGTCCGGCGGGTCGCCGGTCGGGATCCACTGCGGCAGGGTATACGTCACGTTGAGATTGACCACCGCCTGGGTCATCTGGCACGAGTTGGCAGTCTGGCGCGCCTTCCACTGCACCCAGATCTGGTAGGAGGTCATGGCGATGGACTTCTGCCCGCTCTTGAGCGTCGGGCCGTCGTTGTACACCGCCGCGCGGATCTCCTCCTCCGTCGAAGCCTCGAACGTGTAGAACCGCGTGTCCGTCTGCTCGACAACCTCGGGGATAAGCACAGCCGTCGAGCTAGCCCCGTCGGCGCCGCCGATCAGGCTGACCCTCACCGGGTCGAGGCGGCTGAGGCGTGAGACCCGCCCCCCGCTGAACAGCCGCCGGGCGGGGGAGGCTTCCGCCTCACTCGCGGCGACGATAGCGCCTGCGCCGGAGCGCGGCGCGATCTGCTCGCTCAGGATCAGCGTCAACGCCACGACACCGACCACAAGCAGCCCGATCAGCGCGGTGTAAACGGCAGGCGACCAGCCGGGCCGCGTACCCGGCTCAGTGTGCCGGGCACGGGGCGCATCGTCGGAGCCTGACGCACGCGCGCGCAGCGCGGGCAGCGCGCTCTCCAGCCAGGGATCGTCGGGACTGAGTGCCTGAAGCTGCTGCGCGGTGTACAGAGCCTCGTGAGGGTCCGGCGCAAGGTAGGCCAGCCACTTCCAGGCGGCTGCCTGGGAGGGGTCTTTGGCTAAGATGTCTCTGGCGATCTGTAGGGCTTTGTCACATTGCCCGGAATGGGCGAGTTCGATCAGTTGGTGGATCTGTTCCTGCATGGGGCGACCTGTCGGAGATGGGATGATGGGCACAAGGTGATGTCGGAATGGGCCGCAGGATGGCAGCGGGATCTAAAGATCGGGTGCACAGAAGCGGCTCGGCGTACTTCGTTCTAAACGTAACTATCGCATAAATAATTTTTAGGCGCTACCGGGTTAGGTGTTCTGTAGATAAACAGTTGAGGAAGCGTCAGGTAGGAGTAGGACGGGCGCAGCGTGCCCTGAGTCGCCCCGTCACAAACCGGGCTTTTACCAGTTTGGAACCGTTGCCTTACGCTCGACTCAGCGCCCGGCCCGAAAAGCGGCTATAATGTCTGAAGCGCTTTTTACCGGGTCGTCGCAAGGGTTATCGCGGAGTGATGGACCACCTCAGCCCCAAACCGAAGAGCCGTCGCACCGTCTCCGCGCGCGTCCAGCAGTTGATCTCCTATGCGTGGATCATCGCCTCGCTGGCCCTGCCCGCGCTGGGGCTTGCCGTGCTGGCTGGTGGCGCGCTCGCCCCGGTGGACCGCAGCGCCACGACACACGTCGTGCAGGCGGGCGAGAACCTCTCCGCCATTGCCCGCCGCTACGGCGTGACCGTCGAAGAGCTTGTGCAGACCAACGGCCTGAACAACCCCGACCTGATCTACGCCGGCCAAATACTCACCATACCAATCGCACTTGAGGCCGGAACCTCGCTGTACACCGTGCAGCAGGGCGAAACGCTCAGCGAGATCGCCGCGAGGTACGGCGTGCCTGTCGAGTCGATCATGGCGGTGAACGGGCTGCCGACGCGTGACAGCATCGCCGTCGGGCAGCAGCTTGTCATCCCCCCGGCGGTGCAGCCGGACGATGCCCCCGCGCTCGACGACGCCTCCACCGTCTACACCCTCCAGCGCGGGGACTCGCTGTACCGGGTCGCGCTGATCTACGGCGTGTCGGTGGACGACCTGCTGGCGGCGAACAACCTCGCCAGCCCGAGCGCGATCTATCCGGGGCTGGAACTGCGCGTTCCGCAGCCGCCGCGCCGCACCGCCGATACCCTCGAAAGCGGGACCGGTGCGCCGGGCGGCGCGCTGAGCGGCGAGCGCGTGTACACGGTGCAGCTTGGCGACACCCTCGCGCAGATCGCGCAGAGCCATAACGTGCCGGTCGACCGGCTCATTGCGGTGAACGGCCTGACCGGGCCGGATCGCATCTACGTGGGGCAGCAGCTTCGCATCCCCGAGGAGGGCGCGGCGGCGCGCCCTGCCCCGGCCCAGGCTGCCGTCTCCCATACGGTGCTCCCCGGCGAGACGCTCTCCGCCATTGCGATGCGCTACGGCGTGACGCTGCACTCGCTGGCGGTCGCCAACGACCTGAACGACAGCGCCCACATTTACCCCGGCATGACGCTCTCCATCCCCTCGGCGCTGGCAGGCGCGAACAGTGTGGCCTATGCCAGCACCGGGCCGGGCCTGTGCGCGGATGTCACACCCCGCCGCTCCGGCACCGGCTATTTCATCCGCCCGACGCCCCGCTACAACTTCACGCAGGGCTACAGCGCCCTGCACGCCGGTGTCGATCTCGCCATCGACGCGGGGACGCCGGTCTTTGCGGCGGACAGCGGGACGGTAGTCTACGCGGGCTGGAACCCGGTCGGCTATGGCAACCTTGTTGTGCTCGATCACGGCAACGGGTGGCGCACCTACTACGCCCATCTGCAAAGCGTTCATGTGCGCTGCGGTGAGTGGCTCTCACGCGGGAGCACCATCGGCGAGATAGGCAGCACCGGCAACAGTTCAGGCCCGCACCTGCATTTTGAGATGCTGCGCTTTGGCATCGCCGTTAACCCTGCGGGGTACATTCGCTTCTAGCGCGGGCGGCCTCGCGCCTGATGGACCGCGGCACCAACCTTCGCTAACATTATCATGAACACGTCGTAGCCGGGCACGCCGCCAAGGAGCCGACCATGGTCGAGCAAGACTCTGTTTACCAGCTCAGAGTTGACTTGAGGGGCGCAAAACCGCCGATCTGGCGGCGCATTCTCGTCAGGCCGGATATCACACTGCACAGGCTGCATGTGATCCTCCAGGCGCTTATGGGCTGGAACGGCTGGCATCTGCACGCGTTCGAGAAGGACGGCACGTACTACAGCACACCGGGGCTGGAAGCGCCGGTGTGCATGTTCACTCTGGACGACAAGCCTTTTGTGCGTGACGAGTCGGCGTACCAACTGCAGGACCTCCTCAACCACGAGAGCAACACTCTCAACTACTTCTACGACTTTGGCGACGGCTGGGAGCACATCATCAAGCTAGAGAAGGTTCTCCCGGCAGAGGCGGGCGCGACGTATCCGGTCTGCGTCAAGGGCAAACGTGCAACCCCGCCGGAAGACAGCGGCGGCATACGGAATTACAACCACAAGCTCCTCATTCTCACAAATCCGTCTCACCCGGATTACGAGTGGGTTACTAACCTGCTCCCGCCCGACCACGACCCGGAGCGTTTCGACCTCAACGAGGTCAACAACCGGCTCGCTAGCCTGGACCAGTACGAGGCGCGCGAGGAGAGAATCCAGTCCGTGCGGCTGGAGTCCCTCTCAGGAGAGGAGCCGCCGCCGATACAGCTCACGCCTTTCTTCAGCAATGAGCCCAACGGCGAGGACGTGGATATCGAGGAGACGCGGGAGACGCTGCTCTCGATGCTCCGCAACCTTGTCGGCGAGGTGCAGGAGGTGCTCAGTGGCTACCGGCTGAGCTTCCCCAGCGACCCCGTCGTCTGGATGCTGTGCGCCAACCTGGTCGTCCTGGAGTACACGCTGGACCCCTCGCGCGCCTTCGGGATTGAGATTGAGGCGGACGGGGGGCCGATCTGGCTGCGCGTCACCGGTAGGGACGCCAAGCAGTTTGTCAAGACCGCCTTTGATTTGTAACGCCGATCTGGAGCCGCATGAACACGCTGCCTGACCGCTCGCCCCACCCCGACCTGCCGCTCGGCTGCGTGCTGCACGGCGACTGCATCGAGATGCTCGCCACGCTGCCGGAGAAGTCAGTCGACCTGATCTTCGCCGACCCGCCCTACAACCTCCAGCTACAGAACGACCTGTGGCGGCCCAACATGACCAAAGTGGACGCGGTAGACGACGACTGGGACCGGTTCGACAGCCTGGCTGCGTACGACGCCTTCACACGGGCCTGGCTGGCCGCATGCCGCCGCGTGCTGAAGGACACCGGCACGCTGTGGGTCATCGGCTCGTACCACAACATCTTCCGCGTGGGCACGGCCCTCATGGACCTCGGTTACTGGATTCTGAACGATGTCGTCTGGATCAAGACCAACCCGATGCCGAACTTCAGGGGGACGCGCTTCACCAACGCGCACGAGACACTCATCTGGGCGCAGAAGAAGCGCGGGGAGAAGTACACCTTCAACTACCACTCGATGAAGGCGCTGAACGGCGGCAAGCAGATGCGCTCCGACTGGGAGATCCCGCTGTGTACCGGCGCGGAACGGCTGCGCATCAACGGGGAAAAGGCGCACTCGACGCAGAAGCCCGAGGCGCTGCTGTACCGCGTCATCCTGTCAAGCTCGAACCCCGGCGATGTCGTGCTCGACCCGTTCTTCGGCACGGGCACAACAGGCGCCGTTGCCCGCAAGCTGCATCGCCACTGGATCGGCATCGAGAAGAACGAGGCATACGTGCGGCTGGCAGAGGAGCGCATCGCTGCCATACAGCCGGAGCCTTACAGCGTGGAGGCCTTCGAGTTCCCCGACCCGCGCCGCCTGCCGCGCGTGCCGTTCCGCCAGATCGTCGAGATGGGGCTGCTGCAGCCCGGCCAGCGCCTGTACTACCAGAACCGCGACGACATGGCGGCGCTGATCCTCGCCACGGGCCGGATCCGTCTCGGTGAGCACACCGGCTCTATCCACCAGGTCGCGCGGGTGCTGCAGGAAGGACCGGCAAACGGCTGGCGGCTGTGGTACTACGACGACCCGGAGAGTGGCGAGCGGCGCGAGATCGACGTGCTGCGCGAGCAGGTACGGCGGCAGATGCGCTGAGCGGGCGTGCTCGCCTTTACCGCCCGCCGTCGTCTATCGAGCGCACCAGCAGTACCGGGCGGTCGGTGCGGTGCAGGACGCCGAGCGCGACGCTGCCGTAAAACAGGTGCGCCAGGCCGGTGCGCCCGTGGCTCGCCATGGCAATGAGGTCGACATCCTCTGCCTGCGCCACGTCGAGGATCGTTTTGACGATCGGCCCCTGCGCAATGCGGGTGCGGGCGTCCAGCCCCATGCTGCGCCATTCGCCCTGGCGGGCGCGCAGATAGCGTTCTGCCTCCTCCGCCTCGCGCTTCATCTCCTCGACGTTAAGCATCACCGGGGCCTCGCCCGGGTCGATGAGCGGGGGAAGCGGCTCCAGAACGCGCAGGAAGATGATCTGGCTGCCCAGGCAGCGGGCCAATATCTCAACATGCTTCAGGATGGCTTCCGCACGGCCCGAACCGTCGAGCGGAACGAGGATTTTGTTGTACATGTGGCCTCCCTTGAGGGTCATACGCCGGGTGCTGGCGTCGAGGTCAGGTTGCAGCAGAGCTTCCTGCGCACATCATAGCATGCTTTGCAGCCCGTGAGAAATCGGCGGGCGCTGCTCTTGTGCCGCATCGAGGTATACTTAGCGCCATGACACGACTACGCTTCAAACCCTACATCGACGAAGCCCCCACCTGGCCGGACCGGGGGCGGGTCATCCTCGCCCAGTACGACGCCGAGTCGGTCGTCGTCTACGAGGCGCTCAGCCGCGCCGCCGCCCGCAGCGTGGTGCAGGGGGGCCGGCTGGATGCCCTCGTCGAGGACTTCGACCGCATGCACTGGTTCGGCACAAGCTTTACGTGGTTCATGCGGCGCACGGGCTGGGCCACCGAGCGCGGGCAGCGGGCCGTGCTCGCCCTCTGGCTCCGGCGTGACCGCTTCGATGAGATACTGCGCGAGGCCGTGCCGACGCACTTCACAGAAGGCGCGTTCGCCAGCCGCGAGGCCTGGCAGGAAGCGCTCGACAGCTCCGACGTGCGCGCGCAGTGGGCCCCGGACTTCCCACCGCACGGGCCGAAGCTCAACCGCAAGGCACTCGAAATCGGGCTGCGCGGCGAGATGCTGCGCGGTTACGTGACCGGCTGGGTGCTCGCCGTCGAGGACATCACGAGCTTTGTGCGCCAGCAGGCCCAGTTCGTTGAGATGCCTGAACTGCTGTTCGTGCCCGCGCAAGACATCTACCCCGTCCGTGACGAGCAGGTCGCCGCCCGGCTGAACCTGACCAAACGCGTCCCCGACTGAGCGCCGCCATGAGCCTCGTACAGCCCGACCTGTCGCGGGAGCCCGGCCCGGAGTGGCAGCGCCACGTCGTCGCACCGAGCACGATTGAGGTCACGCGGGACGGCTGGCGCTTCACGAACAACCCGCTTGAGGGCAGGCGCTACACCAACGCGCAGATCGATGATTACCAGGGCCGCCGGCGCGGTGACTTCCCCTGGCGCGCGCCCGTCTCGCTGACCGTGCGCGCCCGCTTCTCCCATCCCTTCGGAGAGCTTGTTGGCACAGCGGGTTTCGGCTTCTGGAACGACCCACTGGTGATGAGCGGCCTGCGCCTGCCCGCCCTGCCCCGCGCCATCTGGTTCTTCCACGGATCCCCGCACAACAACATCCGGCTCGACCTCCACACGCCGGGCTGCGGCTGGAAGGCCGCCACCGTGGACGCAAACCGCCTGCCCGCCTACCTTCTGGCCCCGACACTACCGCTCGCCGTACCGCTGATGAACATCAGGCCGATGTACCGGGCGCTGTGGCCCGTCGGGCAGCGCGCGATTGCCGCGCGCGAGGCGCTGCTCGACATCGATATGACGGCATGGCACACCTACCAGCTCGACTGGGGTGTGCGCGGCGCAGAGTTCCGTGTGGACGGCGAGCTTGTGCTGCGCACAGACGCCGCGCCGCGCGGGCGGCTGGGGTTCGTCATGTGGATCGACAACCAGGCCATGGTCGCGACGCCCTGGGGGCGAGTCGGCTGGCGCACCGTGCCCATCGAGCAGCCGCAGTGGATGGAGATCGGCGCGCTGCGCATCGAGTCAGCCATGCGCTAATACTCGCTTTCCTCTCATCGGGTGTATATTGAAATCAACACGCCCAGCAGGTGAAAGGAACCCACAATATAGCGCATTTATCGCAAGGAACGTTGCTCCCACGTGATCTTTCTTTGTGCATCGAGGGCACTATGAGCAGCAACCTTAGTGAAATGTACGAACGCGAGCGCAATAAGTGGGATCGGCTCACCGCACCGCTTCTGGAAAACCCCGCACAGCTCAAGCTAGAACCGGGCGAGGACTTCCATACCGTTGCCCAAAACAGCACCGTCATGATCGGCGTGAGCGAGTTCCTCGGCGACCTCTACGGGAAGCGCGCGCTGGAGCTTGGCTGCGGCACTGGCAAGATGTCCGCGCTGCTGGCGCGGGCCGGTGCGCAGGTCACATCCTTCGACCTCTCCGCCATGAGTGTGCACGTGGCACGCACCCGTGCCGAAGTGAACGGCCTGGCGGATGCAGTCCGCCTCGTCGTCGCCGCAGGCGAACGGCTTCCCTTTGCCAACAACTCCTTCGACGTGGTGTTTGGCCGCGCCATCCTGCATCATCTCGACGTGAACCTCGGCGCAGGCGAGCCGCTCCGCGTGCTGAAGCCCGGCGGCAAGGCCGTCTTCGTCGAACCGCTCGGCATGAACCCGGTGCTGAGCTTCGTACGCGATCATATCCCCTACCCCAACAAGAACCCGGTCGGCGATGACCAGCCGCTGCACTACAAGCAGGTCGAGCAGTGGGGGCGAGGTTACAGCTACTTCAGCTATCAGGAAGTTCAATTGCTGGGGATGCTGGAGCGGGCCTTCCCCTACCGGTTCAAGGTGCGCCTGTGGCCTCTTCACCGCCTCGACCAGATCCTGCTCGAACGCTTTCCGGCCCTGCGACGATACAGCCGCTACATCGTCATGAAAATGCAGAAATAGCCGCTCTGAGGGGCGGCGCATCGCTAGCAGTGGAAGCGCATGTTTGGTACACTCCATCTGCGTTATCTTGATCTAGAAGGACCCTGCCAAACCGCGGAGACTGCGTACGATGCCACTGTTCTATCTGCGACCGTTCAATTTTCACGCCGACAAGGAGGCGCTGAGGAACCCCAAGCCAAAGCTCTTTGAGTTTGACCGGGGGGACATCCTGACCATCACGCTGATGGGGCTGATCGCGCTCGGGCTGTTTATTGCCTTCGTCGCGGTCCCCATGGTCAACATCCTCAGCGCCGCACTCTTCTAACCCTTTTACCCGAACAGCAACAGCAGCAGGCAAGCCCACAGCTTGCCTGTTTGCGTTTGCCGCGCCGGTTTGAATCAAAAGGTGGGGACCTGAGGCCCCACCCGTTTATGGTCTGTCGTCTGTAGCGAGGGTGACGGTGGTGCTAGTCGCCTGCGGCAACGGTGCTTTCTGCCAGCCTGCCAGCCGGTGCCTGCTCCTTGCGCCCCCAGGGCGCGCCGATCAGGTTCAGCAGGAAGTAGTCCGCGCCGATGTAACCGGAAACCTTCCAGGCCAGGATGAGCCCGACGGAGATGGCGAACAGCAGACCGTTCGTGCTGGCCGAGCCTGCCATGATGAAGTTCCAGTTCATGAAGCCGCCTGCCAGTGCGGCGATGCCGGTGAACGCGCCCAGGATGAGGGCGATGCCGATCAGCAACTCGCCGTAAGCAATCAGGCTGCCAAACCAGGTATACGCGTCGATGTCGAGAAGGAACTGGAGGAACTCGCGATACCAGTCAAAGGCGATGGCTGGCCTCCCCCCCTCTGGAATAGCGACTGCGTTCATCCAGAAGCCCTTCAGCGCCTCGCCGGTCTTCGTCCACGCCGGGTTGGTGACCTTGTGCAGGCCCGCATCGAGCCACTGCCAGCCAAGCCAGACGCGAAGCGGCAGCCAGATGAGCGAGGCCAGCGGGTTCGAGGTCAGGAACTGCGCGAAACCCGGGTCGCGGACGACGCGTTCCTTCTTCAGCAGGCGATTGTAAAGTCTAGTTTCGGCCATCTTGTCTCCCTCAATTATTGTCTGTGTCCGAGGACCAAGTTGTTTTGTGTATGTTGACTATCTTCGAGATAACTAATATCAACTTTATTCATTTCGCCCCGAAGAGCCTAGAGTAATTTGTCACAAGCGTCATATGATCTTAGTCTTTTTGGCACAGGCAGGCGGAGAAGGCCGCAGAGAGCCGCGCTCACCCGCGAAACACGGTTGACTTTCACCCGCGCGGCATGTTACACTCCTCTTGTCAACAGAAGACCTGAACGACTCAGACGGAGCCCATCAGCTCACACGCAGCCAGAGAAACGCCGGTCGGTGCGAGGCGCTCTGCGTCCGGGCTGAGTTCCACTCCCGATACGTCGCTCTGAGGAAATGCGGAGCCGGGAACGCCCGTTACAGCGATGATGAGGGCATGCCTGCGCCTGAACGGCTCAGGCTCAACAGGCTTGCCGAATTCAGGTGGCACCACGGCGAGATCGTCGTCCTGAGCGGACAGATCTCGTTTTTTGTTTTGTCTGCCAGCTTCGGCTGCCGCCGTCAAGGTGCAGCAGCCGTTCGTGAGAGCACTGATAGTGATGTAGCAGGAGGCGTCGATGTTAGACATCAATATCATCCGGAACGACCCGGAGCGAGTGAAGCAGGCGCTGCGAGACCTGAACGATGAAGCCAGCATCCCCCGTATTGAGCTGATCATCGAGCTGGACGAGCGACGGCGCGAGCTGCTGCAGAGCGTCGAGGAGATGCGCGCCGAGAAGAACAAGGCCAGCAAGATCATCGGCCAGACGCGCGACCCCGCCGAGCGCCAGGCGAAGGTCGACCAGATGAAGAGCCTGAATGCGCGGCTCGCCGAGCAGGAGGCCGAACTGCGCCAGATCGAAGCGGCGCTCGACGAGGAGATGCTGTGGGTGCCGAACATGCCCGCCGAGGGTGTGCCGGTCGGCAAGGGCGAGGAAGACAACGTCGTGGTGCGCGTCGAGGGCGAGAAGCCGGAGTTTGACTTCGAGCCCCTGCCCCACTGGGAGCTCGGCACGATGCTCGACATCATCGACTTTGAGCGTGGGGTCAAGCTGTCGGGGTCGCGCTTCTACGTGCTGAAGGGCGCAGGCGCACGGCTACAGCGCGCGCTGATCACGTGGATGCTCGATGTGCACACGCTGGAGCACGGCTACGAGGAGATCTATCCGCCTTACATGGTGCGCGGCTACTGCATGACCGGCACGGGCAACCTGCCCAAGTTCGGCGACAACCTGTACCGCGACATTGAGGAGGACTTCTGGTGGATCCCGACGGCGGAAGTCCCGGTGACGAACCTGCACCGCGAGGAGATCCTCCCGCCCGGCTCGCTGCCGAAGAACTACGTCGCCTATACGCCGTGCTTCCGCCGCGAGAAGATGAGCGCAGGGCGCGACGTGCGTGGCATCAAGCGCGGGCATCAGTTCGACAAGGTCGAGTTGGTGAAGATCGTCGAGGGGGATAACGACGTCTCGGAGCAGGCGCACCAGGACCTGCTGCGCGACGCCGAGGAGATCGCGCGGCGGCTGGGCCTGCCCTACCGTATCGTGCAGATGTGCACCGGTGACCTGAGCTTCGTCGCCGCGAAGAAGTACGACATCGAGGTATGGGCAGCCGGGTCGCAGGAGTGGCTGGAGGTGTCGTCGGTATCGAACTTCCGCGACTTCCAGGCGCGGCGCATGAACCTGCGCTATCGCCCCTCGGCGGACGCCAAGCCGAAGTACGCGCACACGCTGAACGGCTCGGGACTGGCGCTGCCGCGCGTTCTAATTGCCATCCTTGAGAACTACCAGCAGCCGGATGGCTCGGTGGTCGTGCCGGAGGTCCTGCGCCCGTACATGGCGGGGATCGAGGTGCTCACCCCGCCCCTGCCGGAGCAGGTGTAACACACGATTTGATGGCTACGGGGCAAAGCCTCTTGCATGCAGGGAGCCGCGAGGTTTATTCGCGGCTCCTGTTTCATCAGGCAACCTCGACGAAACCGGAGGTAGGGGCCGGTGTGATGCGCGATGCTTCGCATCGACTGCATCATTAGACCCGCCCCTACACATTTCTTCCCCTCCACCTACCAGAGGCGATTCTGGACGCCACAAGGTGAACGGCCCCCTTCTAGGGGGAAGTGGCGACCCGAAGGGCCGTCGTAGGGGGTGTTTCCCCCACCCCGCCCCAGACGCTGCCGGTAGGACATTAGTCTTGCCACACACAGGCGTTGCTCCTGCTACACCCTTTTTGTATATAATCGGGTTGTATACTCTGTTTTAGTTGGAGGGCTGTCCGCACACGGCCAGCGACCTATCTCGCCAGAGGTAATCATGCTAACTTCGCAAACACTCCCTGCTGTCTCACCCATCCCGCGATGCGCCCACCACAGGCGTAACGAGTTCCGTCAGGGGACTTTGCGTAATCTGTGGGCTTTGTTACAATTCCCGCATCCAGGCCCCGCTTTTTGCAAGGGGCAGATCTTGTGGCTCTAGTTGGGTGAGTCATGAGTGTTTGCTGTAAAACCGTACCCGACCTTACTCCCCTGACATGGATGGCGCTATGAGCCCTGCAAATCTGACAGTTGAAGCCTGGCCGGTTACCGATGCGGGCCAGGCCGAGCAGAATGAGGACTTTGTGCTCGTCCACCAGCCCGAAGACGAGGATGTACTGCGCTATTCTGGCCGCCTGTACATCGTCGCCGACGGGCAGGGCGGCGGTATGCGCGGGCAGATTGCCAGCCGCTACGCCGCGCAGAAGGTGATGTACGAGTACTACAACAGCGACGAGCCCGATCTCGGGCTGCGGCTGCGGCAGGCCATCGTCAGCGCCAATGCCGACCTGTACCAGTACGCACAGGACCAGCCCGAGCTGGTCCGGCTGAGCACGACAATGGTCGCCGCCGTGATTCGCGGCGAGCAGATGCACGTGGCCTCCGTCGGCGACAGCCGCGCCTACGTCATCCGCGAGGGCCGGATGATGCAGATCACGCGGGACCACACGCTCGTGCAGCAGCTTCTGGACGAGGGCGCAATTACGCCCGAGGAAGCGCGCGAGCACCCGCGCCGCGATGTCGTGCTGCGCTCCATCGGCAGCCAGCCCGAAGTCAACGTCGATGTGATCGACTTCCGCCTGCGTGCGGACGACGGGGTGCTGCTGTGCACCGACGGGCTGACCCGCTATCTGCACGAGGATGAGATCGAGCGGATCGTCGCCACGTCGCTGCCGCGCAGCGCCGCCGAGACGCTCGTGCAGAAGGCCGTGGACCGGGGCGCGAAGGACAACGTGACGGTGCTCTCCGCGCTGCTGCGCGCGGGCGGCCCGCCGCTTGAGAGCTACGTGCCCCACACCTGGGACGGCACTGCGCCGTCGCTGGACGAAATCCCCACCCTCCTGATGCGCGCCGCCGAAGAAGCGCCCAGCCGGGAGGGGATGGACGAGACGCTTCGCGCGCAGCCCATCCGCCCCGAGGACGAGAGCGATGTGCCGGCGGACGCTACGCGCCGCGCCACGCCGATCTCGCGCGAGGGCGATACGGTGCCCGCGCCGCCCTATCAGGCAGACGTACAGCCGGCGCCCAGCTACCACACGGGCGACTGGCCCGGCTCGGAGGGCGCGATGCAGGCCCCCGAAGCTCCCGGCGAAGGCCCGGAGAGCGCGCCTGCGCCGCCGTCCGGCTACACGATTGATCCGGTGACCGGCCTGCCGCCGGTACCGCACCAGGGCACTCAACCGCGGCAGCCTTATCAGCCGCGTATCTACCAGCCGCCCGCCCAGCCCGAGGTTTCGAGGCGCTCGCCGCAGCGCGGCGTGTCCGTCGGGCTGTTTGCGGCGGTCGGCCTGATTGCCGTCCTGCTCACCGCGCTGATGGTCGTCCTGCTCGTCAACCCGATGGGCTGGGACCTGCCGGTCGGTGGGCGCGGCGATGAAACCGAAGTCGCCAGCCAGCCGACCGAAGCGGTCAGCACCGACCCGGCAGCCGTTGCTCCGACCGACGAGCCGACCGAAGCCGCCGAGCCGACCGAGGAGCCTGCCGCCGAGCCGACCGAGGAAGCGGCCCCGACGACTGAAGCCGCGCCCGAGGGCATGGTCCTGATCTCCAGCCCCAACGGCTTCCTGCGCGGCGTGTCGGATGAGGAAGCCCAGGCGGCCCGCGATGCCTGCGTCGAGCAGACGGCGGGCGAGGGCATCTGCCTGCTGGAATACTTCACCGACGCCCAGCCGGTCCAGACCATCACCATCAGCCCGTTCTTCATCGACATCACTGAGGTGACGAACCAGCAGTACGCGATCTGCGTGGCGGAAGGCGTGTGCTCCGCGCCGGGGAACACCGAGTTCTACGACGACCCGGCCTTCGCCAACCACCCGGTCGTCTACGTGACGTATGACCAGGCAGCCCAGTACTGCCAGTGGGCCGGCAAGCGGCTGCCCACCGAGGCCGAGTGGGAGATGGCGGCTCGCTGGAACGTGGAAGAGCAGACGTCCTACATCTACCCCTGGGGCAACACCTGGGAGGATGGCCGCGCGAACACGCTGTCCGCGCAGCTTGGCGGCCTGTCCGCTGTGGGCGCGTTTGCACGCGACCGCAGCCCGTACGGCGTTCTTGACATGGCAGGCAACGCCACCGAGTGGGTGCAGGACTGGTACTACCCCGGTTATGAGGGGCTAAGCGCTCGCAACCCGGCCCGGACGGGCAACCAGGCGCTGGACGAGCCGCTGCGCGTTGCGCGTGGGGGCAACTACCAGGCGCTGACTGCCTTCTCACGGGCGGGGCACCGCTACGATGTCAACCAGATGTCGTCGGAGCCGTGGCTGGGCTTCCGCTGCGCGCAGGATACCGCTGCCACCCTGGCTGGAGAGGCACCGACAGAACCGGCGGACACCGCTCCGCCTGAGGATGCGACCACGCCGACTGACGAGCAGAACACAACACCCGAAGCGGACACTACAACCGAAACTGCACCGACCACTTCACCCGAGGAGCAGAGCGTCACGCCCACACCGTGACCGGGCCAACTGATCTTCCCGCCCAGCTTTGACAAGACGGACTACTGGCCGGTGGCCCACCCGGCTGCCGGCCAGTTATCCATTAACCTGAACCTGTTAACCCGGCGCAAGCTGCCCGTAAGGCAGCCTTGCTGTGTTTGACGGTGCTGTCTGATGGACCCGAATTCAGGAACACGAGCCTGATAGGCTCTTAATTGGCTGGAAGGCTCTCTTAACTTCCAGCCGCTTGATGAGTCCCGTTGCGCTGTGATAGGTGTGAGGCCGATCACACACCCATGAAAAAGGGAGACAGAACCTTATGAGTCATATGGACGTACTGCCGTTCGAATGGGCGATGGTACTGGCCGTGCTCGGCACGTCAGTACTGGCCCTCGTCTACGCGGCTCTGCTGGCCCGGCAGATCCTCGCGTATGACAAAGGCACCGAGGCGATGCAGGCCATCTGGCGCGACATCAAAGCCGGTGCCAACGCCTACCTGACCACGCAGCTCAAGACGATCGCCATCATGATCGTCGCCCTCACCGTGCTGATGTTCCTGAGCGTCTTCGTCGTCAGGCCCACGCCTGAGGCCCAGGAGATGTTCGGCGAGAACGCCCGCACGATCGTCGCGTTTGCGCGCGCTGGCGCCTTCCTGATGGGCTCGTCCTTCTCCGCCATCGTCGGCTACATCGGCATGAACATGGCCGTCGAGGGGAATGTGCGCGTGGCAGCGGCCTCCCGGGTGAGCTACCGCGAGGCGCTCAAGATCGCCTACCGCTCCGGCACCATCACGGGCATGCTCACGGATGGCCTCGGGCTGCTCGGCGGTACTCTCATCTTCATTATCTTCGGTAAGGCCGCGCCCGATGTGCTGCTCGGTTTCGGCTTCGGCGGCACGCTGATCGCGCTGTTCATGCGCGTGGGCGGCGGCATCTACACCAAGGCCGCCGACGTCGGCGCGGACCTCGTCGGTAAGGTTGAGGCGGGTATGGAAGAGGACGACCCGCGCAACGCCGCCGTCATTGCCGACCTCGTCGGCGACAACGTGGGCGACTGCGCCGGTATGGCCGCCGACATCTTCGAAAGCTACGAGGTCACGGTCGTCGCCAGCCTGATCCTCGGCCTGGCGCTGGCGCAGATCACCGGCAACCTGCACTGGATCATCGTCCCGCTGCTCATCCGCGGCGTCGGCGTCATCAGCTCGATCATCGGCACCTATGCGGTGTCCCTGTGGAAGAACAAGGACGCCGAGGCGGCCATGTACAGCTCCTACGAGCTGTCCAGCGCCATCACAATCACGTCCGCCTTCCTCATCTCGTACTTCTACGCCGGTGACCTCCGCATGGGCGTGCTGAACGCCATCGGCGTGGCGCTGGCCGTCGCCTTCAACCCACTGACCGCCTACGCCACAAGCTGGGAGAGCAAGCGCGTGCAGAATATCTCCGCTGCCACCCGCTTCGGCCCGGCGCTGGTCATCCTGGAAGGGATGAGCCTCGGCTACCTGTCGAGCGTGTGGGCGGTGATGGTGGTCATCGTTGCGCTGGCCGCCGCCATCCTGATCTTCTCTGCGGGGCTGCCCGCCGCGATTGCGAGCATCGTGCTGTACGCGGCGATTGCCATCGGCGTGGTCGGCGGCATCGTGCAGTGGATACGGCACAAGGCGTGGATCGAAGGCCTTATCTTCCTGATGTGGACGCTCGTCGCCGGCCTGTTCCTGTACAGCATGGAGCCGGTCACGGATAACGCGTTCATCTACATCCTGTTCGGTGTCAGCATGATCGGCGTGGGTATGCTCTCCCACACGGGCAACAACGTCAGCATGGACACCTTCGGCCCGATTGCGGACAACGCCAACGGCATCGGCGAGGTGGCAGGCATGGGGCCCGAGCAGCGCCAGATCATGGCGGACCTCGACGCGGCGGGCAACACGACCAAGGCCATCACGAAGGGTGTGGCGATCGGCTCCGCCGTCGTGGCGGCGCTGTCGCTGTACGGCTCGTTCTTCATCGACATCCAGCGTGTGTGGCCTGAGGACCTCCGCGGGCCGTTCGAGCAGGTCGTCAACCTGACGAACCCGACGGTCTTTGTTGGCCTGCTGATCGGCGGTATGCTGCCGCCGCTGTTCGGCGGCCTGCTGATCAAGGCCGTGAACCGCGCCGCCTCGCAGATGATGGCTGAGGTCCGGCGGCAGCTTCGCATCCCGGCCATCTGGTCGGGCGAGCAGCGCCCCGACTACAGCCGCGCGGTGATGATCAGCACGCGGGCCGCGCAGGCCGAGCTGGTCCCGCTGGGCACGATCGCGGTGCTCGCGCCGATCGTCGTCGGCCTGCTGCTCAAGGAGCAGGCGCTCGGCAGCTTCCTCGCGGGTGTGATCGTCAGCGGCGTGCTGCTGGCCGTCTACATGGCGAACGCGGGCGGCGCGTGGGACAACGCGAAGAAGTACGTCGAGGACGGGAACTTCGGTGGCAAGGGCACGGATAACCACGCCGCTGCCGTCGTGGGCGACATCGTGGGTGACCCGCTGAAGGACACCGCCGGTCCGGCGCTCAACCCGATGATCAAGGTGATGAACCTCGTCGGGCTGATCGTGGCGCCCATCGTCGTCGAGTACTATGGCTTCTCGCCGGTGACGGTCGCGATCATCATCGTGGGCGTCCTCGCCATCATCTGGGCCGTGCGCCGCTCCGACCGCGAGTTCAGCCTTGTCGGTGAGGGGACAGAGGCCCTTGGCTCGACGGTCAAGGCGTCGGCTGACTAACTGACTCACACACCTGTCACAGCATCAAGAGCACGGCGGCATGGGCGCTGCCGTGCTCTTTGGTTTTGCCCGCGCTTCCACGCCTGGCAATGAATTGCCGGGCTACGTGATAGCGAAGCTATCCTGA
>Ga0134093_1000676_pt1 | contig 39550 bp, 37 predicted proteins | sample 4_1taG_FD_94452 | JGI IMG/M metagenome (GOLD analysis project Ga0134093, IMG submission 94452) | Switchgrass degrading microbial communities from high solid loading bioreactors in New Hampshire, USA - 4_13_20_68_A1 metaG | ecosystem: Engineered > Bioreactor > Semi-continuous > Anaerobic >...
TATTTTATGTCTACCTCACCTAGGTGGTCTTGTTGTCATGCGTTTCATTAACGTCAGGAGCCTAAAAAAATTTCTCAAAATTTTTATTATAAACTCTTGACTTTAATTAGCTGGTCTTTCATAAGCTTTATCACAAGTAAACTTTTATTTAAAGAAATATTTTTATTTTCAATCAATAAGCTCTATGGAGGTTATTCTTACTACGTTTCATCTGTTGCATATTTGATGCCGTAATCCTTGGCAAGCTTATCGGTTATTTTTGCTGCAAACTCAGGACTCATTTCCGATATTATTTCAGCTGCCACATCTTTCTTCATATTCCTTAGTGTATAAGCTACCAAGTCTATTTTGGAATCGCCAAGCTTTTCAAAAATCTTTGCACAAGCGGATGAATCCATATTTTCATAAAGTTGGGCAAATTGCTTTGCATCTTGATTTTCTTTTTCTTCTTTAACTATTTCTCTATATACTCTTTCTGCTATTTCACTGCTAACCTTGGAAAAATACTCGGAAAATCCCTCTTTATCGCCCTTTGCCACTAGCTCGTCAACTTCTCTTTTATATTTTTCCAACTGTTCTTTTTCCTTCTCAAGCCCATTTTTTAACTCTTCATATTCTTTAGACATTGCATCGGCATTTTCTTTGTACTTTGTCAGTTCCTTGTTTTGTGCCTCAATATCCGATAACTGTTTTTTCAGTTGTTCATTTTCTGTTTTTAACTGTTTGTACAAAGCTAAGAGCTTGGCCCTGTCAAAGGTTTCCGGATCCTCAGGACCAATGGATTTTGGAAGTGCGTATTTAAGCAGTGGAACGTTTTTTATGTTTTCCCGATACCTGTCAGAAAAACCGTTAACATTATTGCGGATAATAATATAAAAGAGCCCGAACACTACAATGGCTATAACCACCACTGAAGTGACCAATGCAAGTGTAGCATACAATAAAGCCTTCTTATTATCCATTCTTGGCTCTTTCTCGCTTCCTTGCATTTCTGGGCCTTTACTCTCTTCCTTTATTCTCTCTTTTGCCATATCATTGCTCTCCTGTTATCATATTTAACTGCAGCTATAGATGTCTTGCAAATTTCAGTTGTAGATTTACATTAACTAAAACGATTTTAATATGTTGTCTTTACATGAAATTTCGCTAAAATTTATTCCGGTATTTCATAGTTAAAGCTTGCTATCTCATCAATTATCTTCTGCTCTTGTTTTTGCTGCTCCTTAAGGTACTCTTCAAACTTCTTTTCCTTAAGCTTCTCCATAACTTTTCTTTCCTGCATAGCAACAATTAGTTTTTCTCTATACATATCGACACATTCCTGTGCATTCTTTATATTATTTTTTTGATTGTCGGCTTTTTTATTTAGTAGTGATATATATAAGCCGTACTCTTTCAATTTCCCCACAGATACTCCCGAGGTGGATTTTTTATTCATATCGGTGATATATTCATCTCTCTCAAGTTCAATTTCTCTCAAAATTCTTTTTTGTCTTTCCAACTCCTGTACTGCTTTTCCCAACTCATTTTTCATATTGTCCTCAACTTGTTTTTTCAGATTGAGGACCGCTTGGAGTTTAAAATTAAATTTTCCCAATCCCCATCACCTCAAAGCCACTTACTTAAGAGATTAGTAATGAAGTTCATATAAAAGTAATTGTCAGATATCCGCAAAACTCTCAAGCATTCCGACAACTTCATCAAAACTGTATTTCTCGTGAGTTCCCTGCTCTATAAATTCAAGTATTCTGTCTATATATTCAATAGCCAAGTCAATTTTTTCATTGCTTCCCTTGACATAAGCACCGATATTGATTAGATCTTCTGCATCCCTATATATGGCCATAAGTTTTTTTATTTTATTTGCAATCTCCTTGTGCCTGTCAGTTATTATATCTGTCATAACCCTGCTCACACTTGCAAGCACATCTATGGCAGGATACTGATTTCTATTGGCCAGTGCCCTGGAAAGCACAATATGCCCGTCAAGTATCCCCCTGGCGGTATCTGTGACCGGCTCGGTCAAATCGTCACCGTCCACTAATACCGTATAAAGTCCGGTTATTGAACCTGATTGGGAATTACCGGCCCTCTCAAGAAGTTTCGGCATGGCCGAAAACACTGAAGGGGTATACCCTCTCGATACCGGCGGTTCACCTACGGCTAACCCGATTTCTCTCTGTGCCATGGCAAAACGCGTCAGGGAATCCATGAGCAGGAGTACATCTTTTCCCTGATCCCTGAAGTATTCTGCAATAGCCGTAGCCATAAATGCAGCTTTAAGTCTTACAAGTGCCGGCTGATCCGATGTTGCCACGACAACCACAGATCTGCTTAATCCCTCTTCCTTGAGGTCTTTTTCGATAAACTCCCGCACTTCTCTACCGCGTTCCCCTATTAGGGCGATAACATTTATATCGGCCTTGGTATTTCTCGCTATCATACCTATCAAAGTACTTTTACCCACACCGCTTCCTGCAAATATTCCAACCCTTTGTCCTTTACCTACCGTCAGCAAACCGTCTATTGTTTTAATTCCCAAAGGAAGCGGCTCGGTAATACGATTTCTCATTAACGGATGCGGCGGATCGTTATTTACAGGATAGAAACCTTCGGATCTAATTTCTCCTTTTTCATCAATAGGATTTCCAAGACCGTCAATTACTCTCCCGACTAATCCTCTACCCACAGCCGCACTTAAATACTCTCCGGTAGCTACCACACCGCTGCCCGGGCCTATTCCTGCCATATCTCCCAACGGCATCAGTATAACCTTGTTTTCCTTGAATCCAACTACCTCTGCTTTAATCTCGCCTTTATCCCTTAATGTTTGAATCAGGCAAATCTCGCCCATATTGACTTCCGGACCGTTAGATTCAATGGTAAGACCTACAATTTTCGACACCTTGCCTTTATATTCAATAAAATCGGAATTACCAAGTATTTTCCTAAATGGTCTTAAATCTATAATAGTCATACTTCACCCCATTAACCTTAATAATTCTCGAAAACTCTTACCTTCACTTTTATCCGGTTTAACATTCTTAATCGAATTAAAAACTAAAGTTAGGTACCATACAAAAAATGTGGCCTATGCCACAAATTTTTGTCGGATAACAAGGGCCTTTCGGTGCTTCAAGAGCTTTTCCCATGTTTCGCATGTTTTAACTAATTTCCGCTATGAGATACCATTTTCGAGAATGCTTCCTCAATTTTTCTCAGCTTTGTTTCCACTCCGGCATCTATACTTCCAAAAGGGGTTTCTACAATGCAATCACCCGGTTTCAATGCCGGATCCCTTTTTATATCCAAGACCCCTATTCCCTCAGTCATAGATAGCAGTTTCTCTTTATTATCCACCACGTAATCATAATCTTCGGGAGAAATTTTCAGCAAAATACTGTCCCGGTTGGATGTTCTTCCTAATGCCTCTCCTACCAAATAAAGCAGGTGTTCTTTATTTAATTTGATTTCCTCGCCAATCACTTTTCGTGCAATATCCATTATTAACTCTACGGCATCCGCTTCTATCTCAGACATGGCTTTACTGTATTCAAAATTTGCCCTTTCTTTTATTTGTTCCGCTTCCGAAATCAGGTTCTCATACATTTTTTTTGCTTCTTCATAACCTTGCTGATAACCTTGCTCAAAGCCTTTCAATCTTGCTTCTTCTTCTATTGACTTAATTCTCTCGAAAGCCTCATTTTCAGCCAGTTCAATTATTTCTCTTGCTTTAATTTCTGCTGCTTTAATTATACTCTCCGATTCTATGCTTGCCTCTTTTAAAATATCTTCATAATTTTCAATATTGTCTTTTTCCAGATTCAATGCCTTCTTTTCAAAGACATCGTTATCAACTTTTACATCCAATTGATAGGCCATCTTTATATCCTGTAATTTAGTCGGAATCCGTATTTGAACCGGTTCCCCAAGATTTATCTCATCACTTTTAAAAATTTTACTAAACAATTATTTCATCTCCTCCGCCTCTAGAGATTACTATTTCCCCTGCATCTTCAAGTTTTCTTATAACATTGACAATCTTCTGCTGTGCCTCTTCAACATCTTTGAGTCTAACAGGTCCCATAAATTCTATATCTTCTTTAATCATTTCCTGCATACGCTTAGACATATTGGAGAAAATCTTTTCTTGTACTTCTTCCTTGCTTCCCTTTAATGCAATTGCCAATTGATTATTGTCAACTTCACGCAGGAATCTCTGAATAGCACGGTTGTCCAGAGTAAGAATATCTTCGAATACGAACATTCTTTTCTTTATTTCTTCTGCAAGATCGGTATCTTCAATTTCAAGGGTTTCCATAATATACTTTTCAGTTCCCCTGTCAACATTGTTCAATATGTCAACTATAGCTTGTACACCGCCTGCAGCAGTAAAGTCTTCCGTTACAAGGGCAGATAGCTTCTTTTCAAGCACTCTCTCAACTTCTTTGATTATTTCAGGAGATGTTCTGTCCATAATCGCAATTCTTCTGGCAACATCAGCTTGTTTTTCCTGAGGAAGAGCGGATAAAACTATGGAAGACTGTTGCGGTTTCAGATACGAAAGTATTAATGCTATAGTTTGAGGATGCTCGTTCTGTATAAAGTTTAAAAGCTGCGACGGGTCAGCCTTTCTCACAAAGTCAAAAGGTCTCACCTGTAGCGACACTGTAAGCTTGTTCAACACATCAAGGGCTTTTTGTGTCCCCAAGGCTTTTTCAAGAATTTCTTTTGCATAACTGATACCTCCCTCAGCTATATAGTCCTGGGCAAGGCATAGTTGATAAAACTCCTCAAGAACCTTTTCCTTCTCTTCAGGGGTCACTGTCCGAATATTTGCAATCTCTAAGGTAAGTTGCTCAATTTCCTCCTCTTTCAGATGCTTAAATATTTCGGCAGATCTCTCAGGTCCTAATGCAATTAGCAGCATAGCTGCCTTTTCCTTTCCGCTAAGTTCTGTTTTTAAAGCCCCTGAACTACGTGCCACTGTGTGCTTCCCCCTTTAATTGCTTTTGTATAGTTATACAATTTATCTTATTAATCCCAATCTTCAGACAGCCAATTTCTTAATAACTGGGCTACGGATTCAGGTTTTTCTTTAACAAACCGATCAATCTTCTTCTTAACCTCAGACTTTTCTTCAAAAGTAATTTCCTGCAAACTTTCTTCTATATCAGCAGGAATAACCGGCTGAACTCCAGCCATTTCCGGAACAAGCTGATCCTCTTCCGCATCTTTCTTCTTTCTCGGCAATACCGCAATAAACATTGCTATTATAAGAATGAGCATGAGTGCAAAATATCCGTAATCCTCAACATATTGCTTTATCTTGTCCGACAAAGGCTCAACCTGAACCTCTTCCGGTGCAAGTTTATATTTGTTTATGGATATTTTGGAAACGGGTATATTGGTTGCACCGCTTATAACTTGACGACATTGTTCCAAAAACTCAGGAGTAAGTGCCGAGTCGTCAGCAACTCTTTGTCCGTACCAAAGTGTCACTGCCACAGAGGACTTATCAAAATTAATTTCCCCTTGAGCCTTTTCAATTTCAGTCATTGTTTGATTAAACTCTCTGTTTACTTCGGTTATTGTCTTTTTATAGGTTGAGTTTCCTTCTGCATCCATAGGATAGGTGGTGGTACCGTCACCGGGATTTGTATCCATACCCGGTACTCCCCCGGTAGTTCCGTTAACAAGTTCCTCTTTTTGAGTGTGACTGCTCACTATCGCTTCATCCAAACCGGTGGGTTTTTCAATTTCTTTTTTGGTGGTTTTCTGCTTGTCAAACTCCAAGAAAGGATTCACAACTACACTTATGTAGTCATAACTGTCAGACTTGTTGGGATATAGAGTTCTTATATTTCTCTCAAGTTCTTCCTTAACTTTTAATTTCATTTTATATTGGGTGTTTGTGTCTCCCAATCCTCCGCTAGATTCAGAATTCAAGACATTAAAATTATTGTCGACAACAGTCACATTAGAAGGTTCGAGTCCTTCAATGGACGCTGCAACAACACTCACTATTCCTTTAACTTGTTCCGGAGTAATCTCACCCTTAGGATTGATTCTTACAAAAGCAGTCGGTTTATTGGTGGAGGTGTCACTAAAAAACAGGGAAGTTTCCGGCATGGAAACTTCAACGTCTGCGTCTTTTACATTGTCAAACATTTTAAGCTTGGCAATAAGATTGTTCTTCTTGAAATTTTGCCACAACTGTTTTTTATCGCTCTCGGTTGAAGTTATATTGACAAGATTCCAGGCGTCTTCAAAGTTCATTCCGCTAGCAGTTATTCCCGATGACGCCAAAGCAAATTCAGCTTTATTTTTATCTTTTGCATCAACCAGAAGTTTGTTCCCTTCTCCGGGTTTATAATTAATTCCCTTTTCGGTAAGAACTTTTTCTATTTCCGCTGCATCCTTCGTATCATCTATTGTGATAAGAGGCACATAGGTGGTACGCGTAAGCATTACTATACTAACAGTTATTGCAATAATCAATATAGCGGATATAATATATATTCTGCTTCTCTGAGACTTGTCTAAATTTTTCCATATTTCAGTGAGACGTTCTTTAAACTTCGTCAACACCTCGGGCATGTTATCACCACCGTCAAGAAAGATACTTTTCTTTTGTTAAAACTAAATTCAAATTTTGCTACGGTTAATAACCAATTTTCATTTTCCTTTGCTGTATACCGTCAAAAACTAAATTTGCATGGTCATTATTTCATGATAAGCATCCAAAATCTTATTTCTAATTTGCATGGTGAACTGAAGTGCCACATCCGCTTTCTCTGCAGCAATCAAAACCTGATGGATATTATCGGTGGTGCCGGCTGCAAACGCCTCAGTCAAAGCTGTCGACTCTTTTTCAAGGTTACTGACCTTTGTCAGTGCCTCCTTGAGAAAATCCGCAAAACTGCCTTCTAAACTTTTTGCTTTTTCGGTATTTGAAATATTTGATAATGAAGATACTGCGTTAATTCCATTAACACTGTTTATAGCCATAATAGCCTCCTGATATATTATTCAATTTTACAAAATATTATAATATGTAAACTTATTTTCCAATTTCCAAGGCTTTCATAGCCATACTCTTAGTGGTATTAATAGATGTGACATTGGCCTCATAGGATCTGGTTGCAGAAATCATATTTATCATTTCGGTAAGTACATCCACATTGGGCATTTCAACATAACCGTCTTCGTCGGCATCGGGATGCCCGGGATCATAAACCCTTTTAAAGGGACTTCTATCCTCAATAATTCGAGCTACCCTTACTCCATTGCCTATCAATTGCCTGCTGCTTTGATTCAAATATTCCGAAAATGGAGTATCCTTGGATTTTTCTTCAAAAACTACCACTTTCCTTCTATAGGGAGTGCCGTTTTCAGTTCTTGTAGTATTTACATTGGCAATATTCTGTGAAATGGTATCCATTCTAAGTCTTTGAGCAGTTAAGCCCGTTGCTCCGATGTTAAGAGAACTAAAATATCCCATTTATAATCATCGTCCTTCCCTGATTACTGATTTCATTCTGTTAAAAGTACCGGTCATTCTCTGAATAAGAACTTCATATTTGATATGATTTTCTGCCATTAAAGCCATTTCTTGTTCAATATCAACGTTATTTCCGTCAAGCCTCATATCCAAATCACTTTTATCCTCAGTTATATTTATTTTAATGTCATCTATACTTGTTGAGCCGATTGGAATATGTTTTGGATGAGTTCTTTTACCGACAAAATTACTGTTATTAGATAAGGCATTTCTCAACTGCTCCTCGAAACTGACAGTCTTTCTGTTGTAACCTGGGGTGTCTACGTTAGCAATGTTTTGTGCAATGGCTTCATTTCGCAATAAGGATGCATCCAAGGACTTTTCAATAACTTTTGTTCCAAATAAAACCTTGTCCAGCACTACAAAACACCTCCTGTTTATGCACTTCCCTTAAACTCGAACATATTAATTGCCAATTTCTATATTACTATTTTCCATTACTTTGTAACAAAATTTGGTTATAGAATTGTATGTTTATTTATGCTCAGATTATATTTCGACATAAATGTCGGTATTCCTTCACTATTTTTTAATAAAATGTGGCATTAAAAACATAAAACAACAATGAAAATAATAAACTAAATCCAAATGCGAGGTTTAGTGCCTTTAACTATTTTTTTTACTCCCAAAATCCTAATAATAAAAAGGAAAATCTTGAAATCATTAAGACAATATTAATAATCTTTTGCCCAACCTTTAATGTACGGACTAATTACAGGCCGAATCCAATAGTTAATTGCCAATATTAGAAACCGCATAATCAAAAGCTAGTTAAAACAAGTAGTTCTAGAATTTAATCATATGAGACAACTTCTAAAGCATTTTCGATAACCATGATAAACATTAATTGCATCTTAATATTTTGCATCGATTTCAAGTTTTTCACATTGATATAAATAAATTTCACTATTTATAAAATTGCTTACAAAACGATTATTGTATGGCTTACTGGATTATTTCAGTTATCACTCAAACTGTAGAACTTTAAAAGTATACATAAGAAAAGTCATATTTTATGACATGCTACTTAAATAGATATTAACATAACTTTTTTAAAAAAACAACTATGAAAACAAAAAAAATTACTATTAATTAAATAATTTACAAATATTCTCGTTAAAATTACACCTGTTCATATAGCAGATAAATTGTGCTAAATTCGAAATCTTCAGCATTTTCCAATACTTATTTGATTCGAAACGCTCACAAATCTTTCATAGTCTAAAGCAAATCCTGCTGATACTCTTTTATAACTTGCAATGCTCTTTGAGCTATCTCGAAATTCTTTTTCCTTTTATCTCTGATTTTAACACTTAGTCCTTCCATCAATCCGAAATTCACATTCATAGGTTGAAAATCCTTAACATTGGAATCGGAAATATAACTGCTCAATGCTCCAATAGCTGTCGTCCTCGGAAACAATATTTCACTTTTACCGAGAAACTGCATTGAAGCATTTATTCCTGCAACCAAGCCTGAGGATGCCGATTCCACATAACCTTCCACCCCGGTCATCTGCCCGGCAAAATATATATTGGGATGTTTTCTCATTCTGTAAGACGGTTCGAGAATTTTAGGAGAATTTATAAAGGTATTTCTATGCATAACCCCAAATCTCACAAACTCGGCATTCTCAAGTCCGGGGATCATCCTAAAAACTCTCTTTTGCTCAGGCCATTTCAATCTTGTTTGGAACCCGACAATATTATACAAAGTCCCCTCACTATTGTCCTGCCTTAATTGAACCACGGCATAAGCTTCTTTTCCGGTCCTGGGATCCGCCAAACCCACAGGCTTTAACGGTCCAAACCTCAAGGTATCGATGCCCCTTTTTGCCATTGTTTCCACAGGCATGCAACCTTCAAACACAACTTCTTTATCAAAGTCCTTGACTTCGGCAAGCTCCGCTTTCACCAGTTCGTTCCAAAAGTTTTCATACTCTTCCCTAGTCATGGGACAGTTGATATAATCTTCGGTACCTCTATTATATCTTGCCGCCTTATATGCCTTGTCCATGTTTATAGATTCATAAGTTACAATAGGTGCCGCAGCATCAAAAAAGTGAAGATATTTTTCTCCAATAAGCTCCATAATGCTTTTTGACAAACTCTCGGAAGTCAACGGCCCCGATGCAACAACAGTAATACCCTCTTCAGGAAGCTTTGTTACCTCCTGGTTTATAATTTCAATATTGGGGTTTTCCTTTATCAAATCGGTTACTTTTTTTGAAAATTTTGTTCTGTCAACGGCTAAAGCACCACCAGCCGGCACTCTTGTTGCATCGGCACACTTCATTATAATCGAATCAAGCAGCCTCATCTCTTCTTTTAGAAGTCCCACTGCGTTCTCAAGCTGATCCGATCTCAACGAATTACTGCACACCAGTTCCGCAAAAGTTTCAAGATGATGTGCCGGTGAATAGGTTATTGGCTTCATTTCATATAAACGTACCTTTATTCCTCTTTTAGCTATCTGATATGCAGCTTCACATCCTGCCAAGCCTGCACCTATTACATTTATATAATTGCTCATATTCCATACCTTTCAATGTTATTCTTCTTTTTTGCCTTCTTCAGTCTTGGTAAAATCACATTCCTCATTACTGCACTTATATTGTGCTTTCTTGCCGGAATATTTTTTCAAAAGGAAATTTCCGCATTTAGGACAGCTCTCCTTTGAAGGCATATCCCAACTCATAAAATTGCAAGTGGGGTTATTTTCACATCCTAAATATTTTTTCCCCTTCTTGGATTTTTTAATATACACCTTGCCTCCGCATTTAGGGCAATTAACTCCGGTCTCTTCCAAAATAGGTCTTGTATTTTTACATTCCGGAAAGCCCGGACATGCCAAAAATTTACCGAATCGGCTCATCTTTATTACCATGTTTCTTCCGCACTTTTCACAAATCTCATCGGTTACTTCGTCGGGAACCTCAACATTTCCGATCTTCTCTTCGGCATCCTTCAAGACTTTTACAAAGGGTGAGTAAAAGCTCTGCATTACATCCACCCATTTTTTGTATCCCTCTTCAATGTCATCGAGCTTTTTCTCCAATTGGACAGTGAACTCAACATCAACTATGTCCTGGAAATAGTTCTTCATTATATCGTTAACTATCTTACCCAATTCTGTAGGAAGTAACGTTTTGCCGTCTTTTACCACATAACCCCTTGCAAGTATAGTTGTAATTATAGGTGCATAAGTACTCGGCCTGCCTATTCCCTTTTCCTCAAGAGTTTTGACCAAACTGGCTTCGGTATACCTTGGAGGCGGTTGGGTAAAATGTTGCTTGGGATCAATTTTTTTCTGCTTCAATTCTTCTCCTTCAGCAAGTTCGGGAACGTCGCTTTCCTTTTCTTCCCCTTCGTCATCCTTGCTTTCCTGGTACAAAACAGTAAAACCTTGAAATTTCAACCTCTGTCCGTTTGCTTTGAAAGTATAGTCACCCGCAGTAATGTCGGTACTTATTGTGTCATACTCTGCCGATGCCATCTGGCTCGATACAAACCTTGACCATATCAGTTTGTAAAGCTTGTATTGATCCTTTGTAAGGGAATCCTTTATCGCATCGGGCTCCATATTGACCTGTGACGGCCTTATACATTCATGGGCATCCTGGGATGCACTTTTATTCTTGAATATCCTTTTTTCCGCCGGCAGATATTTTTCTCCGTATTTTTCCTTTATAAAGTTAATGGCATCCTGTTGTGCCTCATTGGAAACCCTTGTGGAATCGGTACGGATATAAGTCACAAGACCGAGGGCTCCAACTCCCTTTATCTCTATACCTTCATAGAGCTGTTGTGCAACAATCATGGTTTTCTTTGTGGTAAAACCTAATTTTCTTGCTGCTTCCTGCTGCATGGTACTAGTAATGAAAGGAGGTGCGGGAGATTTCTTCTTCTCTCCTTTTTTTATTTTTTGCACAACAAAGGGTTTATCTTTTATATTCTCAAGTATATTTTTTACATCGTCCTCATTTTTAAGTTCTACCTTTTTGCCGTCTTTACCGTAGAATTTGGCACTAAAGGAACCTTTTCCGCCTTTCTTTTCAAGTACGGCATCTATTGTCCAATACTCTTCCGGTACAAAGTTCTCAATTTCTTCTTCCCTATCACAAATTAACCTTGTAGCAACCGACTGAACTCTACCTGCACTAAGCCCCTTCTTTACCTTTTTCCAAAGTATAGGGCTTATTTTATAGCCCACAATTCTATCCAACACTCTTCTGGCCTGTTGTGCATTAACCAGATCCAGATTAATTTCCCTGGGCTCCTTCATGGCATTTTTAACTGCATTCTTGGTAATTTCATTAAAGGTTACCCTACACTTCTCTTTGCTATCTATATTCAACAAGAAAGCCAAATGCCAAGATATAGCTTCTCCTTCCCTATCAGGGTCGGTTGCCAGATAGATCTTTTTTGCATTTTTAGCTTCCTTTTTCAGCTTCGATATTACGTCTCCCTTTCCCCTGATGGTTATATATTTAGGTTCAAAATTATTCTCAATATCAACACCAATCTGACTTTTCGGCAAGTCTCTAACATGCCCCACTGAAGCTATTATCTTGTAATCCTTTCCCAAGAATTTACCTATTGTATGTGCTTTTGCAGGAGACTCAACTATAACTAACTTATCAGCCATCTTTATCCTCCAGTCATGTTTGTCTACATTATTTTGCAATAATCTTATTATACTCATACATAAAAAAAATGCAAAATATTGTTATGGTTTTTTACTCAAAATTTTAAGTACTTTTACTTATAATTTATAAGTTAAGTACCTTATATATTATGAAAAAACTTTTAGTTATGCCGCTAAACTCTTTTACGGCAAGTAAAAGTTTTCAATTGACCTTACTATTATAATATTATGTATCTGTATATACAAATAATAATTTATAACTTCAATTTATATATTTTTCCGGGAGTCTGTTCAACAATACCCTTCAACTCCAACATTACAATAACCGAATTTACCGTTTTTATGTTCAACCCGGTCTTTATTGCAATATTATCGATGTGTGCAGGCTCCAACTTCAAGCATTCCACTATTTTTACCTCATCGTCATCAAGTCCTTCAAGCAATTTATCATCTTTAAGTTTCTTTGTAAAGGAATCCCTATTACTTTCACTAAAAAATGCACCGATTTCCTCCAAAATGTCATCGATGGAAGTAACCATTTTAGCCCCTTCTTTTATAAGCCTGTTGGTTCCGGTACTGTTAAGGCTGTTTACATTGCCCGGCAGTGCAAACACCTCACGGCCCTGCTCCAATGCAAAATTTGCCGTAATCAACGAACCGCTTTTTTCTCCAGCTTCAATAACAATAACACCCATGGACATTCCACTTATTATTCTGTTTCTTGCAGGGAAATTACCGGAAAGCGGCTGCGTACCGGGTAAATATTCCGATATACAGGCTCCGTTTTCAATTATTTCTTCCATAAGTTTTTTATTTTCGTAGGGATAAACAATATCCAATCCGCACCCTAACACTGCAACCGTTCTTCCTTTTGCCCCCAATACCCCTCTATGGGCATAAGTATCAATCCCTCTTGCCATTCCGCTTACAACGGTTATACCGCATTTTGAAAGTTCTCTAGACACAACTTCCGCCATGTTAAGGCCATAGGATGTTGCCCTTCTTGAACCCACCACCGCCAAATATTTATCTTTTCTTTGCAAGTTTCCCTTCATATAAAGTATTAGCGGCGGATCGTAAATATCCTTCAAATACTCGGGATAATTTTCATCATCCATGGTTATTATTTTTATATCGTTAGCAATTATGTTTTCAATATGCCTATCTATATTTACCCTATATTCTTCATTTAAAATATTGGCAATATCCGTCCTTGACAAAAAGGAAAGAGACGCCAAATCTATCTCCTTTGCAGTAAATATATTATAGGGCTCAATAAAATATTCGATCAGCTTTTTACTTTTTACAGCACCCACACCGGGAATTGAACTTAGCCAAATCCAATATTTATATTTGTCGAGCATCTATAAAACTCCTTGTCAATAAGAAATTTATTCCACGATATGATATCGTCCAATCATCTAGAAATCTTAAGAGTTAAACATAAATATAGCAAATTATATAAAGTATGGCAATTTAAATTATAATATTAAGACAATTCATTTTGTAAGGTTTTATAAGATGTATTTTACAATTTATAATTGTTTTTACAATGATAAATTTGTATAATTAATATATAAATATATTACAATTTATAAATTGAATTTTCGGAAGGTCGTGTCATATGCTGTCAAAGGTTAAAAGCTTTGGGCTTATGGGTATTGACGGGTATGTGGTTGTTGTAGAGACCGATATTTCCAACGGAATCCCGTCATTTGACATGGTTGGACTTGGTGACACCGCAGTAAAGGAGTCTAAAGAACGAGTCCGGTCAGCTATCAAAAATGCAGGTCTTGAATTTCCCATCAAAAGAATAACAGTCAATCTGGCACCGGCGGACAAGAAAAAGGAAGGTTCTGCCTTCGATTTGGCGATAGCATTAGGTATATTAATCGCCACAGAGCAAATAGGTAACAGTAACCTTGAAAACTATGCCTTTTTAGGTGAGCTTTCGCTAGACGGTGAAATTAAACCGGTTAATGGAATCCTGCCCATGGTAATAAGTGCAAAGCAAAACGGAATAGAAAATATTATTGTGCCTATAAATAATGCCGATGAGGCGGCAGTGGTAACCGGAATTAATGTGCTGCCTGCAAAAAATATAGTGGATGTGGTAAATCATTTAAACGGGGTTTGCAAATTAAGCAGCCATATTATAGATATAAATGAACTATTTGAAAATGATACCGAGTATGATGTTGATTTTGCCGACGTCAAGGGCCAGGAAAATGTGAAACGTGCCTTGGAAGTTGCTGCATCGGGCGGGCACAACCTACTAATGATTGGAAGTCCCGGCTGCGGTAAGACTATGCTTGCCAGAAGACTACCTACAATTCTTCCCGCCATGTCTTTTGAAGAAGCACTTGAAGTCACAAAAATACACAGCATAGCCGGAACTTTGCCCGACAAGGTTTCTCTTATCACCAAGAGACCCTTCAGGGCTCCACACCATACCATATCCAATGTCAGCCTTATTGGAGGGGGCAAGTATCCAAAACCCGGTGAAATTAGCCTGGCACATTTCGGTGTGTTATTTTTGGACGAGCTTCCGGAGTTTGACAAGAATGCACTCGAAGTATTAAGGCAGCCTTTAGAGGATGGTACGGTTACCATTGCAAGAGTTAATGCAACTTTTACCTATCCAGCAAGAACCACCTTGATATGTGCTGCAAATCCCTGTAAATGCGGAAACTACCTTGACGATACCAAGGAATGTACCTGCACTCCAAAGCAAATACAGCAGTATCTCGGAAAATTGTCCGGCCCCTTGCTTGATCGCATAGATATCCATGTTGAAGTACCTTCGGTAAAATTTAGCGAGCTTCAAAGCCGTGAAGAAGGTGAAAAATCCAGTGTTATAAGGGAACGTGTAAACAGGGCCAGAAAAATTCAGCTTGAAAGATACAAGGGATTAAATATATACTCCAATGCAGAACTCACTCCCACATTGATTAAAAAATACTGCAAACTTGACAAAGAATGCAGCGAAATTCTAAAAAGTGCCTTTGAAAGACTGGGTTTAAGTGCACGGGCACATAACAGAATTCTCAAAGTGGCAAGAACAATTGCAGATCTTGAGGGTAGCGAAAACATACACAAGGAACACCTGTTAGAGGCAATTCAGTATAGAAGTCTCGACAGAAAGCTGTAATGATGTCAACCTGATATAATGAATATATAAAAACTTGCTAAATGAAGATTAATCCACATTAAAAAGATTAATCCCCTACTTCATTATATGTAATTTATGTAAACCTTTATCCCTCCCTATTATACATTATTTCCCACCATGTTACTTATTGTCTGTAGACATATAAGCATAATTTTTATAAGATTTTTTAGCGGAGGTAATTATTGTAATGAATATTTGCCAGAAATTCGGGTTAAATGTATGCAAGTATAGAAATCAAAAAGGTTTTTCCCAGGAAAAACCAGCTGAGGTTTCCGGTCTTCACAGGACTTATATAAGTGCCGTCGAAAGAGGTGTACGCAGTATATCTCTTGACAATATAGAAAAGATAGCATCAGCATTGGAAATTGACGCTTATAAGTTGTTTGTATTTGAAAATAACAATAATAATGTAACATAATATTAATTAGCCCAAAAGGTGGAAGGATGTGGGAGTATGAAAGATTGGCAGCTTTTTGAACAGGAATGCTGTACTTATTTAAATAGTGTATTGAAAGATTACCCTTTTACTTTCAAGTGCAGTGGAGGAAGCAACTCGAATGCTTCCGATATAGAGGTTATGAAGAATAATAAATCTGTTTTTTCCATCGAAGTAAAGCTGTCACCGGCTCAAAGCGGTCAATTCGTTGTTCTCGAAGATAATAACGTCTTTTCTTATTCACCGAGGAATGTTTTTTCCCACAACACTTATTCCAGGCAAATAGTGGATCATTTGAACAATAAAATTAATTTATACACCGGTGTTCAACAATCAGCCATTGACATAGACTGTCCAAAATATATCCTTACGGGATGGGTAAAGGAACGTTATAGAAACAAAAATTCAAAATTTATCATTACAGCTAATTCGCGTAGTGCAAATAAAGCAATTATACCGATTGAACAACTGGGAACCTATTTTGACGTTTCGGCATGTTTACGCAGGAAAAAAAGCGGTTCAAGGAACTTGCCCAAATCCGAGTATGCGTTAGCACAAAAACTTTTAGAAGATCACTTTCGGAAAATGGGCTGTAAAATAAAGAGTTTTAAGAGGGAAGGCAGTAAATACATAGTGACTTTACACTCTGGTGCTATTATAAACAGATATGATCGTTATTTAGGTAACGGTTTGTATATATCTGAACACATGTCCAATAGTTTTGTCGTTAGAAAATTGAGTAAAACAAATAATGCCAATGTAATTTTCAGTTTAAAATATAAAGAAGGATGCGACCCTGAAACAGGGCTCAAGTCTTTAATAAGTGAATTAAAAAGATTTATGTAAAACAACGAAATACAATTAGAGAAAAGTTGGCATCAGATACTATATTCAAATGGATATTTTATCAAAGAAGCTTATTTGTTCAACCTTTTCCTCTTTACTTCTACGCATCTTATTCGGTTTACATAACTCTATTTCCATATTTGCATTATCGTTGCATCTTTCATCATTATGGGCAACGGTATACTTCCTTATTTGCTTTAAATTTACCATGTTCTCAAGAATGGCTTTCAATACAGGTACGGCAACACTATTGCCGAATTGCTTATATGCTTGACTGTCGGATACAGGAATTTTAAAATCAACCGGAAATCCCTGCACCAAGCAACATTCCCTAGGTGCCAGTTTCCGTACACGTCCGTTAATCAAATAAGCACCGGTTTTTGCTCCGGCACCTCCACCACAGGCAGATAATGTTATGGCATGTCCATAGGGGCTATATATTCTCTCCCCCTGCCCACCTTTATTAATTGTGCCTATTCTAATAGGTTTCGGTTGACACTTTGTTATAACCTTGTCCCAAATCACTATATCATCGCGTTCTATAACGTATTGGCCGGTTTCTTCGTCCGGCAGCAATATATCTTTAAGATAGGTGTGTTGGGCAAAAGGTTTGGGGAATTCAAAATCATCAACTCCCAAATCCTTTCTAAAGCACACAATATATACTCTTTCTCTATTTTGAGGCACGCCAAAGTCACCGGCATTCAGTATTTTATAATATACATCATAGCCCAAATCCTTCAATATATTAAGCATATATTTAAAAGTCATATTTTTGTTATGGCGAACCAGATTTTTAACATTTTCCAAAAACAATATCATTGGCTTATGATGGTTGACTATGCGGGCAATTTCAAAAAACAAAGTACCCCGAGCATCCTCAAATCCCAATTGTTTGCCGCTAATGCTAAATGCCTGGCATGGAAATCCCGCACACAATATATCATGTACAGGTATTTGCTCATTACTAATTTTCGTAATGTCTCCACAAGGTGTTTCACCGTAATTTTCCTTATACGTTTTACAGGCATGTTCATCAATCTCCGATGAAAACACGCACTTGGCCCCATAGTACTCTAAAGCCAGTCTGAAACCGCCAATTCCTGCAAATAAATCGATAAAAGTCAAATTGTTAAATTTCCGCATTCATTTCACTCCATAATGTACTAAATCCAAATACTGCATCGAACTTATACTTGCAATCTCTCATAAATTCATAAATAATTATACATTGTTTACTTTATAATTACTACTACTTTCGGACTGTATACACGAAGTGTATTAGCTTGAAAAACTGCTTTATATATATCATTTCCTGAATATAATACTAAAACCGTATGTTCACGAACTTATCGGTAAAAATATAAAAAAACTGCCGCTAAGACCAATGACCTTTCGCAGCAGTTAAACCTATCAAACCTTATTGTTCTGCCGGGAACTTAGATATTTTCCCTACAAGCTTCTTCCTCATCAATCCAAAATCCAAAGAATCTACTATGCCGTCGGCATTAACATCGGCCTCTTTTTCATGATAATAGTTTTCCGGCACTTTTTTGCCGAGTAGCTTTGTCCTTAATATTGCAAAATCTATTGAATCGAAACTTTTGTCATGGTTTACATCACCAACGGGATAAACTTCTCCTGTAGGAGTAGGTATCGGTGTTGGAATAGGTGTTTTAGTTACATCGGGAATGTTTAAATTTCCGTAATGCTTTACTACAGCTGCCAAAGCCCCAACAAATCCTGCATTATAGTCAATGGCAACCTCAGTATACTGATATTCGTATACACTTTCCTTAAATACATCATCAGCACCGGGACCACCTATCAAAGCACCAAGCAAAACATACTTCGCCGGAGCTGTATTGGCATTGTCCGCATATCCCATAGCACCTTGTGCAGCTCTATGGTGGGGATGTTGCGTCCATTTGTTGCCCATTCCCACTACATAGGACATTTTTTCCGGATTATCCCCCAAAATGTAATCTATCTGGGACTTCAACAAATCAAGATAACCATTGTTGGGATTTTGCTTATAATATATACCTGCAACCATGGAAGCTGCTGCAGCATATCTCAAAACACCCCAATAATCCAAATATTTAAGACCTCCGGGAGTTGTTTGAATTCCATTCATCCAATAATTCAAATTGTATTCAACACCGTTCTTATAAATCTGTTCTCCGGTAATATCAGCCAATCTTACAAGGGCAGGAACATACATGTCATCCCAACACATGGTCCATCTTTTTTGAAAAGGATCATCTCCGCTTTCATTTTTAACTACAATGAACTCTTTTGCATCTTTAATATAAGAACTGTCCCCTGTTGCAGTATACAACCACACTGCTCCCCATGCCAAGTCATCATAAATACTGGTGGATCTGTAAAAATGCTGTCCGTCCCCCGGACCTTTGTTGGTAGTTCCCATTACGTACAACTCTTTTGCTGCCTTAAGGCATTTTTCTGCATAGGCAGAGTCAATACTCTTATAGTTTAGGTACATAAGTGCAAGAGCAGCTGCTGTCTCTCCCAATACATCACTGGCAGGATTACTTGCATTTGCCACACATACGGTAGGCCTGTCCTCCGATTGAAGCTCCGGCGGCCCCCAATAATTGTGGTCCTCTGTACCGTCACCCACCTGATAATAGAAGGTATTGGCATCGGGATGGCTCTTTAAAAAGTAGTCGGTAAAATATTTTAACTGTTCGAGCATTTTAGTTTTGGTACCGGTTGCCTCAAAAACTTTCTCATATTCGTATAATGCCCAACCTAATACCGATGCGGTATAGCCTTGGGGCAAACCGAACTTCACATGGTCTCCGGCATCATGGTATCCTCCTGTTAAATCCACCCCTACATCATATCCATCTTTTGTATGACATGCACTTCTCCAATCAAAAACATTGTTGACTGCAACATCTCTACCGCATTTATTTGCATCATAGAAACCGATAGCATTTTTAAGGGCCAATGAGTAATCATATCCCGCTGCCGAAATATTTCTCAAAGGTGTTATTACGGACACTGCCAAAATTGCAGCACAGGAAAATAATGTTACAGATCTCTTAATATGTTTTTTTCCGATAAACATTACCCTTCCCCTTTCATAATAAAAATTATATATCAAAGCAAACTCATCCAAAAAACTAATCAAAATAAAGCTATCCTCCCTTCCGACGACTTGGATGAAATCTGCTTAAAAATCTTTTTCGTAGCATTAGATTAGAATATGAGTAATTACAAGACTTCTACGTTGAATGGTGGGATAATAAGAATATAGCAAAGAATACATCCGATACTGCATGTTTTTGAAATTTATAACTACTACAAGTAAATTATATCACAAGCTGAAATCCATAATCAACAAACCGACAGTATTCGCCCTGGATATTTTCTTTGTTTGCAGTAATAAATTCAAACTGGTATAATTAATTAGTAAAAGCAGTCAGCCAAACTAAATTTTGTGGAGGATGTGATATTATGGATTACAAATATCTTATTGATATAGCCAATAAGGCTAAGCAAAACGCCTATGCACCATATTCCAATTTTCATGTGGGAGCAGCATTAATAGCTGGCTCCGGAAAAGTGTATACAGGCGTAAATGTAGAAAATGCCTCCTATGGTGCAACTATTTGTGCCGAGAGAACAGCTGTAATAAAAGCCATATCTGAAGGTGAAAAAAGCATAAAAGCTCTTGCCATTTCAGGTAACACCGAAGACTATATTTTCCCTTGCGGCATCTGCAGACAAGTCATAGCGGAATTTGCAGCAGAAGATCTCGTAATTATTTGCTGTAACAAAAAAGGTGAATACAAGGTTTACAGCATGGAAGACTTATTGCCAAATGCTTTTGTCTTTGAAAAGAAAACTTAAGGAACATCGAATCCTTTCCATATAAATTATTGCAATCGTTTGAAATACCTTAATCAAGTTGTAAATAGGGGCTTAAAGCCCTTTCAATTTTATGTCTTTCGCAACTTCGAAAGTTCCTAAATCCAAGGATTTAAGTAAGTTATTTATCGTTATTTTTTCCCTTTTAAATTACCCTTATCTCTTTTTTGACTATTTCTTCAACAACTCAATTAGAACAATTTAAATCCATTGTTTTATGCAGTAGATATGAATTGTTTAAAAGGCCATATTTTTCAGGTAACAATTCTTCCAAGTCAAGAATATAAATAATATACAAGATTTATGTAAATCAGGCTGGTGAAAAATTAACTTTCAGAGAAATACACAAGAAATTTAAACTTTTTAAGCTTACTTAATTTTAAGACTTTTGAAAGGAGAAAAATAATGAAAAATAGTCAGTTTAAAAAAAAAGTAGAAGAGGTATTCTGTGAGTCACACAGGACAGACCTTCAAACTCGACTCAATACTTTTATATTTTACCTTAAAAAAAGCAATATTGACGAACTCACTGAAGCATTAGAAAAAGTAAATAAAGATGTTATAATTGATAGAATTCTTGAAATTGATAAAGAAACGCTTAAGAAACATTCTATAAATATATCTGAAATCCGAAGAAGGCTTACCGAGTCCGATTTTGACAAAATACGTCAAATCAGCCAACCTCGAGGTGACATTGTGGTCAACAAGCTCAAAGAATTGATAAACTGGTAAAGTTAGAAGTTAAAGATAGAAGTAAAAAATATGGCTGCCTGAACATCTCACTCAAGCAGCCTTGCCCTTTTTATAAGTATCATCTAATTATTGTACAACAGATATATCTCCTACACTCAGTACTACATTTTCCATTCTATTCAACTCAATATCTCCGAAAACAGCTTTACCGAGCAATAATAACTCACTGTCACTCACATCAGCTTTCACTTTAAGTCTCAAAGTTGCCATAACTCCGCTTTTCTTTATCAATCCAAAATCTTCTAAATCATAGTTTAAGAAAAGGAATTTGAGTTCGTTTGTTTCCTCTACATAATTGGCTTCAAAATTTATATCAGGATTTGTTACAATATCCCCTACTTCTATTTTATCAAATTCAAAAACATTATTGTCAAATTTTAAAGTAAAGTCAAAAGAATTTATTCCCACTGTTTCATCAAAGGTTAATTTTAAAGGAACATCAATTACAGTATCTTTACTTGCATTAATTGTACCGATCTTCGTCTTAGGTAGCTGTGTCGATGACGGTGACGATGTCGGTGTAGGTGTAGGAGTTACGGTTGTTCTCATATCAACTTCAGCTTGTCTCAATTCTTCATTCCAGTCTACTGGAACACCCAACACTTCTCCCAATGCTCTCAAAGGTAAATATGTTCTTCCTTCTACAACTATAGGCGGATTTTCCGAAATAAACTCGGTACCTCTTACCATTACCTTAAAAGTTGCCTTATAGGCTGTCCAACTTGTAACGGAACTTTCTACAGGCTGTACCGGTGCTTTCACTTGATTTGGTTCCGGCTTTTTATCCGACATATCAACTTCGGCCTGTCTCAATTCTTCATTCCAATCAATAGGAACACCTAATGCCTCTCCCATAGCACGTAATGGTAAATAAGTTCTACCTTCAACAACTATAGGAGGATTTTCCGAAATAAATTCACTACCTCTTACCATTACTTTAAAAGTTGCCTTCTGGGCTATCCAACTAGTAACCTCCTCAGCATATGTACATACACTAGTTGCCAAAAGTCCTCCGATAATCAAACTACTGATTAATTTCTTCATAGTTAAACACGCTCCATTTAGTATTTTTGTATAAGTAATTTACATTTTATTATACCATAAATATTCTAAGCTTGTCACCATTTTAGCCGCGAGTATTTATGGCATCTTCAGCCAATTAATTATATCAAATTTTTAAAAAAAAGTATATTAATCAGTATTATTTTGTAAAATTTTTTTGTCATTTCTTAAGTTTATCAAAACTGTATATTACAAATATCGACTCTGTATAGCTAATGCTTTATGCAATTTAAGCAAGATATTTTTGTCGTTTTATCCAGTCTAATTCACTTTATAATCAAACAACATATAATACTGTAAATTACTATACCGGTTCAAAATAGCCTTTTCATCAGGTGTAAGACTTTCTGTAAAATTTCCTTCCCCGTTTTTATAAAACCTTTTTGTAATTACCGGCAGCTCATCCTTTATATCACTTAAAAACTTAAAGTATGCAGAATGATTCAATCCCACATAATCAAGAAGTACCGGTCCCAAATAATTGGGACTTATCTTGGGTGCCTCCCCCACCGGTAGTTCTTTCCCCTGTTTCTTAAATAAAGCCTTAGCGGAACTGTTGCTCCAAATAAAATAAGGTGTCTCGTATGTATTCAAATACTCATCAATTCCATAGGATGTTCCGACACTGTACTTCATTGCTTTATATCCTGCGAAGTCATTTCCCAGGAACGGAAGATGGTCGCCGAAATATATCAATATCACCGGTTCATCCGACTCTTCCAACTGTTCCACCAAATATCCCAATGCTTCATCGTTTTGCTTCAGACCGCCCAGATAATTGTTTATCAAATGATAATACTCCTCATCTACCGAACCGTTGTGTTTTAATATCTCAGGATAGCCAATCGGCTCGTTCGGGTAAGGACCGTGATTTTCTATTGTAACTGTGAAATTGAAATATGGATTTTCCGGGTTATCTTCCAAATGCTTTTTAAAATCCTTCAATAAAAACTTATAAGTATCCATATCCGAAATATAACCGGTAAGCGTATTTGTTTCGCGTTCAGTTATATCGTCAGCGAAAAATCGTTTGTCAAAACCGAAGTAATCATATACATTAAACCTGTTATAAAACCATTTGAATCCGGGATGCAGTGATGTTGTCTTATACCCTTCATCTTTAAGCAGTCTGGCTAAAGAAAAGGTATTCTTGCGTATAAATAAAGAATATATTTCCAGACACCAGTTTGGAATACTAAGACATGTACCGGTTAGGAATTCACATTCGGTAGATGCTGTGCCGCCTCCGTAAACGCCGGTGACAATCTTTCCATGGTAAGCTTCTCCAATAATTTTATTGTAATTTTTCAAAGGATTATTGTAATCATAAAACTCAATTCCAGGAATCCTGTCAATGTCAAAAAAGGCTTCACTCATTACGGCAATGATATGGGGTAATTTGTCCTTCGAGCTTATATTGCTCGAAACTTCAACCGTTTCTTCGTTTTCATATTTTTCAAGAAATTCTTCCACTTCTTGAACCTGATATCCTTCCGGTACCTTAAGTTTCAAAGAGTTTGTCTTGACCAGAAAGGAATACATAAATCCCCTTGACCTTACTATATCCACAGGGGAATAAATCGTACCCTCCACTTTATATCTGTTGTAAAACTTTTCATTTTTGTAAACCGTATTGAACAAAGTAATTGAAAGCAATACTGAAACGGCAATTCCAAGTGCTCTATAATACCATCGGATTGGTTTTGATTTAATAGTTAAAAACAATACCACAGCAGAAACCAAAAACAAAATCATCAAAACAATCAATCCGGTATCCACCGGAAGCTCATTTATATTAATTACCTTAGTAGATTCATTCCCCAGAAAAATATCTGCCGGTACAAAGGGTTCATGCCGCAAACCGATTTTAAAATAATTTATCATCTGTATAATCAAGTAAAGACTTCCCGACACAAGATATGAAACCCATATCCGTGATGTCAGAAAAAAAATGCATAACATAACCAATGTTAATGGCAATGTGTTCAATAAAAACAAAGAAGGTTGCATCAAATAAAGCAACATAACCTTCGGAGAAAAAGCAGAGGAAATAAGAGTTCCCATAAACGATAATACAAAGGACACACCAACAACATACAATATATTTTTCCAATCGGTAGATATATATTTTTTTGGTAATCGCGAAAATTTGCTTTTGCGGTTTTTATCGATAATATTTTTATTCATTTTCATCATCCTATCTTTGTTAAAACACTGTATTTTCCGTTTTATTTTATACCGACCTTTACTGTATATTTTATAATCATTTACATTATAAACTTAATCGTCACTATATCAAGTCCAATAATCCATTATATTAAAATAAATATGCCAATTTTCAATGCTATTTTATATAGAATATGGGTAGCCCTTTAAAAATCTAAACAATTTTAGCACACAGAACACCTTAATTCAATAACTGTAGAGTCGTTTGCTTTATTGAATTTATACAAATTATATGATAATATAAAGGAAAATAGAGATTTTTTTCATTATGTTTAATTTTTAAGCCTGTAATGGGTTATTTATTAGAAAACAGACCTTAAATAAGTTTTTATGAGTAGATTGGGGGAAACAGTTTAAATTTGTTTTATGCAATTTCATATAGTGAAAATATCGTTCTATATTTTGTATTTTATTGAAAGCACAGAGTTCTCGTTCTTATAAAGCAACCAATTCCATTCATCCAACAACATCTATATAACAATAACTGGATATTGTTTGAACTTAACACAGTATCTATTAGAAAAGAAGGATATAAAATGATTCTCTAAAAACGTATTTATATATTGAACCCCATATTAATTTTTGTTAATAGTTTTAATGGAATTTTTATTGATATGATTTATTCCAGTACTCAAAAAGTAAATTAATTTTATTTTAAATATTTTTAGGAGGAAATTAAAAATGAAGAAAATAATTGCTTTTTCGGTTATGCTGGTTTTGCTTGCTGCACTGTTGCCGGTGTCGCTCATGCAAACATCTGCCGACTTGTCAAATATCGGTGCTCCTGATGATGACTGGCTTCATGTTGAAGGAACCCATATTGTCGATAAATACGGCAACAAGGTATGGCTTACCGGTGCCAACTGGTTTGGATTCAATTGCAGAGAAATGATGCTTTTGGATTCTTACCACAGTGACATCATAGCCGATATACAAATAGTTGCAGACAAGGGTATAAATGTAGTAAGAATACCTATTGCCACTGATCTTTTATATTCATGGAGCAAAGGTGTATACCCAATGTCAACGGATACATCTTACAACAACCCTATCTTGGAAGGTTTGAACAGCTTCGAATTGTTTAATTTAATGCTTGAAAACTTCAAAAAAGTCGGAATAAAAGTTATTCTTGACGTACATAGTGCTGAAACCGACAATATGGGGCATACACATCCTCTATGGTATAAAGGTGCAATAACGGAAGAAATATTTAAGGCTGCTTGGGTATGGGTTGCCAATTATTACAAAAATGACGATACCATCATAGGTTTTGACCTTAAAAACGAACCTCATACCAACACCGGTACACTTAAATTCAAGTCGGAAAGTGCCATATGGGACGATTCCAACCATAAGAACAATTGGAAACGGGTTGCCCAAGAAACAGCACTGGAGATATTGAAAGTACATCCTAATGTTCTAATATTTGTTGAAGGAGTAGAGATGTACCCTAAAGACGGTAAATGGGATGACGAATCCTTCGATACAAGTCCATGGACAGGAACCAATGATTATTTCGGAAACTGGTGGGGCGGTAACTTAAGGGGTGTAAAAGATTACCCTATCGATTTGGGAAAATATCAAAGCCAGCTTGTTTATTCGCCTCATGACTATGGCCCTATAGTATATGAGCAAACTTGGTTCACAGGCCCCTTCATCACAGCAAACGATGAAGAAGCCAAAAAAATACTGTACGAACAGTGCTGGAGGGACAACTGGGCCTATATAATGGAAGAAGGAATTTCTCCGTTACTGATAGGTGAATGGGGTGGAATTACCGAAGGCAATCACCAACTTCTTGACCTTAATCTCAAGTATTTAAGATGTATGAGGGATTACATTTTGGAGAACAAATACAAACTCCATCATACCTTCTGGTGCATAAATATTGACTCAGCCGATACCGGAGGTCTATTTACCCGTGATGAGGGAACTCCTTTTGAAGGCGGAAGAGATCTTAAGTGGAATGATAACAAATATGACAATTACCTGCTGCCCGTTTTGTGGAAAAACGAGGAAGGCAAATTCCAAGGCTTAGATCACGAAATACCTCTTGGAAGAAACGGTGTGCCATTGCCTAAAGGTTCATCACCGGCTACTCCTACCAAGAACCCTGTAACACCGACTCCGACACCAACTGTAACTGTAACTCCAACTCCTACATCAACGACATCAACAGTTATAAAGGGAGATTTTAATGGAGACAAGGAAGTTAACTCTCTTGACTTTGCAATATTCAGAAAGTATTTGGTTGGAAAACTAAAAGAATTACCTGTGGAAGATCCGATTGCATCGGGAGACTTAACCGGTGATAAAGAAGTCAATTCGCTTGACTTTGCTAAAATGCGAATGTTCCTTATAGGCAAGATAAAAGAATTATAAAAAATTGTGATAAAAGAGCCATACCGCTTAAGGTATGGCTCTTTCTTATATTATAATTCTAATCATTAATTCTCTATATAGGTTTAATTCCTATAAAGCTAAAAGCACCCATAGCAGCCAAAACACATAGCAGGTTAAGCAGTCCATGTCCTAAAACCGGTATAATGAGGGATCCTCTCTTTCTGTAAAACAAATACCATACAAATCCAAGAGCAAAAGATAATCCTACATTAGGCCAATCCAGAAGAGTAAAACAAACATTGGCAATTAAGAATGCAGGCCATTCACCCAACTCATCTTTTAAAAATCTAAATGGAACTCCTCTAAAGTATACTTCCTTGCAAATTCCCGAAACAAATACATAGGCCAATATATTAAGCCATAAGATATTATAGCTTTGATACCTGTATACCGGTGTTTTAAAAATAACATGGGCTATTAAGTAATCTACAATATAACTTGCAACAGCTGCCGCAATTCCTAAAAGAATATCTCTTAGGTACTTTTTATCGGGAAAAAACTCATTTTGCAGCTTTATTCCCTGGCTTTTATAAAAGGCAATTGCTATAGGAAAAAAGCCTGCTATTACCAATAAATACATCAATATTATTATAAGTTCATATCGCCCCAATAATGCTCCGGTCAAATCATATATCCCCATACCGGGAACATACACCGAATAGGCTAATATTAATTGAAAAACTGCAATTATCAATGAAGGAATTACAAAGATCGAAGTTGCTGCTATAAGTTTACTTTTGCTTAATACCGACTCTTTTTCTTTCATCAATAAATATACCTCCCGAAATAAAACTAAACTTATTAGACTTTAACAATTCTTTTTATTAATTTAATTGTTCTTTTTTAATTTATCATCACCCCCTTCATGCATTTTTGCAAACTTATACGACATAAATTTTATAAATCTTTTCCTTCAATTTACACAAGCACTCATCTTTCCATTTTCTATTGTATGGTTTCACATAGATTTTGCAATACTCGTCTGCACTCCAATGACCTGTATCAAAGACAGCTCAAAGGTACATCTCCATCTCCGATTGCTTAGCTTTAAAACCTAACTTTTCATATACTTTTCTGCCATCATCCGTTGCATGCAGAAAAACATGCTTAACACCTGTTTCTTTTAAATACAAAAGCATTTCCTTTAAAAAACCGGTAGCAATTCCATTGTGACGATATTCAGGATCAAGCCTTAAATCCACTAAGCTATCGATATCATTTAATGTGCCGCGTCGTATCTTTATCATATAAATTCCCTCAATATACCCGTTGATGATAAACACTTATTCAATGTTCACTGAATAATTATTCTTAAATTTCTACTCCGTATTCTAATACTGAGAGCCTTCATCCCCGGGCACAAAATCTTTTAAATTGACCAGCGGCCTTTTTCCTCTATTCCCTTTTGTTGTTTTAATCTCACCATCTTCAAACTTTTTAATTGTATAATCACCGGTAAGTAAGTTATAATCCTCTTCATCAGCCTCATCCATTGTAGCAGTGCCGGTAAAATATGAACCTTTGGTAACTCCAATCAGATACCAACCGTCATCCTGATATCTAAATCTATAATACATATACCATCTATAATTCGAACCGCCATAAAACTCCAGCAATAGTGAACCGTTTTCTATTTTTATGTCTTGGAAAGGATCTCCGAAAACGCCGCCTTGATTACGCAGCATTATAGCATTATCGGCCTTTATTGACAATGAATATGAATTGTCACTGTTTTTTAAGGCTATTACCAAAGACCTTGGCGGAGCATAGAATTCTTCTTCCGTTTGCTTATCTTCACCCTCAATTACAAAAGCTTTATCCATTAAACCGTCTTGATTCAAATCACCTTCAGCAATTGCAGGATTTCCGTCATTTTTTTCTAGAATGTGCCATCCGGTAAAAATGTCAAAATATCTTCAATATCAGTACTGTTTTCTTGTGAGGATTCACTTTGTGATAAATCTTTATTATCGCCATCTATATTTTCCTTTGGAGCGTTTTCCGTCAAAGTTGTTGGAGATGATGTTTTTTCACTTTCCAAGGTATCGTTTTTACTTGTGCATCCGACTGCCCCAAGCAAAAAAAGAAATACTACTGCTGATATCAATATCTTTTTCATTTATTATCAATCCTTCCACTGTTTTGCTATCTAAAAACAATACTTAAACATTCAAAACGCCTATCTTCAACATCATATTATTAAAATTCATGTTAGCTCCTTTTACTGCTGTATCCATAAAATCACATCCTAAAATGCTCTTATTGATTTTATTCTAGGCTTCTAAGCAACTATATCTCCTGCATACTCTGCTCTTATAAATAACATCCAAAAAATCAATAACAGTTCATCTATTATTTCAAATGAGAAATATCGCCTTCCAAAATAATATTCACCTTATTATCTATTACTTCAACAATTGTCAAACAAGTATCTTTCATAAAGGGAGGATTCCATAAATCCTTTAATTCCAAGTTTTTTAGAATCATATATAAAGTTTTCAATACAACGGCATGGGTCACAATCAGAACATTATCACCACCGGCATTTATAATATCTTGCCAGACTTTTTTTACCCTCATCAATACTTCTTCAAAACTTTCACCGTTTTCTTGCGGTTTAAATAGATGAGGTCTTTCCCAGAAGTTGGCATGCTGTTCAAGGTATAGTTCCTTTACTTTACTGTGCTCCATACCTTCCCAAACTCCAACCCCCATCTCCTTTAAAGATTCAACTAAGACAATTTTGGTATTCTTTTCTCCATTTATGTATTTAGCAGTATCAACAGCTCTTTTTAATGGACTCGAATAAATAACATCAAAATTTATGTCTTTTAGTCTCTCTCCAAGCCTTTTGGCATTATCTATGCCCTTTTCAGTCAATTCCGAATCCTTCCACCCTTGCATTAATCCCTTTACATTCCACTGTGTTTCACCATGTCTTGTGATATATATTTTCATTATGCACCTCATAAAGTACTATTTTTCCAATGTCTTGCCCCCACAAGTCGAAGAACATGAAAAAAGCTTTTCTGTAAGTTAAAATTCTATCTTAAGGCTTTCTCCTTCAACTGTAATACCTTTCGAACGAGTAATTCTCAACTTTTCAATATCTTTTTCATAAAAACACTCATTGTAAGCATTTAGAAAATCAATAAATACTTTATATTCATCATTATTTTTTTGCATTGGCTTCTCCTTCTATAGCTAGATTTATTCCTTTATGCAAATGAATAAACGGATATGCTTTAAATAACTATTTACTGTGACCTTTTCATATATATTTTTATTTTATTGTTAAAACCCAGAAAACTAAATACCGTCTTTGGTTCATAGCCCTCCACATTCACAGTTACAAAAACAGGGAATGCAATCACCGGTTCAAAAACAAAGCACCCGGTTCCGCCCGTAACCGGTTCACCGACACATTGTGCATTAAATCTTGTTTCAATATCATTATGGCTCATGTTAAAAAATGCTTTTGTTTGCTCATCATAAACATACACATAGAAATTAGATTTGAAAACCACTAATACAAACGCAAATACAAGCACAGTTAAAATAACGGATACAACTAGCTTTGAAACCTTTCTGCCCATACAATGAAACCATATTTCAAAAACATGTAAACCTTCAAACCAAAGCTACTCGTATAATACCTACAGATTAATTTATATACAATATCATATACTTTCCGTTTAACGAAGCCTTTCTAAATATCTCTTGAACCTCAGCAAAATAACTCCAAACATAATCGGCCTCATCGTTGCTGTCAAACTGTGGATAAATATCATTCTTGGCAAGCTCTTTATAGTCAAATTTACTTTTAAACTCATCTTCTGTAATATCTTTTATTGCCTCATAGACTTCTTTTACTTCAGAAGGAGTTAAATACCTTGCCGGACCATAGCCTACATCTTCATCATTTATTTCAGTTCCACCCAGCACGACATTGTAATAGGGAAGTTCCCCCTCCCAACTTTGTCCGCAAAGTATGTAATGTATAGCATGCCAAGACTTGTCTATATCAAGAAACTCATCATCGCTATGTTCAGTATCGTAAAGGAACTCTGAAATATCAATCTTTCCCGATTTAATACCATTAATTGTTTCTTCATCTACCATTAAATAATTACCTATCATTGACATAAAAAAATTCACTCCAATCTAAATCATCTTCCATCTGTATTCATTGTAACAGACGTTAAGTACCTAAAACCACTTCTTTTCATACGATAACGAAAAAGAGTCTTCAACAAATCTACTGACATCGTCGTGACTTATAGCAGAGGTATCCTTCGATTGTCGTTTCTTACCAATCATATCCCGAATTTCTTCCATTCGCTTACTATGATCAATACATTCAATCAATTTACCTTTATCAATAATCAGCTCAAAAACTTCCTTAAAACTATGTGGCCGCTGGAATCCCATATGTATGTAAAATTCCAATATTAATTGGCTCCCAATTACCATCCCACCTGAATAATCTATCGGTATGTTTAAATCATTATATTCCCAGAATCCAGATGTTTCAAAATGTTTGCCTTTCTGCGGCTGAATGCCGTTAATAGCCGGTTTATCTTCTTTAAGGCCTATGTTTAACTTCGATAGAACAAGCTGATTTTCTATCAAAGAGTATTCGCAATAATATCCTCTATAGCAAGCAGTAGAAACCGGTTGTGGCTCTAAACCGTAATTTTTAGGATGAAATGGCAGTTCCTTCTCTAAAGCAACAATAGAATATTGGTTATTTGAATAAAAAATTATATCGGATATTTGTGCTGTCATATGTACACCCCCTAAATACTTTTAATTAACCTACTTAATCTATGTAACCGACTATTTTTGTACCTTCTTGAATATTAATAATCTATCCGTCCAAAGACATAATCTCCTCAAAAAATAATCGTAACAACAATCAAAAAATAACCTCGATATCCAATACTATCCATATTCTATCAAATCCGAATTATATTAGTCTACACATTCTTCTAAATCTTTAATTATTATATGGGATTAAGAAATCAAAAAAACTTATATCTACTTTGTTGTAGCAAACATACAGCTATATTTAAAGCAGATATAAGTTTATATTTAATTCATACACTTCATGCCGAAAAGCTCATTCCCCTGGTTTCAACTGCGTTGACAATACCTTTTATTTCTCCTATCCGGTAGTTTATGAACTCTGCACTATAGCCCAAGCTTTCTCCCTTTTCGTTTCGGCATCTTTGCAAAACATAGAGTTTTGCTCCTCTTATTTGTTTTGCAATCTCCACAATGTCATCAATATCTAGCCCTGGGGCTAATGTCGTTCTAAACTCATAGTTAATGCCGCTGTTGATAATCAAATCTAAGCTTCTTTTAATATTATCTATATTAACATTAGTTCTGCATATGTATTCATACTTATTTAACGGAGCTTTGAAATCCATTGCAATATAGTCCAATAAGCCTTTATCCAAGCAGTTTTTCAGTACCTCAGGGTTTGTACCGTTGGTGTCGAGCTTTATAGGGTATCCCAAACTTTTCACACTTTTTAAAAAGGTGAGGAGTCCTTTTTGGAGTGTTGGCTCTCCCCCGCTCACAACAACTCCGTCAAGGAACCCCTTTCGGCTTTCTAAAAACGTTAAAACATCATCACAACCAATTATTTTTTCGCTATCACTATCTAGCAAAATTCTATTATGACAGTAAAAGCAATCCATATTACAACCGGGTGTAAAAAGTACTGCACTTATTTTTCCCGGATAATCCACAAAGGAATTCTTCTGTAGTCCGCTTATTCTCATGATATCTTCTCCGCCAATACAAATTTCTTTCTTCCCGTATATTCTTCTTTTTTACCTATGTTATAGTTGGCCACAGGTCTCAAATACCCCGTTACCCTTGACCATACTTCGGTAACCTCGCCGCATTCGGGGCAAGTAAAATGCTCGCCTTTTATATATCCATGGTTATTGCATATGCTAAAGGTAGGTGTTATTGAAATATACGGCATTTTGTAATTAACAAAAATCTTTTTAATTAAATTTTTACATACTTCGATATCTTCGATGCTCTCTCCAAGATACAGATGTTGAACAGTTCCGCCCGTATAAAGGGATTGCAACTCATCTTGAAGTTCTAATGCTTCAAATATATCGTCGGTATACTCAACAGGAAGTTGTGTGGAATTTGTATAGTAGGGAGTTTCTTTTTCGGCGGTTATAATATCGGGATACTTCTGCTTGTCGATATGTGCAAGTCTGTAAGAAGTACCTTCCGCAGGAGTTGCCTCAAGATTGTAAAAATGTCCTGTTTCATTTTGGAACTCTACAAGTATTTCTCTCAAATAGTGCATTATCTCAATTGCAAATTCCTGGCCCTCTTTTGTAGTTATATCCTTGCCCATGAAATTCAGAAGAGCTTCATTCATGCCGATGATACCGATTGTATTGAAATGGTTGTACCAATATTGACCGTATCTTTCCTTAACATGCCTCAAATAATGGGTTGAGTAGGGATACAGTCCTTTATCCGACTGCTGTTCTATAATTTTTCTCTTTATCTCCAAAGAGGTTTTGCCTATGTTGGCAAGTCTCCAAAGCCTTGCCTTAAATTCACTTGCCGTTTTTGAAAGATAACCTATCCTGGCAAGATTAATGGTGAAGACTCCAATAGAACCGGTTAGAGGATTGCTTCCAAACAAACCTCCACCTCTTTTCCTCAATTCCGTTGTGTCAAGCCTCAGACGACAGCACATTGAAACGGCATCCTCCGGTGAAAGATCGGAATTCACATAATTTGCAAAGTATGGGATCCCGTATTTACAGGTTATCTTCATGAATTCGTCCACGACAGGATTGTTCCAATCAAAATTTTTGGTTATATTTATTGTGGGTATCGGGAAAGTAAATACTCTCCCCTTTGCGTCGCCTTCAAGCATTACTTCGCAAAAAGCCCTGTTGAATATATCCATTTCCTTTTGAAATTCCTTATAGGTTTTGTCCATGTACTTTCCGGCTATTATAACCGGCTCGTCTTTAAGAGTATTCGGTACTGTAATGTCGAAGGTCAGGTTTGAAAAAGGACACTGAAATCCAACTCTTGTAGGTACGTTTATATTGAATACAAACTCCTGTATGCACTGTTTTACCTGACTGTAAGTCATATTGTCATAGTATATAAAGGGTGCACAATAAGTATCAAAGCTAGACCACGCTTGTGCCCCTGCCGTTTCGCCCTGAGTAGTGAAAGTTGAATTGACAATCTGCCCCAAAAAGGATCTTAGGTGCTTGGCCGGTCTGCTCTCAACTTTTCCCTCAACACCTCCGAAACCGTCAAGCAATAGCTGCCTTAAATCCCATCCGGCACAATAGGGACCGAAAAATCCCAAATCGTGAATGTGGCAGTCCCCATTTTCATGGGCTTCACGCACTTCTGCGGGATAAATTTCATAGAGCCAGTATTTCTTTGTAAAACTCTCTCTTATATAGTTATTAAGCCCATTGACGCTCTTTTGTGTATTGGCATTCTCTTTAATATTCCAATCCCTGTCACCAAGATAATCGGAAAACATTTCTATGGTAGCCCCTACTAAAGCGTTGAGATCTCGGGCACTTTTTCGTTTTTCCCTGTATAATATGTAAGCCTTGGCTGTCTTGGCATGTCCGTTCTCAATTAAAACCTTTTCAACAATATCCTGTACCTCTTCAACTGTCGGAGGTCTATCCTTGTATGTAAGTTCTGTCAAATCCATAACTTGCCTGCATAGGGCTTCAGCTTTTGAAAAATCATCTCCTCCACATGCCGATGCAGCTTTAAAAATTGCCCAAGTTATTTTTTCCGGTTGAAACTTTTCTTCTCTTCCGTTTCTCTTGATAATTGTTTTAATCATAAGAACATCTCCTATTATTGTTTTCTGGTGTATATAATACTTTTTATTAAAGGAAAATCCGATTACTGGAGTTGACCATGTAAAATTCAAGACCAATATAAAATGTAAACTTTTTTTGCAAAAACAATGTACTACACCTGTGGCAAGGTAGTGCAAAAAAACACGACTTCAACTAGCCCCGTAAAACTCTTCAATTAGTTGTATTACGAGGTACAGCATACTTTTAGCAAAACAAAATAGACTCAAACTTACAATTAACCGGTTTTAAAATACTTTTGTCCGTTAAACTGATAATAAGACATGAAAACTGATACAACCTTAAACTTAAGATTGTATTTGAAAACACTATAGATACCTTCAAGAAATTTTACTTGCTTTCACTTAAGCCTTAAATATTAGCGAAAATTAAAGTTTACTAGATTTTGTTAGTACAATTTTATCATACACAATATATAGTGTCAATATATGAAAAGACATTTTTTTCATCAAAATTTTATTTAAATTTAATAGCCATTTCAAAAATCCGAAATCTACGTTTAAAGTCCGGCACAAAGCCGGAAAACTTTAAACGGCAAGCTCAAATCATATGTATTAATCAAATCGTTTTTGAAATGGCAATTACAATACTTTTAACACTTATAATTAAAACTTAACTTCTAAATCTAAATTTAGATACCATTAAGCTTCCAACAGCTTGTTGGCAAGCTTTACAGCACTATAGGCATCCTCCGAATATCCGTCGGCACCGATTTCTTTTGCAAAGCTTTCAGTTACCACTGCACCGCCCACCATAAATTTGGCTGTCAAACCTTCCTTTTTTGCCAATTCTATTACTGTCTTCATCTCCATCATTGTTGTGGTCATCAAAGCAGACAGGCCAATAATTTTCGCACCTTTTTCTTTAGCCGCCTTTATTATTTCCTCAGCCGATACATCCTTTCCGAGGTCATATACTTTAAAACCGTAGTTTTTAAGCATTAATGCGACAATATTCTTGCCGATGTCATGTATGTCACCTTTGACAGTGGCAATTACTATTCTTGCTTTTACTTTTTCTTCAAAGCCCTCTTTTTTCAACATAGGCTCAACAAAACCGAAAGCTTCCTTCATTGTTTCGGCACTTTGTATCAATTGGGGTAAAAAGTATTCCTTTTTATCATACAGATCTCCCACATGGTTAATAGCCGGTATCAAGCATTTATCCACTAAATAGGAAGGTTCAAATCCTTCTTTTAAAGCTGCTTCTATATATGACTTTATGTTTTCCCTGTCTCCTCCCACTACAGCTCCATAAACTCTTTCGGTAACGCCAAGCTCTGCTTTTGGAGTTTGAGCTGTCTTTTCTTTTGGGGTGCTTCCAAAATACTCAATGTAATTCAAACTGTTTTTGTCCTTTGCAGTGAGAACGTCTCCTGCCATCTTTATACTCATAAGTGTGTCACTTGAAGGGTTCAAAATAGCCATAGTCAATCCTCTTCCCATTGCCATGGCAAGGAAAGCACTGTTTACCCAGTTCCTTTCGGGTAAGCCAAAGGATACATTGGAAAGCCCCAATATTGTGTTGCACTTAAAATTATTTGTGCACCAGTCTATTACCTTCAAGGTTTCAAGAGCTGCCTTTTGGTCTGATGAGACAGTCATAACCAAACCGTCAACCACTATATCCTTCTTCTCATAGCCATACTTTACAGCTTCCTCATATACCCTGTTTATAACGTCGTATCGCTCCTCGGCAGTTGAAGGAACACCTTCATCGCTTAACGGTAGCAAAATAAACATGGCACCGTATTTGGCTGCTATCGGTAAAAGTTTTTCAATTTTAACTTTTTCTGCGGATATTGAATTTATAAGTGCCCTTCCGGGATATATTCTAAGGGCTGCCTCCAATACTTCCGGTGAAGATGAATCAAGACAAAGAGGTGCATCCACCATGGGCACAAGAAGCTCCACAACTTTAACCATGGTTTCCTTCTCGTCTATTCCGGGCATACCCACATTGACATCCAGAACTTTTGCACCTTTTTCAATCTGTTCAACAGCAAACCTTCTTACTTCGGAGGTTTTTCCCTCCCTTAGCTCCTCTTGAAGCTTTTTCTTTCCGGTGGGATTAATTCTCTCCCCCACTACAACTGCAGGCTGATTGGAACCTAGAAAGACGGTGCTTCTTGCCGATGTAACCGCACTAACCTTTTCAGGCTCAAGTTTTATAGGTTTTAGCCCTTTTAAGTTCTTCTTTATTTCTTTTATGTATAAAGGTGATGTTCCGCAACAGCCGCCCAAAAGATTCACACCGCTCTTTACAAACTCTTCAACATAAGTTCCATATTCCTCAACCCCCATATCAAATACTGTCTTCCCGTCAATCAGCTTCGGCAGGCCCGCATTGGGCTTTGCCAATAACGGTACCAAGGCATAGGGTTTCATTGCCTTGATTATTTTCAGCATGTCTTTAGGTCCTGTGGAACAGTTGCATCCCACAGCATCGGCACCGAGGCTTTGCAGTGTTATTAACGCCGTTATGGGGTCAGTACCCATCAATGTCTTTCCCGTTTCGTCGAAGGTCATGCTCACACAAACAGGAAGGTCGCAGCTTTCCTTAACAGCAATAAGTGCCGCTCTCGCTTCCTGTATATCCATCATTGTCTCAATTACAAAGAAGTCAACTCCGCCCTCCAAAAGACCTTTTACCTGTTCCTTATATACCTCAACACAGGTTTCAAAGGGCATATCTCCAAAAGGTCTGACAAACTTCCCTGTCGGGGCTAAATCCCCAACGACAAAAGCATTATCTCCCACAGCTTTTCTTGAGATTCTCGCCAACTGGGCATTTATCTCAACGGTTTTGTCTTGCAAACCGAATTCTTCAAGCTTCATTCTATTTCCGCCGAAAGTACATGTGTATACGGCATTAGAACCCGCATTGACATATTCCCTTTGCACATCTATTATAACGTCCGGATTTTCAACAACCCACTTTTCGGGACACACTCCTTTGGGCATTCCCCTCTTTTGTAGCTCCGTCCCTGTTGCACCGTCTAAAATCATTATATTTTCTTTTAAATATTCTATAAATTGCTTCCTGTCCATTTATTCAATCCCCTCTATTCCAGCTATCGCAATCACAGACTTCTCAGGCAATAGCATATATCTTTCGGTAATAGTTAATCCAAGCTTGGCAAGATCCAAAGCGTCAAAAATCTTTTTTTGATAAATTAACGGAAGATCTCCGTATCCGGGACTATATCTCATTTTTGTGAGAATTTTTCCCTCTCTTCGGATCAATTTATTTATAAATTCAACCATCCAGTCTAGAGCCGCATCTGCTGTCTCCGATGCCACTGCGTCTAACACGACGCCGAAAGAAGCATCTCCACTTTCAACTTCATGACGGATTTTATCCGTTATCTCACTTCCAACGGTAGATGCCATTAAAACAACCTCAAGGCTGTTACTCAAAAGGTTTGCCAATCCCGTAGCTTCAAACACCAACTCATTTTCAAGCACAACGTGTTTATCGCTTTTTTCGACGATTCGGTACCTTCCGAAAATACCTTTTGTATTGCACATCAAAATGCCTTCATTTATCATTCTGTCCAGCTTTTCCTTATACTCTTCGCTGAAAACCGTCTTGGTCTTTTTATAGCCAAGCCTTGTTAGGATCATGCCTAAACTCGGTTTGGACGGAATATACTCAAAACATCTAATTTTTCCGCTTTCATTCACTTTTTTCGCATCCTCCGTTGACAAAATAAACCTTAAAAGACAAATCAACCAAAAGATAGACCTAGAACTTAAACACCCTATATTTCAACAATAGCTTAATATATGTACTTAGGCTGTTTATAAGCTTTTGCAAGGCCAAAACACTATGTAGTAAATATTATATATTAATATTCCAAAAAATCAATCTATTTATATGTGCAGGTAGTATGTACTTCAGTTAATACATGATTGAGTTTTGATACTTACTACAATTTCAATTTTATGGTAATTCTTATTTCTTGAATATTTTTAGTCCCATTGAAAAAAAATACTATTGTGTTTAATTATATACAAATATCAAAACTGAAAGGAGAGTATATATGACTCAATTAAATCAACAAGAACTTCAAAACTTAAGGCACCTTATTGGCTCCCATGAAACATCAGCCAAAAAACTGGAAGCATATGCACAACAAGCCACAGATCCGCAAATAAAGCAATTGTTCCAGAAATCTGCCCAGGATGCTAGAAACACCAAGCAACAATTAATGTTATTTTTAAACTAAGGAGGAATTGAACATGCAAGATAAAGAAATGGTAAACGATCTATTGTCGCAAATCAATAGCAGTATTACAGGATATGCCAATGTTATATCCCAAACCGAAAACCCTCAACTGCGTCAAACTATACAGCAAATAAGAAACAACTGTGAAGCTTTTCAATATGATTTGTTCAAATTGGCTGAGCAAAAAGGATATTATCAACCGGCACAAAAAGCTAGCCAGGAAGATATAATGGTGGTTAAGAACCAGTTAAGCAACAGCTAAAATCTTATTGGAGGATGTAAGAAATTTTGTGTATAGATGACTGAATGTTCTCCTTCTTGGCAAGAATCAATAAAAGAGAATGCTAAGGAGGAGAATTTTATGTCGACATTACCAAAAGAACATGTAAAACAA
>Ga0134093_1000700_pt1 | contig 38683 bp, 38 predicted proteins | sample 4_1taG_FD_94452 | JGI IMG/M metagenome (GOLD analysis project Ga0134093, IMG submission 94452) | Switchgrass degrading microbial communities from high solid loading bioreactors in New Hampshire, USA - 4_13_20_68_A1 metaG | ecosystem: Engineered > Bioreactor > Semi-continuous > Anaerobic >...
ATCAAAAAAAAGCCCATGAGCTCACGGTTTATGATCATCTTATTTTCTTATGCGGTCATTACGAAGGTTTTGACGAGAGAATAAGAACCCTGGCTGATGAGGAAATTTCAATCGGTGATTATGTTTTAACCGGCGGGGAACTGGCAGCCATGGTGATAATTGATTCTGTGGCCAGGCTTTTACCCGGGGTTTTAGGAAAAGCCAATTCTTGGGAGCATGACTCCCACAGCCAGGGTTTGCTTGAGTATCCCCATTACACCCGCCCCCCGGATTATATGGGGATGAAAGTGCCGGAGGTTCTCCTTTCGGGACACCATGCCGAGATAGAAAAGTGGCGGAGAAAGGAATCTCTGCGCCGAACTTTTATGCGCCGCCGGGATCTTTTTGAACGGTTGGAATTCCAACCGGGCGATTATGAACTGCTGGAAGAATTATGGCCGGAATGTCCCGGCCTGATTTCCTATCGGCACAAATGGCAACACCTTGAACCCAAGTCCAAAAAGAAAAAAAGCAGACCAATGTCTGATTGACTATAAAATATATGCTTTAATCTGTTGTGGGGTGAGTGTTATGGGGGAATTGTACATAGCTTTGATTCATGCCCCTGTTTATAACAAAAAAATGGAACAAATCGCGACCTCAATTACCAATCTTGATATCCATGATATTGCCCGCTGTTCGGCAACATATGGGGTCAAGGCTTATTACATAGTTCATCCCGGACAAGCCCAGCAGGATTTGGCCCGCAGGATTATGAGTTTCTGGCAAGAAGGCTATGGGGCGGAATATAATCCTAACCGTTATGAGGCCTTAACTTATGTAAGAATTAAATCAACGCTGGAAGATGTTTTAAAAGAGTTGGAGACGGAACAACAAGGAAAGAAGATATATACCGTGGCTACTGATGCCAGGCCTTACCCCAATACTATTGATTATAAAAACCTGCGCCGGCGCCTGGAGGAAACAGAGGATATCTTTTTGCTCCTTTTTGGTACTGGTTGGGGAATAATCAAAGAGGAAATAGAAAAAGCCGATTATATTTTGCCGCCGATTTATGGTTGCGGAGAATATAACCACCTGTCGGTCCGTTCAGCGGCGGCCATTATCTTGGACCGTCTAAGGGGAAAATAAAAGCCAAATAGAATAGCCTTCCTCTAAGAATAAAGTCCTTTTCTTGGGTAAAAATAGGCCTGAGGTGAATTTTATGAAAAGGACTTTAATTCTTGGCGGGGGAGCCGGGGGTGTGGTGGCCGCCAATATTCTAAAAAAACTGGTGGGCCCGACAATGCGGGTTACATTGGTAGACCGGGAAACAAATCATCATTACGCCTCTTCCTATCCCAGAGTTATGATCGGCGAAAGACAACCGGATGAAATAACGAGAAGATTAAAACTGTTGGAAGATAAAAGAATTGAGTTCAGGCATTGTGAAGTACAAGAACTGGATTTGGCCGGGCACAGGGTCATAACGGATAAGCATGTGTTGGAATATGATTATCTGGTAATTTCATTAGGAGTGGAATATAATCTCGAAACCGTACCCGGATTTAAGGAATATGCTTTAAATATTTACGATTTTCGGGCCGTTGCTAAAATGAAACAGATATTGGACGAATTCTCCTTCGGCAAGATAGTATTATTTATTTCCAGTCTGCCTTATAAATGCCCGCCTGCTCCTTATGAAATAATGTTGCTCTTGGATCAATATTTCCGGCAAAGGGGTATACGCCATAAAGTAAAGCTTACGATCGTGACGCCGGAGATATTCCCCGAACCTCTGGCAGGACCGAAAGTAAGCCAAAAAGTAAAAAAAATGCTCCTGCAGAGAAGGATAGAATTAATCACTGAAGCCAAAGTTATAGCCCTGGAAAAGAATACCCTTCTTTTGGATCACAATACTAGAATTCCGGCTGATTTGCTGTTGGGTATTGCTCCCCATTGGACACCGCAGGCGATTCGGAATACGGATCTTGTGGACAAAAACGGCTTTATTAACGTTGATCCCTTTACCTTGGAAACAAAGTATAAAGGGGTATACGCAATTGGCGACGCAGCTGCAATAAAACTTCCGGTCCTGGGGTCATACGCCCCTAAAGCAGAAGGTGTATTCGCCCATGCCCAGGCCAAAGTTGTGGCGCGTAATATTGCTTCACTGGCTCAAGGAGACGAGCCCGATTCTTATTATGACGGCAAAGGATTTTGCGTTATGAACGTCGGTTTTGGCAAAGGCTGCTATTCTTCCGTCCGTTATTATACCAAGCCCGGTCCGGTCATTACTCTTATGAGGCCGACCAAAGCGGCTTATCTGCTTAAAGTGGGCTTTGAAAAGTATTGGTTAAGCTGTTGGTTTTAATTTACCAGGAAAGGATTTAGGTTTGGATTTGTTTTAGCTTTTTGGTATTTGCTTGAAATGAAATTATTGCGTATTTTCCTGCTCTATGGTAATATATTTTAGTGCTGAAAAAACGGATGTTCCTCTGGCTCGTTTAAGCCGGAAGGTTGGATTTTGACGGTGCGGTTAGGAGTTACGAACATCTAGGCAAGGAAGGGGGGAATAAATCAATGGATTATATTAAGCTTATAGAGGAACAACAAATAAGGACCGATATTCCTTCATTCCGTCCTGGTGACACAGTAAGGGTACATGTGAAGATTATTGAAGGTTCTCGTGAACGTATTCAGGTTTTTGAAGGCTTGGTAATTAAAAGAAAAGGTGACGGTTTAAGGGAGACTTTTACCGTGCGCCGCGTTTCCAGCGGAGTCGGCGTTGAGAGAACATTTCCTCTTCATTCTCCAAGAATTGAAAAGATAGAAGTAGTTCGCAAAGGTATTGTACGTAGAGCCAAACTGTACTATATACGTGACCGTTACGGCAAGGCTGCCCGAATTCGTGAGCGTCGCTAAAGGATAGATAACCCAATTTGATTGTGAAATTTTAATTTGCATAAAAGAGAGCCGGAGATAATCCGGTTCTTTTTTTAGAAAGCTTGCTTTAAAGTTTGGGAGGCTGCAGATTGAATATTCAATGGTATCCTGGTCATATGACCAAAACAAAAAGAAAATTGGAAGAACAGTTGCGTTGGGTTGATGTAGTTCTAGAACTCTGTGATGCGCGCCTGCCCTTAAGCAGCAGGAATCCGCTTCTGCAGGAACTTTTGGGGAACAAGCCGCGGCTTCTTCTTTTAAATAAATCAGATTTGGCAGACAACAACAGACTTAAACCATGGTTGGATGAATTGGCACAGGAAGGCCCGGTTATAGCCATCAGCGCTCAAAGCGGGATGGGAGTGAAAAAAATTAGCAGTATCCTGGAAGATCTCATGGCGGACAAAAGGGAGCGACTGGCGGCACGGGGAGTACGGGCCAGACCGATAAGGGCTATGGTGGTCGGTATTCCCAATATAGGCAAGTCTTCATTGATTAACCAACTGACCGGGGGTTCCCAAGCCAAAACCGGCAATAAACCGGGAGTAACCCGGGGAAACCAATGGATCAGAATTAATCCTAAATTGGAACTGCTTGATACTCCGGGAATACTCTGGCCTAAATTTGATGATCCGCAAGTGGGCAAAAAACTGGCGGCAACCGGGGCAATAAAGGATGAAGTGTTTGATCAGGAAGAATTGGCTGTCTGGTTGCTGCAATGGCTAAAGCAGAATTATCCCCAAGAACTTATGGAATTTTATAAGCTAAAGGAAGAGGAACTCGATCTGGAGAATATCGGACGGAAAAGAGGATGTTTATTAAGCGGGGGCAGAATCGATACACTTAAAGCGGCCCAGATTTTTCTGCGCGAATTTCGCCAGGGCAGGGTGGCCAAAGTGGTAATGGATTGGCAAGGTGAGGGTTAGATAAATGGAAAAGGGACGGAGAATAGAGAATTTAACCCGTTTGGAAAGGGAGTTAAGGGATAAAGGGTATAAATTGGTGGCCGGAGTGGACGAAGCCGGACGGGGGCCCCTGGCCGGTCCGGTCATAGCTGCAGCCTGTATTCTTCCCGCAACCTTTAATCTTCCGGACCTTGATGATTCCAAAAAACTAACGGAGAAAAAAAGAGCTTGCCTGGCCGAGCTGATCAAAAAACAGGCTGTTGCTTATTCCGTGGCCAGTGCCAGTCATCTGGAAATTGACAGGCTTAATATTCTTAATGCTTCCAAGCTGGCTATGAAACGGGCTTTAGCCGGCTTGGCAGTTGCGCCGGATTATGCGCTGATTGATGGCAGAGATAAGCTGGATATCTCTTTGGCCCATCAAGCTGTTATCGGTGGGGATAGATTATGTGCCTGTATAGCTGCCGCTTCTATTCTGGCCAAGGTTACCAGGGACAATCTGATGTGCGAATTGCATAAACTTTACCCGGCATATAATTTTGACCGGCATAAGGGCTATCCAACCAAATCACATTTTGAGGCCTTGGAAAAGTTCGGGCCTTGTCCCCTTCATCGCCGCTCTTTTTCTCCGGTTAAAGAAATGGTTGCGGAGCAAGAGGAGTTGGCTTAATGCTTTGACCAATCCGGAGAACTAAGAGGGTTATTATGTTGGAACAAAATTTACTGGAACAAAGATTAATTGAAGCCTTTGCCCGTTTAGGGTTTGATGAATACAAAAAAATATCTACCAAAGATATCATTTTCTCTCGGGATGTAATTGAGCAGTGCGCCCGGAATACATGCGGGAATTACGGTAAAAATCACAGCTGCCCCCCGTTGGCCGGCAGCGAGGAAGAAAGGCGGGCCAGGGTTACAGCTTATCAAAAAGCTTTTCTGCTTTCCAAGATAGTATCCATTGCTTCCAGGGAAGAGATGAAAAAGTCAATGGCAGAGGTGGCCAGAATTACCCGGGAACTGCGCAGGGAGTTCGAAAATGATAATGTGTTGGTTTTGGGAGCCGGACCTTGTAGGGTATGTGAGAAATGTGCCGCCCTGGAAAACAGACCTTGCCGTTTCCCGCATAAAATACAGTATTCCATGGAAGGAAGCGGTATAGATGTTGTGCGCCTGTCTCAGGAACAGGGAATGACTTACAACGCCGGAGGAAGCCGCGTAGGTTTTTTCATCCTGGTTCTTTTCTAGCTTTGTAAGCAAACCATATCCCGGTTATATCTTTTGTTTGCCTCTTTTTATATACCGTTGCGAAGTATTTGCAGAGGTTGGAAAGCGGAAGTTGATCATTGCAGCCAACAGCCCCGGAACTGAGGTTCCGGGGCTGTTGGCTTTATTCAAACAAGTCTTTGGCCAATTCATCGAGTTCAGACTTAAGATTTTCGCTTCTTTCTCGATCGATCTGCCATTCACCCTTTACATATTTTATGGCAGTACCTTCTTTCACTCCTTGCGGGAGCATTTCTATTTTTATGTTTTTCATAATCCTGTTATCCATTTCAACAACGGCATATTCGCCTTCGAACCTGTCAATTATTCCTCTCACACCATATCACTCCTTTATTGCGGCGATTTGTAGACCATAGAATTGTCTTCTTTGGCCTTCATTGTGGTCGGCGGTGTTGCCGCCTTGGATACTATCGGTGGCAGGAGAAGGGGGAGTTGCCTTTACTTCGGTTGGGTCTTAAAAGATACCTTTGAACCGTCAGAGGTGGCAATTACGGTGCCATTTATGTCTGTTCTAAAAACCTTTGTGCCAATATCGGCGAGTCTGGTTAAAACTTCGTCGTGAGGATGGCCGTAATCATTCCCTTGGCCTACCATTATTACGGCATAGGCAGGTTTTACTTTCTCCAGGAATTTTTGGGAGCTGGAAGTTGAACTGACATGATGCCCTACCTTTAGAACTTCTGCTTTAATATTATATCCGGCAGCCATAATGTCTGCTTCAGCATCTTCTTCAGCATCCCCTGCAAAAAGAAACGATGTCTTGCCAAAAGTTAAATGGATTATCGCGCTGTTATTATTCAAATCCTCATAAGTTGTGATTGGTCCCACAAGTTTGACAGTAACATCCTGGCCAAGGTCAAGATCCACTCCGGCTTTGGCAGCGGTTATTTTTAAACCTTTATTTTTAATTGCCGTTAATACATCTTTATAGGTCTGAGTAGTATGGGTTGCGGTGGGCATTACTACCTGTCCGATATCAAAAGTATTGATAACCGTGTCCAAACCGCCGATATGATCTTCATGGGGATGGGTGCCGACCACAATATCCAGCTTGGAAATACCCTGGTTTCTGATATAAGAAGTGACGAAGCTATCGTCATCGTTGTTCCCGGCGTCGATAAGCATAGTTTTTCCTGCCGGAGTTTGAATAAGAATACTGTCCGCTTGGCCCACATCCAAGAAATGAACCGTGAGTTGTCCGTCACTAGTCTGGGTAATATCCGGGGTATCGATAGAAGGTTCCGGTTGGCCTGCTTCAAAGCAGGCAAATGCTGCTTGGATCACGAAAATGAATGCAAATATAACCGTTAGGGCGGTACGCGGAATTTTGGCAAACCTCTTATGCTTCCACATTAGAAATATACCGACAGGAGCAAAGAATATAAGTGTTAACCACATAAACCATTGTTTCTGAAAAAATTTCTTGTGTCTTATTCCTTCAAACATTTCTTTACCCTCCAAGATGCTTTACTCTTGTTATCATCGAACATGTAAAGAATTCCTGTCAAATTAATTTTTTTGATAGCCTGGCAGACGGAACGGAAAATATTATAATTGACTTAAATATAAATCGCTATTGCCGGGAGAAAAAGGGGAAAATGAAAACTTGGACTTTAAGGATTTAAACAAAAGAGAATTAGGCAAGCTCGGTGAAAATTTGGCAGTGGAGTATTTGCAGCGAGAAGGCTTAAAAGTTATTGTCCGCAATTATCGCTGCCCAAAAGGGGAAATGGATATCATAGCCTGGGACGGGGATTGCCTTGTCTTTGTGGAGGTTCGAAGCAGAACTTCATCATACCGAGGGACTGCAGAAGAAAGTGTGGTTTTCTCTAAGTTAAAAAGATTAAAAGCAATAGCCATATATTATCTAATGGAGCAGAATATCAAACCATGGCCGATACTCAGGTTTGATATGGTAGCCATAAATTTCTCCGATCAAGAGCCCCAGATTAATTGGCTCCGAAATATCGGTTAGAAACAGTGATCTGGGTCGGGCTTTGAGAGTGGGTAAAGTGGTGCATAATTGTTTTTGTTGGATTTATTGGTTATAATTTCATTATCTTTGCAAATCCGGCAATTGCAGCATAAGTCCTTTTGTCCTGAAAGTAACCAAAATCTTGAAAGGAATGATGCATTGTGAAAAAAAACACTTTTATTTTACTACTTGCAAGCATTTTAGCCTTATTGGCCTTATCCGGATGCTCCACCAAGGGTATCTCCGGCAATGAAAATGAAGTTCGTATCGGCCTTTATGGGGAAGTTACTCCTGCCAGTGCCGTCATATCCAAGGAGAAGGACTATCTGGTAGTTGATCCTAAAAAGGTGACTTCCCTTTATATTTCTAATCCCAAAAACGCCGATTTGGAAACCCTAAAGTATTTTGTCAACCTTAAATATCTTAGGATCGATGATTTTTTTACAGAGAAAGAATACGATACATATGACCTTAGCCCTCTTAGGGATTTACCCCTGGTTATTTTAAATATTGCAGCCTTAGATCCTGAAAAACCCATATCCCTAAAAAGTCTTGAACCGATAGGCAATATTGAATCCTTGGCCATACTTACCCTGGAACACTGTCAAGTAACAAGCGTAAAGGATCTGGCTGGCCTAACAGGGCTCAGTAAACTCTCAATAAAGGATGGAAATGATATCAAGATTGAGGATTTATCAACCCTGTCCAATCTAACAAAAATAGGGGAGGTAACTGAGGAAATTGAAAAATCTAAGGAGTGGAGGTTCGGCCCTTATCTACAAACTCCTGATAAGCCCCTACTTGGACTGTTTATTTCCAACGGCAACAGCCTGGAGGAGATAGAAGAGCTAAAAGCGGCCATCCTCAAAAATAAAAAAAGTTCAGGGCAGGATGATTCCGTAAATGGATTTACAACCGGTTCCACAAAACAAGGAGAATCGGATATCCGTTATTTCAAACAATCCAGTAGCCACAAATCCGACCAGAAGTATGGAGCCCTAATCACTGTTACTCTTGAGGCTTTTGATAAAACGGGCAAGCCCGTCTGGAATTATTCCTGGAAGGATCTAAAGCCTACAGAGCTGGATGTAGCCTCTGAAGCTGTTGCTTATGACGGTAAGGTTTACATAGCGGTTAAGGGAACCCTCTATTGCCTTGATGGCCGGAGCGGGAAAATGCTTTGGGAAAACTCCAATGATGTAGGAGGAGGAACTGTCATTTATCCCTATAGAGGGCGAATCTACATAACCAGTTACTATGGCAATATTTTAACCTGCCTTGATAAGGACAGCGGGGCAAAAATTTGGGCAATTGACGATAAGGATCTGTATTGGGGATATACTATTTTTGCCAATAATGATGAGGTTATCGTAGGATATGGGGATATGGCTGAAGGGTGTTTTATAAGTGCTCATTATCAGGATGGGCGAATTCTGGACCAATGGCGTAATGGCGTGGTTAAAGATCAAAGTATCCGCTGGGATTGGGCTTGGGCTTCAAGTGTATTGGATGGAAACAAGGCCAAATATGGTGCTGAGAAAATTCTTGATAAAGATCTTCAAACTGCCTGGTCTGAAGGGGCAGAGGGCTATGGAATTAATGAATGGATTCAAATTGAGAGGGATGGGTCTACAGACCTTAGTGAAATAATAATTTCTAATGGTATTCAGCAGTCCCCCCAAATCTTCGACAACAATGGAAGTCTAAAAAGGTTTAGGCTTGACTTCTCCAGTGGTCAGTATATCTACTATGAAGTAAAGGAAGATAAAGCAGCATCCAAATATATCCGCATCATTTTTGACAGACCCATTTCTACCAATTTCATTAGGCTGACAATTTTGGACGTCTTTGAGGGCAGTAAATATGAGGATACCTGCATTACGGATATTGTAGCCTATAACAAGGGATGACGGATCCATAAATCTATGATCAAGCGCCTCGATTTATTGACTTAAAATGTCGGTTGGCCGGAACTCAGGTTAGGTAATTGTTCAAAGCGGATTCGAAAGTAAAGAGAAAGTAAAATATTTGTAATTAATGTAAAAATTGGAAGGTAAATACAAAACCCGGGTCGAATTCTACCAGCTGAGGTGAGAAATATATGTATGCTTCCGTATGGGGGATGGCGGTAGAAGGATTAACGGCCCGGGTGGTTATGGTCGAGGTGGATATTGCCAACGGGCTTCCCGACTTTATTATTGTAGGTTTAGCCGGAGTTGAAATTAAAGAGGCCAAAAACAGAGTAAGGTCAGCTTTAAAAAACTCCGGTTTTCAATTTCCTCTCCAGCGCATCACAGTTAATCTGGCTCCTGCGGACTTAAAAAAAGAAGGATCAGGCCTGGATTTGCCAATAGCCATGGGCATATTGGCCGCTATGCAGGTAGTGGAACCGGCTGTTCTGCAAAAATATGTTTTTATCGGGGAATTATCATTGGAGGGTGCTTTGAGACCGATTCCGGGAGTGCTTTCCATGGCTGTAGAGGTAAAAAACAGTCTCCCGCAGCAAGTATTGGTGGTGCCTGCCGAAAACTTGGCGGAAGCGCGATTGGTGCCGGAACTGAACAGCGAAGCCGTTGTTAATTTAGCGGAGCTGGTAAATATTCTTAACGAGGGGGCAAGTTTTACAGTCCGTCCTAATGTTCGCCCCTCAAAAAACCGGCATCAAACAAGGACTGATTGGTCCGATATTCGAGGGCAGGAGCAAGCCAAAAGGGCTTTAGAAATAGCAGCTGCCGGCGGTCATAACCTTCTGATGATTGGTCCTCCCGGTTCGGGAAAAACAATGCTGGCCCGAGCCTTTGCCGGTATTTTGCCCCCGCTTACGCCGGAGGAAAGTTTGGAAGTCACTCAACTTTATAGCCTGGCGGGCTTGTTGGGAGAGCAAGGGCAATTAATAACGGAGCGACCCTTTCGCAGCCCCCATCATTCCGCTACCCTGGCCGGGATAATTGGCGGAGGGCAGAAGCTTCGTCCCGGAGAATTGAGCTTGGCAAATCATGGCGTTCTTTTCCTGGATGAACTTCCTGAATTTTCCAGGGAAGTGAGAGAAGCATTGCGCCAGCCGCTTGAAGATAGAAAATTGTCCTTGATACGTTTAAGGGGCAGGGTGGAACTACCTGCTCAAGTCTCTCTTGTCGCCGCAATGAATCCATGTCCCTGCGGCTTTTATGGTGATTCCAAACAGCAGTGTATTTGCACCCCGCTACAAATTAGCAATTACCGGGGAAAAGTTTCCGGACCCTTGCTGGACCGTTTCGATATCCAGCTTGAAGTACCAAGACTAAGTTATGAAGAACTGCAACAGTCAAAACAAGCTGAGAATTCCTCAACAGTTCAACAAAGGGTTCTTAAAGCCAGGCAAAGACAATGGCTGAGATTTGGATCCGGTAAGACAAATGCCGAAATGACAGGGCGAGAGACAAAAGAAATCTGCAAGCTGGACAGAGAGGGAGAGGTCCTGCTGAAAAGAGTATTCGATAAAGGTTATTTTAGTGCCCGGGCTTATGATCGAATATTAAGGGTAGCAAGAACAATAGCGGATATGGAGGGTTCGGAGAACATTTTAACCGGCCATTTGGCGGAAGCCTTGCAGTATCGGGCCTTGGACAGGGAAAATCCAATCTTTTAGAATTCTGTTATGATTCAAGCCGGTACCAGCCGGTTATGCTTTAAAAAGGCAACTGCTGTTCTATCCACCAAACGATGTTCATGGCTTCCTGGTTATCCTGCAAACCATCATACCACGGTAAACCCGGTACCGGTTTTTGGGCGAAATAACGAGCTTTATAGATAATCTCTGGTCGATATTCATAGTGCATAATATCAAAATTGCCCCATTTCCCTCCCCAAATAAAGCCGTTTTTCTCAAAGATCCGGACAATGGACTGGGGGTAATTGTCAAGCCTTTTTTGGCCTTGCTCCCTGCTGGACCAGCGCCAATAATCGTATTTATTGCTATGCAGGTCAATGGCGATACCAAAAGCATGGGAACTCAGACGATTGGTGCCGCCTATCAAACGGTAGTAGTAAGTTCCGTTGCTGGGAAAAGCAGCATTGTAGACTTTATAATCCTTACGGGCCAAAGGAAGAAGTTCTTTCATCACAGCCTGTAATGCGGCAGCGGCATGATTATTTTTGTTAAATTCCACGAATTTATAGCCAATGCTGACTTTAACCAAGTTTTTTTCAATTTGGCTTTTATTTGTTCCGTATACTTCTTTGAATAAAGGATAAATCCGGGCACAACCCGGATTATAATATTCCGGCAATAGTTCTTTTATTTCGGAAAGCGGGTAGATCTGTTCCAGCATATCCTGGATATCGGGATTACCGGATTTTTGCCAGACATTCTTTTCTTTGAAATCATCATAAATAATTTTTTTGCCCGATTTTAATACAACATATGTTTTTCCCACGGAGTCAACTTCCAAGTCCTGAATATAACCCGGGTAAGCCATCATTAAGCATAAAATATCCCTTTTCAAGGTGGTTTGATATATCGGATCATCTGATTTGACGGCGGCATTTACGGCCAAATTGTATTTTGCCTGCCCATAGAGGCTTAAGACGGCAGCTAAAAGGACTGAAACCAAGACAAATATAATTTTTTTTCTTAGTTTCACCAAAATTCATTCCTCTCGCTTTGCTTAGCCTTAATTTTTTATCTTGATTAGAAGCCCTTATTCCAAATTTATGGGCCTGGTTTAAAAAATATTTTAAAATTATTAATTCCTTATAAAAAATTCAAAAAAAATGTTTAACTTCAATGCCATTAAATACAAAAAAAATACAAGCCTCTAAAAACTATACAATTGAAGGTTGTTTGGTTTTTTCTCCGTCTTTGTTCTTCGTTTTTCCTGCTTTGTTTTTCTTTGTTACTTTCAGGCTGGCTTGCAGAGCTTCCATTAGATCGATAACATTTTTTGGTGGTATGTTCGGGGCGACTTTTACTTCTTGTCCGGCTATTTTTTTATTGATAATATCTTGCAAAGCTTCTCGATAGTCATCTTTATATTTTTGAGGTTCAAAAGGTGCCGAGAGATTGTCAATAAGTTTGGTCGCGATCTCGAGCTCTTTTTCATTAATTTTTGTTTCTTCGGGCAGCCCCGGTATTTGACTGATAGGCCGGACTTCGTCAGGATAGAAAAGGGTTTCTAAAACCAGGACATTCTTATACACTCTCAAAACAGCCAGGGTCTGCTTGGTACGGATAGTAACTTTTGCTATGGCAATTTTTCCGGTATCATTCATGGCTTGTCTTAAAAGGTTATAAGCTCTGCCGCCTGTATCTTGGGGAGCAAGATAATAAGTTTTATCAAAATAAATGGGATCAATTTCCGAGAGGTTCACAAAATCAAGAATAGAAATGGTTTGGTCATCAATTTCGGATTTCGCTGCGGCAAAATCTTTTTCGTCGATGATTATAAAATGACCGAGTTCATACTCATATCCACGGACAATTTCCGCCTCGCTGATTTCTTTATTACAGGTGGGGCATGTTTTTTTATATTGTAGGGGAGTATGGCATTCTTTATGGAGGTAGCGGAATCGGATATCTTTTTCCTCTGTGGCAGCGAACATTTTTATGGGTATATTTACTAAGCCAAAGCTGATTGAGCCTTTCCACATAGTATGCATTTTTTTGTCCTCCTTAAAAAGAAAACTACGGTTTATTGTTTGTAGGAGCTTGTTACTTAATGCATTGCGCTTAATATAAAAAAAGAACCGGCTTTCTATGTTTGAGCCAAGTTCAAAAATATTTTTAAGTTGCTATGAAGAAATTTAAATGTCAACCAAATGGGTAGCAGATTTACATTATATGAACTGAGAACATGGAGAAAATGAGTTAATTTAAATAGACTAAAATAAATTTAACTTATTTATTATTCCCTTTTAATTTTTCTATTTCTTCTTCCAGTTTGCTTATCCTAGCGTTAAGATCATTAATAATATCAGCCATTGGGTCGGATAGTTTATTGTGCTCCAGGTCAATGCCGGTAGTGGGATCGCGGCGTACTTTGACTCTGCCGGGAATACCGACTACCGTGCAATTCGGCGGGACATCCTGCAGCACTACCGAACCTGCACCGATTTTGGAATTATCACCGATGACTATAGCCCCGAGTACTTGGGCATCGGTACTGATCACCACGTTGTTACCGATAGTAGGATGCCTTTTTCCTTTTTCTTTGCCTGTGCCGCCTAGGGTTACTCCCTGATAAATGGTAACATCATCGCCAATTTCAGCAGTTTCACCAATAACCGTACCATGGCCGTGGTCGATAAATACCCGGCGACCAATTACCGCTCCGGGGTGAATTTCTATCCCGGTTAAGAATCTAATAATATGAGAAATAAACCTGGCCAAAACATAACGTTTTTTCCGGTATAGAAAGTGGGCTACGCGGTGCATAATAATACAATGCAGGCCGGGGTAGCACAAGAGGACTTCCAAAGTGCTCTTGGCTGCAGGATCACGTTCAAAAACAGTTCTTATATCTTCTTTGATAGTTTTAAAAAAACCCATAGTCTTATCACCATTAAGTGATCTTTTTATCATTATTATATGCTTTTTTTAAAATTGAATAAAGTTAATAGCTTTGGATGACAAGATAAAGATAAAGATGTTTTATAGAATTATACAACATATCCTGACTTTAATAAAACTGGACTAAGTAAAAAGTAGAGGACTGGCGTCCTCTACTTGAATTGATTTATAATAGGCTGCCGGAATTTTTCATTTGGTTTTCAGCATATTCTATCATTTTTCTGACCATATTGCCGCCTATTTTCCCACCAATGCGGCCGCCGATCCTGCCGGCATCTCTTGAAATTAAGTCACCGTTATATCCAGCCTTTAAAGGAATACCGAGTTCCTGAGCTACTTCAAACTTGGCATTATTAAGAAAATTAGCATAATCTTGGGGACCGCTGTTAATATAACCTAACTCTTTGGATACTTCATATTTCAGCTGATCCAATACAGAGTTTTTGCCCATTCTTTTTTCACCTCGTTATTTTTTTGCTCTATTAGTTTTTGCTTTTTTACGCGGTAAATACATTGAAAAAATTATTTATTTTCGAACTTGTTGGAAAATTACCATAAAAAGGATATATGGAATAAAATATAAAAAACAGAAAAAAGTTAAAATTACAGATTATAGTGGGAATAATCAACAAGTATAATCCATTTAGGCCGAGCATAAAGAATAATAAGGTGATAAATCTGGAAAGGAGATCTCATTGATGCAGGCATCTCTTACAATTGGGGAATCTAGGCAACGTACTATGGTTCCCAAACAAGTGATTGGCTTGACCGCGATTCTCTTGACAGGTGCCACCATAATTCCCGTTAATATCGGAGGAGAAACTCAAAGGACAGCCGAATTCGCTGAAGTGGTGCCGGTAACCAGCTCTATTACCGAATTAACTCAGGAAAATACTGTTAACTTAAAAATAATGGAACAGAGAAGCGGTACCGAGGTATTGCCACCGGCCAATGTATGTACGCTTTCCATGATTGATGATAAAATAGAAAAGATGAAGTTGAGAAATGAAATAGTATCTTCTGTTTTAACCTGGGAAGGTATAAAATACAAGTGGGGAGGTCAGTCCAGAGCAGGAGTGGATTGTTCCGGGCTCGTGCAACTGGTCTATGGAGAATCGGGGCTGAAGCTGCCTCGGACTTCATATGAGCAGTTCAGGGTGGGGGTGGGTATTCCGCGCTCCAAGTTAGAACCGGGAGATTTAGTGTTCTTTAATACAAATGGTGCAGGTGCCAGCCATGTCGGTATATACTTGGGAGACGGACAATTCATCTCAGCAACTAAAAATTGTGTTGAAATCCAGTCCCTTGACCAGCCCTACTGGAATAAGACTTACCGGGGAAGCAGGAGAGTAATAGTATAATTACCGTCAGGAGTAACTTGAAAAATGAAAGCCTCTTGTCCTGAAGGGATAAGGGGTTTCTTAGCATTTAATCCATAAGGAGGCCGGGTTAATAAAAGATGAAGATCCTTGTAGATGGTAAAATAGATCAAGCAGGTATCAATTTGCTGAAAGCGGAACACCTTGTCGATACATATCAATCTCTTACCCAAGAGGAATTGATAAATATTATAGCGCAGTATGATGCCCTGATTGTCAGAGGGGATGTTGTGATAAGCAAGGATGTCATAGAAGCCGGCGTAAACCTTAAAGTTATCGGTCGAGCCGGCCTTGAAGTTGATCATATTGATATTCAAGCCGCCACCCAAAAAGGAATTATAGTATTAAATGCACCTCAGGGTAGCAGTGCCTCTGCCATCGAGTATACCTTGGGTATGATGTTGGCTCTAAGTCGTAATATTCCACAGGCATATTTATCTTTAAAAGAGGGGAATTGGGACCGTTATAAGTTTATTGGTTCGGAGATTAAAGACAAGGTATTGGGAATCGTTGGCTTAGGGAGAATTGGCGCAGGTGTGGCTCAAAGAGCATTGGCTTTTAAAATGCAGGTGTTAGCCTATGATCCCTTTGTTAGTGAAAGCAAGGCCAAAGAGTTGGGAGTTAGCCTAGTGAGCTTGGCTGAGCTTTTATCTAAAGCAGATTATATTACTTTGCATCTTCCGGCCACGGTTGACACCAGAAAAATGTTCAACAAAGAAGCCTTTGCCAGAATGAAAAAGGGAGTAAAATTGATTAATTGTGCTCATGCCGAGATTTTGGATTATGAAGCTCTTATTTGGGCTTTACAGGAGGGAATAGTATCCGGGTCCGCCCTTGATGCTTGGGATAAATTGGACAAGCATTACACTACTTTACTCTCCATGCCCAATGTTATTTGTACTCCCCGCCTTGCTTTTAAAACCCAAGAAGCCGAGGCTGAAGTGGCGATTAGTGTTGCTAAAGGGGTGTTAGCTGCCTTAAAATCGGAGCCCGTTGCTACTTCACTAAATATTCCGCCGATTTCCAAAGAAATGATGGAAAAAATTAAACCTTATTTGCTTCTTATGGAAAAGATGGGGATCCTGGTTGTCCATCTGACAGAAGGAAGGATAAAGAACATCGAAGTCAAATATAACGGCGGGATCAGCATGGCGGATACAAAAATGCTTACCTTGGGAGTTCTTAAAGCGGTGCTCAATTCAGTTTTCAACGAGGATATAAATCTGGTAAATGCCCCTGAAGTTGCCAAAGCAAAAGGAATTGTAGTCAAAGAAGTAAAAAGCAAAGAAGCTGTTAATTTTGTAGATTTGATTACGGTTACCGTTGGAACCGATAAAGGCGAACATAAGGTTGCAGGTACACTATTTAGTAAGACTCAGGGAAGAATAGTGGAGATAGACAATTTCCGGGTAGATATAGATCCCACTGGATGGCTGCTACTTGTCTCTCATGAAGATATCCCTGGGATAGCGGGAAAAATTGGCACTGTTTTAGGAGAAAACAGGATAAACATAACCGGAATGCAAATTGTCAGAGCGGCGACTGAAGATGATTTTGCGATTATAGTTAATATACGCACCGATATTGAAGATAGACTGATGGATAAACTAAGGGCATCAGACGGCATCCTGAGTATTAAAAAAGTGTGTTTTGATGGATAGGAGGAAATGTTTTGCCTATATATTTTGGTACGGCCGGAGTTCCACTATCTGCCAAAGAAAATTCGACTGAAGCGGGAATTGTAAGAATCAAAGAATTGGGTCTTAGCGCCATGGAAGTTGAATTCGTTCATGGGGTGAGAATGAAAGAAGACAAGGCGCTCCAAGTAGGAAAGACAGCTCAAAGGGAGAATGTCCGATTAACTTGTCATGCTCCCTATTATATTAATCTTAATTCTCAGGAGACAGAGAAAGTGGAGGCCAGCAAATTGAGAATTCTTCAAACGGCGCGCATCGCCCATTTCTTGGGAGCGTCCGGGATCGTTTTTCACCCTGCTTTTTATGCAGAGCAAAAAAGAGAAACAGTATTGGCTAAGGTCATTAAAGAACTAGCAGAAATCAGAGAAATATTAGATCAGGAGGATAACAAAGTAATCCTTAGGCCGGAGACCACAGGCAAACCTACACAGTTTGGCGATTTGGAAGAAACGTTAATGATTGCAAAGGAAATCCCCGGGGTCTTGCCTTGTATTGATTTCGGTCATCTTCATGCTCGTGCCAACGGTTTGTATAACAGTTATGACGAGTTTTGTGAAATATTGGAGCAAACGGCAAATTATTTGGGGGATGATTGGATACATAACGCACATTTTCATGTTTCGGGTATTTCTTATTCCGGTAAGGGTGAAACAAAGCATCTAATACTCAGGGAAGCTGATTTGAAATATCAGGAATTATTGAAAGCCTTGCATTGTTTTGGCATAGACGGAACTATAATATGTGAAAGCCCCAATTTGGAAGAGGATGCATTACTTATGCAGAAAACTTATCGGGAGATCGAGGCCGCAGCCGGGAAACAATAAGTCCAAATGGAATTTTTTAACAAGCAAGCAGGAAATAAGCATAATGTCAAGAACATTATCTAGGGTGAAAGCAATGGATCTTATTTTGGAAAAATGCCTTAGAGCTGCAATTTTAAGTATACCGGGAATCGGCTCCGGACATTTGCGTCAACTGCTTGCTTTTTACGGAAGTGCTGAGAATGCTTGGGAAGCTGATATAGAATCTTATAGCCAATGGGAAAAGGCAGGATTAAAACATATTTCCTGGCTATTGGAGTTTTTTAAGGCCAAAGAGAAAATTGATCCGATCAAACTAAACAAAAGTTGGGAAAAGGAAGGTATATTTACAGTTATCCCCGAGGAAGAGCATTATCCCAAACTATTGGCTGAATGCTCCGATGCACCCCAACTGCTTTTTTTTAAAGGTGAGCTTGAGCCCGGACTGGAAGGACTGGCTATGGTCGGAACCCGAAAGGCCACGGCTTACGGCAAAGCTGCGGCATCTTTCCTAGCCGGTGAAATTGTGGAGAAAGGTTATGTTGTTGTTAGCGGCCTGGCCAGAGGAATTGATACTGCGGCTCATAAAGGTGCGTTGGCAGCTCGAGGAAAAACTTGGGCTTTCTTGGCCGGCGGGTTGGACAAGGTTTATCCCCCGGAGAACAGAGAGTTAGCTAAGGAAATTATGGCGGCTGGAGCTCTAATAAGTGAGTATCCACCCGGAAAACCCGCTTCTCCCGGAAGTTTCCCGGCTCGTAACCGTTTAATCAGTGGCTCGTCCTGGGGTGTTGTTATTGTGGAAGCGGCGCAGAAAAGCGGCTCTCTTATTACTGCCGATTTTGCACTGGAACAGGGACGAGAAGTGTTTGCTGTTCCCGGCCCCATTTTTAGCGAACAAAGCAGAGGAACTCACAGGTTAATAAAAATGGGTGCCAAACTGGTAACTGAGATTGAAGATATTATTTGCGAACTTCCGCAGTCTAAGCCAACTTGTTTACCGAATACAAAATTTAATCAAACCCGGTCGCCAGATGATTATCGTTATCAGGAAATTTTGGATTGTTTAAGCGATGTTCCCGTTCATATAGATAGATTGGCCCTTATGTGTTCACTTCCGGTTCATGAACTTACTTTGGGCTTATTGGAACTGCAATTGGCGGACAAGATAATCCAACTTCCAGGACAGCGCTATGTATTAAAAAGGCTTTGATCGTTTATGATAGGGGCAGATAGTTCTTGATTCTTTTATTGCCTAATATTTATATTGTAGTTTTGTAAAAAAGCTGATATATTGAATAATTATAAAATTATGGTAAATATGTTTCGAGGTGAATTATGGGAAAAACCCTTGTAATTGTAGAATCACCGGCTAAAGCCAAATCAATCAGTAAATTTCTCTCCCGAAATTATTTGGTTCGAGCTTCCATGGGACATTTGCGAGATCTGCCCAAAAGCCAGATCGGAGTTGATGTGGATAATGATTTTGAACCAAAATATATTTCTATCCGCGGCAGGGGCAATTTAGTGAAGGAATTGAAAGCAGCAGCTAAAAATGCGGACAAAGTTTTATTAGCCTCCGACCCTGACCGGGAGGGGGAAGCCATTGCCTGGCACCTTGCTCATCTTTTAGGTCTGGATCTAAATGATAATACCAGAATTGAGTTCCACGAAATAACAAAGCCTACAATTCAAAACGCAGTCAAGAATGCCAGAAAAATAGATATGAATAAGGTTAATGCTCAACAGGCCAGAAGAGTATTGGATCGTTTAGTTGGTTATAAACTCAGCCCGCTTCTTTGGCGCAAAGTAAAAAAAGGTTTAAGTGCCGGCCGCGTGCAATCTGTTGCCGTTCGCCTAATTTGTGACCGTGAAGAAGAGATTCGTTCTTTTGAGCCGGAAGAATACTGGACTCTGGAAGCGGAGTTGCAATGTGAGGCCGGCAGCTTTACAGCCAAACTTTTAAACAAAGAGGGCAAGAAGTTTACAATAAAAAATAAAGCCCAGATGGAAGAGGTTTTAAAAGAACTGCAATCTGCCGGTTTTCAAATAAGTGATGTCAGTATTAAAGAAAAGAAAAGACAACCGGCGCCTCCTTTTACCACCAGTAGCCTGCAACAGGAAGCTTACCGGAGGTTAAATTTTACACCCAAAAAAACGATGATGCTCGCCCAGCAGCTTTATGAAGGCTTGGATTTGGGCAAAGAAGGAACTGTAGGTCTTATCACTTATATGAGAACGGATTCGGTTCGCATCGCCAATACTGCCCAGGAGGAGGCAAGAGAGTTTATCCTTAGACAATATGGCCCGGACTACTGTCCACCGGAACCAAGAAAGTTTTCTTCTAAGGGCAGGGCTCAAGAAGCTCATGAGGCAATCCGGCCCACATCAATTTTGCGTCTCCCTGACGCAATAAAAGAACATCTGAGCCGTGATCAGTTAAAACTGTATCGCCTTATTTGGGAAAGATTTTTAGCCAGTCAAATGAGTGCGGCTGTTTATGATACAGTCACGGTTGATGTTACGGCTAAGGATTATTTATTTAGAGCCAATGCTGCTAAAATAAAGTTTCCGGGCTTTTTAACTGTTTATGAAGAAAGTTCCGATGATCCCGAAAAACCAAATTCCTCTGCAGGATGCCTGGATGGGCAGTTACAGGCAGGACAAAAATTGAAACTGTTAAAACTTATTGATAAGCAGCATTTTACAGAACCCCCGCCTCGTTACACCGAAGCAACTTTGGTCAAAAAAATGGAAGAAGAGGGCATAGGGAGACCCAGCACTTATGCCCCGACTATTGAGACCATCCAAACCCGAGGGTATGTAGTTAAGGAAGACAAAAAACTGGTACCCACCGAATTGGGAGAAATTGTCGTAGCTTTATTAAAAGAGCATTTCCCGGATATTGTGGATCTGGAGTTTACGGCCAATATGGAAGAAAAACTGGATGATGTGGAGGAGGGCAAGGCCCATTGGAAAACGGTAATCCGAGATTTTTACGAACCCTTTGCTCAAACTTTGGAGATTGCCGAACAGAAAATCGATAAAATAAAAGTGGAAGATGAGGTTTCTGATGAGGTCTGCGAATTATGCGGTCGCCGTATGGTTATCAAAATGGGGAAGTTTGGCAAATTTTTAGCTTGTCCCGGTTTCCCCGAATGTCGCAATGCCCGACCTTTATTGGAGGAAGCCGGAGTCAATTGTCCTAAATGCGGAGAAAAACTTGTTGTAAGAAGATACAAGAAGGGCCGTAAGTTCTATGGCTGTAGTAAATATCCTGATTGCGATTTTATTACCTGGGAAAAACCCGCTCCCATACCCTGTCCTCACTGCAGGGGGGTGATGACAGAAAGGGATTTCCGTCGACAAAAAAAATATGTTTGTACCAATAAAGATTGCCGTTATACTGAACTGGTAAAAGAAGCGGAGGGAAAATAAATCTTAAAAAAAGGAGCAATTGTAATCGGGGCAGGACTTGCCGGTTCGGAAGCTGCTTGGCAATTGGCTGAACGCGGTATTGCCGTTAAACTTTATGAAATGCGCCCGTTAAAAACAACGCCTGCCCATGTAACGGATAAATTTGCCGAGTTGGTATGCAGCAATTCTCTACGGGCATCAGGTTTGGAAAATGCCGTTGGCCTTTTAAAAGAAGAAATGCGCCGACTTAATTCTTTGATTATGGAAGTTGCCGACAAGACTCGAGTCCCAGCAGGCGGAGCCCTTGCCGTTGACCGGCATGAGTTTTCCGGGGAAATTACTGAAAAGATATCTTCTCATCCCATGATTACCGTTATTAGAAAAGAAGTAACCAGAATTGAGCTTGAAGAAAATGTGATTGTTGCCTCAGGTCCTTTAACTTCTGATTCCCTGGCGGAAGAAATCCTTAAATTAACCGGAGAAGATGCCCTCTCTTTTTATGATGCAGCTGCGCCTATTGTGGAGTTGGAATCGGTCAATTTGGAAAAAGCTTTTTGGGCTTCCCGCTATAATAAAGGTGATGCTGATTATCTTAATTGTCCTTTAACCGAGGAAGAATACAAGAGATTCTATGATGCTTTGCTGGGGGCTGAAACGGCTGAAGTAAAAGGATTCGAGGAAAAACTTATTTTTGAAGGTTGTATGCCTATTGAAACAATGGCTCGAAGGGGTTATATGACTTTGGCCTTTGGACCTTTAAAGCCGGTGGGAATTGTTGATCCGCGTACTGGAAAAACTCCCTTTGCCGTGGTGCAGCTGCGCAAGGAAAATATTGCCGGTACCCTTCTCAACCTGGTCGGTTTTCAAACCCGTCTCAAGTGGGGAGAGCAAAAAAGGGTGTTTCGACTGATCCCCGGACTGGAAAGGGCGGAATTTGTACGTTACGGCGTTATGCATAAGAATATATTCCTTAATGCTCCCAAAGTTTTGCAAGCTGATTTCAGTTTGCGGAAGAAAGGCAATATTTTCTTTGCAGGTCAAATCACCGGAGTCGAGGGTTACTTGGAATCTGCAGCAAGCGGCCTTATAGCCGCCATTAATTTATCACGGCGCCTTAACGGACAGGATACTCTTGTGTTTCCTGAAGAAACGGCTTTGGGAGGATTGGCCCGTCATATAGCCGGGTCTCCAAGTATAGATTTTCAGCCGATGAACATCAATTTTGGATTAATAAGCCCTTTACCTTGGAAAGTGAGAGGTAAAAGGAAAAAAAATTTGCAAATCTCCGAAAGAGCTTTAAGAGTTTTGGAAGATTTTATTGTTCAAAACGGCTTGCGGCCGTCTAATGCCTATTAGGTATAGAGAGAATGGCTGTTTGATTTTTTCTTTAATCCGGCAGCCGTTTGGGTCTTGGAGGTGAGATTATGTTGGCTGACAGAGCTTTGGATTCTTTTAATTCCTCCTTGTTAGCCAAAAATTTGTCCGAACTGACAGTTACCGCTTACCAGACAGACCTTTTGCAATTTATTAGTTTTGCGGCCCATGAATTGGGAGTTGAAATTGAAAACCTTGATGTCAAAATGATCGATAAATATATTGTCCGCAACTATTTAAGTTGGATGACGGATAACAATTTAAGCCGCAAGAGCATAGCTCGCAAACTGGCTTCTCTGCGTTCTTTCTTCCGTTTTTTGTGCCAAGAGGGTATTATTAATCAAAGTCCCGTGCAGAAACTGGTTTCTCCAAAAACGGGCCGAACCCTTCCTCGCTTTTTATTTAAAGAACACCTGGATAAACTCTTGCAGGCCATTGATACAAGCACCAAAATCGGAATTCGAGACCAGGTAATAGTCGAACTCCTCTATGGCTCCGGGTTAAGGGTTAGCGAACTGGTTAATATCGATATTGAGGATCTGGACTTGGAAAACGGGTTAGTCAGGATATACGGCAAAGGCCGAAAGGAAAGAATTGTACCTCTGACTGACTATGCCTGCCAGGCTGTAAAGAAATACCTGGAGATCAGAGACGATTCAGAACAAGCTCTGCTTTTGAATTATAAAAACACGCGCCTGTCTGTACGCTCGGTCCGTCGCATATTGGACAAATTGGAGAAAAAGGCCAATCTACACCAGCATATTTATCCACACATGCTGAGGCATACTTTTGCCACCCACCTTTTGGACGGCGGAGCAGATTTAAGAACTGTTCAGGAATTGTTAGGCCATAAAAAATTGTCTTCTACTCAAATTTATACTCATTTGACTCGGGCCAAACTACGCGATGTCTATATGAATTCCCATCCGAGGGCGAAAAGAAAATGAAATTAGCAAAAAATTCAAGAAAATATTATTTTATGTATTGTATTGTCAGAAAGTATGCTTAACTCTAATATTATATTTAGGAATTTCGAGTATATTTAAGCGAGTATAGTTAAGTTTAAGCAAATATATTCAATCTATTAAGGAGGATATTATGTTTCATGCCACAACGATAATTGCCGTAAAAAAGGGCAGGCAGGTTGCTATGGCCGGTGACGGTCAGGTAACAATGGGACAGGCTACTATTATGAAACATGGAGCGCGCAAAGTGCGCAGATTATACCAAGATAAAGTGTTGGCCGGATTTGCCGGTTCAGTGGCTGACGCCTTTACTCTTTTTGAAAAGTTTGAAGGGAAACTGGAAGAATTTCACGGCAATTTGCAAAGGGCCGCGGTAGAGTTGGCCAAAATATGGCGAACGGATAAGATGCTGAGAAATCTTGAGGCTTTGCTCTTGGTTGCCGATAATAATACTATTTTGCTCATTTCCGGTTCGGGGGAAGTAATTGAACCGGATGACGGAATCGCTGCTATTGGTTCAGGGGGCAATTACGCTTTGGCCGCTGCTAGGGCTTTAGTTAACCATACCGATATGGGAGCAGGTGAAATAGTTAGAGAAGCAATGAAAATAGCGGCTTCAATTTGCGTTTACACAAACGAAAATATAATTGTGGAAGAATTGGGGGATGTGGATTAATGGAACAACTAACACCGAGAGAAATAGTTGCCGAATTGGATAAATATATAATCGGACAACGTGAAGCAAAGAGAGCGGTTGCCATTGCTTTACGTAATCGTTACAGAAGGTCGCTTTTACCGCCAGCTTTGCAAGAGGATGTCTTGCCGAAAAATATTTTAATGATTGGACCGACCGGTGTGGGAAAAACTGAAATTGCCAGACGCCTGGCTAAGCTTGTGCGGGCTCCCTTTACAAAAGTTGAGGCTACAAAGTTTACTGAAGTCGGTTATGTGGGTCGGGACGTTGAATCAATTATCCGTGATCTCACTGAAATTTCAATTCGCATGGTTAAAGCGGAAAAGATGAAAGAAGTAGAAAAACAGGCCGAGAAGAATGCGGAAAAACGGCTTTTGGCCTTGCTTGTCCCCGACAAGAAGAAGGAGCCAAGCAGTGTCAATCCTTTCCAATATTTTTTTAATCAGGATGGTCAAAAAGAAAAAGAAGTTCCGGTTTCTCCCGAAGTGGAAAGGGATCGCGCTTTTATCCTGGAAAAATTGCAGAGAGGAGAATTGGAAGATCATCAATTGGAGATAGAAATAGAAGAAAACCCGCCTTATCTCGATATGTTAGGTGCCACAGGTATTGAATTAGGGTTTAACATTCAGGACATGGTGGCCGGTATGTTCCCCAAAAAGCGGAAAAAACGCAGGGTTACGGTTAAAGAGGCGAGGCGTATTCTTACCCAGGAAGAAGCCCAGAATTTGATCGATCATGACGAAGCCGTCCAGGAAGGAATTCGTCGAGCCGAGCAGGAAGGTATTGTTTTTATTGATGAGATAGATAAAATTGCCAGCAAGGACTCAAGCTCCGGTCCCGATGTTTCCAGGGGCGGAGTACAGAGAGATATTCTCCCCTTGGTCGAGGGATCGACTGTTATCACCAAATACGGTCCGGTCAAGACAGACCATATTTTATTTATTGCCGCCGGTGCCTTTCATGTTTCCAAACCCTCAGATCTTATTCCGGAGCTCCAGGGTAGGTTCCCTATCCGAGTTGAACTTGAATCCTTGAGTGTAGCCGATTTTCAAAGAATTCTTACTGAACCGAAATCTTCCTTGATAAAACAATATTGTGCCTTGCTTGCAACAGAAGGTATAATTGTCAATTTTTCTGATAATGCTATTGAAGAAATTGCAAAAATAGCTTATGAAGTAAACTCTTTTACCGAAAATATTGGAGCCAGAAGGCTTCATACCATAGTGGAAAAAGTATTGGAAGAGCTTTCCTTTGAAGCCTCGGAACTTCCTGAAGGATATGAAATTACTATCAATCGCGAATATGTGCAACAAAGGTTAGGAAATGTAGTAAAAAATCAAGATTTGTCAAAATATATACTTTAAATTTTCAAACTATTTATATATAATATAATTTATATTTCTTATCTATTTGCAGTACTTACATTTGAGGAGGCAGTTATGGAAACATTGCTCGAAAAAACAAGAGCGATCAGCAAGTTGATTCAAAGGGCTGCCGGTAAGCCGATAGACTTTGAGGAGATGGCTAAAGTTTTAAGTGAGAAGATCACTTCCAATTGCTATATTATTGGCCGCAGAGGAAAAATTCTTGCTTACTGGTTTATGGACAATTTTCATTGTGATGAAATGGAAAAGATCGTAATGCATGCTGAGCGCTTCCCAGAAACTTACAATCAGAATTTGATGAAAATTACTACCACTCAAGCCAATACTACCCAGGTAGAGAATGACTGCATTTTTAATAAAAACAAAAAATGCGGTTTGAGTAACAAAATTACAACCATTGTTCCCATTATGGGCGGCGGAGAAAGAGTAGGCACATTGGTGCTAGCCAAATTCAATAAAGAGTTTACCCCTGGAGATTTAATATTGGCTGAGTACGGAGCAACGGTAATTGGTATGGAAATCCTCAGAGTCAAAGCCGAGCAAGCGGAAACCGAAGCCCGGAAAAAGGCCGCTGTTCAAATTGCCGTAGGAACCCTTTCCTACTCCGAACTGGAAGCAGTGGAGCATATTTTTGCTGAACTTGGTGCTAACGAAGGTTTACTGGTAGCCAGCAAGATTGCCGACAGGGTTGGCATAACACGTTCGGTAATTGTCAATGCCCTGCGTAAGTTTGAATCGGCAGGAGTGATTGAATCAAAGTCCTTGGGTATGAAGGGAACTTATATCCGGGTTTTAAACGATTATCTTTTGGATGAAATCGAAAAGTATGCCAACCGCCATCAATAAAAAGTGAATAATAAGAGGTGAATAATATGGGGTGAATATTACGGATAGTCATGAATACTATTACCGGATGAAACCATTGGTAATTCCCGGATTAGTTTATCTAATTCTCTATCCGCTACTTGTCGGATGTGCAAGTTACTTTTTAGACTTGCCTGAGTTTTACCTTTTCCTTCTATCAGGTATTTATCTTTGTTCAGCCCTAATTATTCTCCTTATCTGGCTAACGGCCAAAACGAAAAGAATTATAGTTGACCAAAGCGTAATTATATTTAGCTCTTTGTTTGGGAAAACAATAATCGAACCCAAAGATATTAAAAAGGCTTCCTTTGCCTGGACTAAACACAACGATGAAATTGTTTTGCTTAAAACAAGGAAGAAGAATTATTATTTGTCGGACTTGTATTTCCCTTTTAATGAATTGCTGACCGATTTGGAAGAAATAATAACAACTTATAATATACGTTCCAACCTTAACAGCCATTATGGGTTGAATTAATTCGAATTTTTGTAGAGTTTTGTTGCATTCAGCGCAATGGTATGGTATTCTATTCGCGGTGTAAATTTTGAATACACACGCAAAGGGACCTAAAGCACCACGTCCTTGTCTTTGACAAGGGGTGCTGGGGATGAAATTTGCGGAGGGAAAAACAAATCTGAGAGAGGAGGTGTAACACAATGGCTGTGATTTCCATGAAACAATTGCTGGAAGCCGGTGTACACTTCGGTCACCAAACACGCCGTTGGAACCCAAAAATGGCCCCCTATATTTTTACTGAAAGAAACGGTATTTATATTATCGACCTGCAGAAAACAGTAAAAAAAGTTGATGAAGCTTACAATTTTGTACGGGATTTGGCTTATAACGGCGGTATAGTGTTATTTGTGGGAACGAAGAAGCAAGCCCAAGAGTCGGTTAAAGAAGAAGCCGAACGTTGTGGCATGTTTTATGTGAATGAACGCTGGCTGGGTGGCATGCTAACCAACTTCCAAACCATTCAAAAACGGGTTCAGAGACTCCATGAACTGGAGAAAATGGAGGCTGAAGGGGTTTTTGAAGTTCTTCCCAAAAAGGAAGTTGCCGCTCTTCGCCATGAAATGGGTAAATTGGAAAGATTTCTTGGCGGGATCAAAAACATGAACAGATTGCCTGACGCCTTGTTTGTTGTTGATCCCCGGAAAGAAAGAATCGCAGTAGCCGAAGCCAGAAGATTGAATATCCCAATAGTTGGAATCGTTGATACCAACTGCGATCCAGATGAAATCGATGTTGTGATTCCGGCTAATGATGATGCCATCAGGGCAGTCAAGCTGCTGACTTCCAAAATAGCAGATGCTATTATTGAGGGACAACAAGGCAGTATTGATAACGAAGAGGCTGAGGTTACGGAAAATATCCAGAATAATGAAGAAGAGGTTCAAGAATAAAGGACCATTGAGCGAGAAAAGGGTATGTCGTAGTCCGGCTTACCCTGTTCTTGTATTTAGGTTGTTTGGCTTGAGGTTTAAGTAGGGAGGTTATTGATTATGACTACGATTAGTGCTGCTTTGGTCAAAGAGCTTAGAGAGAGAACCGGAGCAGGGATGATGGATTGCAAAAAAGCCTTGACAGAAAGTAACGGCGATATGGACAAGGCTATTGACATTTTGCGCGAAAAAGGATTGGCCGCCGCCGCCAAAAAAGAAGGCCGAATTGCTGCCGAAGGCCTGGTGGAAGCTTATATTCATGGCGGGGGACGAATCGGTGTGTTAGTGGAGGTAAACTGTGAAACTGACTTCGTAGCCCGCGGTGATGAGTTTAAACAATTTGTTAAGGACATTGCTATGCAAATTGCGGCTGCCAAACCCCTTTACATTAATAAGGAAGATGTTCCAGAGGATGTCCTGGAACACGAGAGGCAAATTTTCAGGGCTCAAGCCTTGAACGAAGGCAAACCGGAAAAAATCATCGACAAAATGGTTGAAGGACGAATAGAAAAATTCTACAAAGAAGTATGCTTAATGGAACAGCCATTTATCAAAGATCCGGATACGACCATCAAAGATTTGGTTATCCAGAAAATTGCTAAAATCGGAGAAAAAATTTCTATTCGGCGTTTTGCTCGTTACGAATTGGGCGAAGGAATTGAAAAACGCCAGGAAAATTTTGCCGACGAAGTAATGAAGGAAATTCGTCGTTAACGAGAACACTTCGGTGTTCTCTTTTCCAATGAGAAGGGTTTTTGTGTTTTGTGTAGAAAATATCAATTTATTATGGAGGTTTTTCATGAGTAAATTACCCTACCGACGAGTTGTCCTAAAATTAAGCGGGGAAGCTCTGGCCGGCGGGCAGGGCTTTGGCATAGCGCACACCATGTTGACAGCTGTAGCGGAGCAAGTAAGGGAAGTGCAAAAACTCGGAGTGGAAATGGCGCTTGTTGTCGGCGGGGGAAACATCTGGCGTGGAATCGCTGGTAGTTCCCAGGGTATGGATAGAGCTACGGCAGATTATATGGGCATGTTGGCTACGGTAATTAATGCTCTGGCTCTGCAGGATGCCCTGGAAAGAGTTGGTGTTCAAACCAGGGTTATGACGGCAATAGAAATGAGAGCTATTGCCGAACCTTACATACGCCGCAGGGCGATTCGCCATATGGAAAAAGGGCGTATCGTTATTTTTGCGGCCGGCACAGGCAATCCCTATTTCTCCACCGATACAACCGCAGCTTTACGGGCGGCGGAAATTGAAGCGGAAGCGATTCTTATGGCCAAGAAAGTTGATGGGGTCTATGACTCCGATCCTATAAAAAATCCCGGGGCGAAGAAATATGACCGTTTAACTTTCCTCGATGTTTTAAGCAAAGGTCTTGGAGTCATGGATTCTACGGCTGCTTCCTTGTGTATGGATAACAATATACCGCTTATTGTTTTTAACCTCAATCAAAATGGCAATATTATAAAGGCATTGATGGGAGAACCTATTGGAACCTATATAGGGAGGGAATAATATGATTAATGATGCTTTGAGCACAGCTGAAGGCAAAATGAAAAAGACAGTAGATGTTTTGCGTAAAGATCTTGTATCAATACGTGCCGGAAGGGCAAATCCAGCCATCTTGGAAAAAGTTACTGTTGATTATTATAACACACCTACCCCGATCAATCAGCTGGCCACTGTATCCGTGCCTGAGCCGCGCATGCTTATTATCCAACCCTGGGATAAATCGGTAATTAAGGATATTGAAAAAGCGATTATGAAATCAGACCTGGGACTTACTCCTTCCAATGACGGCAATGTTATCAGATTGGCGATTCCACAGCTTACAGCTGAACGGCGAGCGGAAATAGTCAAAACAGTTAAGAAAAAAGCTGAAGAAGCCAGAGTTGCTGTACGCAATGTAAGACGTGAACTTATTGATGATATTAAGGAAATGGAAAAACAAAAAACCATATCCGAGGATGAGTCGAAAAAAGGTCAGGAAAAAGCGCAAAAACTTACGGATAAATATATTAAGGAAATTGATGAAATACTCGAAAAAAAAGAAAAAGAAATTATGGAAGTGTAAAGATTGCATTGGCTTGGGAAAAAGTGGAATGATGTTCAACGAGAATTGACCGCCCTGAATTTGGATTATACAAGCCGGATTACTTATCCTGATAAAAAAATAATTTCTTGCGGTGATTTAAGGGTTGTCAGAGTTAACCGTAAAGAGGGAAAGTTAGTATTCATTTTGTTGCATGACAAATATCAGAAAAACTAAAATCATACATACCCCCTGCAATACAATGGGGGGTTTTTTAACAGCAAGAGCCGAGTCAATCCGGGGTGTTTTAGATGAATAATTGGAATAATAAAACAAGTATTAATTATCAAGGACTTGATATGACAAGAATCCCTCAACATATTGCTTTGATCATGGATGGAAACGGCCGATGGGCTCAACAAAGGGGAATGCCCCGAAGTATGGGCCATAGAGCTGGTGTTGAGGCTCTGCGAAATATTGTGCGCTTAAGTGACAATCTCGGTGTTAAGTATTTGACAGTATATGCGTTTTCCACGGAGAATTGGAAGAGACCACGTTCAGAAATCGGGATTCTCATGTCCCTGTTAAAAGAATACGTGGTTAAAGAACTCGATGAGCTTCATGCCAATAATGTTAAAATTCAGGTGCTTGGGAATATGGAAAACATACCTGATGATGTACGGGCAGCCTATGTTTTAGCTTGTGAAAAGACAAAAAACAATAAAGGCCTTGTTCTTAACGTTGCTTTAAATTATGGCAGTAGAGCGGAAATTACTCAAGCTTGTAAAAGAATTGTCATGGATGTTTTACAAGGTTCCATTAAATACGAAGATATTACTGAAGATCTTTTTGCAGAATACCTGTTTACCAAGGGCTGTCCGGAGCCGGAATTGATTGTCAGGACTTCCGGGGAAATGAGGTTAAGCAACTTTTTGCTCTGGCAAGCAGCCTATTCCGAAATTGTAGTTGTTAAGGAATTATGGCCGGATTTTAATGAACAATCTTTATTGGAAGCCATCAGGATTTTTCAAAACCGGGAACGGAGATTCGGCGGAATTTAGAAAGGTTGATGAATAGTAGAAATGATAAAAAGAGTTCTCAGTGCCCTAATAGGTATCCCAATTTTATTATCGCTAACTTGGCTTGGTGGATGGTACTTGGCTTTACTGATAATAGTTCTTGCTTTGTTAGGATTACGGGAATTCCTGGATCTGGGACACAAGGCCGGGTTTGCTGTCCCGTCAAAGCTCACCGGTCTATTCTGCATCCTGTGGCTGGTGGCTTTCCTGTTGCAGCAAACAGAATGGCTTCTGCCTCTCGCCGTTATTTGGTTTGTTGTTTCTTTTGGTAATTACGGTATCAATTATCCTACAGTGTCTTTTGCCGATGCTGCTTATGGCTTCTTAAGTATTTTTTATCCGGTCGGTCTTTTCACTATTTTGTATTATCTAAGAACATTGCCCAACGGGACGGCTTGGTGTTATTTTGCTTTTATTTTAGTTTGGATTACAGATTCGGGAGCATATTTTGTAGGTAGTGCTTTAGGCAGTAGAAAACTGGCTCCCAAAGTAAGCCCTAATAAGTCCATTGAAGGAGCCCTTGGCGGGTTGGCCGCAGCCTGTTGTTTCGGTTTGGTTTTTTGGTTTATAACAAGGCTGGGCAATCCTTTTGCTCTGTTGCTGTTATCACTTGTTGCCAGTGTAGTTTCTCAAATAGGAGACCTTTTTGAGTCGGCTTTAAAAAGAACCGCAGGAGTAAAAGATTCCGGAGCAATTATTCCAGGACACGGTGGTATCCTGGACAGATTTGACAGTTTATTGTTTGCGATTCCGGTTGTTTATGTATTTTTGTTATTGGAAATGGTGGGATAATTGGTGACCGATAATAAATCCAATTTAAAAACTAATATCAACCGTTTACTTGTTGTTTTAATTATCCTTGCCTCATTAAAATTATTTACTTATGCTGTTCAGGAATTTTTACCGGTTTTTACACTAGTTCTCGGGAAAATAATTTCGGCCTTTTTGCCTTTTATTTTAGCCTTGATCTTGGCCTTTCTGATTGAACCTTTTGTTTTGAAAACAATTAAACTGCTTAGAATTAAAAGAGGTTTGGCTTCGGTCTTGGTTATTATCGTGATGGTTTTGTTGTTCCTGTTTTGTTTAATGTTAATTGGGATCAGGCTTTATAAAGAACTGGCGGGTTTAGGAACAACCTTTCCCGCTATTTACCAGCAATCAGTCACTTTGCTAACTGAGAAAGTTGGCATTATCCAAAAATATTTGGAATTGAATCCCCAAATCCAAGCCTCGCTAAAAGCATCAACCCAGGAAATTATCAATTCTTTACAGTTCATACTTAAAGAGCTAAGTATGGGGCTATTGGCTTTTCTTGGGGCTTTGCCGGGGATTGTGACAGTAACGGTTATTACCGTTATTGCGACTTTATTGACTAGCATGAATTATCCCGTCGTCAAGGAATGGTTTTTCCAGAAAGTAAAAGGCAAACATGTTTTAAAGACCAAAATGGTAGCTTCCGATCTTGGAAAAGCTATGGTTGGATTTCTGCGTGCCCAGGTTTTTCTGGTTATCCTTACTATGTTTATAACCACGGCAGGCCTGTTGATCATCGGTCATGAGTATTCCTTTACCATTGGGATTTTGACGGGACTATTGGATCTTGTACCTATTGTCGGTCCGGCAATTATTTTTATTCCCTGGGGACTTGTATTGCTTATCACCGGTTCCGTGGTTCAGGCAGTTAAAATCTTGTTAATTTATGCTGTAGCCACTGTTGTTCGAAGGATTGTTGAACCCAAAATATTGGCCGACAATATCGGAATTCATCCTTTGCCCACTCTGATATCCATGTATGCGGGGCTGACTTTATTTGGAGCATGGGGGCTGATCTTGGGACCGGCGGCAATAATCGTATATGAATCAATGCGCAAAGCAGGATTTTTTAGAAGAGACAAAAAAAATGCATAGGAGTTTTTTACTTTGAAGACAATATCGGTTTTAGGTTCTACCGGGTCAATTGGTACCCAGACATTAGAAGTGGTTAGAGCGATGAAAGAAGAGATACAGATTTATGCTCTGACTGCCAATACACAATTAAGTTTGCTGGAAAAACAGATAAGAGAGTTTAAGCCGAAGTTGGCTGTACTGATGGATGAAAATGCGGCCAAAGAACTTAGGGCCAGGGTCAGGGATCTGCCGGTGCAAGTACTTGCCGGCATGGAAGGCATGATTGCCGCCGCCGTTTATGAATCGGTAGATATGGTGGTTACCGCAGTTAGCGGCAGCATCGGGCTTAGACCTACTTTGGCCGCTTTGGAAGTTGGGAAAAATATTGCCCTTGCTAATAAAGAAACTTTGGTGGCTGCCGGAGAGTTGGTTACAAATTTGGCGGTTCAAAAGGGATGTTCTATTATACCGGTTGACAGCGAACATTCCGCTATTTTCCAATGTTTGGAAGCAAACAGTGCAAAGGCGGGAGCCGGGAGCCGGGGGTCAGGATTCAAAATTATTCTTACAGCATCAGGAGGTCCTTTTCTGGGCTGGAAGAAGGAACAATTGGCAAGTGTTACCCCCGCTATGGCTTTAAAGCATCCCAATTGGACTATGGGGGCCAAAATCACCATTGATTCGGCGACCATGATGAATAAAGGTCTGGAGGTTATCGAGGCCCATTTCCTTTTTCAAGTTGACTATGACCAGATCGAAGTTTTAATTCACCCGCAAAGTATTGTCCATTCCATGGTGGAGTTTTGCGATGGTTCGATTATTGCCCAGTTGGGTATGCCGGATATGAGGCTGCCTATTCAGTATGCCTTGAGTTACCCTGAGCGTTGGAATGTCTGTTTTAATAAGCTTTCTTTAGCGGGAAAGACTTTAAACTTTGAACAGCCCGACTGGGAAGCTTTCCCAGCCCTAAAACTGGCCTATCAATGCGGCAAGCGGGGCGGAACTTTACCGGCTGTTATGAATGCCGCCAATGAAATTTGTGTACATGCTTTTCTTCATAGCCGCATAAAATACCACGAGATATTTGAAATAACGGAGCGTGCTTGTAGAGATCATAAACCTGTTAAGGCCGACAATTTACAAACTGTATTGGAAGCGGACGCTTGGGCTCGGGAGTATGCACAACGGATAATATCCGGGAAAAAGTGAACGGGCTTAAAGGACAGGAAGAAGGTTTGTGAGGTGGGAGCGCTTGATAACAGCAATTGCAGTTATTATTGTATTTGGATTGATGGTTTTATTTCATGAATGGGGGCATTTTATTGTGGCCCGGAAATCGGGCATGAAAGTTTTGGAATTTGCTTTTGGTATAGGTCCTAAACTTTTTGGAATACAAGGCAAGGAAACCCTTTATTCCGTTAGGCTTTTTCCCTTGGGAGGGTTTTGTAGATTCTTGAGCGCCGAAGAGGTTCAAGAAGAGGATGCGGTCAATAAAGAAGAATTACTGTCAAGAAGTTTTGAAAGTAAACCGATTTGGAAAAGAATGCTGGTTATTGCCGCCGGTCCGGCGATGAATTTCGTATTGGGTGCCGTTTTGTTCATTGTATTATTTGCCTGGTTCGGGGTGCCTACGGCCGTCAATGAAAATGTAATCGGCGGTTTAATCGAAAATAAACCGGCCGCCAAAGCAGGACTGGAAGTGGGAGACAGAATTCTTAAGGTTAACGGAGTCGAGACTCCCGATTGGCTGGCCGTTACGGAACAGATTCATTCCAATCCTAACCAGAAACTTACTTTCCAGATTGAGAAAGCGAACAGCAAACAGATTGTAACTTTGGAGATTACTCCGGAATACGATCCGCAGTCAGGGCAGGGTTTGATTGGAATTACACCCCAAGTTTATAATCAAAGGGTGTCGGTTTTAGAATCAGCTAAGTATGGGATGCAGCAAACAATTGAGTTTACCCGCTTGGTGATAATGCTGCTTATCCAGATGATAACGGGTAAAATGCCCTTTGAACTGTCCGGTCCGGTGGCGGTCGCCCAGGTTATTGGTGAAGGGGCCAGGCAAGGATTATCTAATCTCTTAAGTCTAACGGGTATCCTCAGTATTCAGTTTGGGATTCTGAATCTCCTGCCGATTCCTGCTTTAGACGGTGGGCAATTGGCGGTACTTACTTACGAGGGTATTAGAAGGCGTCCTATGAATCCAGAAAAAAAAGGATGGATTCAGTTAACGGTCTTTGCTTTACTTATGGCTCTCATGATTGCCGTGACTTATAAGGATATTGTTAATCTGATAATGAAGTAAATTTAGAAAATAAGAGTAGATCCATAAGGAGGATATGAGTTGAACCGCAAGTTGACTAAAGAAGTCAAAGTAGGTTCAGTCCCAATAGGCGGAGGGAACCCGGTAGTTATTCAGTCTATGACCAATACGGATACGAGGGATTTAACCTCTACTTTGGAGCAAATAAAGCGCTTAAGCCTTGCGGGATGTGAAATTGTTAGAGTGGCAGTACCGGATAAACAGGCGGCCGAAGCTTTGGGCGATATCTGCAAACAAAGTCCCATACCGGTTGTGGCTGACATCCATTTTGATTACCAATTGGCCTTGCAAGCCGTTGAAAACGGAGTCCACGGTTTAAGGATCAACCCCGGAAATATTGGGGAAAAATGGAAAGTTGAAGAAGTGGTGCGAGCGGTTAGAGAAAAAAATATTCCCATCCGCATCGGGGTTAATGCAGGCTCGTTGGAAAAAGATTTATTGCAAAAATACCAGGGGCCGACTGCCCAGGCGTTAGTGGAAAGCGCCTTGCGGCATGTTAATATTTTGGAGAAGGAAGGATATGGAAACATAGTAATATCTTTAAAGTCTTCAAAGGTGCCGGTAATGATAGAGGCTTACCGCCGAATTTCCGAGCTTGTTAACTATCCCTTGCATTTGGGGGTTACGGAGGCTGGTACGGTTTCTTCCGGCGTTGTTAAATCGGCGATTGGTATTGGTTGTTTACTGGCTGAAGGGATCGGAGATACTATAAGAGTATCGTTGACCGGTGATCCTGTAGCGGAAATTGCTGTCGCTAAAGAAATTCTTAAAGCTTTAGGGTTGAGAAAGGGCGGCTTTGAACTTATTAGCTGTCCTACCTGCGGTCGTACCCAGATCGATCTGGTTAAACTGGCTCAACAAGTGGAAGAACTTTTGCCAACCCTGCCTTATCCCGAAGAAGGGCTTACCATTGCTGTTATGGGCTGTGTGGTAAACGGGCCCGGGGAAGCAAAGGAAGCGGACTTTGGTATAGCCGGCGGTAAAGGCAAAGGTTTAATTTTTCAAAAAGGAGAGATCGTGGCCAGGGTGCGGGAAGAAGAGTTACTCCCGGCTTTGACAGCCAGGATTAAAGAATACCTTCGGGAACGGAGTAAAGAATCGTAGCCAAATTATCTATTGTTTACTTTGGTTAAAGAATGGTAAGATAAGATATTATATGGACAAGCAATGAAAGGATGAAACATATATGAGAGTCAGTCAAATGCTTAATCCTACTTTACGGGAAGTACCTGCCGAAGCGGAGGTCGTGAGCCACCAGCTTATGCTAAGAGCTGGCTTTATTCGCAAAGTGGCCGGCGGCATTTATACATATCTTCCCCTCGGTTGGAGAGTAATCAAAAAGATTGAACAGATTGTCAGGGAGGAAATGGATGCCAAGGGTGGGCAGGAGCTGATGATGCCAATCGTTCAACCGGCTGAGATTTGGAAAGAAACCGGTCGCTGGGATTTATACGGCCCTGAAATGTTCAGGCTGAAGGACCGGCACGATAGGGAATTTTGCTTGGGACCCACGCACGAGGAATTAATTACTGATCTGGTCAGATCTGAAGTGCGTTCCTATAAACAGCTCCCTCTTTTGCTTTATCAGATTCAGAACAAATATCGTGATGAGCGCAGGCCAAGATTCGGTTTAATGCGCGGGCGAGAATTCATTATGAAAGACTTGTATTCCTTTGATCGGGATGCCGAAAGCTGCAAAATTAGTTATCAAAAAATGTTTGATGCCTATGAACGCGTTTTTACTCGGTGCGGACTCACTTTTAGGGCTGTGGAAGCGGATCCCGGGGCAATTGGCGGCAGCGGGGGGTCACATGAATTTATGGTCTTGGCTGAATCCGGCGAAGCTGTCGTTGTTTTTTGTTCGGAGTGCAATTATGCGGCCAATGTGGAAAAAGCCGAATGTTTGCCTCGCCCTGTTCAAGGCGAAGGAGAAATAAAAATTCAGACTGAAAGCGACAACAAAGTTTATACTCCCGAATGCAGAACAATAGAACAAGTGGCGGATTTTTTGGGGGTAAAGAAATCTTCTTTAATCAAAAGCTTAATGTATAAAGGGGATAACCAATTTTACCTGCTTCTGGTAAGAGGAGACAGGGAAATAAATGAAGTTAAAATCAACAATGCTTTAGGACCATTTATCAATCTGAGGATGGCTACGGCTGAAGAAGTGGAAGAACTTCTTGGCTGCCCGCCCGGTTTTGTGGGCCCGGTAAGCATCCCTTCTAATATTGTGATTGCTGCCGACCTGGAAGTTGCCGAAATGAAAGATGCCGTTTGCGGAGCCAATGAAAAGGACTACCATTTGGTCAATGTTCGGTGCAGCCGAGATTTTGTGCCGCAAAAAGTTGCGGATTTGCGCATGGTTACCACCGATGATCCCTGCCCAAGATGCGGCGGGAAAATGAAACAAGCCAGGGGGATAGAAGTGGGGCAGGTATTCAACCTGGGTACCAAGTACAGTGAAGCCCTTGGAGCCACTTATTTGGATGAAAAAGGAAAAGAACAGCTTTGTTATATGGGCTGTTATGGTATTGGCGTTAGCAGGACCATGGCTGCCGCCATTGAACAGAACCATGATGAAAACGGTATTATCTGGCCTATGGCCATTGCTCCTTACCATTGTATTATCGTTCCGGTTTCCATTAAAGATGAGCAGATTGCTTCTGTCGCTCAACAGCTGTATCAGGAATTTCAGGATGCGGGAGTGGAAACTGTTTTTGATGATAGGGATGAACGTCCGGGAGTAAAGTTTAAAGATGCGGATTTGATCGGTTATCCTTTGCGAGTAACTATAGGGTCTAAGGCCTTGGCCCAAGGAAAAGTGGAATTGTTCCAGCGCAAAAACGGCCAAGTGGAACTGGTTGACGTGGACAAAGTTTGTTCCAAAGTAAAAAGTATAATTGATACTTCTTTAAACAAATAAACATGAGATAATAAACTGGAGAAATTAATGAAAGCTTAGCGGAGGAGCAAAGTGTTCAGCAGTAATGTAAAATTGGATGACATTCCTGTTTTTAAACAACTGCCCGGTGAGGCGCGAGCCAATTTAAGCCCTTTCGGGGACAAAGTATTTGTAGACAAGGTGGAGGTTCTCCCCGAGGAAAGGAGATGGATACTCCACCTTTCCTTATTGGAACCGATTGAGGACGAAATCTTAAACACTTTGGCTACTGCTTTGGAGAAGATAGTCAATAACGAAATAAAGGTTGAGATCAAAACAGTTTGCGGGCCAAGCTATACCTTGGAAAAAATATGCGCCGATTTTTGGCAGCAAATTGTACGGGAGATTGGGGAACAAATACCTTCCTTGCAAGGATGGTTTCAAGCCGGTCTAAAATATGAAGTTGACGATAACAGGCTTACTCTGTTTGTTCCCAATTTTATGGCTTTGGAATATTGCCGTTTAAAACAAAAGAGTATTGAAAACTATTTTTGGCAAAGATTTGCTCTTCAGGTTAGAATTTTTTGGGAGGTAGACGATTCGGCCCAAGAGGAATTATGTTTCGATCCCGAGAGGGAAGAGCAGAAATACTTGGATGAGTTGTTGGCCGCCCAATCTTGTTCCCAAGAAAAAAAATTAAAGTCCGGGATGGTACTGTTAGGCAAAGAGTTTCAAGGGACGATAACTGCCATTAAAGATATAACCGAGGAAGAAAGGCAAGTAATTGTTCAGGGAGAAGTCTGTGAAGCGGAAGTACGTC
>Ga0134093_1000703_pt1 | contig 38526 bp, 44 predicted proteins | sample 4_1taG_FD_94452 | JGI IMG/M metagenome (GOLD analysis project Ga0134093, IMG submission 94452) | Switchgrass degrading microbial communities from high solid loading bioreactors in New Hampshire, USA - 4_13_20_68_A1 metaG | ecosystem: Engineered > Bioreactor > Semi-continuous > Anaerobic >...
ACCAATTCTTCTTGAAATAGTCTTGTCATGATTATAGTGTCAATGTTCTTCCAAACCTCTTCAGGAAGATTAATTCTTATTTCTCTCTTTTCTGGCAGGTAATCCACTTGGAATATGTCGTTTATACTACTCATCTTTTGTTCCCCCACTTTCCTTCTGGCTATATGACCAATACAATCTCAACAAGTATAATCCAAGCCAACCGAACACAACAGCATTTATCATTTCTCTACTTAAAAAGTGAGTTTCTGGCGTTATGTTTTCAACGAATAATAAAAACGCTATAATGCAAATTACACTAAACATTAAAATAATTGCATTTAATACTATTTTCATTGGTCAATTTTACCTCCTTCTTTTCTTGCATACCTAACCAAGTTTTCCCACCTTCGTATTGTGTCGTATGGAATTGCAACTTTTCTAATTGACATGTCATATATCAGGAGTATTGCTTTTTCAAGTGCATTTATCAGGTCATTGTAAACATTGTCTGATACACCATCAGGCTTCATTTCCCCTCATCCTCCCCGAATATTTCATTCACTAACTGTTTATACAAATCTAATAATCTCAATTTAATACCTCCTTACAACCACCATGAAAGTTGTTTGAAATGTTGTATAATTTTTTATGCTTATTTCTGTAAACCACCATCAAAGTTGTTTACCCCTTCTTTCTTATTCTTCTTTCTTTGTATTTTTCTCCGAGGCCACGACCTCGTATGTAGCTCCGTATCTCCTCCGGCCGCAGTCTGCGCAGGTGATTTTGTTATCTACGCCGTAATGCACCTGCTTAAGCTTCTGCGACATTCCCCTTATTACCGCACAGGGCTTGCACAGGTCAACGATAATGCTATCCCCCATCGCTGTCACCCAAGATATTCGCCGTTCTCGATTATTTCTTTTATAATCTCGCGGTGCAAATCGCCTGGCTTTTTTGCAAAAGTCATGCCGTCAGGTCCTTGAGCCGCTATTGGCGTTCTGTCAGCGATTGCGTCAAGGCAATCCCTGCAGTAGTCCGCCTGAAAGACAATATCGCAGTCTATCCCGTTCCTGCTCCTGAATTTCAGCGACAAGGTCATTTTGGTTAATTCTCTATGTTCTTTTTCATTACGACATCTATTGCAATAATACTTTGTCATCTATTTTTCCTCCTTTTCTCTGGATTTGCCACCTCATTTGTATTTGTCATAGTATCGTCTGGCAAAGGCGATATTTCGGCAATATCGAGGCTCGAGGCTATTCCACTGGATACCATTCGCATTTCGCTTGAGGTGCAGCGCCCTATCCTCTTCCCCAGTCGGCTCTTATCAACCGTATCGAGGTATTCGGTAATAGCCTTGCAGGGCCGGGCCGCCGAGCCGATGCTGATATGTTCCGGCAGGTCCATCTTTGGCGTGCAGGAGAGATATACCACTGTCACGCAGGAGCGCCTATCGTTGAGGTCATCGCGGCTTACCACTATGGCGGGCCTGTCCTTTTTCATCTCGCCGCCGAACGGAGTAGGTACGGAAACATAGAAAATGTCTCCCCGTCGTATCCTGCGCTCTTTCAAACCTCTCTCACCTCAATGCCGTACTTCTCTTTCAGGAGCTTTTTCTTAATGGCATATACCCGCGTCTTTGTCGCCTTGCTCTTCACGTCCTCGACGACAGGCTTCCATTCCTCGCCCTGCTTTTCGTAATAGGAGAAGTCTGCCACATACTTTATCGACCGGACCCGACCGCCTTCCGGCGTTGTATATGCCTCCATGAGCGTGAAGCTCGGCTGAAGTTTCAGGTCCTTTATCTCTCCGGCCTCGAGCCTCACCAGGAGCTCTTGATACCTCTCCGCTTCCCTCTTGCTATCAAAGCGGATTCCGCTGACTTCGGTCCGCTGATTATGATATTTGCTCTCCCGAGGCCGCTCCTGCGGCTTCAGCCCCTTCTGCTGCCGAGCGTACTTCTCAAGTGCCTGCCGCTGATAGTAGGGGTTCTTTATGTCCTCAAATCTAGCTCCCACCGTTATTCACCCCCGGCGAACGATAATACGGGCCACACAGCGCCGCCCCCAGGGCTCGATATGGCTCTCCATTGTAGCTGCGCCTCTCTTCAGAATTTCCTCTGCCAACGCAAGCGCAAGCTTTCGGCGGACGACTTCGGCACTGCTTCCATTCGCTGATTGCGACCGCATACCTTTGACTCGGATTTGGATACTCCCGTCGCATCGCTTCGTCGCGCATGAAGCGGTTGCTGTAGTCGTCTTTCCGCTCATATCTGAGGGGCTTAGGCATACTCAAACCTCCTCGGCTTTCATCGGCGTGCTGAAAATTATAGGCTTAAGCTTTGGCATCGCCGCTGGCCTCCTCTTCGGTTTCCTTCTGCTTTTTCAGGGCCTCGATTGCGGCTTTTACATGGTCGCGAGTGACGGATAATTGCTTATAATGCGCTTCGTAGAAGCTGACCCTCTGGTTAAAGCCTATAGGGTCGTTGTCGTCATACTGCAAAGCAGCATCTATTCTTGACATCTTAATGCCCTCCCTCTACTGAATCACTCTCGACCTCCGCCTTCCGTTCCCGCACCGTAATACAGTAGGTCATATTGTCGGCCCGTGTCGTCTTGATTTCGTACTTAGCGAGGAGTTCCCTGACATTAACGCTCGGTATGTACAGGACTGTGTCGCCCTCGCCGTTCTGGCCGCCGAATTCCAGTGCCAGGCGTATACATATGGCATCCATCGTCATGCTAAGCTCGTTGAGGGCGTCGCGGTGGAGCTCCATCGCCTTCCTTTGCGCGCGCAGCTCCTCAAACTGGTCCCTGGTCTTTTTTTCATAGCGTCCGAGCTCGTATTTTATGCCGCTCAGCTCTTTTTCCTTCTCAGCGAGAGTCTTTTCCAGCTCTTTGATTTGGTCTACGTTGCGAGTCTTTCCTGCCATGTCTCTACAACTCCTTTCGTAATCTCTAATCAAATTTGCCGCCAGGGTACAATCTTCCCATCCGGGGACATATGCGCAATACCGGTATATGTAGTCCTCCCGAGCCTCAGCGTTCGGAAAGTCTATACGGCCGCCGGAGCAATAGACTTTCAGCCCATCCTCCCACTTCCAAAACGGGCAGGCCCACGTCACCGGCATTGTTTTATCCCCTCCTCATCCACTTGTCAGCTGCTTCCGCTCGTTCTGCGGCAAGCTATGGCAAAGTGCTACCGCCATATAAGCTTCCTCAAAGCCCAGTATATTTAGCAGCGAAAAAGGCTCTCCGTTCGGCTTTTTGCCATGAAATATAAGCGCCTTCGGTCCGCCCATATGGTCGATTATCCTACGCAGTTTGCTATTCGCTGGAAGCTTTGAATAGCCTGCCTCAATTCCTATGGATTTGTCCCAGGAGCGGATTTCAAGCCAGAGGCTCTCCATCTCGCTTTTCATCTCCTGCTCTATCCGCAGCACTTGCTTCCTGAAGTCGGCTATCGTCGGCGGATATTCGCAGGTTTGGCAAAGCCGTTGAACCGCAAGCTGCGCCACTCTGAAATCTACGTCCGCAAGGCAGGTCGTCCACCACTGTATCGTGGGTTTTAGCTTCGCGATGCCGCCCTTAAACGTCTCGGCATTTTGATAGTTCATCATCAACAGGGCGAAGATTTTTGTCATCTCGCTGTTCGTCATCGGACCTTTTCCTCCTCGGAGAAAATTTGATGAAGAGTCCGCAGGTCGTTCATTTTATCGCTCACGGAAGTCCTACCGGAGTACCTGCCGTTGTCTTTGAGCTCGAATATACCTTGCCAGCAATTAAGGATGCTTTGATTGAGAATCCGTATCATCAAGTCTGGATTTCCGCCTGAAAGCTTTTGCAGTTTTCCTATAAGGAGCTCCTTAGCGCGGTCCGTCATCGGCTTTTTGATTTTTTTCCGCATGGCCTCAAAATCGTTGAGCGCTTGCAAAAGGGGTAAATTATCGCCTGCAAAGGACGCGAAAATGTCTATATTTACTCCTTTACTTTCTTTTCTTTTATTTTCATTTCTTTTATTTTCATTTCTTTTCTTTTCTTTTAGATTGCAATTGTTCTGCTCCTGCTCTGCATTTGCATCGCTATTGCTCTTATCGTCCTTTTTCCAGCGCTTTTGAGCGGCTTCCTGGCGGGCTTTACTGATCCGCTCCATCTTCTCCATGCGCCTTATGAGGGACTCGGAATACAGATATTTGCCGTCGTTAACGAGGAGCGTATTGCCGTCCTCCTCAAACTCTGTGCAGCAAGCATTAATAATCTCCTGCACCCTATCGGGCGAGCACTGCATTTGCATAGCAAGTGTATTCCATATGTACTTGTTAATCGGCAGCCTATAGTCCGGCTGCTCCCTCAAAATCTCAATGAGCATGAAGTAAATGGCATAGCCCTCGAGGCCGTATACCGAGCGGAGAGCAAGAATTTTCGGGTCGTTGCGAGCGTTGCAATCGTGCGAGAAATAATACGCATCTTTATCGTTTGTCTTTGGCATCAGCAGCCCTCCTATGCCAATGTTTCTGCCCTGCGCCCGGCGCTCTGACACCGGACGCAGGAACGTTTAATCAGTCAAAAAACGACTTAATAGAGTCATCCGTCGGCTCAGTGGGAGCTTCCTGAGCCTCATTCGGCTTCTCCTGCTCTTCCTCCTGCGGCTGCTCCTCTGTGCCTTCCGAGGCAGGAGTCGAAGTAGGCTCGTCCGGCGCATCAGGATAATTCTCCGCTCCGCCGTCCTCGCGTATCACCGCCGCGTCGGCCTCGTAGGCCTGCTGCATTTCTATGCTCATAATTCCCCACTTGGAAATGAGCTGCCGGAGCATAGTTTTCATAGCCATGCCGTCAAAGTCCTTGCTCCAGAAAGTCCATGCCGTGCCCTTCTTCTTGTCGGCGGCATAGCCTTTGGAATATCTCAGGGCATGAGCCTCCATCTTCTCCCTGCTCCAGTACATGGCCTTGCGGAAGCCGTTGAGATACTCGAACATGGCATAGTAGCCAATGGTAGGAGTCTGTTCCCTAATGCTGTCGTCCTCAATGAGATTTACTTCAATCTCCTCGGAGAGCGGGTCGAATTTTACCAGCTCTCCCTCTTTGATAGGCAGAACGTTTATCTTTTTGTAGTAACCGCTCCGGATAGCAAGCTGTATGTAACCGCGGTAACCGAGCACGAAAGTCGCAACCTTGCGGCCGTTTTTTGTGTCCTCGAAGGGAACGAGGTAATACTGTCCGAGCTGAGGCGACGGGGAGAGCTTCAGAGCCTCGCCGAGGAGCGCGGCGGAGATTATCGTAGAGTAGTCGCAGTCCGCCAGGTCGGGGTTGACAGTCACGGCGGAGATTATAGACGAGATGAACCGCGGGCCGTCCTTACTGCCAACCATCTGATATATGCGGTTCCGCACCGCTTCGCTGGAAACAAAGACCGCAAACGGGGCCTTTTTCTGACTTTGTACCAAACTGTTCTTTACTGCCATGTCACTCTATCCTCCCATACTTAATGCCGTTGGATTTCAAAAATTGCTTGAGCGCCCTAAGCTGCGGCTCAGTAGCCCATACACGGAAGTCAACCTGATAAATACGTTCTCTTGCCAGCGAGGCCGTGTCGTAAAGCAGTCTCCTTGCCTCTAAAGAGGTATCCGTAGAACTCCGCGCATCGTACTCTGCGAGCATAGCCTTCTGCTGCTCGAGCCGCGCCTTCTCCTGCAGGGCCGCCGTGAGGTCGAACGTCCGCAGGAACACATCCTTGACCTGAAGCTTAAACTCGGTGTCTAAGCTGTCAATTGCGGCAAGGCCGTCGGATACGCGCCGGATGCTCTCGTCTATAGCAGCGCATATTTCCTTCATGCTTACGTTTACGTTCAGCCACCGCTCCTCAAAGATACGGTCGAAGGAAAGCAGATTTTTCAGGTCGCCTATTTTCTCGTCATAATAGGCCTGTATCTGCGATTTCTTCTCGGCCTTTTTGGCGTTTTCATAGGACTTAATCTGCCCGTCAATAGCCTGAATAGGCTTGTCTACAAGAGCCGTGAGCTGCTTCATCTTCTTTTCAAATGCTTCGTAGGGCTGTAGGCACATTTTCTTGATTTCTTTGCGCTTGTCCTCCAAAGCTTCCTTGAATTTGTTGAGGGCCGCTCTGTCCTGCCTTGCGACTTTGATTGTTTCCTCGGTATAAATCAAGGTGTTGTAATGCTGCACTTTTGCGGCCAGCCATTTCTTGAGTTCCTCGAAGTTAAACTCAATTGACTTAACAAACTGGTCCTCTTTCGGCGAGATGATTTTTAATTCCATTAATTCCATCAACTAAACCCCCTCGAAAAAATCTTCAACGGCCGTACTCGGCTTAGGATTAATCGGCGGCTTTTCTATCGTGAGCATGTAGGGCAGGATGCGCTCGTCGATTTGGTACTCCTTGATGCCTGTCCTTGTTACCATCGCGCGCCCATCGCCGTATTTGGTCGGGACCTGTACGATGTCGCCCACTTTAAGGTCGAGGCCTTCCACCACATAGTAGCTGTACTCGTTCCCATAGAACGTGCCGGGCTTGAATTTGCTTTCAAACTTTACGCCTACAATTTGCTTTGTTTTCATAAATACCCTCCTCCCCGCCTATATCGGCGGTAATATTAAATTCGGTTTTTTGTCATTCACAACACAGTCCCAAAACGCGATTTCTTTTTCCAGCAGGTACTCAAGGTCCTCCTCAACATCGGCGCGCTCGATGAAATAATGTCTGGTGTTAAGGCGCACATCCCGGCCCTGTTCGTAAACTGTTTTGAGCTGGGCCTTGAGAACCGCGAAATCCCATCCTGTAGCGAGGAGCTGATGCAACACCTGAACGTAGTAGTTGTCGGGTATCTTATCCTTCCAGTTTTCGTATTGCATGGATTTGAGTATCTCGGTCGTCTTGATTTCCAATACGCCCTTGCGGCCAGCGCCTTTCTCTACGAGCCGCCCGTCCAGCGTTGCAAAAATAAAGGGATACTTTTCGTTGTGAACCACGTCATATGGCACATAAGATACCTCGTACTGAGGAAAATCCAGCGCAAAGAGCTTCCGCAGCGGGGTCTCGGCCTCATGCCCGTACTCTACATAGGGCTTGTCCGAAATATCCTTCGGCTGCCTGCGCCCTGTTTTCTCTTCCCAGAGCTCAACATTTGTCTTATAGGGATTCAAGCCGATTATCGCCGAGGCATCCGTCGCCCCTATGCCGGTTTTCCGGAGCTCTTCCCATTCTTTTCGGGTCAATCAGCTCTCGCCTCCTCTGGAAATTTCATAAACGCCATCCAGTGAGTATTCATATTTTTACCGCTTCGGTGACCGAATAGCAGTTCCGCCTGGATTGCATTGAGCACATCTTTAAGTGGAATCTGTACCTCAGACCACTTGAAGATAAGCGTACCGTATGGCTTGAGCACCCTCATGCACTCCCAGAAGCCGTCATGTATCATGGCCGGCCAGTTTTCATCTAGGCAACCGTACTTCAGTCGTGTCCACGATTTTGGCCCAGCCCATGTCAAATGCGGAGGGTCAAAGACCACAAGGTAAAAACTGTTGTCCGGAAATGGCAGCGCCGTAAAGTCACATATGGTATCGGGCTTAATCTCTATGTATCTATTCGGGTAGTATTCATGATATGGCACTGTTCTGTTGTCACAAAATTCAACGTGAGGGTTATCCTTGTCAAACCAGAACATTTTGCTCCCGCAGCAGGCATCTAAAATCGGTTTCATCCCAATCTCCTCGCCATCGCCTTTTTCCTCGCGGCATACTCCGCGAGCAGCCGCCTCAGACAGGCAGCGTGCCAGTCGTTCCAGCTTGCATAGCCGCAACAGGAAAGCAAATCTTTTGGAAGCGTCTCTGCAAATTCACGCGGCACGCGATAACACTTTCTGTAATACTTTTCCGTGCGTTCGCGTTCGCGAGAATATTCTGATATTCCCCCGCCCTCTTCCGCTTCCCCTGCAACCTTGCAAGGCGGTCGTAGCGCGTTTTTCGGCAGAAGGTCAATCTCGTCCCACGGCCAGAGGTCCAAACGCCCGGCTTGCAGCGTTTCCTCGAGGGCGTCCATCACCTTCGGCGTCGGAAGGCATACGCCCTTCTCGAACCTGCTAACCATGCCGGCGTCTATCCTCGGCTCGACCTTCCTGAGCCTTTTAGCCACCTGCGGCTGTGTCAGCCTGAGCTCCATTCGCCGTTCCTTCAACCTGTTCATTCTGTCCATTCACCCCCTTGTTTTTGGATTTAAGCTTTTGCTTCCGCTTCTCAGCGGTCGGCGGGTAGAAACCGCACTCTCCGGCCATGCAAATCTTGTCTACCAGTATCACGCAGCCCTCCCGCCGCCGTCCTTTTTTCCAGAACGGACAGTCTATGTATCCAATGGTCCTTGCCATGTACTCACTCCTTATACAGCCGACCGTCTACATAGATTTTGTACCCCGCCGCCCTGAGTTGCCTCCGTCTTTCCGCATCCGGCAAGCATAAGAGCGGCCCGTATTGCATTACCTTGCCGTCCTTCTTGACCTCAAACACCGAACCACCCCATCAGCACAAGCGCCAGCCCGGCGATGCTGACGAAGAAAAATGCTATGCTCAGGACCCAGTCGGCGGTGCTGTCAGGTTCAGTCTTGAGCCAGAAACCGATAATAATGGTTGCCGTCAGCAAGAGGACTAGTCCGGTAATAGTCATTTACTTATCCCTCCACAGCCTTATCCGTATAGAACCTGTGCCTGCCGATTTGCGCTGTTTCTATTAGTCCGTACTTAATTGAGTCGGGATTGCCCGAGCAGAAGAACAGCGCCCCGTTTGTCGTATCGGCTGCTTCGCGGTCGAATACGGTCTCAACGGCTGCATATGCGTCCTCTGTAATGTGCTCGTATAGGTGATAAAGCCTGAGCCCGTGGAATTGACTCGGTATACATATCTCCTCGATACTCTCCCCGAAGCGTCCGTCCTCCAGGCGGTTCCGAACCACGAAGAGCGCCGACGTCATACCCTCTAGGCCGTCAATGCCTGCCTCAGTGAACGCGACCGCCGCGAGCAGGTCCCTCTGTTCAGGGGTCAGGGGATATTTCGGTGATGCCGTAACAACAGGAGCCACTATTTCAGGCTCGGGCATTTCTGCCGGCGCGCTCGCAGTCTCAACGATTACCTCTGGTTGAGCGGTAGCTGGAGGTTCGGGCGAAATAATCGCAGGCCTGCAGAAGATTGCGAGCGACAGGTAAATGAGAACAACCGCAAGAAGGAGTGTTATTATGGACGAATAAACTATCCTGCGCCTGCGGGCCCTCTGTGCCCGAGTTTTTTGATTTTGCCGAATATGTATTTTAAATATCCTTCTCATACAGCCCTCTCCTCCAGCCACTTCTCGACGAGTTTGCGGTAAATCTCAAACTGCCGCCGTCTGCCGTTTGTCCTGATGCAAATACCGAAGGGATACTTGCCTTGCTCTATGCCGTCCGCCAGCTTCTTCCCGCTTGTCATAATTCCAGCTTCACGGAATCGGCGGGCAAGCTCGTTAAGAGTCATAGTCTCGACGTAAATACTATTCTCCATCTCGGCCCTCCTCTGTGTGTTTGTAGAATTTAATTCTACTTGCGGGCGAAAAAAATGCGCTCTCTATCGGCCGGGTCTTTTATACCAAGCAAATCGCAGAGTATAACTATCTCGCTCGGCCTAAACTCTGTTACATTGTCGAGCTTATTCTTTAGTCCGTAGTAAGTTATACCCAGCTTCTTCGCGATATGCTTGTAGGAGTACCCGCTTTCCTTGATGAGAGCGCGAAGTTCGACGCTGTTCGTCATATTATTTATCCTCCTCTGTGTTGAATATTATTCTACAATGTCAGAATAGCACGAACCATGTCGAATGTCAACTTATTTTGTCGAATTTGTTGAATTTTTTTATACATCGTGATATAGTAATAACCCAAAGAAGTCCCATAAGGAGTGATGCCATGACTAGATTTGGAGAGAGGGTCAAAAGTAGAAGAGAGCAGCTCGGATTAACTCAGGAACAACTAGCCGAAAGGCTAGGGTATAAATCCCGGTCATCAATTAATAAAATCGAGATGGGCAAAAACGATATTCCGCAGTCTAAACTTCCGGACTTCGCCAAAGCTTTAAATACTACGGTTGCCTATCTTATCGGGTTAACTGATAACTCTACGCCTCACACGACTCTAATAGGCGCAGTTGCAGACGACAACGGGTTGTTGCGCGCGTCGGCTTTTATAAAAGAAAGCGAAGAGGCCATTACACGAAAAAAGGGAGATTGACAGATGTTTGCCAAGTATCAAAAGGTATTAAAAATTGCATACTATGTTATCCTCGGCATATCGGCTTTTCTCTTTATAAATGCGGTCCTCGATATACGAAACAATCCTGCCGTTTCCGCCTTCACGAAAGGCTCTCTGTTTTGGGGTGTCTGCTTAATAGGTATTTATATGTTCCTGAGCCATTACGCGAACGCCAAGCGTGAAGAGATGGAAGATATGAAGAGGCGCAACCATGACCTGCAAAAATAAAAAATGCTCCGCCGAATTGCCGGACGGAGCTTTGTTCTGTATGTACTGCGGCCGCAAGCAGATAGCCGAGCCGCGGAAACGCCGTAAGCGCTCTAACGGCACCGGCACAGTGTACAAGCTCGCGGGCCGACGACGGAGGCCCTGGGTCGCTGCAAAGGATAAGGTGATTATCGGATACTTTGAAACAATGGCAGAAGCCGAGGATGCGCTTAACGCGCTTGCCAAAAAGCCAATTTCAGAGCGCTTCAATATGACATTCGCCGAAGTGTACGAGGCCTGGAGCAGAGAACATTTCCGCTCTCTAACAAAAAAAGGAATTGAAGGCTATGAAATCGCATTTAAGCAATTTGCGGACCTGCATGGCGAAAAATTTCGAGAGCTTCGCACAGAGCATTTCCAAAAAGCTGTGGACAAATACGTCCAGAAGGGCCGCTCATATTCTGCCGCCAACAAACTAAAGCAGCTTGCCGGACAGATGTCTAAATGGGCCATGAGGGAGGAAATCATATCTACAAATTACGCTCAGTTTATAATACTGCCTGAGAATAAGAAAAAAGAAAAAGAAATCTTCACAACCGAAGATATAAGAAAGCTAAAGGCCAGTTATAGCGATACTGCAAAAATTATCCTCATGCTGATTTATACCGGCATGAGGATAGGCGAATTATTTTCGCTCAAGAAATCAAACTATCATGAAACTTACTGCATCGGAGGCGAAAAGACGGAAGCAGGCAAGGACCGCATCATACCCATACCCAGCGAGGTCCGGGGATACTTCTCATATTTCGCTCAGAAAGCAGGAGATAGCGAACTACTGATAGACGGTTATGATGGAAACAAAGAGATTGATAATTTCCGGCGCAGAGATTATTACAGGCTGCTGAATGACCTCGGCATCAAGAGGAAGTCGCCGCACTGTACCAGGCATACCTTCGCCAGCCTCGCCGTCGCGGCCAAAGTCCAGCCCGAAATCCTCCAAAAGGTTTTAGGCCATGCAGACTACTCAACTACATCGAATATTTATGTCCACGCAGACATTGATAAAATGGTGAAAGCTGTCGAAATGATAGCCAGTATCTCAAATAACTAACACGTTACTAACAAATCTCAAAACCGCAAAAATTAAAAAACCCTGAAATCGTTGAAATTTCAGGATTTTTTATGGTGACCCAGCGGAGACTCGAACTCCGGACACCCTGCTTAAAAGGCAGAAACATACCTGTCACAGGCTTGCACAGGCTCGCACAAGTTGGCATTTTTCAATAGTATCGGCTCGCCTCGTTCAGCCTTGTGCAGGTATGTGTTTTTTCGGATACTAACAAATTACTAACAAAGAAAGGGGCCGGATGCACCGGCCCCTTCAAGTATATGTCGCAAACGCATACTCCGATTACTCTTTGTCCTGAGACTCATTGACCTTCTGAGTGCCGAAGTAAAAGCCGATTATAAGTAGCACCAAATTGTTAACCCATTCGGGCAGGATAACGCCGCGCAAAGAGAGCACGGCCCAAACGCCCATCGCCACAAACGTGACAATGCTTTTCACTTTGATAAGATTTTCAAGGCTTTTCTTCATTTCAATCCCTCCAGCTGCTTTTCAAGCCATTCACGGATGATTTGCTTTCTCTGCTCGTCGGTGACTTCGGCAGGCGTGGGCGCTGAGGTCTCCTCTTTCTTTTCCCAGATGAGGATGTAATACGGCAGCGGCCGGCCGTTATATACCCCCTTATCTTTCGTCAGGAGCACCGAGGACCCGCCGCAGTCAAGCATGACGAAGTTTTTTGCGCCGAAGGCTACCATCTCGTCGCGAAGCTCCTCGACCGTGAGCTTGCCTTTGCCCTCGTCGAGAGAGCCGAACAGGACTATGTCGCCGTTCGGCATGGTGCCGATGCCGGCACGGCCTCTGCTGCCGCCCAGCTCGGCCCCGTAAATCGGCTTCGCCACCGGGCCGTTCGGGTCTATCAAGACGCAGCAGCAGATGTAATTCTTCTTGTCGCAAGGCACGACCGTCATGCCGAAATCTGACGCATCGTTCCACGCATAGCCCCAGTAGGTATATTGGTCCGAGGCGAGGACCTTCCCGTCTACCTTGAGATGACAGTAAGGTATAAACTTCTTTTCGAGCAGCCAACTGTTCAAATGGAACAGGCCGCTCACAGCCACATAGTCGCACCCCGTTTCCTGCATGACTTTTTGCGGAGATTTCATGTCGGGGTTAAGGTAAATCTGGATTTTGGACGGCTTGACGGTTGCGATAAGCTTGTATAGCTTCTCGTCGTCATCGGCATACCCGGGTATTCCATAGCCGCGAATACGCAAATCGTTCAGCGAGTAGATGCGTCGGCGAACTGCATCGGCGCTGTTGCCTTCAATGGTATATACCTGGCCATCATAAGCATCTTCGACAATACCTATATGGTCTGCATCGCCGCTGCCGTCCCAGTCGAAGTAGATGAAGTCACCCGGCTGGGGAATATAGCCGCCGCGTTCTTTCCACTGGCCGCGGGCCTTAAACCAATTCATTCCCTGCGTGCAGGAGGCCGTCAGCGGATATAATTCGACGCCGGCCTGAGCAGCGCACCAGCTAACGAAGATTGCGCACCAGGGGACGTTCATCGAGAAGCCGGCCCCAGTCTTTTCGTTATACCACTGTATGTATTTGTCGTCGCCCGAAGGAGCAGATACCCCTATCTGCGCTGCGGCGATTTCTAGGATTTTGTTTCTCTGGCTCATAGTTCACCTCACCCTATTCCTAATCGAGACATTAAAAAGCCTATTAGCCCACTGAGGACGACCAAGATTGCTTTCTCTACGATAGCCTCCCATCGCTTCGCAGGCTTTTCTTTTAAGGATTTCACATCGCATTTAATCTCAGTGACATCCTCCTTGATATGCTCCTGCTCCTGAGCCAGGGAAGCCACCGAGGATACAAGCTTGTCCAGATTGTCCTGCCGCTGTTCCATCTTATCAATGCGATGTGTGTTGGATTTGCAACGCTGCTCCAGCTCTGCAACTTTGACATCTAACTCCGGCATTGTTACCGCCCCCATATCTTGTACCTTTATGTCCATACAATAGCAAAAAAGAGGGAAGATTGCGTCAGGAACGCTTTCTCCCCTCTTGTTCTTTATTAATGGTTTTCTCGCAGATATTTCTTCGCCTCTTTGGACAGCTCCGGCATCAGCTTGAAGGCTGCATTGACCTCGTTCTTATCGTAGTAGTCGTTGCGCTTTTTCTCATTCTTATTTGTCTCGTCGGCTATCTCGAGCGCAGCCTGGAATAAGGCATAGTATCCAGGCGTCACTCCGGCAGCTATGCCTGCATCTATCTTTTCATTATGGCTAGACTTGGCCCCGACGACATAATTGTAAAGAATTTCTTCGACCGTATCAGGTTTCATCTTGTAAAGGCTGTAGCTTGACACCGAGGCGAGATATTTGTCAAAAGCCTCCTGCTGCTTAGGAGAGAGATAGCGCGAGCTCAAATCCTTGACGCTCTTCACGCCTTCTGCCTGCTTCATGCGGTTTTCCATAGCTGCCTTGATGGTATCGGGGTCAAAGCCCGCTCTTATTAAATCATCATAAATCCTGCTGTAATGCTTGTCCCCTTGCACCTTAGCCTTGTACAGCAAGTCATAATACTTGCCCCTGTTGTCCGAGCTGTTTATCGAATGGAAGAGGCGGGTCGCCTGATACTCGAGCCATACGCTGCCTGACAGCCTTAACGTATTCTGTACAAGCGCCTCGACTTCGCGCTTGAAGCTCGACGCCGGTATGCCTAAGAGGTCCGCAGCTTTAGCACCGAGGTCGGCTATCTTAAAGCCGATTGTATATCTGTCGCTCAGCGCCCTTTTCCCCGCAGCGATAAAGTCGGATATGGCCTCCATGTCCATGCGGTCCACACTGTAGCCCTGCCACAGAGATACCGCATCCTTGAGCCACGGCATCATGGACGGGAGCTCGTTTGCCATGTTTTCGGCGAAATTCTCCAGCCACTTCTCCGTGAACGCCTTGTCGTCATCGTCGCGCCATGCATCCATCAAAGCAGTTACAATGTTATTCAGCACGATAGACGATGTAAAGGCGAGAACTGTACGGACTAGCCGCGCCTTAGCTTCCGGAGTCTTGAGCTCGAGCGCCTGCCGCGCCGCGTTTCTCAGCAGGTTGTAGGACTTGGTCGGCTCGGACATAAAGGCCGTCGCCATCTTTACGCCCGTATCTCCACTTCTCATTAGCTGAGAACGGTGGAATGTTGTGTCGATTACCTGCGTGCGGTCGATAACCTCGTTAAACCTCTTCGCAACCGCCTGATAGAACTCTTCAGAGCCTTCTGTAAGGTCCGGCCGCTTGTCAGCTACCTCGAGCTCGCAGGCGTTCCACAGGCGGGCCCATGCGATACGGTCGGCCCAGTTGGCCCCGGCCATAGCAAGGTCCCCGATTTTGTTTATGGTTTTCATATTCTCCTTGCCGAGAAATACGTCTTTCATCTGCCGCCCAGTGTCAAAGTTGAAGTAGCCCCAATCCTTCCACTGAGCTATCGGTGCATATTTGAGGACCTTTTGCCAGTTGGTTTTCATCGCCGCGCCTTTGGCAAGGTATTTCGGGTCCAGAATTGCGGCGGCTCTAAGATAGGCGGTCGGCTGCTGAATAATGACTCGCAGGTTGAGCCCGACGCGAGCGGCTTTGTATCTGCCCATGAGCGAGTTTATCCAGGCGGCCCCGGCCTCGCTCCTTATTCCGCCGTTAACGTCGATGATGAACTTGCGGAAATATTCCTCTGCCCTGCTGCCGAACTTCTTGGTTATAGCCTGTTTTACGCTTCCGCTTTCAGTCTTATAATTCCATACCTTCTGCAGGTCGGACAGCGGAATTACGAAGGCATGATAGCTTCCCATCTGGTCGGCCTGCCGCGTGTAGACATCGAAAATGTCCTCGAGTATTATCGGGTTGTTTGCGAACGGGACGCGGGCCTTAGTGAAGCCCATGTTTTTAAGGGTTTTATCAGTGATTTCGCCGTAGGCGACTTTCAGATAGTTTTTATCTGAAACAATCGGGAAGTAGTCCTTGACCGTAAACTTATCATAGCCATATAGTCTGCGGGACACTTCGTTGCCCCACGCCGAAGTCACTTCGGTGAAAAACTTCGTGATGCCGTCCGCTATCCTCTGCTGCTCAGGAGTAAGCGTCTTAATAATGTTCTGCACGTCCTGAGGCGTGACCTTGACCGGCTGGAATTGCCGTACGATTTTGGGAATACGTTTTTTCCCTTCCCGCGTGACTATATCCGCAGGCTTAATTCCGCCTATGAATATATGCCTCTGAGCGTCCTCCTGCTTGTTGAGGTTGTAAAGTGACATCACTTGAGCGGGAGTAAGCTGTATCGTCTCCCCGGCCTCGGTTGTAAAGGTAAGGACCTTTGCCTTCGGCCCCGTCCATTCGTCGATTTTGGTGTCGCCGAGTAGCTTCTGCATATATTCCTCGGCTTCCTTGACGTGCCGTATCTTCGTGTCGAGGCCCTCGCGCAAACCGCTGAACACCTGATACATTGTCGGGCCCATCTCTTCAAAGAACGAGAAGCTGTCCAGCATTTCCATATTAAGAATATCAGCTATTCTCTTGCCGATTATGGGTCCGACATAGCCCTTGTCTGTTGAGTTTTCACGCATGACCGCATCGCCAAGCTCGCTGATGTACCGGCGCTGCCCCTCAAGCAGGGTGCGGTTCGCATCGTAGACGGTCCTCTCGATAGCCCTTGTCACCTTCCAGAGGTTGTCAAGCTCTTCTACCGTCATCTCCTTTAAGCTTTTGTTTTCGAGCGTGACGGCGAGCTCAGACATCATGTCCTGAAGGTCGGGGTCGAGGTCGATATATACGTCCGTCTCTTTCTCGGCTATCGTCCTGTAAGCATCCTGCAGGGCTCTCAGTTTGTTGATAGTCTTGTCGCTCATGCGGTCGGAGGTCAGGTCTATGCTCGACAAAAACTCCGCCACCGGTTTAGCCAGAGCATACGGCACATGGGTCCGCTCGGTCGGGTTGAGAAGCCGCTGCGACATCTTATTTATATGTCTCTTGATTTTGCTCCGCAGCTCGCTTGCCTTCTGCATCTCTCTGGTTTTCAGGTCCCTACTCTTGTAGCGTTCCTTGAGCTCGGCAATCTTTTGCTCGCGGTAAGCGCGCTCTCTCTGGATTGCCTCGGTTATCCTTCTCCGGCTCTCGGCCTTTATCTGCGCAATCCTTCTGTTTTTCTCTTCGCGCAGCCGCGCGAGCTTCTTGTCGGCTTTTATTTTCTCCTCGAGCAGCTTCCTCGCCTGCCGGTCGGCGAAAGTCGGCGCGGCCTGCGGGATTTCAAAGAACTGGTCGATTATCTCATTCGACAGATACTCGACCGCCTCGTTGAGATACGGTCCCATCGGGTTCTCATAAACCGGTCGGAGCGAGCGCATAACATCGACGATTTGATAGAGCATATCGACTGTGTTGTACATATCAGGGAACAGCGACTTGCCATAAAGCTCCTGCAGCTCCATATAGGCCACGTCGACCGGCAGGCCGTCCTTGCTTATCGCAAAGGGCAGGTTGTGCTTCCGCCAGCTATTGTAGTCTGTGATGTTCTGCTTGTCCCGCTCCGACACATTGAGCTTTGTAGTTCTCACATAGTTGCGGATTTCCTTGTAAATTTCAGCTTCGTATGCGTTTGAGAGCTCTTCGACGTTATCGAGGATTTCGTATGCGATGGCCCTGGCATCCTCTTTGACCTTGCTCCAGGTGAGCTCGTTCTTCCCGTCGCCGCCGTTGGCTATGAAGTCATAGAGGGTTTGCAGGCTCCTCGCCACGTCCGCCGCATCCACCATGCTGCCGTAATCATCGACGAGCTTCTTCGCATATTTAATTACAGCTTTCTGGTCGGACTTAATGCTCTTGCTCCTGCGGGTCTGGCCCTTCCAGTATTCCGCCCGCTCCTGCGCCTTCTTAAGCTTGTTTACCTGCTCCTTCAGGTACTCGTTCATCTCGGTAAGCCGCTTAACCTCTTCGCTGAGGTTCCGAGCGCCTTTGATGGAATACCTTATGTCCTCACTCCCGACATTAAACCTCTCGCTCAGAGGAATTACATTACCGTAATCGTCATAAACGACCGGGTCGGCGGATTTTATATCATTCGGATTATATATTGCATAGACGGTCTGCGGCTTGTTATACGAGAAAATCCCATTTGCGGACCCGCCGTCAACGATGTTGCTAAACTTAACGCCGCGGTATCCCTTGCCCTGAAGCGCCGACACAATCTTGTTGGTGCTCGCCCGTTTCCCAAGCTCGTCCTGCAGCTCTTCCGGTACGGGCACGCTTTCCCAGTCGCTATTTTGAGCATCGATTTCATACAGATTTGAAGAGGGTATTAGCAGCGCATATACCCCTTCGCCGCTTTCACCGGCCTCGGATACTCTCCTAACTCCGAAGTATCTTCCATACTGTTTTGCGTTTTCTATATCATCCGTCAGAAATACTGCATTGGCGCTTCTCGCCTTGCCCTCCGTGTCGAACCTTGTGAAGCCGAACCTGCGAGTGCCATGATACACCAGTGTGTCGAAGCCTTTGGATTTCGCGTATTCAAGCACATACTTCTGAAGCGCCCTTGTGTCGTTGCGCTCCAGTGCCGCCTCGTACTTCGCTTGCAAATTTTCAGCCCCGGTCTCTGCGCTGAGGATATAGTCCTTTGCCCTGTCGTACCACTCAGATAACGTCTCTCCGCTCTTCGGCTCGAATCCTCCATAAATCAGATAGTTGAGCCTGTCCCTAGCGGGGCTGTTTGAAAATTCGTCATCATACAGCCATCTAGTGTCTTCCTCAATAAAGTTAATGGCAGACTTCAACTGGTCTATATCTACATTTTCATCTTTGAGCGAAAACCTAATGTCCGGCGAATCGGTCGGGTTTTTATTGTCGACGGATTTGATTTGCTCGGGAAAGAAGGCGATATACTCTTCTCCGCTGTTGTTCACCCCATCATATCCGAGGCTAATCAGATAATCACGTGCTTTTGCCCCGGCATAATTCTGCCCTTCAAATTTTTTTAGAGCTTTGTATGCTGTTCCCTCGCTGGCCGGGTTGGTGATATTGAGATAAAATTTGCGGACGTTTCTCCCGTACCCTCTGGCATCATCTTCCCACGGGCTAAAGAAGTGGCCCTGAATGTCCATGTTGGCTCTGGACTTTGTGCGGTCAAAAACGGTAAAGTCCGTATCTGTGCCGTGGTACACCACAAGCAGATTGCCGTCCTCGTCCCGGACCTTGCTGTCCTTGAAAAACTCCGCCTGCGCCTCGGTGAGCCTGTTTCCCTCGCTGTCGGTTTTGAGGGAATACCTGATGTCCTCATTCTCTCTGTTGAACCGCTTGCTCAAAGGGATTATACCGCCCTCGTCGTCGTAGGTTACAGGTTCGGCGGATTTTATTCTTGATGGTTCAAAAACTACATAATGGTTGCTTTTTTCTCCGCCGTCACTCATGCCACGGAAAACGACTCCGTCTTTCCCCCTACGCTTTGCCGATTTGATTTTTCTGACTTTTTCTTCATCCTGTTTGTAAGGCGGCTCTGCTATTGCAAAATTACTAGTATCAACGTATAGCCGCATAATTCTAGGTGAAACATCCCCTTCTGCAAGGCTTCTTATCACGCCCATGTCAAGAATGTTCATTATTTCTTCAGATAGCCGCGAGGGATGAATTCTTACACCATACAAATCGTTGTACCATTCGCGCAAAATATCTAGCCGCCCCCGGACGTCGTCCCACGCTTTTTGATTTACCTTATTCGCGTAGTAGTTTTCTTTTGTGAGGGGTAAATATTTTTCTCCCTCAATAAAGACACCAGCTCTGAGGAGGTCTGCGTAATCAGTTGGGCTGTACTTCTTAAAAGCTTCTCCTAGGGCGGCGAGATTCCAATAGCCGTTTGAGAACAAGAAATAACGCTCGTCAAAGGGCAAGTTTTTATGAAATACATCCCTCTTTATCTTGTCCATAATCGAGTCGGCCTTCCGGACAATATCATCCCATGTCGCTCGGTTTCCCCCGACATAATCTGTTTCCTGCGGAGTGCTGTAAGCCTCTGCCGTTCTCTGACTATCAGATAGCCATACTCCGAGGGTTGCCGATTTAGCCTGCGTCTTAGCGCCGCTTGCCGAAAATGTATTGAATTTCTTACTCGTTCCATGCAGAAGTAGAGAGTTATACCCTGCCGCTCTCGCTGCCTCGTCTACCATCGACTGCAGCTTATCCTTGTTTTTCTCCGGGTCTTTTGCAAGCTCAAGGTATTCGGCGTCCTTAAGCGAGAGTTTTTGAGCAGCATTAGCCACACCGTCCTCCCGGGCGGTGTTTTTGCTTGCCGCGCTCGCCGCCTCCAGCGCCTTCGTCCAGAGCCGCACGGCCGTATCGAGCTCAGTCGGCACTTTTGCCTCGCCGCCTTTTAAAGCTCGTTTGATTGTTTCAATAAACTCCTTGATAGCGTCGAATATCTTCTGCGCCAGCGAGCGGTCGTCGGCCACAAGCTGTTTAATCGTCTTTTCGTCGATAAACAGCCTCTCGGTGAAGTCGGCGGCTATTTCGTCCATAGCCTCCTCGGTCGTGAGCTTAATGCCGGCGTTGGCATATCTTGTCTTATAGGCACTTATAAGTTTCTCCGTGCTGCCGCCCTGCTCTTTGGCGATAATCTTCATGGCATAGTCACGGTAGGCCCTGTAAGCCTCCGGCGCGAGCTCCTGTATGCGATGTGTGCTCTCGTGCTTTGCTACCACCATATAGGGGTTGTCAGCGTCCTGAGCGATATAGAGCGCGCCGTCCTTATACCAGCCGTTGGCCCCGCCCTTGCCGGTCGGCGCGGCCATTACAAATTTGCTGTTCAGCGCCTTCCCGAGGGAGTCGAAAAACGCCACGTCCTTTTTGTCGAGGTTCTTTGAATACTCGTTCTGGATAAAGCCCGGCTGAGCGGCCCGCACGGCCTTAGCCGCAGCCTCCATTTCCTTAGCCAGCGACAGCTTCGCGTCGTTCTGCCCTGCCGCGTAAGCCGCATATATCTGTGCGGGAGTGAGCACGTCCTTGTACTCGCTCCGAACGTCCTCCATATCTATGCCGGACACGCCCGCCTCGTAATAGGCCGCGAAAGCAGGATAGAAGTCCGAGAGTGCGACCTCGCCGTCATAGGCGGCCTGCAGAGCCTTCGCCCCGTTCTGCCCGAGCGTCGCGGCGGCTTCCTTGACTCTTTCGAGGTCGAGCGCTCTCCGCATCTCGTCCATTTCAGCCGCGCTGAGGTATTCGCTTTGGGAAGGCAGGGTAATATCACCCGCTCCCAATTTAAATGCGTCCTGCGGCCTTGCAAGGCTGTCCTCCGCGGCAAAAGGCGGCACGTTATAGTCTGCCTCCTCTCTGCCCGCCAGATATTCCTCGTTGACATTACCTATATTTTCCGTTATACTGAAAGTGTCAGGAGGTGTAACTATGCCATTCGTATTGACAGAATCCGGACGATTGATTAACGACTCCGTCAACCCTCCGCTCGAGTTTATAAAGGGCTCTTGGGTCCCGGCCAGGTCTCCGCTGTATGTTTGGGAGCTGGCAGAGGGCAAGCCGCTTTCCGAGGCGGAAGTCGAGAAGATTGTGAAGTCGGGCAAATTGAGCTGATCCCACATGTTTTGCGAACGCTCTAGGTCCGCAACATATTCGCCGAACTGTGCGTCCGTCATTTTAGTACGGTCAGCATTGCGCCACTTCTCGTAAATCTTGTCGCTCTCGAGCTTCACTTTCCATACGTCGGGACGGGTAAGCTGTATCTCGTTACCAAGTCCATCGGCGTTCCGGAACGTAATATGCAGACCTTTATATCCCCATTCATTCGACACTGCTTCGACTGAATACGGGATATTTTTTGTGCTCAGAATTCGGAGCACATCGGGTATCTGGTCGAAGCTATTGAGCTCCAGCTTGCCGCGGGCATGGTCCTTCATTGAAAGCAGGTCATACTCCTGGCCTGCATTTCTTTTTCTTACGACCTTATTAACCATGCTCTCAATGGATTTCTGTGTCCCAGGCTCGTATTTTAACCCAAGTTCATTTGAAATGTCCAAAAGCAGAGCATTAAGCTCCGCCTGCGCCTCTGTTGCCCGGGGATATATGGCCCTTGCTTCCCGCGTTAACTGCTTCTGCTGAACCTTCTCGGATATATTTCCAGTAGCAATAGCCGCGCCGCCCATAAGGCCGCCGGAGATAGTTCCGCCTGCCGCAGAGGTTAAGGTGTTGAATATAAAGAATTGTACAAGAGCTTTCGCCTCGGCCTGCTCTCTCGTATATCCCTGCGCTTCCAGCCCCGCGATGTACTGCTTAAACTCAGATTTGTCGCCCATCGCGGCAATATCGACGATATTGTTTGCCACCTCGGAGATAGCCTCTTCGGTCGCCTCTATGCCCGCCTGCTTCGCGGCCGTTTTCAAAACTTCCTTGAGGCTTGTCAGGCCGCCGCTTTGCGCCACTCTGAAAAGATTGTCAAGCGGTATCTTCTCAGTTGCGGCCTCGATTAGTCCCGCAGCCGTCGAGATAAGCGCAGCTTTGCCCGCAGACCCGCCACGCTGAAGGACATCATAGGCAGACTGTCCAGCCGCGCCTGCGGCCATGTAGGCGAGCGCGGCCGTCGGGCCGAGCGGCATTTTGGAAATATTCTGTCCTATAGAGAGCGCAGTATCGGCGAGGAAGGTAACAACCTTCGCCCCTGTGCCCTCGCCTAGTTTATTTGTAATCGCCTGATGTATGCCCTCTCTTGTGTCCTCTTCGATTTGCGCTCCCCTGAATATCGGCGCATTTATATCTACATACTGCTTTTCGCCCGTCAGAGCCTCTTTAACTGCCGCCGCTGCGGTCGCAAGATAGGCCGCCGGAGTTGCAAAAGAGCCGACAATGTTGGCAACACCGGCCGCAAGCGGGTACTTCTCCGAGGCCTCGACCGCCTTTTCTTTCGTAGACTCACGCTCTCTGGCAGTGAGTACAGTTTTAAGCGCATCGAGGTACTTCTCCGCACTGTCCCAGTCGCCTTTCGCGGCGTAGTATGCGAGAGCCGATTTTTCGTCATCTGTCATATAGGTGAGGTAGGAATCGGGAGTACCGCCTCTTAAAGCCGTGCTCGCGATTACCTGATTGGCGTAGCCGGGGTCGAGCACAAACTTCGCAGCGCGTTTTACGGAAGCCTTCCCACCCAAAAGCGGCACTTTAATATCCGCAGCGTTAAAAGCTTCAACCGTCGAGGCGTAGTCCGGACTCTCCAAAACGGATTTGTACTTTGCTATCTGGAAATCTCTCTCCGCTGTCCGCTTCTCCTCGTCCGATGGCTCGTACTGCCTTGCCGCGTAGCTCTGTATGTTCCCGTATATATCGCTGTAGGAGGGGGGCGACACATAGGTTTCCGGAGCAGGAACAGTGCTTATCCCTCTCTGCTGCTTGATATAGTCCCTAACGCTAAAGCCGCCCGTGTTAGAAACAGGGGCGGTTTCACTTTTCTGCGCATATGCCGGCTCTGCTGCGCTCTCTTTTCTCTTCTGCTTTATGTATGCTCTAACATCGAAGGCCATATTAACCCTCCTGACTATCTGCCTATTGGATTCCAGGGTATCGGAATATTAGGATTGGCAAGTAGAGGTCCGAATGGGCTGCCGCTATCTTCCTCGTCAATGCTCAGGCCGAGTATTACCTCGAAAATGTAAACCGCCTCGTCAGGCGTAATATTCCCAGCCTCAACCTGCCGATTGACATATTCCTCTGCTTCCTCGGGGTCGTCATAGTTCTTGGCCTTTGCGACGACATCCTTAAAAGCGGGGCTGCTCCCTATCGCGCCGCCTGCGGTTCCTGTCACCGCCTGCTGTCTATAGTAGTCCGCCATGCTCTGCGCGTAGTCCTGAGATATTCCCGCCGCCGCCAGGAGCGCCTCGTCGGGCACCATCCCCGCCGCAATCTGCTGCAGGGCGAGCTGTCTCGCAAAGGCCGCGGCATCCTGCGACCTAGCATACTGAGTATTTTCCTTGTCCCGCTCCCTCTGGTACTGTATATTTTCCCAGCTCATGGCGTTTGAAATGTTCTGCTGCAGGAGATTGTCGAGGCGGCTCTGCTCGTAATTTCTCTGCGCGAGCTCGTCCATATAGCGGCCGTAGTCGAAGTTGCGGTTGAGGTTGTACTGGTTGAGCAAATCCTGATACTTCGCATAGTCCCCGCGCTCCAGCGCCGTGAGCATATCGAGGTTCTGCCTCTGCCTGTTCTGCTCGCCCATATACATATCGTAGGCGGCCTGCTCCAGAGCGTTCATATATTGGTTGTATGCCTGCTGTCCGGCCAGCGCCGCGTAGGAGCTAGCTATGCCGCCCGTACGGGCCGATATTTGGCCGAGAGTATCCTTCATGGCAAGTTCGCCCATGCCCCTGTAGCGGTCCGCGAGGCTCTTATATGTATCGCTCGCAAGGAAGTCCTCATAAGACGAGCCCAGGAGGGTTTGGGCGAGGGCATCTATTTTTTCTTTGTACTTATTGACGTACTGCGGAGCGCTCTCATAGGTGAAGCTTTCCTGCGGCTTCTGATTGTTATTGTAGTTAATTATGTAGTCCATCGCGGCATCATAAAAATCGTCATAGGCATACTGCTCCAGCCCCTCCGTAGTCAGCGCCTTATTTACGCGCCGCTGCAGGGCGGAAGCCACCTCGCTTGCCGGGGCCCCCCTGTCCATCATATCCCGAATTTGCAAAGAGATGTCGGTGTCGTCCTCCATCGGGGCGATAACCTCGTATGGTTTTCTCTTTTTCTTTTCCTCTGCCATCTCTATCCCTCCATTTGCTCAATCAGAGCCTCGAGCTCTTTTATGCGCTTTAAGAGCTTGCCGAAGGCAAATTCCGCTCTCTCCTGAATGTAGTTTATGTGCTGCGCCATCTCTTCCTTAGTCGGATTTGGAGATAGGCGGCGCGGAAACACAACCATTTTCTGCTCTTCGTTTCTCACCGCTCGCTCACCGCCTTATATTCTCTGAGCATGGACTTAACCATGCAGAAGCCCGCGCCCGAGAGCCGTACTCTGAATCTGTCGCACCGTCTCGGAACGATAGGCATTGTAAAGGTCTTGTGCCCCTCCGCGCGGGTCAGAAAAACCTGCTTGAACGGGCCGTCGTCAACGGCGACCTCGACCTTGAGCGTCGAGCCCGCAGCCATCTCCACGCGCAGGAACAGCTTGGTGTAAAGCTTTTTGTTTAACACTACCTCGTTAAACTCGACGAGCTCAGCCGTCCACTCGACCTTTTCATCGCTCCCGCTTTCGGCAGCAATTACAGCCTTCTTGTCCGCGTCCAGATAGTAGAGTACATTGTCGTTTTCAGCGAAGTCAATTGCCCGTGCGTCTGTTTCCTTGAGCCATATCCGGTGCAGCGTATCGTAGACGTAGAGGCCCCATGCGCCGTTTTTGTCCTGCATCGATATGTAGTATTTGCTGTCCTTCCGCCCTGCGACCGCCTCGGAATAGCCGCCGAGGCCCAGAGGATAGCTGATAAGGACCGGCGTGTTTCCGGCGTAGGCATACACACCTTCAACGCCCTTGTAATACAGGACCTCGTTTATAATCTGCATGGACTTGTGACTGCCCTTCTGCACCCCAGCCACGTTGAAGGGATACAGCGCATATTCGGCGGGATAGTCTCCTATGAGCTTATAGAGCATATCTTCCTTCCATATGAGCAGGTCGTCGCTGTAGGCGCAGAGGCCCGTGAAGTCGCCTTCCGAGGCAACAGCCACGGAGTAACTGTCGGTGGATGCCCCTTCAAATACGTTGAAGTTTGCCGGGCTGCCGAGCGCGGAAACAAATATCGCCCTTGATTTGACCGTCCTCTTCGTTCCTGTCTGCATATCATAAATTTCATTGGAGAGCGAATTTGATACTCCGCATAGGCGGTTTTTCCATGAGCATATGTAGTCGAGGTCCGGCACGGTACGCTCTATCGTTATGGCGGCGCTCTCAGTGCCCGCTGTGAACGTACCGGCATCAAAAGTCAGGGCGTTGGAGGTAACAGACCTTATCACAGCGCTTTTGTTGTTGGCGGTTATGGAAATGCAGCCCGAAATTGTGACAGCATCTCCGACTTCAAAGGATTTTCTCAAGTCGTCGTTGGTCCGGGTGCCGTCATAAAGAATATAGACTATCTCGGTTACCGCAACTGGAGAAAAGTCATCATTCCAAGTGTTGACGGACTTTATCCGTGCGTAAACCCCATTGCTGTTCGGCGGGTCGAAATCGGACGGCGACGGCAGACCCTCGCTGAACACGACCTGCACATAATACCCAGCCGACTCGCTATATTGCGGAACAACCACCATGCCCGCCCTAGCTTCAGAGGTCCTAATAACCTGCCCGTTTGCAACAATGCAGGCCTCCGAAGGCGAGGACCAGGGGCGGCCCGTTCTTGTAAAAATTTCTCCAATCGGAGGGTTAGCACTAAGTGTTACGCTTCTATCTGTGAAATTCACCGTATTTTCCAACGCCTGCACCTGCGCGTCGAGATAACCCCATTTAGGGTTGTCAGGGTCGGAAATATCCAAATACTTCTTGTCCGGCCAGATTACGAGTTTGGTATTGACAACCGCAAACTGCTTTTCGCCCTCTGTGATTTGGCCGACAACCTGCCCTCTATAAATGAAGTCAGTGCCGTCCACTACGACAAGACCATCCCATGCGGTCAGCGCCGTCGGGTTGCCATGCTCTCCGTAGACAGCGTTTGACCTGCGGACTGCAAGGCATGGAAATTGGTCGCTCGTGAGGTTTTTGGACGCTCTCAGCTCGCCCTCTTTGGCGCTCTGAGTTAGATTGAGGCCGCCAAAGCTCACCGTCTGCTGTTTTTTCTTCCCAGAGCGGCTATCGAGATAGGGCAGCATAAGCTCACCCCCAGATATTTATAAAATGCGTCGCCTGCTGAGGCATATGCGTCTGCCTGTAATGCCTCGCGAAGGCTTCATAGGTGCTGTTGAAGAGCACCATAGAGTTGTTGTAATCGTCATAATCGGCGTTGTGGAAGTCTATCATAGCCATCACATAGAGCGGGTATATGCTGTCATAGGGAGCCGGAACCAGAAGCTCCGCGTCGTCGCTCTCAGGCAGCACCGGCTCAGCGTCCTTGAAAACCTCGAGGCTTATCCTGCCCTCGAGTTCGCGTATCCAGTCGGCCTTGACCTCTTGAGAGAAGGCGTTAGACTTTAGTTCATCCGCCCGCTGTATTGCTTCATTAATAGTCATGCCTGTTGCCTCCTGTCTATATAGCCGTCCTGTGGAGGCTAATTAAGTAGAAGCCGCTGCAGTAGTTCAATCTGCTTCTCCAAATAAGTTTTTTGCGCCAGTCCAATTACATACACGTCCTTGTATGTAGCCGGTGAATCGGGCGTTTCGGGTGTTACGAGTTCGCTTTCGATGGACCTTTTAAACACGATTGTGTAATCAGTGTAGATGGACGTTTCTGTAATCTCTCTTGTGACTTCTTCGCCCGTCTGCTCGTCATATTCGGTTACCGTTCTTGTGTCTACGATGGAGATTACGCTTGTGTCTGACAGTTGCGACAGAAATGCGTCAAAGCTGCCCGTTGCGTCGATTTTCAGCGTGAGCGTGTCGCGCTGTGCGTTTTGAATTAACTGCTTACCGCCAAAGACTTCGCCTATAAACTCTGTGTCATTGATTATAATTCTTGCCATATTTACCCTCCTTATGATTTTCTCCACACGCCACCGACTTTGACGTGTACTTCGTCGATTGTGCGCCATACACCGCCGATTTTTACAGCGCCATCCGCATATGAGCGACTTACTCCGCTAATGCGGGGATAAATGCTTGGCGGTGTCCACCACTGGATTATATAAGCGCCGTCAGTATCCGGTGTATCAGATACCCAGATTCCAGAGTCCAATTCCAAAGCCGGCCGAACGCCCCAGTAGCCGCGGTACGCGCTGTCGCCGCTGTACGCGCCGTCCGGGAGGACAAACCGCGCGTCGTACGAATAGCTGGCGTCCGGGGTCCTTAACCACCAATACCAGGGCAACGAAGCATGTAGCATCTCATGGTTATTATATTCGGACCTCGACACCGCTTCGGCCGTCGGATATGCTCTACGGATATTGTTACTGAAAAGGTCCCATTTCGAACCTTCGGCAATGCCGTTTTCGTTTGACAAATTGACTTCAGTTTTCGATAGCAAATATACCTTCCTGGTTATGTCCTCATACCCTCCGCCATCAACAGACGATTTTACAACCCTGATCGTAGTATTCAGGATCGCATTCCGGAAGGCTTCTTCGAAATTAGAAAGAAAACCGGCTTCAGCGTCGTATTCGTTATAGCCGGAATCAACGTTCGCATTGTTAGGCGGCGCGTCATAAGTATGGCGGGCGCTATACCATGCCCCAGCGCCTGCCGCGCTATTAAGCCATTGGTCAATATTTGATTGGGAATAACGATTGTTGCCGTAATTCCGTCGGTCGCTGTTCGGGTTGCTGGGTTCTTTCGCGTCGAAGCATTTCAGGGTAATTATTCGCTCGGTTATCAGCTTTGTCCGCCCATTCGCCGTGTCCTGATGCCCGACTACCCACCGAATCACCGCGCCGTTGTATTTGGTGCCTAACGACTTCACTACCGCGCCAACGGGGAGACTGCCTATCGTTGCCATGCCGCCGCCCCCTTACTGGTACTTAATCCAGATTTCACCGTTGTTGCCACCCGAAGGGTTAGACGTAGACAGGACGATGTTGCGGATTTGCGGCGTGGTATAGCTCGTGTTGCTCTGCGCTGTGGCGATGCCAGTAAACGTGCCGCCGGATTTGGGCATGTAATCGCTATGCGTATGCTCAGATGTCGCCGCGCCCACATCCGCGGCGTTTAATGTGATGTCAGAGGACAGCGCCTTGTTATTGACCTTTCGAGTAGTAGGCACTGCGCCAATGTCTGCCGCGTCGAGCGTGATGTCGCTTGACAGAGCTTTACCGTTGACCTTGCGGGTATTCGGTACGGGCGTAAAGCCAAGAGCATCCTGCTTGCTATTCCATGTCGCCTTTTCAGCGTCCGTCACCGTGCGGTGAGATGAGTCTTGCTCCAAATCAGCAAGCGCCGTCGGTATCACTGGCCGCCCCTGCACATTTGTCCAATCCACGGAATAAGCAACGTCTGCGGCTTTTACAATACCATCACCGTCCGGGTCGTAGACGGCTTTCATCATGTCGCCTGCGCCTGCGCCTTCACCGTCAGCGCCGTTGTAGACTTGGAATGTTGACGTTGTGCTGTCGGTATAAGTTACCGTATATGTGTCGGTTGTCCCCGGTGCTCCGGTACCGCTTGTCCGTACAATAGAGACTATGCCACGTCCGTCGTCACCCTTATCGCCCTTATCGCCTTTATCGCCCTTATCACCTTTAGGGATTCCAAAAGCTAGATTTACCACGCCCTCAACGGTTGTTTTTGTGACTGTAGGCGTAGTGCCTTCCGGAAGTCCTGTAGCAGATACGGTCATGTTCTCGATTGCTTCTTTTGCGGCTTTCGCTTCGCGTGCTGATGTTGCCGCCTCGCCCGCCTTCTGTGCCGCGGTCGCCGCGCTGCCTGCCGCCGCTTCCGCGCTCTGCCCTGCCTGCTCTGCGAAGCCATCCGCTTCGAGGACTGCCTTCTCAGCCGTTAAAATATCAATCTTCATCGCGTCTATCTGCGCCTGTATCTGCTCGGCCTGCGAAGGCGTTAGGTCGGCAGGCTCATGTTCGGCATCAGGGACCTCAGCGGGCAGTACCTTGAAAGTCGTCGAGGCAGACATGACTATGCGCTCGACATTCTCGCCGTCGAGCTCCACGCCCTTTATCGTCATTGTCATATCGCCCTCATAGGCCAGCGGCTCTGAGGGGATAGGAACGAGATATACGTCGGTCGCGCCCTCTTTCAGTTTGTCGAGCGTGAGGATAACGCAAACCGGATTCTGCCCGTAGGCATCGAAAAAGTAAACCTTCTTCGTGGTACCTTCCCACAGCGAGTTAAACGATATTTCCAGCGTGACGGCATTATGAGAGCCCGCCGCTCCTGCTATGGAAGAGGATTTCTTTATGTACTCGTCCTGGACCTGGACTGTAATTACCCTGTTCATCGCTTCTGCCTCCTACACAAACGGCATGAGCCGCCGGAATTGCTCCCGGACTGCGCCCATGCCGTGTCATGTGCCAAAAATGCTGTGTCCCGCGGTAGTATTAAGTTTTGCCTGCGGATTACAAGCGGCCTGCGGCCACCGCAGCCTGGAATTCCGCCTCTTTTTCCTGGCTGTACTCAGCCGCTTTGATGTCCTGTATCTGGCTCTGGTCGAGCACCAGCGCGAATTTGCGTTTGATTGCCACCGGTTTCCCGCGCTGGATTCGGCAAGTTTCGCCGTTAACGGCCACGAACACATCGTCCTTGTATTCTCGGCCATCCTTAAAAAGCTGCACGATTACGCGCTCATTAAGATACGCGCTCTGCTCAGCCTTCCTGGCCGCGGCCTCGTCTGCCGGTACAGACTTCGTCCCTTCCTTTGCTTTGGCCTTGACCTCGGCCTCGAGCTTGGCCTGAATTTCCGCGATTTTCGTTTCGATTAGAGCGTCAAGCTGCTTTTCCGAGACGGTTATTAGCTTTTCTGTCTGTTCATTCTGCTCAAGTGTAATATCCGGAGCTTTCTCTTTCGACATAAATAAACCTCCTTGTCATATCGGGTCTCCCTCCCGCCGGCGGAAATACCGGCGGGAGGGGTTGTCCCTTAGCTTAGTTGGGCATGTGGTCGTTGAAGGTAGAGCAGGACTCGATGCGTACCATGTACTCCTCAACGAGCCTCTTCGCGACCATAGTCGCCTTCCAGCCGACGGTAGCGCGCTGGTTGAGCGGGTCGCTGGTGCCGCCAGAGCCGAGGGGCTTGACGATAATCTCAGCGCCTCCTCCGGTTATCTCAGTCACGCCGTAGGCATTGGCCCCGATTACGATGGTCGCGTAGACGTCGCGGCCCTCAGCGCCGGCCTCTCCAGGATAGATAACAGCGTCCTTAACGCCGTCAGTCGTGCTGATGCTCGGATCGGTGTCAAGTACGGTGAGCGTCGCGGCATTTGAGCCGCTCTTCGCAGTCGCGCTCTTCACGGTGTAGAGCTTGTTCGCAAGGATAATCTTCCTTCCGACAAGCGCCGTGGCCTGAGCTTCGGTGAGCTCCTCGTTCAGTTTTACGGTCTTGCCTGCCGTAGAAAGCGTTTCAGCGATTGTCAGGTTCCTTATCGCCTCAGTCGTCGCAGTGGCCTCGATGAGAGGCGGCGCGACAAACTTCTTCGCCTCGGTCGTCTCCACAAACCTAACGCCGGCAATCTTTCCGATTTCGCCGTTGTAAAGGTTCTCCGTGTCGACGTACTGGTGCGGGTACTTCCATTCAGGGTCGTTGGTGAGGTCGTAGCTGAGGTCCGGGTGGATGATAGCCACATAGCTGTCGTCCACTTTCTCAGCGTTCATGGTCTTGAGGAAGCGCGCCGCAAGCTTGATGTCGTTGACGGTGAGGTAGCAGTTTCCGGTTTCGCCGCCGCCGGTTAGCAGATACCTCGCCTCTTTACCGCCGGAGAAGATTACGTTGGTGCCGCCCGCGAGCACTTCGCGGGTGACGGTATCGAGCGTCCGCCCCATCTGAGAGCCCAGGAGCTTGGTGGCCTGGACTATGTTGTTGTCGATGGAGGTCAGTATGAGGATGTCGGACAGCTCAATGTATCCGCCGTACTGTGCCACGGTCGCCTCGATTGTGGTTACGTTGAGCTTCTGCCCGTCAGGAGTTACGCCTTCCTGCAGCGGTACCATAAGCTTCGGCAGGGGCGAATACCTGCGGAATTCTATGGTCTTTCCGCCGTTCTTGGGTATCGGGTGCTTCTGCGCGAACTGGTCATGGACCAGCTTCGGTTCCGCGATGTCGATAAGATAGTCGCTGTAGAAGGTTTTCATTTCGGCGGAAAGGCCTTCGTCCGTTGTGACGTTGGTGTTCCCGTCGAAGAGGTTCAGGAATATCGGAAGCAGAAGAAGCTTCCTTGTTTTGGTGTTGGTGGTATACATGGTTATTTCTCCTCCCTTGTTTTGGGAACGGAGATTATAATTCTATCTTCTCTCCCCGTTCCACTCTTCTTGCGATTTCGGCCCTGTCGGCTTTGGTGAATTTCGACGGGTCCGATTTGATGATGAAGCTGCCCTGGGAGAAGGATACAGCGTTCTCAGCAGGTCTTGCCCCTTTGGCGCGGATATGGTCCACGACCTTCTTTTCGGTCTCCTGCGCGGTCTGCTTTATCTTCCCGCTCACGATTTCGTCCATGTGCAGGACCTCGTAAGCCTTCCGAACAGGTATCCCTGCTTTCAGAAGTTTGATAAATTCGGGATTTTCCTGCTCCGCCATCAGGTCGAAGTCGGGATAATCGGCCCGCATTTCCTCGGCCTGCCTTATCCAGTCCGCAAGCTGCCTTTGAGCCTCCTGCTGCCTGTTTATCTGCTCAAGCAGCCTGGCCTTCTCGGCATTTTCGCGTTGCAGCCGCTGCATATATTTGAACTGTTCGACCGTTAGGCCCGCTCTCTCAGCCGCCTCATTGTAAAGCGCGTCGTCCTTTTCGATAGCGTTGATAAGCTTGTCGAGGTTTCCGTCGCTTATCCCGTATTTAGTGAACAGCGCGTCGAGAATAGGCTGATGCTTGGCCAGCGTCTCCTGCAGGGTCTTGTATTCCTTGAAGCGCCGGTCGATTATGCCCTGGACCTCGTTGGTGTAGATGTCGTAGAATTCCCCGCCTTTGGAGACAAGCTGCTTGAATTTGGCACGCTTCTCCTCCAGTGTGTTGGATGTCGCGATTGTCTCCGTATTCTTGGTCTTGCTCCCGGCGTCGGAGCTCATGTCACCTGCGGCGGCCGCTATATCCTGCGGCGGCTTCCCGTAAATGACATTCGATAACTCGCCCGCTTTGCTTCCCCTCCGGCCGTTCGAGGGTTTTGAAAGTTTCATCCCGGCCTGTGCGTTCCCATCGCCAGGGGTTCCGGCGGCGGCAGCCGTTCCGCCTTCGCCGCCCGCAGCGCCGCTTCCGGCAGCCGCGCCTCCGTCAAAGAGGTCGAGGCGAATTGGGAACAAAATTCGCATGAGCTTCATAACTGGATTTCTCCTTTCCGCGGGTCTTTCCCCGTGTAGTCAGCCGCCTGGTGCGGCAATTTTTGTATTACTGCGTCGAATATAGCAGATATTTTTGAAAATTGCGTCAGGAAGCATTTTCACGCTCTTCCGTGATTGATACGAGCTCAGGGTGTGCCTGCTCAATCTGCAGAAAGCCGAGCATTATAGCCTCGCTCACGGTCTCGGCCTCCGGCGCTTCGCTCTCAAACTCAAGCCTCATATAGCCCTGTTTGTCCTCAACGTCTCTGAGCCTTGCCTTCCCGATAAGGTCTGCATTGGCCGCCCAGCCGAGGAAGGTATAGGCGAGAGCGGAGCAGGCCGCGCATACGGCGGGGTTCTTTGTCGCGTGTCCTTCCATCTCGAGGCGGTACTTTCCGCCTCCGCTTTTGAATGTGATGTTTACCATAGTCCTCCACCTCCCAATCACGGTTGAACAGCCGTCCTAATGCCGTTAATCAGGCTTGCCATATCGGGCTTGCTGCGCCTCGCAAGCGCCTCCTGGTAGTTTGTCATAGGCTTTTGAGCCTCGGCCATCTCCTCGTTTACGCCGCCGCTCTTGCCGCCGCCCGCGGCCCTGACTCTTACGTTTCTGATTCTCCTCGGCCTCGCTCCGCCTATGCCCATGTCTTTCCCTGTGACGGCCTGTATAATTTCCGCCATTTGGTCCATCTGAGCGGCCATCTGCTTAACTATGTTCAGCAACGTCGCTCCCTGCTCGATTAGCGCCCGGACTTTGTCCTTCCCCTCGAACTCCATGAGCTCAAGCGCACCGAGGCACTCCTGAGCCCTCTCGGGATTGAAGAAGCCCATAGCGTAGAGCTCCTTTGCCATCTCGTTCTGGCTCGCTCGTGAAAATGGATTCCGTTTCTGCGCCTTGACTTTGATGTCGAATATCGGCCTGCGGTATTTGATTTCCTCGCCTGGATAAGATACAGGCAGCGGCTCGTCCTTAAGGCGCTCATTGGAGAACTCTATGAACTCATAGGCGCCGTTTGGCCCCGTGATGCGGAAGTAGCGCTTTTCGTCATAGAACTGGCGGGAATTTTCTATAATCAGCTCGTTTATCTCGCCATAGGCCCTGTAAGAGCCGCCTATCATGTCGCGGCTCGTCTTGTTTCCGGCCTCCTGCAGCGCCGAGATTGCCGCCGCCGCGGTTACGCCACCAGAGGTACCACCGGCATTAACGTCGCGGTTCGCCGAGGTCTCCTTGAGCTCTTCTATCTTCATCTCGTAGATATAGCGGACCTCGGGGTTCATCGGCGGTACTTCAAAGGGTCGGAATTTGTTGTCGTTTAAGCTGCCCGTGAAATGGATAAGCTGCTTCGATACGTCCGTGAGCTCTTTATCATTGATGCCGAGGTCGTCGCTCACGAAAAAGCGGGGATTTGCGGACAGGGCGGCGTGCTTGAGAATGAGCTTTCCGAGCTTGTCTATGTACATCTGCGGGTCCTTGCATATCGCTACCCATCCGAAGCCCACTGGAGTGCCCTCGTCCGGAAACAGTGTATCGAACACCACAGGATATTTTCCGTGGGCATACCATCCGGTCTCTCTGTACTCAGGGTCGTTTTCTGAAGCGTAAAGCAGGTTTTTCCCGACGAATTTCACATAGTGCAGGAGCTTCCGCCCGCCCGGATAGCGGACTTTATAGTACCAGTCAACCACAAGGGATTTGTTGGAGGTATCGACGGCGTCATCATAGACGTATTTAGCCGTCTCTATCACGTTCCCGCCGAGCTTCCCTCTGAGCTTCGGATATTCCTGCTCCAAAAGGTCGTTGTCAACCAGGTCAACGATAAAGAGATTCCTGGACTTCTGAATATCGGTAATCCCAGGCTCCCAGAAGATATTGAGCAGGTCTATGGCCCGTATATCGTGGTCGCCCAGGCCGTTCTCAAGCTCAGGGTTCCAAAATACGCCGTATACCGCCGTGCCGTGCTTGAGCTTCTTCCACCAGTTGTCGGAGTAGGTTTTTTCAAAGTTATTTCGCTCAAGAATGACCGGCAGAATAGCGCTTAACTGCTTAGCGGTCTCCTCGTCGCTCTGTTCACGCGGCAGCACTATGGGCTCAGGATAGTTGTCCATCGCATCAGCGTGCCCGTTAAGCAGCCGGTTGAACAGCCAGGCCGACGAAGGCTCTGCATCCATCTGTTCGTCTAATTTTTTATTCTTCCTCAGCGCCTCCCAGTGCCGGACCTTGTACCAGAGCTCGTCCTCGATTATGCGGTTCTCGAGGTTCGCCTTTCCGTCCTTGTACTTCTTTAGCGTGGCAATCGCATACTCAATTTCCTTTTCGCCGATAATCTGCTCTGCATTTGCTATGCTCCTGCTTTGTTCAAGCAGTAAAAGTCCGTCTGCCTCGGGCGGAGGAGCGGAGGGCTGTATGCCCGGCAGGCCGCTGACGGGCCGCTGCGGATTTTCTCTTCTCTTAAACAATGCCATCCTCGCCATCTTTTTTTCCTCCCAAAATCAAAACTGTCTATAGAAATCGTATCTGTCGTATTTGGGCTGCTGGTCCGCAAACAAATCGAGCGGGTCGTAAACGATAAGCTGAGGCGCTTTTTTGGGCCGCGGCGCTATCGGATTGAGCATACAGATATAGCGAGTCTCGTCATAGATGTGGTCCTCGCCCTTCGTGTCTACGTCCTCGGGGTCGGTTTCGGAGTAAGTCAACGCGGGAACGGTCCTAATAAAATGCCTGCAGGTATTGAATACATAGAGGAGCGGTATCCCGTCCTCGTCGAAGGCCAGCCGGTGGTGTATCTGCATTTTTCCGGCCATTCGGTCGTTGTCGCCCTTATCCCAATAAACGCCGCATTTCTCCATGATTGAAGCTATGCTCTCCGTGCCGTCGCTCGAGAATATCGCAGGGTCCGCAACTCCGTATATCTTTTTTCCCTTTAAATTGGGGTCCTCGGCCTCAATCTGCTTAATCTTCCGCGCCACTTCTGCCGGTTCCCACTTCACGCCTTTGTCAGGTTCCCCCGTGCAACCGTAGAGCTCGCGTATGCGGTATAGCCTCCGGTCGTGGTCCACGGCCCACCAGCCGACGGAGAACGGCCTCGAGTAGCCCCAGTCGAAGCTCCGGTATATCCGCCATGTCTCAGGCACGATAAACGGGTCTATGACGTGCGTATTAATTCGGGTCGCATAGCCGTCGGGATTGTTACGCCATTCCGAAAACACCTGCCCTGCAAATACATCCCAGTTGCCATAAAGAAGGGCCTGCCTCTCGGCCTCCGGCATTGAAGCGAGGCGCGTGAGATAGTCGGGGTCGTTCTCGAGCAGCTTTTGGTTATCGAATACGGTAGACGGCACGAAAATGCGCGACTTATAGCGATACTCCTCGTGTCCGTCGGGAAAACGTATCTTGACCTTTTCCCATATCGTTTTGAGGGGCGGCCCAGGCGTGATAAAGCGCTCTTTCACCCAGGCGTGGCCTATTCCGCCGGGGTTCGCCTGAGCGCGCATATACACCCGCGTACCCGGCCCGTTCGGCCTGTTTCGGGAGAACATATACGAATACTCGTCCCAGGTGAAATGCGTCAGCTCGTCAAAGTCGATATAGTCGTATCGTTTACCCTGATAGTTGGTCCTATCTTTGACGTGCTGCATCGTGCCGAAGAATATCTTTGCGCCGCTCGGGAAGGTCCAGAAATGACCGCTGATGTTGTATTTCGCCCGAGGGTACGCAGGCTTGTAAATTTGATAAGAGCGGTCTATAAGCTCTTCGAGCTGAGGGTACGTCTTCCGGAAAATAATGCCCTTGTAATGCGGTATGCGGACCTGCCGCAGGGCTTCTGCTAAGGCGCAATCGCTTTTTCCGCCTCCGGCCGCACCGCCGTAAAGCGCCTCGTCCTCCCAGCGCTGCATGAAGGCGGCCTGCTTAGGCTGAGGGGACCATACAACTTTACGCATCTGGCGCTCCCTCCTCCGGCGGCTTTTCGGGCTCGAGTACGGCCGGCATCTCGACGACTCCCGTTTCAGCTTCGCCCTCGGCCGTTGTTTTGCCGTCACCTATGCCTAAGTGCCTGCAGAGCAGGTCCAGGGCCTTGAGTTTGTCGTAGAGGCGGACCTCGCGGTCCTCTCCGTCCCCAAATTCCGTAGGGATAATCTTCCTGCGGACTGCAGCCACACAGCTTAAATCCTCTCCCGAAGCATCGGGCCGGACAGTGGCATTATCAAAATCAATGATGTCCTTCGCATTTACAAATGCCACCTTTGCCAGCTCCATGAGCACTCGGTCAGCCGTTATGCCGGTCCGCTTGCTTCGCTCCGCTTTTGCGCGCGCGATAGCCGCCGAGACCTTAACATTCTTTAACAGTCGCGAGCCTTGCTCCGCTGCTGTTTCAGGCGAATATCCCGCACGAATGGCGGCCTGAGTAGCGTTCAAATCAATCATGTATTCCTCGACAAAGCGCTGCTGCTTGTCTGTCAGCCCCTTTTTTCTCGCCACTCTTAGCCACCTCCTTGCCTTAAAAGGCTATCAGAAAAGCGAAAAAAATGCGTCAGGACGCAATTTTCGTGCATCCTGACGCGCTTTTTGCGGTCGGCCCTATTAAGATTAAGCTATATAATAACTGCTCTGCTTATCTCTCTCCCTCTCTTATCCTCCCCCCTATAATCCCCCCTCCTTCTCTCTCCCTCTCAATTCTGCGGCTCTCGAGACTTTGCATAAACTCCGCGAAAATTTCCGGTAATTTTTTCTCCTCTCCCTCTTGACTTTGCGGAATCTCTATGATAATATGAGTATGCAAGCGAGGAAAATAAAATACGAAGATATGGTTGACGCCGCGAACGCGATACTGAAAAATAATTAAAAGGAGGAGCAAAAATGAAAAAAGTCATTAACGGCGCACTCTACAACACCGAGACGGCACGACTCATAGGCACATACTCCAACGGCGGCACCTGGCGCGATTTCAGCCACTTTGAAGAGACCCTCTACCGTACAAAGGCGGGCAAATACTTCCTCCACGGCGAGGGCGGACCAATGACAAAATACGCCAAGTCCGTTGGTAACAACGAATGGTCCGGAGGCGAACACATCGAGCCCCTGACTCCGGCAGCGGCCCGCGAGTGGGCGGAAGAGCATCTCACCGCCGAGGAGTACATCAAGGAGTTTGGCGAGCCCGAGGAGGCCGCCGACGGCCGCGAGGCAATCAATATCTCGGTCCCGGCGGAAATCAAGCGGAAGCTCGAGCGCCTGAAAAGTGAGACTGGGAAGAGCATAAGCCAGATTATCGTTGACCTCGTCGAGAAGCTTTAGGCTAAAGCAAAAGAAAAGCCCCGCAGTCTTGTCCTGCGGGGCTAAATTTTCTATAAAGGCTCATAAAAGGATAATCCCTTTTGTAGCAGCGCTGTAGCAGTGTGGTTTGTTAATTAATTTCAATCATCTCCTTTTTTGCTATGTAATGTGGTGGTTAGGAAAATCCTAACTCACCATTACCGCAATTACACACACCGGTCATACCTGGCTTTAAATCTCCCCAAGATTTCGGAAAGTCAAAGTCACAAATGATACAGGAGAGAGCTATTGTACCGTTTGGAACATGCGTATCTTTATTCAGCCGGCCACATTTTCTGCACTTGTATACTAAAAATCCGCTATTCATTTATCCTCTTTTTCACCCTCACTTTCTTCAGCTTCCCATTTTTCGCATTGCATGTTGTAGTTACAGCTTTTGATGATTTCTATATCCCATCCGTCGCCTACATCGGCTGCACAATCCGGATAATTTGGGTATCTACTGTAATTTGTTTCAGATTCAAAATATATAGGCGCGCTTTCTTCACTCTCAAGCCAACCCTTCAGGTGCTTGCAAGTAAAGCAG
>Ga0134093_1000709_pt1 | contig 38373 bp, 33 predicted proteins | sample 4_1taG_FD_94452 | JGI IMG/M metagenome (GOLD analysis project Ga0134093, IMG submission 94452) | Switchgrass degrading microbial communities from high solid loading bioreactors in New Hampshire, USA - 4_13_20_68_A1 metaG | ecosystem: Engineered > Bioreactor > Semi-continuous > Anaerobic >...
AAGTTTCATTCTTCAGTCTTTTTTGCAGGTTCAGATTTATTTTTTGTTCTTGTTTCTTTCTGCCATCTCTTTTCTTTTCTCTTTCAGATGATAACCCAGGACCATCAGGCTGTCCGACAGATGTACATTTTCGACAACTACATCCTCACCCAGCTTCAAGTCGGTGGGAGAGAAATTCCATATTCCTTTGATACCCAATTCTGTTACTCTTTTTGCAGTAGGAATAATATCTTTATTTGGAACGGTCAGAATGGCAATGTCAACATGATTTTCCTTTACGAACTCTTCCAGTTCGTCCATATGCCGCACTTTGATATCGTTTATTACAGTGCCTATCTTTTTGGGGTCGACGTCAAAAATTCCTATCATCTCAAATCCGCGTCTTTTAAAGTTCTCATAATTCGCCAGGGCATTTCCCATATTTCCGGCGCCTATTATAATGCATTTGAAGCCTTTGTCAGTACCCAGGATTTTCCCAATCTCTTCAAACAAAGATTCTACATTGTAACCATATCCCTGCTGTCCGAAACCTCCGAAACAATTAAGGTCCTGCCGGATTTGCGAAGCGGTGATACCCATACGCTGACTCAGTTCTTTGGAAGAAATCCGCTTGATGTCAAGCTTAATGAGATCTGCAAGATAGCGGAAATATCTCGGAAGCCTCCTGATGACTGCAATAGAAATTTTCTTTCCTTCGCCCATGCTTTCCCATCCTTCACGAAATTTTTTTGGTATTCTCCAATCCAAACATATTTTATTTTTTTATAAGAAAACCAATTCCTGCATATTAACTTTACCATACTTGTTATTTTTTTGTCAATCCTTGGCATCCGAAATGATCCGGTCTGACTGTTACACCGGAATAACATAATATAGGCTACATCCGAAAACGCACGACATATTATCCTTCTGAACTCTGAAATTCAGTCCGGATTTTTTAACAGCACACTGGATTTTTTTGCGTCAATGCGTCAAATATGCAGGGAAATCATGAGAAAGAAGCAATTGCGCTTATATCTATATCTCCGGTATAGAGGGCTTTGCCCACAATAGCTCCTGACACTCCAACCTTTTTGAGCCCGGTCAGATCTTCAAGCCTGGAAACCCCGCCGGAAGCGATGACATCCATATTCGTTTCCCTGACCATTTCCTCCATCGCTTTGATATTGGGGCCAAGAAGCATACCGTCAGTGGCAATGTCGGTATATATTATGATTTTTACACCCAGTTCCTTCATTTTCTTTGCGAAATCCACTGCATTCCAGTCTATCACTTTCTCCCATCCTTCTATAGCCACTTTGCCGTCTTTCGCGTCTATCCCCACGGCGATCCTGGGACCAAAAAGCTTTACGGCTTCTGATACCATATCCGGGTTTCTGACGGCTGACGTGCCGATTATGACCCTCTGTATCCCCGAAGTTAAAACGTACTCTATATCATCCAGGGAACGAATACCGCCCCCGGTCTGGACAGGAATCCTTAAACTTCTGGCAATCTCAATGATAAGTTCACGATTGCTGCTTTCTCCCCTGGCGGCATCCAGGTCCACTATATGCAGGTATTTTGCGCCTGCATCCTGGAATTTGAGCGCAACGCCCAGCGGATTGTCGGAAAAGACCGTTAGTTCATCGTATTTTCCCTGTTTAAGCCTGACACATTTTCCGCCTCTTATATCTATTGCCGGATAAATAATCATTTTTTTGCCCCTTCTTATAAAAGACTGAATCGACAATATTCCCTTGGAAGCACATAACGGGAAAATGAAGGTTTATGGCATGAACTTCTTCCCGGTTATGCGCTCATAGGCTTCAATATATTTTGCCTCTGTCTTCTTGATAACTTCTTCCGGAAGTTTGGGAGGAGGCGGGTTCTTGTCCCAGTCAAGAGTTTCAAGATATTCCCTCAGATACTGTTTGTCGAAGCTCTTTTGCGGGCGGCCCGGCTCATACTCGGACAATTCCCAGAAACGGGACGAATCGGGAGTAAAGAGTTCATCGGCTATCACAAGTTCCCCGTCCAGGAGACCAAACTCGAACTTGGTGTCAGCTATGATAATTCCTTTTGTGAGAGCATATTCGGAAGCCTTTTTATAAAGGGCGAGGGATTTTTCCTTCAAGGCCGTGGCAAGCTCGGTTCCAATCAGATTTTTAAGTTCATCAAAGGTGATATTTATATCATGACCTTCCTTGGCCTTGGTAGATGGGGTGAATATTGGCTCCGGCAGCCTGTCAGCCTGTCTCAGGCCTTCGGGAAGCTTTATCCCTCCAATTTCCCCGCGGGCTTTATAATCTTTGAGTCCCGAGCCTTCCAGGTAACCGCGGACAATGCACTCGGCCTGCACCATTTCAACTTTCCTGACCAGCATGGATCTTCCCTGAAGCTCATTTATGAAATTTGACAGCCCCATGGGATATTCGGAGACGTCAGTGGTCACTATGTGGTTTCCTATGACATCCCTGCAGAAATCGAACCAGAATTCTGAGATTCCGTTGAGTACCTTTCCCTTATTGGGAATAAGTTCATCGAAAACTACGTCAAAGGCCGATATTCTGTCAGTTACCACCATAAGGAGCATATCTTCCCCGACTTTATATACATCCCTTACCTTGCCTTTGACATAAACCGGCAAATCAATGAAATCAGTGTCTCTCAGCAGCATATTACTCCTCCGTTTAAAATAAGAATTTATCTCCAGTAGTTACAGTATCCCCTTCGTGGACATAACCCCCTGAATATCAGGATCCATGGCCACAGCTTTTTTCAAGGCTCTCGCGAAGGCTTTGAATACAGCTTCAATAATATGATGATTGTTTTTGCCGTGAATTAATTTTATATGCAATGTCATTCCGGCATTTACCGCAAAAGCCCTGAAAAACTCTTCAAAAAGCTCGGTTTCCATTTCCCCGGTTTTCGCGCCCGTGAACGGAACCTCGAAATGCAGGTATGGTCTGTTGGACAGATCCAGGCAAACCATGGCCAGGGCTTCATCCATGGGAATTAAACTGTCCACGTACCTGTTGATGGATTTCCTGTCTCCCAGGGCTTCCGAGACAGCCTTTCCCAAAACAATGCCAATATCCTCAACGGTATGATGGGCATCCACATTTAAGTCTCCCTTGCATGACAAATCCAGGTCAAAGCCACCGTGCGCGCTGAACAGTACCAGCATGTGATTCAGGAAACCAATTCCAGTACTGATATTGGACCGGCCTTGTCCGTCAAGGCAAAGTTTAAGGCTTATCTCGGTCTCACTGGTTTTTCTGGTTATCTCCGACTTTCTCATGGCATTACCTCTTTTATATTTATTATAAATATTCCAGGGCAGAACAAACTGCCGTCAAAACCATGATTTTTAAATTTATTCTGCCATAATAGCTTTAATACTTTCAACAACTTTTGCCATTTCGTCGTCCGTTCCCACGGTAATTCTCAGGTAATCAGAAATTCTGCCGGCATTGAAATTCCTTACCAGGATACCCTTCTGTCTCAGTTTCTCCAGCGCCGAATGGCCCGGGATGCCGGGTATTCTGGCAAACAGGAAATTGGCCTTCGAATCAGTAACCGTAAGCCCCATATTCCTGAAGATTTCCTTTGTTCTCTCGCGTGTTTCAATAATCATGTTTCTTACCGTTTCAAAATAGTCTTTGTCTTTTATGGCTGCAGCTCCGGCAAGCTGCGCTATTGTATCAACCGGATATGAATTGAAGGAATCCTTTAACCTTTTAAGTCCTTCAATCAATGAAACGTTCCCAATGGCATACCCAATCCTCAGTCCTGCAAGGGACCTTGATTTTGAAAGGGTCTGGACAACAAGCAGATTGTCATACATGGATACAAGACCCGCGCATGAAGTACATCCGAAGTCTACATAAGCTTCATCCACCACCACCAGCGTATCCGGCCTGGACTTAAGGAAATCCTCTATCACACGGGTATCAACAAAAAGACCGGTAGGAGCGTTTGGATTTGCAAAGATCACACCCCTGGCATTAGAAGGATAGTCCGCAAAATCTATTGAAAAATCGTCTTTTAGCGGTATCTGCAGGTAAGGTATTCCGAAAAGCCTGCAGTATACCGGATAAAAACTGTATGTTATATCAGGAAAGGCAACCGTAGTACTATTGTCAAAAAAAGCCTTGAAGATCAGTGCCAGAACTTCGTCAGAACCATTTCCCACAAAGACCTCATTCTCTGATACGCCATAGTACTCGGAAACTGCCTTTTTCAAAGGGTCCCCGTCAGGTTTGGGATACAGGCGCAATAATGCCGGGTCCATATTCCGGATAATATCTGCCACTTTTGGCGAAGGAGGATATGGATTCTCATTGGTGTTAAGTTTTATGAATATACCTTCTTTCTGCTGTTCGCCGGGAACATAGGGAGTTATGCCCCGGGTATTGGCATTCCAGAACCTGCTCATTTGTTTTCTTCACTCCCCCGTATCCTGATGGCGTTGGCATGGGCAGAAAGTCCCTCTGCATCGGCGAAGGCGGCAATGTCCCGGGAAACCCTGTCAAAGGCTTCTTTGCTGTAATATATCACGCTCTGGTATTTCACAAAATCGTATACTCCCAGGGGTGAGAAGAATCTTGCCGTACCGGTGGTGGGAAGGGTATGGTTAGGTCCTGCAAAATAGTCCCCTAGCGGTTCGGGAGAGAAGCTTCCGAGGAATATGGCACCGGCGTTCCTTATTGAATCCAGGAGGGCAAAAGGTTCAATGGTGCATACTTCCAGATGCTCGGGGGCGATAGTGTTGGCTATGTCAATGGCCTCACCGATAGTCCCTGTTATTATGACTGCCCCGTATTTTTCAAGGGATTCGGAAGCTATCTCTTTTCTTGGCAGCCTGGCAAGCTGAAGTTCAATTTCCCTGAGTACCTTTCCTGCCAGTTCCTTTGACGTGGTAACCAGAACACAGGAAGCAAGTATGTCATGTTCAGCCTGGGACAACAGATCTGCGGCTACAAAAGCCGGGTTTGCCGAATCATCGGCAATGACCAGCACCTCACTTGGCCCTGCGACCATATCTATGCCGCATATGCCGAATACAAGCTTTTTTGCGGTAGCCACATATATATTTCCCGGCCCGACTATTTTGTCCACTTTGGGAACTGTTTCAGTTCCGTATGCCATGGCGCCGATGGCCTGGGCCCCCCCGATCGTGAATACCCTGTCAACCCCTGTGATTTTGCAGCAGGCCAGTATCAATGGATCTATTCTTCCGTCTTTACCGGGCGGGGAGCAAAGGATTACCTCGCTGACACCGGCAACCTTGGCCGGAATCACGTTCATCAGCACGCTGGAGGGAAGCGGCGCGCTCCCTGCCGGAACATATACACCAACCCTTTCCAGGGGCGTGACTTTTTGTCCTGTAATGACACCTTTGCTTCCGGTGAACCATGAATTTTCCCTCTGGTTTTCATGAAATGCACGGATATTGGCCGCAGCCTTTTCAATGGTTTCAAGCAGGTTTTTGTCAACTGAATTGTATGCCGACTCAATCTCTGTCCGTGAAACTTCGATAGCATCCGGACTTATATCCACGCCGTCCAATTTCCGGGTATATTCCACGAGAGCCTTATCCCCCGTTATCCTTACATCATCCAGGATGTTGCGGCATGTATCCTCCACATCTTTCCTGAAGCCGGGGCTGCGTTCCCTGAGCCTTTCACAAAATTCGGCAAGGTTGTCCTTTCCATATTCATATATCTTCATAACGCATACCTCATTACATACATTTTATTTTTACTTTAGCTGTTCCCTGATCGCACGGATAAGGGCGGTAATCCTTTCATTTTCCATTTTCATGCTGACCCGGTTGACAACCATTCTCGCGCTTATGTCGGCTATATGGTCGAGAACCACGAGTCCATTCTCTTTAAGTGTCCTTCCGGTTTCAACCAGGTCCACAATGACATCGGCAAGCCCCACCAGCGGGGCCAGTTCCACCGAACCGCTCAGTTTGATTATTTCCACCGATTCCTTTCTTTTTCGCCTGAAATACATTCTTGCTATTTCCGGATATTTGGTGGCAACTCTCGATATTTGGACCGTATCCATGCAGCCTTCAAGTTCTTTCGGCCCGGCGACACACATTTTGCATTTTGCGAACCCCAAATTCAGGACCTCGTAAAGATCTCGTCCTTCTTCCAGCAAAGTATCCTTTCCGACAATACCTATATCGGCAGCGCCGTATTCCACGTAAACCGGAACATCAGCGGGTTTTACGAGGAAAAAACGGACTTTGTTCTTATCATCGGAGAAAATGAGCTTTCTCGAATCTGATCTTAGCTCAGAACAATCCAGTCCGGCTCCTTCCAGAAGGTCAATGGAAAGTTCGGCGAGCCTTCCTTTGGACAGGGCTATGGTAATATATCTCATAATGATATCTCCTTCCTCGATCCGTCTCTGTAAAAGTAGACAAAACTCCTTAACCCCTTTTTACTGGCATACCTGATGCCTTCATCCATGCCTTTCAGCATAAAGTCAATCTGGGCGGGAATACCCTGGTCTATAAGCTGCCGGCAATATTCGAGGGCCTGTTTTCTTGCCCCTTCCTCGTATGAGACAAAACAGCCTTCTTTCTCAGGGCTTCTCAGTTTTTTCTGCCTTTCAAGCGCCATCATGATCATGTTTATTCCAAGGGAAAAACCTGTAGCTCCAAGATCCCGGCCGAATTTTGACACCAGAGTGTCATACCGGCCTCCGCTCAGGATCGGAAAACCTACACCGTAGGTATAGCCTCTGAAAACTATGCCTGTGTAATAATTCATGCTCTGAACCATTCCAAGGTCAATGGATACGTACTGGTCCAGATTTCTGTCTTCAAGTATTTCAAGTATCACTTTTATATTGTCAATGGCTTTTGTGGCCCTTTCTCCTATATGACTGTAATCTATGTTTTTCAGAATATCTTTTGAACCGAACAGTTTGGGCAGATCAAGAATCAGTGTCCTGAGCTCTTTACTGACGCTATGCCTGTCCATGACCTGTTCCACACCGACGAAATCCTTCAGATCAATAAGTTCCCTTACTTCCTCAATTGCATCTTCTTCAAGGCCTGATTCCTCCATCAAACCTTTGAAGAAATCCACCTGGCCGATATCTATCTGGAATTCCTCAATACCTGTTATTTTTATTGCATTGATGGCCATGGCCACTGCCTCTGCGTCTGCTTCAGGGGAACTTGCTCCCAGTATTTCACAGCCTGCCTGGGTAAATTCATTCTGTTTTCCTCCCCCAAGCTCGTCAAAACTGAAAGTATTTCCTATATAAAAACATTTGACCGGGAAATCATCATCCTTTAGTTTGGTTGCCGCAATCCTTGCCACCGGCACTGTTATATCGGGTCTTAAAACCAGAAGTCTTCCTTTCGAATCACAGAATTTGTACATGCTCTCCTGTCTCATAAGACCGCTGTCGCCGGCAAAGACATCATAAAACTCAATAGTGGGAGTTTCCAGTTCCAAATAGCCGTTCAGCCTGAAAGCATGCCTTATCCTGCTTTCCAGTTCCCTCTTCAGGATGCACGGCCCGAACAGTATATCCTGTACTCCGTCAGGAGTATATAGATTCCACCTTTTCATAATATTCCTCCCAAATCACTTCATCGTGATAAAGTGTTAAACAAGTGATGTATACAGTTTACTTCCTGTCGCTGGTAATTGTCAAGTAAAATAGCAGTTTTTTATATAAATTTTATTCGGATAAGCCCATAAGGTGCTGATAAAATGCAAATAACCGGTTTCCGAAAGCATAACGACTGGTAACAGGACAAATCACAATGAAATAATCCCGTTTTCCAGACAGACATAGAGATCAAGGGACCTGATTTTTCCGCCAAAATCGACCTCAATTACGGTTGCACCGTGTTTACGGCTTACGGAAGAAATAACCCCTTTCCCGTAATTCCTGTGATGTATTGTCCTGCCTTCAGCTATGCTGTCGGACAGCTTTTCATTAAGTATTGAGACCACTTCATTCACAAAGGCTGAACGGAATTCTTTCATTTCATTCACGTAGCGGGGATAAACCAGATACAGCCATCTTTTTGCCCTGGTCATCCCTACATAAAAAAGCCGCCTCTCCTCTTCAACCGCGTTCTCATCCTTGCCAGTACCGTTTTTTATAATATTCTCACCCGGTATTTCCCTGTTGACCAGGTCCACCATCATAACCGCATCAAATTCCAGGCCCTTGGCTGAATGCAGCGTGATGAGGCTTACCGGATTATTGCCGTTTGAAGTAAAATTTATTGAGTCTTCAAACATCATTTTCAGGTCATCCATCAGCGCAAGAAATTCAGGTATGCTCCTGCAGGATGAAGAAATGGTTTTAAGCACCCCGAACAAATTGTAAACATACTCAACTGACACACCTTTATAATCACAATAACTTCTTATGTTTCCAAAATACCTGAATTCATCCTCTATGTATTTAAGCGCCCTTAAGGGCCTCATTTCCGAAAGATTTCCGAACTTCTTCATCAGGTCTTTAAGACCGGTTATCTTGAAAGGATCTGTTTCATTTGTCCTGATCAGGCTCTCAATTACTGGAAGCCCGTGCTTTTCAAGGGCATTTTCCATCATGGCCCTGGTTATGCGGGGATATAGTTTATAATAAATCCTTGCAAATGTTTCATAATCATACGGATCCAAGGAAAACCGCAGGAAAGCTGCAATATCCTGTACAGCCCAATGTCTGAAAAAATGGACCCGGTTCTGCCTGAGGACAAAAGGTATTCCTTTTCTTTTCAGCATTTCGGCAATTGGTACTGAGGTAAGGTTATTCCGGTACAATACGGCGACAGTGTGGCCATGGCTTAAATGTTTTTTTACATTCTCCTCAATAAACTTAAGCTGCTCGTACTCGTCTTCAGCTTCCTTTATGACAGGATCAGCAAATGGGGGATTACCGGTTTTATGGGATTTATCGAATCTGATTTTATTCTTTTTTATAAATTTACTGCTCAGTCCGACGAGGTTTGCCGATGAACGGTAATTGTTTTCAAGCCTGAATATTTTAAGTCCTTTGTAGTATTGGCCAAGCTCGAACATATATCTGGGCTCAGCTCCCCTGAAACCGTATATACTCTGATCGTCATCAGCCACAATAAGAAAATTGTCTTCTTCAGGCGGGAATAATCTTTTGAGTATTTCAAACTGAATTTTTGAAAGATCCTGGCCTTCATCCACCTGGATATATTTATACCGCTTTTTGCAATTGAGAAGAATATCAGGGCATTTATCCAGTATTGCAAGACAGTGGGTTAGCATATCATCGAAGTCTATATAGAGATTTTCCCTTTTATATTTCTCGTAGGCAGCATAAATCTTTTCAAATTCCCTGGTTTTCAGGCTAAGGCCGGCAAAGTCGGTTATCATTTTATTTTTTACGTATCCTATCTCATTGCCGAGAATTTCAATGTCCTCCTCGCCTGCTGCCGTTTCATTGATCTTTTCATAGATGTTTTTCAGTATAACGGTCCTGCCGGGCAGGTTGTCCCCTGTCAGGCCTTCTATAAGCCTGAAACGGCATCCCCGGGTTTTCCCGTAATCCCTCAGTATGGACAGACAAAAAGAATGAAACGTCGAGAATTTAGGTTTATTGGAAACCCAATCTCCGAATATATGTGCAAACCTGTTATCCATTTCCCGCTGTGCGGCCCTGTTGAATGTCAGTGTTAAAATCTCATCGGGGTTGATATTGCATTCAGTGATAAGGAAGAAAGTCCGGGCAGTTATAACTGTCGTCTTTCCTGAGCCCGGTCCTGCCAGCACAAGCGCAGGTCCTTTTATATGCCGTACAACCTCTTTTTGGTTATTGTCCAGATCTATATGATATTTTTTTCTGAGAACGTCAAAAAAATTGTCCACTTGAACAGTTCACCCTGTATCATTTGTTTATGGCTTATTTTATCTCTTTTTACATAAATGTTCAAGAAAGGAACACACAGTTTATAAATTCTGACTATTTTCCTTTGTATCCCGGATATGAATTATATAAAACTTCAGCTTGCAATTATTGGCTTGTTACATTATTAACAATAATTGTTTCAAATGATAAAAGGTTCTAAAAATCAGCGAAAAGGGATTTTAACTGCAGTTCCATATAATTATACAGAATGTATACATGGTGAATATATGAAATTTTTCATAATTTGTCTTTCAAAATAATATATATTCAGTTATAATAGATATAATCGTTATAAATCAGTCAAACTATAACTATCTGATTTGGCATACAAAATAACTGTAAAGCTTGGAGGGAAAACGTATGAACAAAAAATTGGAAGCGTGGGTAAAAGAAGTCCAGGAACTTTGTCAGCCCGACAGAGTTTATTGGTGTGACGGTTCAGAAGAAGAAAACCAGCGCCTGCTTGACGAAATGGTCAAATCAGGAATGGCAATTCCCTTGAAGAAACGTCCGGGCAGTTACCTTTTCAGAAGCCATCCTTCCGACGTCGCACGTGTAGAGGACAGAACCTTTATTGCATCCAGATCCCAGGATGATGCCGGTCCCACAAACAACTGGATCGATCCGGTTGAACTTAAAAAGACCATGACCGATCTCTACAGAGGTTGTATGAGGGGACGTACCATGTACGTAATCCCGTTCTCAATGGGTCCGATTGGCTCACCTCATTCCAAAATCGGTGTGGAAATCACCGACAGCCCTTATGTTGTGGTAAACATGCGAATCATGACAAGAATGGGCAAGGAAGTCCTTGATGCGCTGGGAGACGACGGAGATTTTATCCCGTGTCTGCACTCAATAGGCGCTCCTCTGGAGCCCGGTCAGAAAGACTCCACATGGCCCTGTGCGCCAATGGAGCAGAAGTACATCAGCCATTTCCCTGAAGAAAGGACCATCTGGTCTTATGGATCAGGTTACGGCGGAAACGCGCTTCTCGGAAAGAAATGCTTTGCCCTTCGTATCGCTTCGGTATTGGCCCGCGATGAAGGCTGGCTTGCTGAACATATGCTTATCCTGAAGATTACCAGTCCGGAAGGCGAAGTCAAATACATCTGCGGCGCTTTCCCGAGTGCCTGCGGAAAAACCAACCTGGCAATGCTGGTTCCTACCATTCCCGGCTGGAAAGTTGAAACCATCGGTGATGACATCGCATGGATGAAATTCGGACCGGACGGCCGTCTGTACGCCATCAATCCGGAAGCAGGCTTCTTCGGCGTTGCTCCTGGTACATCCATGGATTCAAACCCCAATGCTATGCGCAGCATTGAGAAAAATACCATTTTCACCAATGTCGCACTTACTGATGACGGCGATGTATGGTGGGAAGGCATTGGCTACGATGCTCCTGATCACCTGATTGACTGGCAGGGCAAAGACTGGACTCCTGCTTCAGGCACAAAGGCTGCTCATCCGAATGCACGTTTCACTGCTCCCGCAAGACAGTGTCCTGTTATTGCCCCTGAATGGGAAGATCCCAACGGAGTGCCCATTTCAGCAATCCTGGTAGGAGGACGCCGCCCGACAACCATTCCTCTGGTTCATGAAAGCTTTGACTGGAACCATGGTATTTTCATGGGCTCAATAATGGGATCTGAAATCACTGCAGCAGCCATATCCGACAAAATCGGCCAGGTCCGCCGCGACCCCTTTGCAATGTTGCCGTTTATAGGCTACCATGTCGGTGACTATCTGCAGCATTGGCTTGATATAGGAGCAAAAGCAGACCAGAGCAAGCTGCCCAAGATTTTCTATGTCAACTGGTTCCGCAAGGATAAGGACGGTAACTTCCTGTGGCCCGGTTACGGTGAAAACAGCCGTGTTCTCAAGTGGATCTTCGAAAGAGTATCGGGCAAAGGCAAAGCCGTCAAGACTGCAATCGGCTATATGCCAACTCCTGACGCTATTGACACCACAGGTCTCGATATAAGCGAAGAAACAATGAAGGAACTCCTCACCATCAGGAAGGATGAATGGCTCAAAGAAATTGAATCCATTAAAGAACATTACAAAAACTATGAGCCTAAACTTCCTCAGGAACTCAAAAACCAGTTGGCTGCTCTTGAGAAGAGAGTTAATGAAATGAAATAAGATAAATAAAGCAGGCAGATTTAATAATCTGCCTGCTTTATTATTTATTGCTGCCTAAGTTTGTTCCATGCTTCCCTGGCGTTACTGACAACCTCGTCCCATGCCAGTTCCCCGTTTGCGTATCTGTAAATATCCGCGCCAAACCTGTTTATTCCCCAATCATCCGGATAAGACGGAAAAACATAGGGAATTATGTTCCTTGCGCTGTACTGGGCAAGAATCCTTTTCCCGAGAGGATCCTTGACAGTATCTGCCGCGAAGCCCCTGTAGGCCGGGATAAACATAAAATCCTCCTCAATGATTTTTTTGCCGTTTTCAGAAAGGTAAAGCCAGTTCAGAAAACTTCTGGCCCCTTCCCTTACTTTTTCATCGGCTGTATCGCTAATGACCCAATACATTGGCACTCCTGCAGAATTGCAGCATTCTCTCAGACCTTCTATAGGATATGGAAGCATATCTATTTTATCTGCAAAATCCTTGTCGATTGTTTCTATGGTGTGATGTATCCAATTCCCCTGCTGAATTATGGCCACCTTTTTCCCGATAAAATATTCTTCAACCATTTTCCTGCTGTCAATGTCTTTCACCGGCTTTACCGAATATTCCATCTGGAGATCTATCATTTTTTTTAATGCTTCCGCGTATTTGAATTCCAGATTTTTAGACTGATAGGCCTTTACGATATCTCCTCCAAACTCGGCGGAGATAAACACATTTGACATATGAAGCCCGGTAATCTGAAAATCTTTGGCCGGAAAAGCAAACACAGCCTCTATCTTCAGGGTTTCTTTCATCCTGTCCAGTTCTTTCACCGCGCTTTCAAAAGCCATGAAATTATCTATGGCACCTACATCAATACTGGCTTTTTCAAACAATTCCCTGTTGTATACAAATCCAAACCCCTCTATGAAGTATGGCACTCCGTATATCTTATCCCCTATGGCTGCCCCGTTCAGCGATGCTTCCATGGCAAACTGGGTTAATTCCAGGTCTGATAAATCCATCAGTTTGTCCTTGAACTCGTTAAAGTCAGACAGCCTGCCAAGATTGAATATATGGGGCATGTCTCCTGAGTTGATAAGGGTTTTGAGTGTTGTCATATAATCTTCTCCATCTCTTGCACTCTTTACTTTTATCTCTATTTCCTCATTCTCCTTGCTGAACTCAGTTGCAGCTTTGTCTACAGCATCGTTATATTCGGGCTTGTACTGATAAAGGTTTATTTCTGTAATTTTCTGACTGCCTTCTGTGCTTTGGGGCGATGCAGTCGCATTTTCAGGAGATGCGGTAGGAAGGGACAAAAACTGGTTTTCCGGCATACCCTTGCATCCGGGCATCAAAAACAGTGCGGTTGCTGTTAAAAAGCAGAACAGCTTTTTCTTGTTCGGTCTCATCAGGTTGTCCTCCTCAGCAGAATAACTTTTAAGTCAATGTTTTTAATTCTGTTTTGCCAGATACTCTTATGGAATATGATGCTGATATAAATATCTTAACCAGTGAAACCAAATTAATGAGTGTTTTTCAAAACAATTAAGCCGGAGCGGACCCAATAAAGTTCTTCCTGGGAAAATGGTCCGGACTCCGGCTTAATCTGTTATTCCATATTGGGAAAACACAAGGTTAACTGACGGTATGCTATTAATACCTTCAATATATTTTATATTTTACAGACGCTATTTTGACTTATTTATATGATTTATCTGATTTCTTCCCGCATACACCATGCCGGTTGAAGAATCGATTGTGACGGTTGTACCGTCTTTTAATAAATCGGTTGCCATTTTTGCGCCGCAGATAACCGGTATGTCAAGGCTCAATCCTACTATTGCCGCATGGGATGAAAGGTCACCTTTTTCGGTGATTATTCCCTTTGCCCTTCTCAAAAGGCACATAATATTATTGGATGTTTCGGGAATGACCAGAATATCCCCGCTGTTGAAGTTTTTCAGGGCCTCGTCCTCGGTTTTGCACACACAAAGGGTGCCTGTGGCCATTCTCTTGTTCACACCTGTGCCACGGATCAATATATTACCGATTATCTCAACCTTCATGATATTGGTCATGCCCGGAATGCCGATTGGAAAACCACCGGTCAGAACCACAAGATCCCCGCTTTTTACGATCCCTGTCTCAACAGCCTTGTCGACAACATGCTCAAACAACTGGTCGGTATTTTTCTTCTCTTCGATCAATACAGGAATAACTCCCCAGGACATGGCCAACTGGCGGTAAACTTTCTCGACTGGAGTTCCTCCTATTATTGGACATGCAGGACGGTATTTTGAAATCATGCGTGCGGTGCTTCCGGTTTTGGTAACGGTAATTATAGCCGCGGCATTCAGGTCATGGGCGGTTGTACAGGTAGCATGGCTGATGGCATTTGTCACATCTGTGGTTGACTCCTCAAGCTGCATCTGTCTGAAACGCTTCTTGTAGTGTATGGCTGATTCGGTACTTTCAGCAATTTTGGCCATGGCTACGACGCTCTCTATGGGATATTTGCCAACCGATGTCTCACCGGAAAGCATAATGGCGCTGGTCCCGTCATAAATGGCATTGGCCACGTCGCTTATCTCAGCACGTGTAGGTCTGGGTTTTGATATCATTGAATCGAGCATCTGGGTGGCGGTAATGGATTTCTTGCCGCATAGCATTGCCTTTTTAATGAGCATTTTCTGAATTCTCGGAAGCTCATTGTAATCTATTTCCACACCCATATCTCCGCGGGCAACCATAATTCCGTCACTGACCGCCAGTATCTCGTCGATATTGTCCACGCCTTCACCGTTTTCTATCTTGGCTATTATCTGAATATCGTTTCCGCCGTGTTTTTCAAGTATTTCCCTTATGTCATTCACATCATCGGCTTTTCTGACAAATGATGCCGCTATGTAGTCAAAATCATGTTCTATGGCAAACAGTATGTCTTTTACGTCATTGTCACTCAAATAGGGCATATTCAGACTGACACCGGGCACGTTGACACTCTTTTTGTCCTTTACGACACCGTCATTCATTACCCTGCAGACTATCTCTGTTCCTTTTACGTCCGTTACTTTCAGCTCTATCAGTCCATCGTCAAGAAGTATTCTGTCATCTGGCTTCAGTGCCTCAGGGAGGTTTTTGTATGACACTGAAACCCTCTCCTGGTTACCGATACATTCTTCAGTTGTCAGAATAAACCTGTCATTGGCCTTTAATTCAATACCCCCGTTTTCAAAACAACCCAGCCTGATCTCAGGGCCCTTTGTATCCAGCATGAGAGCAATGGGCTTCTTTATCTCATCCCTGACTTTTTTCAGGGTATTAATGAGTTTTAAGTGGTAATCATGATTTCCGTGGGAAAAATTGAGCCTGGCCACATCCATGCCATTCAGAGCCAGTTCTCTCATGACTTCTTCAGATTCTACGGCAGGACCTAATGTGCATATTATTTTGGTTTTTCTCATCCATATTTTCCTTTCTAACATCCAGAATATTAATTTTTATTACAGGCATAAAAAAAAGAAATATCGCCAAGAGCCTCATTAATAATTGTAGCAGACACCGGTAGTCCGGCAAATTCACAAATTATACATATTTTCAGGACAAAAAACAACAGCGGTTTTCATAAATATTAAAACCGCTGCTGCAAATCAACGAAATTTTCTTCTTTGATGGGATCTGTTTGTACTGTTCAAGGGTATGTCCACACCGTTCAACAATAAAATATTATTATTGTTATTGTTATTGTCAAGTTTATCCATAAACTCCTGAAAAGCCAGCAACAAGGCAATAATATCGCCGAGAAGAACAAGGAACGCCGCTATTAATGAAAGCCTGTCGACATCCAAATGCGGGTTTTTCATGACGAACTCCAATTATCATCCGATTCAAATTGTCGTTCGTTTTATATTATTCAGTTTATTAATATCCTGTTCATTCTGTTATAACTACTTTGACCTTATTGCTCTTCTTGCCGTCTTTAATACATCTGAACTCAAGTTCTGTCCCAACAGGGAACTGTGTCAGCAAACGTGTTTCATAACGTCCGTCATCCCCTGTCCTGAACAATGGAGTTTCAAAGTTATTCAGATAAATTCCTGCTCCGCTGACCGGGTTTCCGTTTTTATCGGTCAGAGTGAATACGGTAGGCTCTCCTGCCCTGGTACCGGTAACAGTCAGGACCAAATCGTAATCAATACTGGTTTTCATCCGCGGCAAAGCAAATGTCTGGCTTTTCGGGTTTTGTCCGACTATCATTGCCCCCAGCCTTAGATTAAGCTCAGTGGATTCCCCGAAAGCCTGTTTTGCCTTAAAGGTAATTGTTCCAAACTCGGCCTGGGAAGCAGTCGAGTAATTAAGGAGATTGTCTATTTCAAGGGTTATTCTTCCGTTAACTTCATCAATCCTGTGAGTTATAATTTTTCCTGCTTTAACTCCGGGTGCAAGCGCAATCTGCTTTCCGCTGATGTTTGGATCAGCATCCACAATCTCTACCTTTGACGGGTCAAAAATGAAATCCATGTATACCTTCCTGAGATTTTTCGGGTTTTTGACACTGATCTGGGTTGTAAACGTACCTCCTTCTTCAACAGTACCCTGGGTAGAGGCGATTATCTGCGGAGCGCCGGTATCAACCGTGAACTCAATCGTCTTGGTTCCTTTGTTCCCGAAATTATCTGCATATTTAAAGTTAACTCTGTGGAGTCCGTCAGCCAGCGGGAGTTCCGCTCCGAGTTCACTTTTCAGTACAACCGTTCCGTCGGTGTTGACAGATGCATTAAAGGGAAGATTTAAACTATCAAGTGAAACTTCTATACTCTTAATGTCAACACCGGAACGGTCGTCAAAAAGGTTAGCCACAAGAGAAACCTTGTTTGCGTTTATGACTGACTGGTTCAACTCAGGACTGATATTAATCACAGGCGGTTCATTATCGGATGCGGAAGCTGTGTAAACTGCCTGTATCCTGTCGATGTAGAGGGTGCCTTTTGTTCTCATATCGTCCCTGGTACACATGATCCTTACAGGCATTTCTATTGTGAAAGGCCCTTTCCTGCCCGAAGGTATTTTAGCCTCGACATATTTCCATCCGGTCCAGTCTATACCCCCTGTGCCGGTACTGGGATTGTATTCCGGAGTAAAGTCTATATAGAATTTCTGGCCACTGCCGTCTTTAAGCTGGGCACGGAGCCAGGTTCTGCTGTTGTCCCCGTAAACCCACATGCCTATTGCTGCAGGATCTTTGGACAGGTTTATATTTAGCTGCTCGCCTGTGTCTGGATTGACCCTGTATGCGTATGCGCCGGCAATTCCCTTTTCGACGCCATTGTCAAGGGTAAAGTCATAGTCTACTTTCAGAACTTTTGTTCCGGATTTTGCAATGTCTTTATTTTCAATTACAGAAGCAGTTGCTGATTTGGCTTTTTCCTTTGAAGCAGACCAATTGCTGTTGCTTTCAAAATCTTCAATCACATCGGGTGGGTCGGGGAAAACAACGTCAATATATGCGCTGGTATTGCCATAGCTTACCACGATCCTGCCTTTGGCCTGCGCATTGTTTGCGGCCGTGAATTTTCCGTCTTCACTTATTGTTCCTATATTTCCTTCAACCTTCCAGGTAAAGGAGGTGTCGTCGGCTGCCACTTTTATATTGTAATAATACGCTTCACAGCTTAAATCCACAGATTCTCCGGGCACAGCATATATCACGCTGTGGGAAGGTTTAAGCGAAGTGACGCTGCCAAGTATAATAAGTTCAGCCGATCCCAGGATATCATCGTTGGCAGCGTAAACCGGATAACTGCCCGGACCGGTTGTAACCTTCAGTCTTTTGCCTGAATCAAAAGTTCCTGCATTGGTATACCACTGCACATCATTCGGGACATCGGTGGCGAAGTAATAATCATCGGTGGCAAGTACATTGTACTGCACTGTGGCTTTGGGCAGGGCATATGTCTTTTTGGGATAAACATGGAGCCTGGTGGCCTCGGTACCCGGCTCTGACAGCCCGTTCTTAATGTCTATGCTGCGTTTTGAAACCAGAAGCAGGCTGTTGGAATTTGCCCTTTCCTTGCCGTCTGAAGGGGTGTTTTGCAGTCCGGGGCTTTTATGCCCGGGCATCCGCGCAATAATGGCCGAGGATCCTCCTCCGTCAAGCTTTATGGCTTTCACGCAGCCAAGATCATACAAGAACCTGGCGGTCTCATAGCTTGAAAGGCCTTGGCTTAATGTGGTTCGCCCGTCTGCCTGGAAAATTACAACATCCCCATTTGCCTTTACTCCGATTGCGCTGACGGGATTATAATCGGTTGTGGAAAGTCCGCTTTGTATAACGCCGTTATTGATCAGTATTTTTTCTCCGCCAATGGCCTGAGAGACATTGGACCATTGTCCCGTGACATCCTTGAAGGAAAATTCCACGACATCCCCTGGCTTAAGATATTTCAGAGGTTCATATCCCATTTTTTCGTTCCTGGCTGAAAGAACCAGTTGATTCTGACCAATGGGAGTGGATTTTGCATTAGTTTTAACTTGCGATACGGTGGCAGTCACAGTTTTACCTACAGCTATTTCACCTGAGAATATATCCAGGACAACTTCAATACTGGGTACTGAAGAACCGGTGTTAGGTCCGAAATCCTGGCTGTAGAGGTACGGCCCCCAGTCATTCTGACTTTTATTGAAGTTGTTGAAGCCAAATGTCTTTCCATTGACAGTAAACTGCATTTCCAGCAGGGGTTCTCCTATGTGAACCGTTCCGTCTTCCCTGAAACCTATTGCATTCCATTTGGTAGTGCTGTAGGAGACAAGTCTCCCGTTCTGGATCATCATTCCTATGGGTATTCCCGTCTCAACATAATAAAAATCCCCGTTTATTCCTCCGATTACCTTTACTCCTTCCTGCTCCACAAGGTAGGACGAGCTTGAAAGGGTAACCCTGCTGTTTACATTGTATCCATAGGCAGCCATAACAAAGGCATCGGACGTTAAGGGATTAAAAGTAATGGTATGGCCCACTTTCGTTTTTCCGTCCGAAGTTACACCATGCCATTTATTCCATACGACTCCTTTGGCAATTTCCCTCTCTTCATTATGTACAATTTTTGTGGAGCCCGAACCTGAAATGAAAGCAAAGGCGGTGTTCCCCAATAATATTGAACAAATCAGCAATAATGAAACCAAACCTGATAAAAATCTTCTGGTGTCTCTCAAAATCTTTTGTCTCATGTAAAAACCCCCTGGAATTAATGCAATTTGCTTACTGGTGCTGGAATAAATTAATAAATCTACAGGAAAAGCTTAGCATAAATCAACCCGGGAAGACAGATTATTTGTGTTAATTGTGTGTTTCGATTATGTTACGACATTTTTGAAGAAAAAAAGAAGCAGTCCCTTCGGACTGCCGGATGAAGAATTATTGATCTTTATTTTGCTGCGGCAACTTTCTCTTTCAGCTCCTTACCAGCTTTAAATACCGGAGCCTTGGTAGCAGGAATCTTAATCTTTTGTTTTGTCCTTGGATTCACACCGACACGGGCTTTGCGCTCTCTTACGTCAAATGTGCCGAAGCCCACCAAGGTAACCTTTTCTCCTTTTCCAAGTGAGGCGCTGATTGCTTCAATGATTGCGTCAAGTGCTGCTCCTGCATCCTTCTTGGTCATTTCTGCCTTTTTGGCAATTGCATCAATAAGATCGGCCTTATTCATGTCAACTCTCCTTTCGGATTTTCTGGCTATATATGCCAAATAATTTATACCCATATTATTTCATAAAGCAACAAAAAAAGCCATATTTTTTGAAAAAATTTTTAATAATTTTTAACCAGAACCATTTATTCAAGCGGATTATTAAGGACGCTACCGCCAAAACCCTTTTCTGAAGCCAATTTTGAGCTTTTTATATTTTCCACTTTGTTATAATTTATATTTTCCTTTTAATTCCAATTCATTCCGGATCAGTATACGACCTGTAATATTTAGTAGCGGCAAAAAGTCAATCTTTCCTTCACAACATAATCCTTGACACAGCGGAGGTCCTTATCGTATAATATTTTGTGCATTCATGCGCCCGTAGCTCAGGAGGATAGAGCACAAGTTTCCTAAACTTGGTGTCACGCGTTCGAATCGTGTCGGGCGCACCATAAAGAAAAGGAACAGACAGTTGTCTGTTCCTTTTCTCTTGTTTTCCCATTCCAGGTATCCTCCGGTAGTTTTCAAAATAAAAAAGCTGCAGCAATGATTATTGAATTCTGCAGTTTCATGATGTAAAGCCAGGGTCACTCCCTCGCCTCAATATTGTTAAGGATCCCTGACGAGAAGGCAAAAAAGATTAAGGCAAAAATAAGACTCCATCCTCCCATCATCAGGACACCCAAAAACCAGTTTCCGGTAAATGCCCCTGCAAAAGCTGCTGCAAAAATTCCCGGGCTCAGGAAAATTACATAGAAAATTAATTTGACAATGAGCAAGAGGAATCTGCTTTGTATTGAGCCAAATATCCTTCTTGCCAGTATGGAAGTATAGACAAAGACTGACCCTAAGACCACATAAGCCATGATACATGCCAATACGGTCAATAAACCTGCTTTGAACAGAATTCCTGCCAGGGCAAAAAGAAGCATCCCGTCAAATAAGTTTTTGATATGTTCCGGCATAGTCGCATAAAACAATTTTTTTGAAGCCGAAGCGGGAATAAGGTATATAAACGGTTTTTCCATTTCTATGTTAAGCCTGCCGTATCCCTGGGATATAAAAAGCATATATATGGCAAAACAGAGTATGGAAAACATCGTTCCGTCCGGACTCATGTTCCTGTTTGAGGAAATCAGTCTGTATACAATTGAAGAAATTATAATAATAACAGTAGTCACATCGAAGAGAAAGAAAAAAGATGTTCTTTTATATTCAAGGAACTGCTTCGTTAAAATCGCCCTGGCGCCCTTACCGGAAATGCTGTTGCCGGACCTGCCTTTATTTTTCGCATAGAAAGCCATTGTGTTTCCGGTACGCTTTGCCTTTACGACGGCTTCAAGGTATTCCGTTCCTTCCAGAACATCTTCATAAAAATCGAGATTCAAACGGAACAATGTCATGGGTATACCCAAGATCAGCAAAACCATCCCTGCTGTGCCCACATACACCTCTGTCGTTATCCCGTAAACCGCCGCAGAGGCTATGGATCCTGTCCATCCTATGACCGGAAAATATTTTGCTATGGGATTATCAAAAACATTCCCCAATGAGGCGCCAATATTTCTTGTCCTTGCAAGATCCAGCAGGAATATGGCAAGAGTGCTCCCCCAAAGAACATAGAGCACATATTTCCCAACCTTTTTTCTTTTATTGTCCTTTGAAACCCATGAATAAAGCAGCATGTTGATTAATGGATAGGATAGCGAAAAAGCTGTTACTGATGCAAAAATCATCCATATGCCGTATGGCTGAAGTGCAAAATTTTCTCTCAATACCGGGGTCAGGCACAGGGTAAAATACAGCATCGTCAGGATTCCGCCTGTTTGCCTGATAAAAGCGTACATCAGTATATTTCCGGGTTTTATGGGGGCTGTGAATACAAGGTTTACATCGGCCATCCTGAAATAGGTGCTGCCTTTCTCAAGACCCGAATTCAAAGACATGGTATAAAGAAAAAGGAAGTATGTCATTACAATCCCGGTAAAAAGTTCTGAAGAAGCGCCCTTTATGTTGGCGGGATTTACATGGTTTGTCCATATCAATAAAGACACGAACGCAAAGACAACTATAAAGCCTATCAATGCAGAAGGTTTCCTGAAAATACCCCTCACCAGATTTTTCAGGGTTTTTATGACAAGATACACAAGAGCTTTCATTGACTTGTCTCCTCCCTGCCGGTAACGGAGAAGAATATATCTTCCAGTGACTCACCCCTGGCCATAAGTTCATCCCGCGTAAGAACGGCCGCTATTTCACCTTTGTTCATGATAAGGACCTTATCCCAAAAACCTTCGATGGAATCAATGATATGGGTACTGATCAATACCGCACAACCTGAATTCTTAAGTTCCAGGAAAATATCCTTCAGTTCTTTTATTGCTTTGGGGTCAAGACCTATCATGGGTTCATCGAACATTATCATTGCAGGCTTAATCATCAGGGCACATATAAGGCTCACTTTCTGTTGCATGCCCTTTGACAGCTCCTTGCCCAGTTTGTCCTTCTTGTCATCCATCTCAAATCTGACAAGAAGCGCTCTTGCTGTCTCCCCCCAGTTTTCAAGGTTATATGCCCTGGCAATGAACTCAATATGCTCCCATACAGTGAGCGTTTCATAAAGGGCAGGGGTTTCCGGGACATACCCGAATATTCTCTTGGCCTCAACACTTTTATTGTCTTTGCCCCCGATGGTGATTGTGCCGTCAAATCTCAATAAGCCGGCAATGGATTTGATGGTGGTACTTTTTCCGGCGCCATTGGGTCCCAGAAGAACTGCAATTTCACCCGGACATACCTCAAAGCTCACGTTGTTGGCTGCCAATACTTGTTTATATCTTTTTGTCAGATTGTTGACTTTTAACATACTGATCTCCCTCTGCATATAATTGACCCGCCTTTTGCTTTTCAGCCGGCAGGAATGATCTCCCGATATATAAAAAAGTCTCTTTTGAACTTGTGTTTCAGTGTTCAGCAGAGACTTATCCGTCAGAATTATTGATCAGGGACAAAGCTGATAAGTTTTCCTAAGCCCCGCAGCACTTCTTGTATTTTTTGCCGCTTCCGCAGGGGCATGGATCGTTTCTCCCTATTTTATTGCTGACTGCCCGATGATCCTCATTGTATTTTTTTCTGATGGCGGCGCGTTCCTGGGCCGTAAATATATTGTCCCACTCCTTGAGTTCATAGAGCCATGGCGCTTTGGCAGCCAGCATATTGTAAAAAAGCTTGTCAAATACAATGCTGAGTTTGATTTCAGATTCCCCGGTCAGATCCTCAAGTGGAAGCTGGTTTTCCAGGCTTGTATTGATTCCGTCCAGGAAACCCATAAAAGTGACTTCGTCCATATCATACTCTTTGGCAAGTTCATCCAGGCGCCCCTCGATGACCTGGGTCCGGGAATCCAGTATTTTTTTGTAGGCTTCTGTTTCTTTCTCAAGATAATTTTTGAAAAAAGCCTGCTTTTGGGCGTTATTGGATTGGTTTTGCAAGGCATTCTGCCATTTCTCATAAAGGCTCATCTGTACTTCCCCCTGATTTCCTCAAAATGTTGCTTATTGCCTGATTTTACATTTTTTCGGGCGCGCTTATGCTGAGAAGCTCAAGCACGTTCCTGATTACAATCCTGGTACAGTCTGCAAGCATAAGCCGTGCCATCATCAAGTTCTCTTCCTCGCCCTTGACCCTGCAGGAATTATAGAAAGTATGGAAACATGAAGCTACCTCCATCACATATCTTGTAATCCTGCTGGGCTCAAGGGTTTTTGCCGCCATGGTTATTTCCTCGGGATACTCGGCCAGCTTTCTCATGAGTTCAATCTCCTCTTCCTTGCAAAGAAGAGTAAGATCCACATCTTTTGCAGTATCCAGCGAAATCCCTTCTTCAGCAAGCTTTCTTATTATGCTGCATATCCGCGCGTGTGCGTACTGGACATAGAAAACAGGATTCTCATTGGATTGTTTTACCGCCAGATCCAGGTCAAAATCCAGATGGCTGCCTGCGGTTTTCATATTGAAAAAGAACCTTGCCGCATCGCGGCCGACCTCTTCAAGGAGATCACCAAGTGAAATGGCTTTACCGGATCTCTTGGACATACGGGCAATTTCCCCGTTTCTGAAAAGCCGGACAAGCTGGAAGAGGACTACTTCAAGCCTGTCACTGTCAATGCCGAAAGGTTTCATGGCGGCTTTCATACGCGCCACATGGCCATGATGGTCAGCTCCCCAGAGATTGATGGCCCAGTCAAATCCCCTGGTAATAAATTTGTTGCGGTGGTAAGCAATATCAGCGGCCATGTAAGTGGGAATTCCGTTGTTCCTGATAAGCACTTCATCTTTTTCAAGGCCAAGTTTTTCACCATTCAGCCAGACAGCTCCGTCCCTTTCGACCGTGTAGCCGTTTTCCCTGAGGAAGTCCACGGTTTCCTTTACTGCGCCGCTGTCATGCAGGGATTTTTCTGAAAACCATACATCATACTCAATACCATACTCTGAAAGGGCATCCCGGATTCTCTGTATGTTAATGGGAAGCGCATAGTCCACCAGAGCCTGGCGCCTCTCTTCGGGAGTTTTGGAAAGCAGCGCGTCTCCGTGCTGTTCTATATACGCTTTTACGTGCTCTATGATGTCTTCTCCATGGTACCCGTCTTCAGGGAACTCTACCTTGCCCTCACCATAAAAATGCTGCAGATAGCGGGCTTCAAGGGATCTGCCAAACCGTTCAATCTGGTTTCCCGCATCATTGATGTAAAATTCCCGGGTGACATCATATCCTGCTTTTTCAAGAACGCTTGCTATACAGTCGCCCAAAGCCCCTCCGCGGGCGTTACCCATATGAAGGGGACCGGTGGGATTGGCGCTTACAAACTCCACGTTTACCCTGATGCCTTTCCCTATGTCAACTTCCCCGTACTTGTCTTTTTTCTCCCGGATTAAGCGCAGGGTATCATAAAGCCAGTCGTTGTTCAGGTAAAAGTTAACAAATCCAGGACCGGCTACCTCTGCTTTTCTGATATAAGTGTTTTCTGTCTTCATTTCGCTGACAAGCAATTCGGCAATTTTGCGGGGTGGCATTTTGGCCTGCTTTGCGACCTGCATGGCTATATTGGTTGAGAAATCCCCGAATTCCCTTTGTTTCGGAACCTCCGTGAATATGTCAGGCAAATCAATCTGAGGAAGCATGCCTTTTTGTTCACAGTCTTTGAATGCACCTGTCACGACTCTTGAAATCTGATCGCGTATCTTCTCAAAAATATTGTTCATGGCTATTGCTCCATTTCCTGTTCATTTAATGTTTTTATCTCGCTTACAACAACGTTGAGCCTGTTTCTTCCGCCAAAACTGCGGTTATATTCCAAAATATAATCCACCTCGATGTTCCCGCCTGACTGGTCAAAATCAATGTTCAGCTTTTTTGCGGTAACACCAAGTATTATATTCCCGAATTCAGTCTCATAGCCTGAAAGATGCGTTTTCCCTACTTCAAACAGCAACATCGATTCGACATAGCCCTGCCGGATTAATGTCACGTTGTCCCTTCCAATCCTCAGTATGGTTTTCGTGCCGGCAAGACCTGTGACCTCACTCTCATCATAACTTACCACATATTCATCATTTTCAACAGCAAGTTTGCCTTCAGTAACAAAACTTATGGTGTCGCCCTGGCCGTCGAAATCCGTGATGTGGCTGTTGACTGTTATCAAAACCTTTTTCTCCAATGCTTACTCCCTTTCGTATGAGCGCGATGTATTCTCGTATCTTTCAAAAGCCAGCTCAATAAGCCTGGTTATGAGTTCCGAATAAGGTATCCCGCTGGCTTCCCAGAGTTTTGAATACATGCTGATATTGGTAAATCCCGGCATCGTATTTATCTCGTTCAGAATAATCCGGTTTGTTTCCCTCTCCAGGAAGAAATCTACGCGGGAAAGGCCTGAACAGCCTAAAGCCTTGAATGCCCTCACTGCATATTCCCTGATCTGTTCCATTATCCCTGGCTCAATATCAGCGGGTATTATTATTTCCGATTTACCATCCAGGTATTTGGCGCTGTAATCATAAAACTCATTGCAGGGGAGTATTTCCCCCACTGTTGAAGCTTCCGGCTCCTCATTGCCTAAAACCGCGCATTCAAGTTCCCTGCCGTCTATAAATTCTTCAATTAATATTTTTGTATCATATAAAGCAGCATTGTCAAGTGCTTTTTCAAGGTCCTCCGGTTTTTTGACCTTGCTGACCCCGACAGATGATCCTGCGTTCGCCGGCTTTACAAAACACGGCCAGCCGATTTTTTCATTAATCTGTTCCATTATGGAATTAAGAGAATTTTTGATATCATGTCTCATCACTTTTATGTATTTTGCCTGGGGAATTCCTGCATTCTGGAATACCAGTTTCGAAAATTCCTTGTCCATGCCTGCGGCCGAGGAAAGAATACCGCAGCCCACGTAAGGAACACCGGCAAGCTGAAGAAGTCCCTGGACTGAGCCGTCCTCGCCGTTTGGTCCATGCAGGACGGGAAAAACCACATCTACCCCGCACAACTTGTTTTCTGAATTTACGAAACTTACCAGATCCCTGCAGGAAGGCGCTTTAAGGCTGAAACCCGGTTTCGGGTAAGCCGACAACTTTTGTCTTGCAATTTTCTCCCACTCGCCTGTGCCTATCAGGCTTATGTCTCCGTCATACCTGAGCCACTCCCCATCTTTGGTAATACCGATCATCTGGATATCAAAACGCTGTCTGTCGATATTTTCAAGGACTGATTGGGCGGAGAGCCTTGAAACCTCATGTTCTGAAGACTGACCCCCGAAAAGAACCGTAACCCTGATTTTATCCTTTTTCATAGCAGCCACGACCTCCGGAATATTGTTAAGGGGAGCTTTCATGCTCCCCCTTTAAGGCTTCCGTATATGAGAGTAAACTATATCCTTTTTATAACAGTCATTTTTATAACAGTCATTATACATTAAGTAACCATATTAATTCAAGCCTATTCAAGCGGATCTTCCCCATATTCTTCAGAAACTTCCTCGATTTCATCTTCGCCGGAGCCGACAACAGGAACCAGCCCCAGTTCGTCAGGAACAGCCAGCCCGACCTCCTTGTCGACAAGCGCGTCATTCCTGGGGAAATCTGTATCCAGTTTGATTTTGCCCACAAAGTTCTTTGTTTCCTTTCCGTTTATAATGATCTTTACCCGCTCGACATCCTTCAGTTCCGTCAGGGTGTTAACAATGGAATATATCGCAAGCTCTGCGAGTTTTTCATCCCCGGGGTGTTTTTCAACGAATTCTTTTGTCAGATCAACCGTAGCAACCCTGTCTTCGATCTTGACAGGTCCTCTTAAACTGGTTCCCTCAGGAATAAGAGATTTCACTTTGTCTGTCTTGGGTCCGGCTATGAGTTCCTTGACCATTATTGAGGCAAGTACCTCAGAGCCTTTCTTGGCCTCTGAAATATCCACATACCGAATCTCCTTGACCAGCTTTGTTTGCTGTTCATCACCAAAATAAAGAATTACAGGAACTTTCTCATTCAGAACCTCAGCCGTTTCCTCATCAATGGCCAGGCTGCTGGTAGGGGTAAGATCCTCCTCCGGTTCCTGGTCCGCTTCTTTCTTTTTGCCGCATGAACTAAAAAGAAATACCAAAATCATTCCAAGGGCAATCAGTCTCAAATACTTTTTCATATTGCACACCTCTTGTCTGAATCCATTTTTATTTCTATGACGGTGCTTGACTAATTATTCTACTTCTTTTGAATAACTGCCTTTCATTTGATATGGAATTCCATTTATGAGGGGATTCTTCATAATAATGTACTATTTGAAAATCATATATACATGAAATTTTGTTGCTTTTTATACTTATAATACAATCCTGATTTGGATAGAATTAATGTGTAAGCAGCAAGAGACACTGAAATAACCTTCTACTGATCAGATTGATTCTGATATTACAAAAAGGTTCGGCCTTATGCCTGCATTTATTATGACAGTATATCAGAATTAAAGACAAGGGACGCAGAAACAAACGCAGCAATATAAGCAGTAAAATATGTCCCCTTTCGCCCCTTTCATGCTCCTGTCCGGAGCGGCAAACTAAAACAATATATAGATTCCTCCTTTAAAATAAGAAAAGACGGGTTCACCCGTCTTTTCTTATTTTCCTTACTGTTTCTATCATCGAACGTGCCGCTATGGCTCCCTGTCCGACTGCCACAGCGATCTGCTTGAAGATGCCTGTGCAGTCCCCCGCGGCATAAAGACCGGGAATGTTTGTCTCCATTTTCTCATTGACATATATGGATTTTCCGTCAGTAGCAATTCCCATCTTAAGCGCAAAACTTAAGGAGGAAGCGCTCCCATATGCCACAAAAAGGCCGTTTACGGCTTCACGTGATCCATCTTCCAGTACCAGTCCTTCAATGACATCATCGCCATAGAGTTCTTTTATTTTTTTCTCATTGATCCGGAACCTGGAAAGGTCTTCCTTATATTTGTCCGAAATCCTGAGGGGAGCGCCGTTGGTGAAAACAGTGATATCCTTGGTGAAAGGAAGGAGTTCCATGGCTTCATGCACGGCATAGTCGGTATAGCCCAGAACACCGACTTTTTTATTCCTATAGAAAAATCCGTCACAGGTGGTGCAGTAACTTACACCCCTGCCCTCATATTTATTGAGATTTTTTACCGGAGCCTTTATGACAGGCGCACCTGTTGCAAGAAGGACGGCCCTTCCCTCATAACTTCCTTTTATCCCGTGGATTTTAAAATTGGCGTCCTTTTCAATGCCGATAACTTCGTCATCTATGATCTCTGCACCCAGTCTCCTTACCTGGTTTTCCCCGGCCAGAAGCAGTTCCTTTCCGGATATGGGCTGCTCAAAACCGTAATAGTTGTCCACTTTGTCGGCTTTTAAAAGAACGCTGTCAAACCTTCCGATGACCAGAGTGGAAAGATTGGCCCGGGTTGTATAAATGGCACCTGAAATTCCCGCAGGCCCCCTGCCGATAATAATCGCATCATAAACCATAAGTTCAACTCCCTGTAATTTTTCGTATGTATTTCCATACAACAATATCAATTCTATCATGTATGCCGGAAGATAATAAAGTAATAATGTCACGGACGGCAATATGTACAGGGAAAATAGCCTTTTTGGGCAGCTTCCTCCGGGGCATTGAAATAAATGATATCCCATGTATTTTCACGGACAGTATCCCGGTAAAATTCACATCCGGTCCTGCAGTAATAAAGCTGGCCGGCATATTTATACCCAACTATCGGGGCCTTTCTTATCACCCGGGCGCATCCGAGGGCATAATGCTCATATTTTTGTCCGTGCAAAACCGGAAAACCCTGGGCAAACGCCAACAGACCCACATCACTCAGCGTCCGTTTCCAGTCCTCTTCATCAACAGCAGGAAACTGGAGTTCAAGGGCAAAACTGCTTTTATGACATAAGCTGTTATACTTTTCAATATATAAAGCAAACTCCTTTTCAACAGATTGTCTTACGGCGCTGTCCCTCAAAATCTCAAAATTATCCCTGTCTGCAAAGAACGGGATTTTATCCTTAAAGTCCGTGTACTCACCCTTTGTAAGTTCAGAATTTGTCCGGTCATATACATATACCTGGTCTCCCAGGGTATAGCGGACAGAATATCTGTCCTGCAGCAGTTCGCCTATGTAATGTTTTTTTGGAAACCAGCAGTGTTCCATGACTGTATTATTATCTTCATCTGAATATGAATTTATCGCATATAAATAAAAACCGTCTTCCCCGATAAAAATCAGTACGGGAACACATGCCCTGACCCGGGCCATTGAGGCAGGGTTCCCATAAACATTGAAGGCATAATAAAGGGAATCAAAGAATGTTTGGACCGCAAGATCCTTTACAGCCAAGGCATCCCCTTTTCTGCCATAGGAAAAATCCTTTACGCTCCGGCTTATGACAAATGCCGCATCCTGAACGGCGTTGTCGATGACGGAATCATAATAGGCCCGCAATCTGGCATCTTCTTTAATCATTTTCATCTGATTCCTCGTAAGCGTCAGGAAAGGAAACACAATGACAGTAAACAGTACAGCAAGGCTAGTAAGCTTCATTTCTTACCATGCCTCCTGCCCTGACAAATATGCTGGGTGTCCGGGTGTCGGAGAAAAGAATCATGTCCCGTATTGCCGTTGTCATGGTCTTTCCCCGGTTTTTGACTTCCACGAAGAGAAAGTCCCCCATTTTAAGTTCATATCTGTTGGTTTCATCATCTGAAGCATTTCCTTCGGGGAAAAGTGTATCCAAAATTACATTTTCATCAATCGTAATATGGGTTACTTCATATTCCCCCGTAAAAGTCAGTTCTCCACCTGTCTGGATGTATACGGGAACAACGGCCCGGTCAATATGAATTAGCCTGATTTCATAGGTATTCCCGGTGGAATTTATCCGATCGACAAATTCCCTGTACATATTCGGGGTTATATATCCTGTATCACGGCATGCATCCACAAAGCGGTTGCATTCAGCCAGAACAACATTGTATGCGATATCATCCTGTCTTTCCAGTATATTTAACAATGGTGCTAGGAACAGCAGAAGGGCACAGAGAAGCAATGCAAAAACTTTCCACCATAAATTCTCCATAATAACTCCTTATAACCTTATTCAATTCAGTATAAACCGTCGTTCAGGGTTAACCACTTTTTATCCCGGCAATCCGGCAGGAGAAACTAATCTTCTGAAACATTGCCATAAGCTAAATCGTAATAAACAGCCCGTACCCTGCCTGAAGGGTTAAATTCATACCTGACCGTATATATGTCTTCGGGACTGATGCCTGACATATAAACGCTGCTTGCTTCCACTCCATTGATAAATACTGCTGTTTCCTGAGAAGCCCATGTCTGGTTATAATAGCTGATGCCAAGCTCTTGCAGCATGGTATGTTCCTTTATATGGGCAACCTGGTGCAATACTTCGCTGCCCTTTACTTCCCGGAATATTTCCTGGTTTCTTGAAATTACCGGATTGTCTTCTTCAAGCCTTTTATTCCCCTGGTTTATATATGCTACTAGTTTTGTGTATCCTGAAAAAAACACAGAAAAAGCAAGAACAAGCAGCATGACCGAAACCCCGAGTGACAGCGCCTTTTCAATATTGCTGCCCATGTTCACTTCTGCTGGGCAAACACTATGCCCCTTATTACCATGTTTTCATCATATACCAACTGGGAAGCGAACTTTCCTGAAGGGTTTATGTATTTGGCTGGCATGTTCGGGTTTTCGGCTTCCCTTCTTTGTGCATCACGGAGTGTCTTGCTTTTGCTTTCCAAAAGAGGTTTATCAGGTGAGGTTTTAAGTATCAGACAATTGTTGTCACTGGATAAGCTGAGATCAGTTTCGGAAATATATTTTTCAAATTTTATTCCCGTTTCAAAGTTTTTCGGGTCTATGGACATGGCCTGTCCGCCATTGTTCCCCAGGGTCGCGACAAATATGATTACCTCTCCGCTCCTGTTAGAGAAAGTTGACAGGGCTGAAAGGACCTGGCTGCCGCTCACTTCTTTGCCGTCGTATGGCCTGAACTCATCCTCGGACATACCCTGGGCTATGGAACCAATTCTTTCATTTGCGAGGGTGCTGACGTCCCTCATGCCTGAAAATATACCAATGCCTACAGTGACAACTGCTATGAAAAGCAGTATGGATACCCCTATCCAAAGGGCTTTTGTCAAATTTCCATCCATTCTGATCTCTTCCTTTCAATTTTTCCTGTTTTGTTGGCGATATTTTTGAGTTTATATATTCAAACCCTGCCACTACATTTGTGACAATTGTCTGTAGAAGGCTGAAATGCTTTCCATACCCGAGACAATCATAGGTACTATCAGGTACAGGATTAACATTGCATAAACAGGTATAAATCCGATAATACTTCCCAAATTCTTCTTCCTTTCCACAATCCTTTCGCTGTTTTCTTTCCGTGTTTCCCTGTTGAAGGCCATTTCATTCTCAAGTTCTTCAAAAGCTCTTTCCACTCCAAGATCTTCACAGGCAAGCTGCAGGTTTCCTATGATTCTTATAAACGGTGGAAAGGCGACATCTTCTTTCAGTTCCTCAAGAGCTTCATAAGAACCTGATGAGAAATTGGAAAGGCATTTCTGAAGCGGTTCCTTGAAATAAACCGAAAAGGCCTCCATCCACTCAAGTATCTCTTCAACATGCACACGGTTCATATGCATAAGCATTAAAATAATAGTGTGGAACTGGGAAACCTCTTCTTCCATGTCAATCTTTCTGATCCTGGCTATAACGCTCAGATTAAGTACCGGGTAACAGTAACCTGCAATAAAAAGGAGAATACACAGTAATAGCTGCCACCACCAAAAACGGTTTGAAGAAAGCCTTTTGATCTTGATTTCGATTCTCCCGGCAGCAACCTGGGCTTCATTTTCACTCAGCAGCCTTTTATCGGTAATATATTCCATTATTTCGGAAAAGTCTGCGTCTTTGCCCAGGGTTAAAATAATATCCCTGTCAAAGTCAGTTATCTCCTGAAGCCTGGAAAGTTCTTCATCTGAAAGCTTTCCCCCGAGAAATCCTTCTGGCATCTGGGGTTCATACAATATGGAATGACGGGTATAGGAATTAAACCCCAGGAACATCAGAATTCCTGCCATGAATGCCACAAATCCGGTAACAATCCTTCTGGTATAAAGGGTGTACAGGTTCATGGGCACCATCGCACTTTTTATGAGTTTGACAAGCCGGTTTCCTTTCACAGAATATCTGGAGGGTATGATTTTGTTGACAATCAGATATAAACCGGAATCATAAAGTTTCTGGTCAGGGGAATTCTTTATGGAGCTTGCAGGATCAAACCTTTCCTGTTGTATTCTTCTCAAAGTCAAGTAGCAGACAATGGTAATGACAACAGTTATAACCCCCAGCACCATTCCGGCTTTGCTGTAATAAAAGTTCTTCAGAGGGGCAAAGTTGTCTGAAGCCCATGTCCTTAACGGTTTAAGAAAGAACAGGGGCAAAATTGAGATAAGATTTATACCTTTCAGTGCATATTTTAATTTTTCCCTTTTGAATAGATCGTTTTTTATTTCACTGGCAAGGTAAGCAATACAGCTTACAAAAGTTGATTGCCCGTTATTTTTGGCATCTCCGTATTCCTTTGTAATATACAAAATGCCTGCCAGCATTTTCAGGTATTTGTTGGGAGCAGACTGGTAATATCTCTCAAGTTCGGCTTCACTGTCAGCAGATGTCAGAATATCATTTATCTTTTCGGCCTGGCTGTATATCTCAAAGTATCCTTCCTGATTCAAAATATTGCATGTCTCATAGTTTGCGTCTTCCACTGAGTTATGTTCGTAATATTTATGCCTGAGGAGTTCAAGATAATAAATCTGCTGACTTAGAAGCTTGTTATGAAGTTTGGTTATAAAAACCTCAACTGCAGAATCGCCTATATATGTCAATAACACCATGAATAACAGCAGCATAAATATATCCCCTGTCAAAAACCAGAACAGCACGACAAGCCCCAGGTACAGGGCTGCAGTAATCAGCAGCAGGATTACTGATTGTTTTCTGAGTACAGCTTCCCCTGACTGATTGTATATTTCAAGCCTTTTTCGGATATTAATGAGCAGGCTCTTTAAAAACGGGATACTTTTGATCTTTTCGTACAGGCTGATGAAAAATACGGTATTTTTCTTATTATTGAATTCAAGTTTATGTGTCTTTTGTTTTTGTGAAACCTTTATTGCTGTCAGTGCCAGAACAGCGGACAATAATGCGCAGATAATGCCGATTATACTGTAAATATTCATATGACTCCCCATTTCTGTCTTTTAAAATAGAGGCCGCATATTATGCCTGGAAATAAGTGCATAAATATTCTTCAAATTCTGCCGCGTCTTTTCCGGTCATTCTGCTTTTCATTTCTTCAGCCTTTTCCCTGCTTATAGGCTGCACCGCGACATATCTGCCGTCCCTGAATTCGATAATGTTTCTGGTCTCAAAGGTTTTTCTGTCGGTCATCCTTCTGTAAAATTCCTCAGTGGTCTCCATAAAGGCCCACTTTTTTGCGTCCAAATCGTCTTGTTCCCTGTATTTCTGCGGATATGGGGTATCAGGTGTTTCAATTATTTCTGTTATTCTTTCTATGTATCGCTTTCCTTTGTAGTCCCTGGCAAGATGAATATCAAAGTCCAGTACCGAAACAACCTGCTGTTCGGCAATCTTCTCATTGTTGAACATCTCGCATTTTAAAAGGGAATTACGCAATGAATAGATAAGATCCCTGGTGGTCTTGGCATGGTGGGTAAAGAGGGTGAAAAGGGAAGCTACCTGGGCCATCTGTATCATCCATGCCGCAACCGGGTCGGTGGCAACTTCTCCCAAAATATTTACACTGCCGTCAGTCTTTTTTTGTATGTCCAGGCCTTCCTGACCCGTAATATTTTCTGTTTCCCTGAAAGAAAGAATGTTCCGGTCAGGGTAAAGTTTCCGCAGATTAAGTTCAAAGGCCATTTCCTGGATACGTAAAGTCAAAGAAGCATAAATATGGCCCACCATGGCCATTAAAAGCGTGGTCTTTCCGCTCCCCTGCTGGCCGGTTATTGCCGTAATCATCCCGCCCTTGACCAGAAATTTTATCAGATTTATGGGAAGCTCTGAGTTGGCATCGGTAATAAGATTTTCCAAGGTAATATTTTTTATATGGAACTTGCGGACAAAAAACGCCCAGGATTCAGAAAACGGGGGCCTTACCACAAGGACACGGCTGCCATCCTTCATTTCATTTACCCTGTATCCGTTTGCCTCTGATAGCTGTCCACCCCTGTTGTACCGGTAAATTATCTGGCATACTCTTCTCAATTCTTTTTCACTCTCAAAACCTAAAAAATCGAGTTTAATTGTTTTACCTTTATAAAATATCCAGATACTCTCATAATTCCTTTGGACAGGGTTCTCATCCCGGTCGGAATTATGGTTCAGATTTGAAAAATCATGTGTTATTCCCGATACTCCTGCAGATACACCGTCTATATTCATATCCCTTATTTCATCAATCACGCCCAAACCTTTATACCTCTCATAAACAAACTGGGTTATAATTTCAAGCTTGTCCTCCCTGGACAGTACGGGGGCAATATCCTCATAAACCCTTTCGATTTCTTTCCCGGAAATAAAGTACATTAACTCTCCCCTTGAGTTTCTTTTAAGTTCATCAAGTTTATAAGTATCAATAAGCCAGGACAACGCATCCAGGCCATGCTCCTTCTTAAGTGAATACAAAATTATTGCGAATTTCTGGCCGGCGGACAAAAGCCAGGGGTTATTGAAAGGAATAATATTGTTTATTTCTTTATCGGGTATATATTCCCACAGAATGTCATAAATCAATGATTTTACGAATTGTTTGTCCTCGGGGGAGCCGTGCATACAGCGTTTCAGGGCCTTGTTCAATTCTGCCCTTTTGTTGGCCTGCTTTTTGAATTCCACCTCATTAAGACCAAGCTCAAGAAGGTTGGTTCTCGTGATTTCGTTTATACATTCCTTTACATAGTCGATGAGAGCATCAAGGGTATACTGATGAGTTTCCGGACCTGCAACGCCACCTGTGTTCCGGCCGGATGACCTAATGAACATGAAGAGAAAAACAGCTATTCCTCCTGAAATCAGCATTATTAATATAAAGTTCATCGTTCCGGACACTCTACCGAACACCCCCTGATGACATGGTCAAACAGTCTTGCAAGGGAATCTGTAAAGACTTTTTCTTCCCCGTCTTTTCCATTAATCGCGAAGGCAATATATTCAAAAACCCTGCCATTGTTGAGGGCGTCAAGAAATGCTGAATTTTCCGGAATCACAAACATTGCCTTTTTGTCAAGCTTAAAACGTCTCGCAATATTCCCCACTGTCATTGAGGAATGTTTCTCATAGCGTGAAATGACATAAACAGCATTTTTTGTTCTCAAAGAAGGATTATTATCGATAATTTTCCTGAAATCCCGCAGCAGCAAATTGTTCTGATTAAGGCAAAAAACTATTATGTCCGAATTTTCAAGAATCTTAAGGCTGGTTGCACCGCCAAGCCCACTGTGCACATCTATAAGTACAAAATCATAATAATTTTTTGCGCACTCTATGATTTTCAAATATACGGTTTCATCTTCGGGACGTTTCTTTTTGAACGAGCCGAAAAGAATATCAAGGCGATTGTTCTTAAGCAGGGAATATGTATAGTCGGCTATCATTTTAGGACTCAGTCTCCCATTTTGTACGAGCCTTATCAATGCATCAATACCCTGATTGGAAAGAACCGGAAAACTAAATGTGTCTGGTTTGGGATTGCTGAAAAAATATCCTTCAAGGGCGCTTCTTTCGATCTGGTTATGGGAAACCAGTACTTTATAAGCAGTTTTAAGTGCAATCAGCGAGGCAAAGGCAGCAGTTGTCGCACTTGTCGCCCCCTGTCCGTGCATATTGGACCAGAATGAAATCTGCAACGTATATCACCCTCTCTCTGCTTTCTTAAGTAATCTTTTCGCTTTCTTCTGCTCCAGGCCCATTAAAACCCTCGCCATATTCATCAAAGACAATCTGAAAGATTTTGTCAGTTTTTTGATTGGCAGCCTCTCATTGAACAGGCTTTCGGTCATGATTATTCTGTTTTCTTCTTCAAAGACAAATATGCTTTTATGCGATATCAGGACAAAACTCAGAAGTTCCTTTTCAAGAAAAACATCCAGGTATTTTTCGTTAATCCTGCAATATTCAAGAATGTTGAGATAAACAAGAAAAATGTCACGGGACCGATCCTCCGAAGCAAATTTGTTTATGGACTGAACGACCTGTTCAAGTTTGCACCTGGATGTTTCGCATACAGCCACTGTTTTGAATGAAGTATAGAGAGGCATATATTCCTCGATATCAATAAAATTGATATTCTCTTCTTCAGGCAGAGCACCCAACGCATCATCCTTGTTTATCAGATGTATTTCAATACCGCAGAAATCATATTGATTTTCCTTTGAACAGCCGTAAGGAGTAGTTGAATAGACAACAACTTTCCTAAAGCAGGAAATAATTTTTGCAAGACAAATAATAAAGAACTTTTTATCATCCGAGGACACACCCAAAAAGACAACATTCATGTCAGAGCCTCCCGTCCAGAGTATCCGTATTTTCACTGCCCTTTTCAGGCAACTGGAAACTGTGTCCTGTATCCAGCGTATCTTCAAAGAATATGGCCTTTTTCCCTGAATTCTGCTGCATATTGTTTATAATGGTTTCAAATAATTCCCTGTTCCGGCTTTCGAGCTCCGTAACAGCCTTGGCTACGATATTGGGGTTTTCGGTTATCAGGTCAAAAACTTCAGAGTTGACAGGGTAGGTTTTGCTTGCGGCCTGCTGAATATCGGGAGCCACATAAGGGACAGCATACAGGAATGCTCCCTGGACTATGCCGGCATCAACTATGGCGCTTGACATTCTTAAAATCTCTTCTTCCAGGGAATAAAACCAGACTTTGCCCGGTTTCCCATCTCCGGAATGAACAAGATCCACTACTTCTTTTTTTGATAGGACAATATAGTCTAGGCCGTTGGGAAACATTATCCGGATATCTATGAACTGACCCGGTTCAAGTTTTTCCGGAAGATTAATTACTGTGTATTCTGTAAGCCTCATATCATCAGGGTAATCTTCCTCACTGTATATAAGTGACGATGTTACGCAGGTATTTGCCCTGACATCGCATCTTACGACCTTTCCCAAAGCCTGACCTATATCCGTAACGGCATCGGCGGGAATATAATCTATGCCGATTTCGGCCGGAACCAAGTCGGTATCCTTTAATACCTCTCCCGCTCTTTTATCAGATGCCAGAATATAAATAAGACCTGTAGGGTTATTTTCTATGTACTCGTTTACCGCTTCCCTTCTGACGGCTTCAAGTTTTTCCCGCGCAAGCATTCCTTCGTTTGCAAAATACCAGTAAAAAAACAATCCCGACAAAACAAGACATAAGAGAAATCCGAAAGTAAAACCCATAATTATTCTGTATCGTTTTGATCTCAGGATCATCCAGGTCTTCCCTTCCAACAATTTTTGTTTCTTTTTATATTAAACCGTCAAGTATTTGCCTGATTTTTGTCTCTTCTTCCCCTGAGAGGCTGAAAATATTATGAACAAACGGAAATGTGACAATATTGCTGATTTTGTATTTTTTCCTGATTGCCTGTTCTTCTGTTTTGTCCCATGAGTTTACAACATAGAACCAGTCTTTCCCAATATATCCCTCAAACCTTTTTTCAAAATCTTCAATAAGACCGAACTTCCAGAATACAGAAGGACATACCACGAGTTTTATGTCAGCCCTGCCAAATTCCCTTATAATATGGTCATTTTTCAATGCTCCCATATCCTGAATAATGATATCCAGTCCCTTTCTGCTGAACTGGCTGCTGTCCCTGATATTCTGATAGAAAATAAGGCCCTCGGCTTTAAAACAGCTTTCGTTGCAATAATCCAGCCTGAACAATCCGTTAAGTTCACATTTTATTTTTTCAAAATCCCCGCTGCTGTTGTATTCCGCCAAAGCCGTTTTAT
>Ga0134093_1000726_pt1 | contig 37918 bp, 34 predicted proteins | sample 4_1taG_FD_94452 | JGI IMG/M metagenome (GOLD analysis project Ga0134093, IMG submission 94452) | Switchgrass degrading microbial communities from high solid loading bioreactors in New Hampshire, USA - 4_13_20_68_A1 metaG | ecosystem: Engineered > Bioreactor > Semi-continuous > Anaerobic >...
CGGATGATGTGCTTGATGTTTAGAAAAGAATGAAGTTTGAAGTGTTATGTTAACAATGAATTTTAATGGGTCGAACAGTGGCTTCGGTCACTGATTTAATACAATATTAATTGTACAAGGATAAAATAAAAGGATTGCCCCCTAATTTTTTTCGATGATCTTATTACGAAATTTTATATTACTAAAATAGTGTTGCGTAGGGAAATGTAAATATTTTAGCAGTTAATAATGTTGACGATTATACATATAGTCATATTGGTATTTGCAAAATTGGTAATAAATGTCTAAGTATTTACCGAAAAACTTTATAATATCTACTAAACTCTGAAACTTAAAGAATTTTATTATTTTTTTGGAGGTAATATATTTATTCGGCTTTTCTGTTGAGGTAGCCAAAGGAAAGATGTTTAAAGACATACTTTATGTCTTATATGCTGCCGATAGTTTGGTTGCTAGTAAAGAGGATGAAAAAGTATTTATTATTGTAAGCTGAACTATATTTCTTATTTGTAGCATGCTGTTTTTGAACAATTGTTTGATGTTCCGTTGGTGTCAATAGTTAATTATTGCAGGAATCAATTATTGTGATACTCCAATATATACAATATATCAAGCATTCGACCTAAGCTTAATCTGGACTCATATGTAAAAAGCAGTATCAAATAATATGTAATTTAGTTAAGTTTGTAGTAGTTCAGAGAGATTCAATAACGTACTATAATTAGGAAGGAATGGGATATACAGTAATTGAACTTCGAATAGGTATTGGATATCTTCTTTTTGAGGAGGGGATATTAATGAATGGTATAGAAAAGCAGTGGCATAGGCTTCGGATAAAAAGATTGTACGAGGTATGGGGAACGGATAGTTTGAACTAAATGCAAACATTACTCATGAGCAAATGGCTGTATTGTTGTATAACTAAATTAAGTAAAAAATATTTTCTAAGAAAAATCGATAACGGAAGCTTTGCGGATGCTGAGAATATAAGCAGTTGGTCATTTGAGTTTGTAAATGCAATGAAAGGATAAAGAATTATTCGAGTTGTAGAATACAATATGTTTAGACCTAAAGGACTGCAACCCGTGCATAGGTTGTATAGATAATTGCAAACTAAATAAAAATGTATATTAATTAGGTATTGGGAAACATTTTTAACTAATACAAAAGGACTGCCGAAATTATGTGTCGGTAGTCTTTCTTTTTGAGCATTTTATTTTCTTATTAAGATGTTTGATAATTTTTCCGAAAAATATTTAAATTGGAGTACTTGAAATTCTGGAAAGTAGTAGAAAATGGAATTGAAAATATACACCACAATATGGAGGGTGAGGGATTAATATGATGTGGAAAGAAAAGTATAAGATTGGGATTGATTCGATAGACCGTCAGCATGAAGAACTTTTTGGACATGTATCTAATTTCACTCAGACTATTCGAAATGAAGAAAATTGGGAAGCTAAACTGGACAAAGTAAAAGAAACAATGGCTTTTATGAAAGACTATGTAATTACTCATTTCAGTGAAGAGGAAGCCTATCAGGAGAAAATTAATTACCCGTACCTTGAAGAACATCGAGAAGCCCATGACAAATTTAAGGAAGCTGTTAACGATTATGTAAAGATTTTTGAAGAGAATGGCTTTACCGAGGATAAAATACAGGAATTTGGCGGAAAGCTTATGACCTGGTTGATTATGCATGTCGGCAATATGGATCAGAAGATAGGGGAATATGTGAAAAGCAAAGGAGGTCAATCTTAATGAAATCGGAATATATAAACTCCTTTTATAAAGCGACTAAAGATGTATTGAGGTTATTGGTTGATATAGAACCTCAAAGAGGAGATTTGAAAGTAGTGAATTGTTTTGCAAGCAATAAGGATGCCAATGTTGAACTTGGTGTTAAAGGAGATTTAAAGGGTAAAATTCTCTTTAGTTTTCCACAAAATATGACTTTGGAAATGGTTAAGATTATGTCGGGTATGGAAATGGACAAGATTGATAATTTTGCATCTTCTGCTTTAGGTGAAATAGCAAATATTATCGGCGGTAATGCATTAACTCTTTTGTCGGAGTATAACTACACTTGTGATATTGACCCCCCTCAAATTTATATAGGAAATTATGAGTCAGCATCAGCACTTAATGAAAAGGCTTTACAGATGCCTTTAGTAACTCCTATCGGTGAATTTGACATCACCATTTTCCTAAAAGAATAAAAACATTTTGCATGGAATCTCTGCAAAACAAAGCAGGGATTCTTTTTTGAGACTTTAAATTGTTTATAATAAAACTATAATCGATGAAAGAGGGTAATTTTGTGGAGAGGCATCATAAAGATTCAATCGACAGTTTTGTAAGAGAGATGAAAAAAGATACATCTGTTTTGGCAATATTGCTTGGTGGGTCATTGGCTCACGGTTTTGCTGTAAAAGATTCGGATATAGACCTTTTGATAATTGTGAGCAAGGAGGAGTATGAGGCTAGAAAAAGAGAAAACAGACTGGCATTTTGCAATCATTCCCACTGTACTTATGAAAACGGTTATATAGATTGTAAATGTTTTGACCTTGATTTTTTAAAGCTGGTTTCGGAAAAAGGAAGCGATGCTGCAAGGTATGCGTTTAAAGATGCTAAAATCCTCTTTTCTCGAATAGACGGCTTAAACGAATTATTAAAAGATATAGAAAGATTTCCTGCGTGGAAAAAGGAAGAAAGAATAAATCGATTTGCAGCTCAACTGCTTGCATGGAAATGGTATTACGGTGAAGCAACTAAAAAACAGAATACTTATCTTATGTATTTATCTATCCAGAAACTTGTTTTATTTGGAACCAGACTTATATTGACAATCAATGAAATGCTTTATCCGTATCACAAATGGATGTTAAAAGTGCTGGAAAAGGCTCAGAACAAACCGGACAATATTATTGATAAAATTAATGATTTGTATAAAAATCACAATGTTGAAAAGATAAATTCCTTCTGTGACGAATTGTTCTCCTTTGCCAATTTGGATGAAAAGGATTTTGATTGGGGAAATTATTTCTTGAAAGATAATGAGCTAAACTGGATGGAACATGAGGCACCAATTGATGATTTATAAAAATTACAGGACAATAAGAAGAATTGTGGGAGTAAAGAAAAATATGGAAGAAACCTTGGGCTCTTCCATATTTTTTACTTTAATTTAGGGGATTTATCTCCAAATACAATTCGTAAAACTTAGATAATGTATGACTTTAAAAGTTAAAAATCGTCTTTTAACAGCTTCTCAATGGTGTTTACACTTTTATGGACTTTGAGTGGTGATACTGTGGGCCCTTCAACAATATCCCCTTCATAGGTAAATCTTGAACCGTGGCAAGGGCAATCCCAGGTTTTTTCGGCGGAATTCCAGCTTAATTCACATCCCATATGGGTACATGTAGTATCTACTACATGCAAAGTTCCTTGTTCATCCCTGTAGGCACCTGCCTTTTTACCGTTTATTTCAATCACTTTTCCTTCACCGGGCTTAATATCCGCATCAGATGGAGCTGGTAATATTTTGCCTCCTATCAGTTCTTTTGCCACATTAAGATTTTCAACAACAAAATTTTTCGTAGAAGCAACTATCGTCTGTCTTGATGGATTGTATACATCTTTCCATGGACTGTCGCCTTTTACAATCAAGTCGCTTAAGATGGAAGCTGCTGCTATGGAGTTTGTCATACCCCATTTGCCGAAGCCTGTGGCAATATATAAATTTGGAGTTTTAGAGGTAAAGTGACCTACATAAGGTACACTGTCCAAAGTCATGCAATCCTGGGTAGACCAGCGGTAAGGATAATCTTCAACCGTAAAAATTGAGTTTGCAAATTCTTTTAAAGCTTCGTAATGTAATACAGTATCCTCACCTTGGCCTGTTTTGTGATGATCGCCTCCTACAAGAATTAACTCTCCTTGGTCTGTCTTTAGGCTGCGGATTGAACGAGCAGGTTCTTCAATATTTATATACATTCCTCCTGGATATTTTTCCTTTGCTTTGATTGCCAAAACATAGGACCTATCTGTGTATAATCTGCCGAAGTAAAGTCCGTGCTTGTTGTAAAAAGGGTAATGGGAAGCGATTATAACCTTTTCGGCAGTTACTTTTTTGCTGCGGTTTGTAATTAAGATGTAATTACCGTCCTCCTCTATATCTACAACTCTGCTCTGCTCAAATATCCTTACACCGTCGTCTTCCAATTTTTTAGCAAGAGGATGCAAGAATTTAAGAGGATGAAACTGGGCTTGGTCATCAAAGCGTACTGCACCTTTTATGGGTATGGAAAAGGGAATTTCCTCTACAAAGGAGGCCTTGATGCCTAAGGAGGATGCAGTTTCGACTTCAGCATTTATTTGCTCCAAATACTTGTCGTCCTGGGTGAATACATAAGCGGATTGTGGAACATAATCACATTCAATATTGTTCTCGCATATAATTTTTTCAATGGTCTTAATTGCTGTTTCATTTGCATCAGCGTACTGTTTGGCAAGTTCCTCACCCATATATTTCTTTATTTTGCTGTAAATCAGTTCGTGTTGCGAAGTGATTTTTGCAGTGGTATGCCCTGTGGTACCCTGAAGTATACGGTCTGCTTCAAGTATTACAGCATCAACTCCCTGTTTTTTCAGCATATAGGCAGTAGTTATTCCCGCAATTCCTCCACCGACGATGGCGATATCAACTTTTATGTCATTCTCAAGAACCGGATAATCCGACCTTTTTATTGAAGCCATCCAGTATGACTGCGGCGGTTTGTTAAAGTTTTTTTCTAAATTTGTACTCATATAAATCTTTCACCTACTATAAACATGATTTTACTTTATTGTTTGCTTATTTTTGCGATAATTATTCAAAATGCGTTAAGTAGCTTAAGGTCTATAGATAATGATTGAGGTAAGCCGATAGAAATAATATAATGTATGATTATAAACAATAAAATTTATTTAAAAACAAAGGAAGGGTAAGATGGATAAAAAGTTTGAGTGCATATTGTTTGACTTGGGTGGAGTGTTGGTTGAACTCTCTATGCAGGATAAAATGCTCGAGTGGATGGAGCATAAAATCACATTGGATGAATTTAATGAGAAATGGCTCTTATCGAAAGCTGTAAGGAGTTTTGAAAGCGGATTGATAACTCCTTCAGAATTTGCAAAGTCAATAATTGAAGAATTTGGTCTGCCTTTAAGTGAAGAAGAATTTATAGATGGATTTATGAACTTTATAAAAGGTCTATATGATGGTATGGAGGATTTGCTGAAAAAGCTGTCTCAAAATTATACTTTGGCATTGCTTTCAAATACCAGTGAACTTCATTGGAGTAAATTATGCAGTATGTATGATATGGAAAGCTTGATAAAACACAATTTCCTCTCTTATAAAACTGGAATAAACAAGCCGGATAAGGAGGCTTTTCTGAATGTTATCAGAGTACTTGGCACTAAAGCCGACAAAATACTTTTCCTCGATGACAATCAGCTCAATGTGGATGCTGCAAGGCAAGCAGGAATGATAGCTTACAGGGTTTGCGGTTATGAAGGGGTTTGTAATGTTTTAAAGGAACTCAATATTATCTGATTAATATATTTTTTATTATATTTGCATAAAGGTGTTTCAAAAATAAGAATTTTATGGTAATATAAAAGTATCTTGTTTTGTTTTTGTGAAAGTCAAAAATGCAATTCTACTTGTCAATTTTCAGAAATATGATTTCAGAGCATAAAAAAGAATTGATTAATTATCAAATCAATATTGAATACTCAAATTACAGGAGGGTCTTTATTATGAAGAAATCTCTTTTTGGAATTGCAATAGCTTTTGTTTTTTCCTTTTTGCTTTCAGTAAATGTTATTGGTGAAATGCCTATCCGTATATTGATTGATGGAGAGAGGTTATATTTTCCCGATGCACAGCCATTTATAGACGAAAACGGAAGGACGCAGACACCTGCGAGATTTATTGGTGAAGGATTAGGTGCTGTTGTTACTTGGGATGGAAATAGCCAGAAGGCAACTTTTAAAAAAGATAATACAGAACTGGTTTTGTATATAGGAAAAAGGGATTATGAGATAAATGGTCAGATAAAGCAAATGGATACCGCTGCAATACTTAAAGATGATAGAACTTTTGTACCGGCAAGGTATGTTGCCGAAGCGTTTGGAGCAACAGTACGTTGGGACGGTGTAATAAGAACAGTGTATATTGACACAGTTGAGGGCTCTACTCCTGAACCTACACCGGCATTTCAAGGCGGAACCATTGAGTGCTTTGACGGTATTGCTTTCAACAGCGTTACTGATGTAGATCAGTATGGAAGAATGACTGTTGAAAAGTCTAAGGAATTTGTTCTTAAGCTGGCTAATCAGTTGGAATTTGTAAAGGAAAACGGCAAGTATTACATTAAATGTGAATATCCCGAGATACCCAAGGATTTTCAATGGTTTTTAAGAATAAGAATATTTAATAAAGATGGGTCAGTTGAATCCTATACTCCAATAACACGTGTTCCGGGTTATCAAATACCGAGAGAAGGTTCATTTAAAAAAGAAGCAACAATAGCTAAAATGAGTAATATTGAGGGATTTGGCATAACTATTTTTGTAGAACGAATTCAACTAATAAATCCACCATATAGCATGGATAAGGAATTGGGATCGTTAGATATACTTTACTTGACAGACGGAACAGAAAAAAGAGTAGATTTTGTTCATGTGGATGGTTCTTTGCCTAATGAGGAGTATACATCATCTTTTGATTTTGGCAAAATGTTTAAATGGTAATTAAAAGGAGGAGCTATAATGCTAAAACTTAAGGTGAGTTTTGCATTTGTTTTGACTTTGATAATTATCAGTAGTATATTGCCAAGTATAATTAAAAGTGATGTTTTTGCAGAAAAGAATGATATTAAGATTTTTTTTGATAATGAGAATACAATACCAATTGGTGAAAAAATAGGAGAATATTTTTTTAATAATAATATTGAGCTATGGCATTATAGTGGTGGGTATTGGGAATATAAAAATATAAGAATATATGACAAAGATCTGAATTATGATTTATATAATTCAGAAAAATTAGTTGGGTCAATTAATGAGGATGTGACTTTTGAAGCTAATATAGATATCGAATTGTACAAAAAATTAAAAGCTTATGAAAAAATATTTATTGTTTGTTCAACTACACTTCCTGGAAAGAAAGTGACAGATTTATTTAGTGGAATACCTGAAATAAAGTTATTGGATAACAAGATAATTTTTAAAGCAAAACCAAAGTTTCATTTCATTAATGACATATCATTTTATGAAATCATAGGCGAAAAACTCAACGTCGACATCCCCATAGTAGACCCTGAATATGGCTGCAATAAGTATGCTATATGGAACAGGTACAGGAAAGAAGAGTGGGGAGGTGCATTCGGATACTTTGACAAGAATGATCCCTTTGCTTATGCACCTGCCGATTCTTTTAGAATTTCACCGGCACAGATAAAAAACGCCAGAGGTCACTTGATTGACGGATTTACCTTTGACACTGACGGTATAAAACGGGTATCGAACGATTCATCGGTGGGGTATGGAACGTTTAATAGCGGTGGAGCGGTGGGAATTTGCTTTTACTACCCCATCAAGTTTGAATTTTATTCGGGCAGGGTCAACAATGACCTTTGGCTGCAATTGGAGGAGCTGCCGTCAAGCGTTGCGGCAGGGGACAAGGTTCAGGTCATTTTGCAAGTAAAGTCAAGTTTTGAGGAAAACCTTTCTATAGAGGCAGGGAATGCCCCCTTCTACAAGTGGGAAATCGTGGACAAAGCTACAAACCAAGCTATAAGTCCTGTAAAATTCGAGGGTTATGCAAATACAGCCACAGGAAATCTTGAATTGGCGGCAAAAGGTGAAACTGCTCTTTATGCGGAGTTTGTGATGCCTGAAAAAGATGTTTGCATAAGGTTTGAAATCAATAAAGACGGCACAATGCCAAAAGAAACTCTGGTTGGAAATAATGTTGTAGAAGCTGTTATAACAACGGCTTTGCCCATAAATGTAACCGGAGACCTTGAACTTGATTACAACGTATTGAGCAGGAGTATAAGTTTCCCTTTGGCAGATGGAAACGATATAACAGCCAGATTGACTGCACCTAGCGGAAGGCTTTTCGGAAATGCCTGGGGATTTTTATCGGTAACCAATGATACACCGAGTATTTTTAGAGGTTTGGAGTCATTTAATATAAGGATAGATGAACCGGCGGGGACTGTTGTAAAGAAGACTCAGATAAATGCTACAATATACAGAAAAGATGCCACCTATGATGCAAGGACCGGCAGTTACGACAATCCGCCGGAAGGCAAATGGCTGAAAGGCCCAGACTCAAAAACTATAACCGGAAAGATTTCTTTTGGCGGTACGGTATATGGAAATTATGAATATGAGGTGACAGGTCTCAATAGTGACGGCAGTATAAAAGTTGAAACAAAGACAAGCGTGACCAGTGCATCATTCAGGCCCGGAACCGACTCGAAAAGAATTACAACGTACATATACAACGGCAGACCGACAATACCGGTTAAAACCTTTGAAAACAAGATAGAGAACAATTCAGTGTACTCCTTTAGTAAAAACATGTTTTGGACAAGCGAACCCTACTTGTTTGACGTAATTAGATGGATGTGCCATCAGAGGGAGGACGGTACCTTGTACGGCTGGACACCGGTACCCGGAGAGTATAAAAGGACTTTTACACAGCAAAACAGTGCAATAATTAATTGGTCAGTTGCGAATACTATGGAAAAGGACTATAAGAGAAGCAGGGATGCGGCAAGAGCGGGAGACAGGAGAAAAACGGAGTACGACAAGGCGGTGTTTGCATCGGATTTAAGCTTAAAGAATGTTGACTACCCCATTAAGTCGGGGTATTACTTCAATCCGACGGGCACATATACATTTACCGTTGAAACGGTTACCTACAAGACAACCGCAACCCCCACCGAAGACCATAGGGAGCTTGTAGATGCCTTGATAGATTCCTTCCGCTATGAGACCGATTTGATGTATATAAACAGCAACAATCAAGCGGTGAATATACAAAATGAAGTGCTTTCGAGAAACGGAAAAGAATATGCGAGGCGGCCGGCGGCATTGACTGCAAAGGATCCTACCGGTGTTGACGGTATAAAATTGCTATATGTGGACAAAACGTATAAAATAGATACAGAGGAGTTAAAACACAGTCAGAACAGCGGTGAATATACCCATGAATACTTTAAGGCCATACTTGAGGGATATGAGGAGTCAGGAACACTTGGAAGCAAAAACAATTACAAATACAGGGAATACATAAAAGACGGACAGAGCATGTATAAAGTGATTGAGAAAACCACAGTTAGCATAAAGATTAATCCCGACAACAAAAAGTTGTACACTCATATTAATATGCCCGACAGTAAATATACCGTTTCAACTTGGATTGCAGATGTTACGTTATCCGATTTGAACAGCGAGTATAAGAAGCTTGGAGTTCTTAAAGGTATATTGCCTTTAGACAGAATAGAAGTAACAGTGAGTGGTTCGCTTTACGATGACCAAAATCCTGTAATCCTTAATTGATTTACAAAATTTAAGATTAATGGACACATAAGGCTTGTAATTAAGGTGGATGTTGTGATATGGTAAACAGTAGTTGGACTGTTATGATTATAAATGTATGGCATGAATAGATGTACATTATATTGAAAAATAAACGGTATGGAATTAAAACAGATAGATATTTCATTGTTTAATATTTAAATTTATATAGATTTTGAGGGGGTATTCAATATGAATTACTACATTATTACCGGTGCTTCGAGGGGGTTAGGAAAAGCGATTGCAGAAAACTTGTTTTCAAAGGACAACCATCTGTTCTGCATATCAAGAAGAATAAATGATGATATTGTCACCCGGGCGGGATTAAACGACTGCAGAATAGATTATTTTGAATATGATTTTAATTTTTTGGAAGAAATAGACATGCTAGTTGCGACAATATTTGAAAGAATAAATTTTAACAAGGCTGAGTCCATTTATTTGATAAACAATGCTGCAACGGTTAAACCCATAATGCCTGTGGGTAAATTTCCGAGCTTTGAGATTATAAGCAATATGAATGTCAATTTGATTGCACCCATGCTTCTGGTATCCGAATTTATAAAGAGGACGGAAGATGTAAATTGCAACAAGACAATAGTTAATATATCCTCGGGAGCAGCCAAAAAGCCCTATTACGGTTGGGGATGCTACTGCAGTGCCAAAGCTGCACTGGACATGTTTACCGGTTGTGTCGGTATGGAGCAAAATAATGCTTCCAATCCCGTGAAGATTATAGCATTTAATCCCGGAATTATGGATACCGATATGCAGGAGGATATAAGGCAGACAAGTGCGGAGAATTTTGAGCAGGTTGAAAGGTTTATTAAGTTTAAAGAACAGGGTGCATTGAAGTCTCCCGATTTTGTTGCAAAAAAACTGTTGGATTTGATACATAATAATGAGACTAAAACAGGAATGATATATGATATAAATGAACTGTAGCAAAAATCAAAAAAAATGTAAAATTGTGCTTTGACAAAGGGCATAATATGGTATAAAATATTAGAATTTAGAGATGAAGAATATTAAAGATAAATTTGATAGGTTTACTCCCCAGTTATTTTCAGATTTGTCAATTATCAAATTTGTCTGTTTTTGAATTTGCTCTCATTAAATTTAAGTAATTCTTAGGAGGATAAATATGGCATATATATATGAAGAAGTATCTAGAACGTTTAGTGAATATCTTCTCATACCAAATTTGACAACCGAAAGATGTGTACCCGATAAAGTTGATTTGAGTACTCCTATCGTTAAATTTAAGAAAGGGGAGGAATCGGAGCTTAAACTCAATATACCTATAGCTTCAGCTATCATGCAGTCGGTATCTAACGATACCCTTGCCATTGCATTGGCTAGATGTGGAGGTATTTCATTTATTTACGGCTCACAGACTATCGAGAGTCAGGCTGAGATGGTAAAGAAGGTTAAGAAATATAAATCGGGATTTGTTGTCAGCGACTCCAATTTAAGAGTTGACAATACCTTGAAGGATGTGCTGGATTTAAAGAATAAGATGGGGCACTCCACAATTGCCGTTACAGAGGATGGAACTTCCAACGGAAAGCTTTTGGGTATTGTAACCAGCAGGGATTACAGGGTAAGTCGTGATTCTCTCGACAAAAAGGTTGGAGAATTTATGACTCCGTTTTCGAAGCTTATTGTGGGACATCTGGGTATAACTTTGAGTGAAGCCAACGATATCATATGGGAGCATAAATTAAACTGTCTGCCTATTGTGGATGAGAACCAAAAACTTCATTATTTCGTATTTAGAAAAGACTATGATGCTCATAAGGAAAATCCTTACGAGCTTTTGGATAAAAATAAGAGACTTGTGGTTGGTGCAGGTATTAACACCAGGGATTTTAAAGAGAGAGTTCCCGCCCTGGTGGAAGCCGGTGCCGACATACTTTGTATCGATTCCTCCGACGGATTCTCGGTATGGCAGAAAAACACCCTTGAATACGTAAAGAGTAATTTTAAGGATGTTAAAATCGGCGGTGGAAACGTGGTTGACAGGGAAGGCTTCTTGTATCTTGCTGAAGCCGGTGCTGATTTTGTAAAAGTGGGAATCGGAGGAGGTTCCATTTGTATCACAAGGGAACAAAAGGGTATAGGTAGAGGCCAGGCAACAGCTGTTATTGAGGTGGCCAAAGCCAGAGACGAGTACTTTGAAAAGACTGGAATATATATACCCATTTGCTCCGACGGAGGTACTGTGCACGATTACCATATTGTGCTTGCCTTGGCCATGGGTGCTGACTTTGTTATGATGGGTCGTTACTTTGCAAGATTCGATGAAAGCCCATCGAAGAAAGTTAAACGCGGAAACAGCTATGTGAAAGAATACTGGGGCGAAGGTTCCAACAGGGCAAGAAACTGGCAGAGATACGACCTCGGAGAAAGTACCAATCTTAAGTTCGAAGAGGGCGTGGACAGCTATGTTCCCTATGCCGGTAAATTGAAAGATAACTTGGAAGTTACTTTAAGCAAGATTAAGTCTACAATGTCAAGCTGCGGTGCGGCATCTATTCCTGAACTTCAAAAGACTGCGAGATTGACTTTGGTTTCATCGGTTAGTATCGTGGAAGGCGGAGCCCATGATGTCATTTTGAAGGAGAATGAATATTAATCTAGAATATAATTATTTTAATATTTTATTTGGAGGGCTTCGTTGTGGGTGAGGGTTTGGTATCCAAGGTTAAGGAATTGCTTGTCAAATACAAGAGTTTTATAAGGTTTGCCATTGTTGGTGTTATAAACACCCTAGTTACCATTGCGATAAATACTTTGTGCAACAATGTATTTCATCTTTACTACAAGATTAGCTGGGTGTTCGGCTTTACAGGTGGTGTAACCAACAGCTATATTATGAATAAACTGTGGACCTTCGAAAGTAAAGGTGGAAATGCGAAAAAGACCGCAAAAGAAATGTTGCAGTTTCTTACGGTGAATTTGATTTCTCTTGGAGCCACCACCCTTGGACTTACTTACTTTGTTGAGAATATGGGACTTAATGAGAATATTGCTCAGCTTCCGACAATAGTAATATCTCAGTTTATAAATTACTTTGGATATAAACTTTGGGTTTTCAAGAAATAGCATTAAGTAAATTTCATCCTGTATATTAACGCACTGGGCATTTTATTAATGCTTCAGTGCTGTCTATATAGTGTAATATTTTGGCATGATGATTTGATTTACCTGAATTAACAAGGAGGAAGTTTAATGGATGAGCATAATGTAAATGAGATTGAGAAAAGTAATGATGAGGAGAATAAGGTTGTATATTCCAACTTTATACAGGACATCATTGATGAAGATATGAGGACCGGAAGGTTTGAAAGTAAAGTAGTGCATACGAGATTTCCGCCCGAACCGAACGGTTATTTGCATATAGGGCATGCAAAGTCCATTTGCTTGAATTTTGGAATAGCGGCACAAAACAAGGGTTTGTGCAATTTGAGGTTTGATGATACCAACCCCAGCAAGGAAGAGGATGAATACGTTGAGTCCATAAAGAATGACGTAAAATGGCTGGGATTTGACTGGGAAGACAGACTTTACTACGCATCGGATTACTTTGACCAGCTTTATGAATATGCTGTACAGCTCATTAAGATGGGAAAAGCTTATGTTTGCGATTTAAGTGCCGAGCAAATTCGCGAATACAGAGGTACTTTGAAGGAACCGGGCAAGGAAAGCCCATATAGAAATAGGTCGGTGGAGGAAAACCTGGACTTGTTCACCAGGATGAAGAACGGAGAATTTGAGGACGGCTCAAGAGTGCTTAGGGCAAAAATCGACATGGCATCTCCCAACTTAAATATGAGGGATCCTGTTTTGTATAGAATAATGAGGGTTAAACACCATAGGACAGGGGACAAATGGTGCATATATCCCATGTATGACTTTGCACATCCATTGTCCGATTCCATAGAAAATATTACCCATTCGATATGTACTTTGGAGTTTGAAGATCATAGGCCATTGTACAACTGGTTGTTGGAGACTTTGGACGTTAAATGCAAGTCGAGACAGGTTGAGTTTGCAAGACTTAATTTGACCTATACCGTAATGAGCAAGAGAAAACTTCTCCAGCTTGTCAAGGAGGGGCATGTAAGCGGTTGGGATGATCCTAGAATGCCGACTATATCAGGACTTAGAAGACGCGGATACACTCCGGAATCCATAAGAGAGTTTTGTGCCCGCATTGGAGTTGCAAAGAGCAATAGTACGGTTGATTTGGCGTTACTCGAACACTGCATAAGAGAAGAGCTCAATTTAAAAGCTACAAGGGTTATGGCTGTTTTACGTCCGTTGAAAGTGGTTATTGACAATTATGAGGACGGACTTGTGGAAGAATTTGAAGTGCCCAATAATCCGGAGGACCCGGAGGCAGGTACACGAAAAGTTCCTTTTTCCAAAGTAATTTATATAGAACAGGACGATTTCTGTGAAAACCCGCCAAAGAAGTATTTTAGATTGGCACCGGGTCAGGAAGTAAGGCTAAAGAGTGCTTATATAGTAAAGTGCGAAAGCGTTGTAAAGGATGAAAAGACCGGTGAGATAATTGAAGTTCACTGTTCCTATGACCCCAATTCAAGGGGTGGTAGTGCTTCCGACGGCAGAAAAGTCAAGGGCACTATTCATTGGGTGTCGGCACAGCATGCTGTGGAAGCGGAAGTAAGACTATATGACAATTTGTTCTCGGATCCAAATCCGGGAGCTGATGAAAATATAGATTTTCTGGAACAATTAAATCCCAATTCACTGGAAGTCTTAAAGAACTGCAAGTTGGAACCGGGACTTATAAATGCGAAGCCGGGGGATATGTTCCAGTTCTTAAGACTGGGTTATTTCTGCGTTGACAATGTGGATTCAAAGCCCGGTGCACCTGTATTCAACAGGACGGTATCACTAAAGGATACTTGGGCTAAGATCTCCAGCAAGGAATAGGAAGCAATCGAATTTAAAGGCTGCTGCAACTTGGTTTTGCAACAGCCTTTTTAATTTAGGACTTTGGAAAGTCACGAAAGCCTTACAAATCGAAGGGACTTGGTGCTTCTGAGTTTTATCCTGCATATATTTATCAAACAATAAAGAATTCATAAATCCTTTCCCAACATTGGGTTTGACCCGGCTCAACATGGACGTCTATAAAGACCTCGGGACTTATAACATGGCCTTTTCCCCATACGGCCATCTTTTGCACTACAAAGTTGCTGATTTCCCGCACACCTACACCGGAAGGTTTGTGAACAAGTTCCCAGAAATGGTTTTTAACGGGCTTAAACCCTCCGGGGACTATGTAAAAATCTTCTTGAGGCTGTCTGTTCCAGGTTATTTCATTGCCTTTAACTGTGAGAACGTCGGGAGTTTCCTCAGCTTCAGCAGAATAAGGGAATCTTAATACATAGTCGGAGCAAGTAGGATTATTGTCTATTGAGATGAAGTTGTGGCAATATTCTTCGGAATGAATGGTTTTTGGGCCTATGTTTTCAAGACGGTATTTTATTATCATCCTGTTTTGGTCCACGCAAACCTTTTTGGTCATACGATAGGCATATCCTTTGCACTCCACCGGTTCAACTTCAAAACTTACACAATCGGTGGAACAGTCAATTTTAATTGGGTTAGGAGTTACTTCGTATTTATCGAAAAAGAAATAATTGGATTCATCGGGTCTTGTCAATAATCCGGTACCTATTTTGTGAAACTTTTCTCCAGGGTTAGCTTCGTCATAACCTATGGGTGTGTGTATTCCGAATTCGTTGCAAAATCCGAATCCTCCGGAACCTTCGCCGGGTATGAGAGATTCCGGTGCACAAAAAGTATGCTTTCCGTCAAGGGTTACACCGGTTACAAAACCGGTCCAGTCAAAGCGGGAACCGCTGTAAAATGTGCCTGGGCTGGCAATTTCAATTTCAAGTCTATTTCCTGATATTTTTAAAATTTGTGAATTGTCAGACATATTTTATCCTCCTTTTTTCTATACAAACAATATTGATTTTATCATAGATACAAATATAAAAAAAAGGGTGACTGCTTTAAATAAAAGAAAATGTATACATCGGAAAGATTGGACGGATTTATGGGAAAGTGGTAAAATAAAAGTAGGGGAGTAATTTATGTAATAATGTATTAGTAATATATAGATATGTAAAACTGTAGTAGTTAGAATGTAAAAAGCAGGGATGTATATGAGTTTTAAAAAGGGAGATATCGTTACCGTATCGAATGTGTACGAAGAGTATTTAGGCACTGCTCTAGTTCTCTATATGAATGATAAACAGGTTGATATAAAGATCATAGGCGAGCAGGCCGGATTCAAAGAGATTCCGGAGGGGAAGGTTTTGCTCGGATATGAGAATAACAATAGCGTTTATGCCGCCTATTGCGAATATTTGAAGAAATGCCAAGATACAGGTGTAATTCAGCTTCAAATAATTGATGCGATTTCTGTGATAAACAGACGGTTTTCAACCAGGTATCCCGCTTTTTACAAAGTGGGGATTTCGCCTTTGGAATTTAAGGAGACTTTTGAAGGGATTATAAGGAACATGAGCCTTAGGGGTGTTATGCTCAATACTCATGCAGACCTTGAGGTAAATGATTTTGTTGTACTCGACATCGAACATGAAGACGGAAAGGTTCGTATTAAAGCCAGGATTGCGAGAAAGAACGGACAAGACGGAAAGTATATTTACGGTTTGAATGCAGTGGATCTTGATTATGATCAGAAGGTGGTTATGAGGTCAATAATCACCGAGCTTAAAGAAAAAAACAGAAAGAGTTCCGAAAGAATTATCAAAGAATATATCGGCAATTGAATATAAAAGAGTATGATAAATAAAAGATTCAAAAAAGCTTCGGGCATTGAGCACCGAAGCTTTAATATTTTGTAAAATCAGCAATTTACAGATTTCTGTTTTGGGGGAATGACAATTTCCCCGGCTTTTTGCAGGGCTACTTTTGCACTAACCGGGCCGATGATAGAGTAGATGAAAGTTGAGCAAAGAATTACTGCCCGTATTTGCGGTGCGTATTTCGGTATGAGGCTTTCCGCAACGATAATCAAACCTAGTGCGACACCGGCCTGGGGCATAAGGGTAGGACCGAGATATTTGCAAATCTTCTCCTCCTGTTTTGAAATCTTTCCTCCAAACCACGAACCTGCAATTTTTCCAAGTATACGCATAAGTACATAGGTAAGTCCAATGAGTCCGATTTTCGGAAGAGCGGACACCTCAAAACCTGCACCGGAAATGGCGAAGAATATCATAAATACAGGCGGGGTAAAGCCCTCTGAAATTTTCATCACTTTATCGACATCGGAATATATATTTGTAAGCATTCCACCTAATGCCATACATGCTAAAAGAGAAGAGCCGTGTATAGTTTCGGCAAGCCAATAGGTGAATAAGACAAAACCGATTGTGATGCAAAGAATGTTTGACGGTTTTTTAAACCACCGGAAAACAACTTTCATAAGAATGCCGATTAAGGCACCGAGGACAAGGGAAACAACCACTTCATACACCGGACTTACTACAGACAAAATTATATTGGCATCTAGGGATGACTCCATCAATTTTACTATGGTTGCTGCAAAGCCGAAGGCTATCAATGCCACGGCATCATCTATGGCAACAACACTCATGAGCATTGAGGTAAGAGATCCCTTTGCCTTATACTGGTTGATTACCATTATTGTCTGTGCCGGTGCTGTGGCTGAAGCAATTGCACCAAGCAGCAGCGATAGTTTTGGGTCAAAACCTAAGATAATAAGTGCCGCACTTACGAAGATAACTGCTCCAAACGATTCTGCAATTGCAATGATGATTGGAGCCATGCCCACCTTTTTGAAATAGGAAATACTGAATTCACTTCCAATTGAAAAGGCTATAAATGCAAGTGCCATATCCGATACAACTTTAAAACCGTTTACCATGGATGTGGGAATCAGGTTTAAAAAAGACGGACCCAAGATTAAACCGGCAATAAGATAACCCGTTACATTGGGCATTTTTAAAAGTTTTGCAATTCTACCGAATAAAATGCTGAGAAAAATCATTAAAACAACTTCAATAATAATTACATTATCCAACTTACATTAACCCCTTTGCAAAATCTACAGGAACACTAAAGACTACACCGGTATCCTTCGAGGAGAGATCACCCACAACCGATTCAATGACGGATACGGCGGTATCTAGCTGTGAATCCTGTATTACTGTTAAAATAATATTGCTCTTTTCCCTTTCGGGATTTAGAAATGCTCTTAATGAGCTTAAGAACGATATTTCATCGTTATCGTATTTACTGCTTAAAAGTCTTGCCATACCTATGCTGTCGATTACTGTAGCACCTTTGATATCGTTGTTTACAAAGGCAGTCAATACATCGTCAAGCTTTTCAACTTTGTTTAACACAAAAAACAACAACTTCATAGCATCACCTCTTAAATAGAGTAATTTTAAGGCATGTGAACCCCGTAAAACAATGAACTTTTGTTATAGGGAATCATCCACATTAAGTAAATAAACTTTAAATGTTTGGAATTATAAAAATACATTATTGATTATAGCACTATGAAAAATGTTTTCAAATTTAATAAATTTAATATTATGGGAAATTATGCGAATAATTCAGCCAATCTTGTGAATAGCATTAATGTATGATAATATTACATCGTAAGTAATAAGCATTCGGGAGGGGCAGACTTGAAAGAAAGGTTTCAATCCAATTCAAATGTAGAATACGTTGAAAAAAACGGCGTAGAATTCATCCGGTTCAATAATTTGAACAAGTATTCCGATATACTTGTCCACTGCTTTACAACCCGTCGCGGAGGTGTCAGTGAAGGTGAATATGAGTCCCTTAACATGGCATTTAACAAGAAGGATAAGAGGGAAAATGTTGAAGAAAATTATAGAAGAGTGGCAAAGGCTTTAGGAATTGATACTGAAAACATGGTCCTTTCAAACCAGGTTCATGACAACAAGATACGAGTTGTCACAGAGGCCGACAGGGGTAAGGGTATATACAGAAAAAGTGATATAATAGGTGTTGACGGTTTGATGACCGATAAAACAGATGTAGCCTTGGTGACCTTTTATGCCGATTGTGTGCCGGTGTTCCTGTTTGAACCGGTAAAAAGAGTAATAGCGTTGGTTCATTCTGGATGGAGAAGTACGCTGAAAGATATATCAAAGGAAGCCGTAATCAAAATGAAAGAGGAATTTGACTGCCGTACCGAGGATATTGAAGCAGCCATAGGTCCGTCCATCGGTCAGTGCTGTTTTGAAGTGGGAGAAGAAGTTTATGCGGAATTTATAAATACCTTTAATTGGTGTGAAGCTTATTGCAAGAAGGTTAAGGATAAGTGGTTTATAGATCTTCAGTCAATAATTAAAACTTCACTTTTAATGCAAGGCTTGGAGGAAAACAAGATTTTAAATGCAGGTATATGTACCAAATGCAACAACGATATTTTCTTTTCCCATAGGGGAGATAACGGAAAAACCGGAACACTTACAGCAATAATGCAGTTAAAAAATCCTTAAAGGGAGCGAAAGAAATTGAGCAAAAGATTACTGTTTCTTATTATGACAGTTTGTATAAGTATGATATTTTCTTCCTGTTCCTATTTGAATATCCGGGACAATGATAACTCCGAGGAAAACGAGTATAATTTTTTGGACAGTGAGGATGATGTAATCGATGTAGGCCCGGTTAAAGCAGGGGTGTTGAAGCTTTATTCCACAATTCCCGATATGTTGAATCCTATAATTACAAACAATAAATATGTAAGGGATTATTCCGTCTTTGTATATGAGAGTCTTGTAACTCTTGACAAGAGTCAGAAAGCCGTTCCATTGCTTGCTAAAAGCTGGAAAGTTTCAGAGGACGGGCTAACATGGACTTTCCATCTTGAGGAAAATGTAATGTGGCATGACAATACACCGTTTACGGCTGAGGATGTTGAGTTTACGTTAAACGCCATAATCAACAGTCCCAACAGTTCCTACAAGTCAAATGTAAGTAATATAGCCATGTTTTCGGTGGTTGATTCGAAGACTGTCAGTATCGTTTTGAAAAGTCCCAACTCCTTTACTGCCGAGTTAATGACTTTCCCCATACTTCCAAAGCATTATTACAACGGTGAGGATTTTGCAACCTCGGAAAAGAACAACTCGCAAATGGGGACAGGCCCTTATAAGTTTGTGGAGTATAATCCGGGGCAGTATATAAAGCTTAAAAGCAATGACGATTGGTGGAGGGGCGAGCAGGAAGATAACAGTGAGTTGAAGCTTCCCTATATCGCGGAAATTGATATACTGTTGTACGAAAAATCCAAAAACGATGTAGAGGCCTTCCAAGGAGGAGATGTTGATCTTTTGACCATTGACAGAAGTCTATGGACGAAATTCAACGGCCGAAAAGATATAACCATGAAAAAATACACCTCCAATAAGTTTGAATATATTGCCTTTAATCTTTCCAACAAGATATTGAAACTTCCGGAAGTAAGACAGGCCATTGCCTATGCCGTTGACAAGACCAAGATAATCAACGATATAATGCCGGGAGAGGCCATAGCATCCGATTTGCCGTTAATGCCTGATACATGGCTTAATGATACCAATGCTGTCTTTTACAATGCCGATAGGGAAAAAGCAAAAAAAATATTGGAAGAAAGCGGTTGGAAGGAAAATAACGGACTTTTATACAACAGGATTAACGGTGTAAATACCGCACTGAAATTGGAAATGCTGGTTAATGAAGACAACAGCCTTAGGGTTAAGGTGGCCGAAGAGATACAGAAACAGTTGAAGGAAATCGGTATAGAACTTAATGTCAAGAAAGTCAAATGGGAAGATGAAATGAAAAGCATTGAGAAAAAGCGGTTTGATATGGTGTTTATAGGCTGTCAGGTGACATCGGTACCGGATATTTCCTTCATGTACTCCTCAGAAACGGGGCAGTTGAATGTTTCGGGTTACAAGAACCCTGAGGTGGACGAGTATTTGAAAAATATCATGCTTGAGAACAATGAAGAGGCGAAAAAGGCTCATTACGTCAAATTGAAGGAGTTAATATATCAAGATTTGCCTTATTTGGGGTTATACTTTTACAATGATGCAGTGATATACAGCAAGAAAATAAAAGGTGAGTTCAGCCCAAACCTATGGAATAAATACTATGATTTTACCCGGTGGTATATACCGGTGTCTTAAAATGAAAGAAACAACTTGGAATATTTAGTGTTCTTGTAAAGTTATACCTTGTTGCTTCTAACTCTCTTGGTCCTTTACAATCAATTGGAAAGTATATATAATTTTAACTGTCACCGATAAAAAGTCGAAAGGTATGGATAATTATGATTTGGGCAGTTATTATTTTGGCAATAATAGGATTGGATCAACTGACGAAATTTCTGGTAATTAGAAATATTACCTATACTGAGAGTATCCCGGTAGTAGACGGATTTTTTTATCTGACCCATTGGAAAAACACAGGTGCTGCATGGGGAATATTGGAGGGATGGAGATTTTTTTTAATTCCCGTTACTTTGATTGTGTCTATTTTTTTGGTCTATTATCTTGTAAAGTCGGAACAAAAGGTTTTTAAAGTATCGCTGTCAATGATATTGGGTGGAGCAGTCGGAAATTTAATAGATCGCACTTTTAGAAAAGACGGTGTTATTGACTTTTTGGATTTTCATTTTGGGTCTTATAATTTTCCTTCTTTTAATGTTGCCGATTGCTTTATTGTAATAGGTACGTTCCTTTTGGCCTATTTCATTTTATTTGTTTTAAAGGATGAAGGAGAGGTTATTGAAACCGTTGAGGAAAATGAAAGTGACAGGAAGTAAGGTTGGGATATGGGAGATATACGAAACAATATAGAAGAAATTAAGCTTATATCGGAAGAAAACGGATCAAGAATTGATGCATGGCTATCGAAAAGGCTTGAAAAATATTCTCGCTCATACATACAGAAACTTATAAACGACGGGATGGTATCGGTAAACGGTTCAGTTGTAAAAGCCAATTACAAGGTTCGTATAAACGATGAGATTTCTGTAAAAATACCTGAGCCGGAAGTACTGGACATTGTACCGGAAAATATCGATATTCCCGTTTTGTATGAGGACGAGCATGTTCTGGTGGTTAACAAGCCGAAAGGTATGGTGGTGCATCCTGCGGCTGGCAATTACTCCGGCACTCTGGTGAATGCCTTGATGGATTACTGTGGAGACAATTTGTCCAGCATTAACGGGGTTATAAGGCCCGGGATAGTCCATAGGATTGACAAGGACACATCGGGAGTTTTGGTGGTGGCTAAGAGTAACGAAGCCCACGAAAAACTATCCTCGATGCTTAAAGTGCACGATATAAACAGGGTTTATGTGGCAGTGGTCCACGGGGTTATCCGGGAAGAATCGGGTAAGATTGACGCACCTATAGGCAGACATCCTGTGGATAGAAAGAAAATGGCGGTGAACACCAAAAACGGCCGAAGAGCTGTGACATATTTCAAAGTCTTGGAAAGATTCAAAGATGCAACACTGGTGGAGGCCAGACTGGAGACGGGAAGAACCCATCAAATTAGAGTTCACATGTCCTATATAGGCTATCCGATAATAGGAGATACCGTCTACGGCAGGAAAAAAGACAAGTACGATTTGGGAGGTCAGGCACTTCACGCCAAATTACTGGGTTTTGTCCATCCGATAACCAATGAGTATATGGAGTTTGAGGCTGAACTTCCCGATTACTTTAAGAAGTTGTTGGAAGACTTGAGAGAAAATAGGTAAAACTACTTGGTCTTTTCTTAATATTATTCGGTTTTGGAAGATTTATCTTTCCAAGATTCATTTTATATGCTATAATAAGGCCTGTAAAATTTTCGATGGAGGGAAATAGAATGAAACATGTTAAGACTATAAACGGCTCAACATTAAAGGACAGCTTAAAGAAGGGCGGCTGCGGCGAATGCCAGACTTCATGCCAATCAGCATGCAAGACTTCATGTACTGTTGCAAATCAGAGCTGTGAAAAGAACTAATACAGTTTTATGAGGAAAAGTTTCTGCTAAATATTAGCGATTGCTGAAAGTGAAAGGAAGGTTTGGCCTTTCACTTTTTGATTTAGTGTCTTTCAAAGGAACTGAAAGACAAAAAATCGAAGGGGCATAGATAGCCTCGTAGCTTTATTCCTATAAGCAAGGAGATTGATTTATGATTCACAAGTTTTCGTTGTTCGGTACGAACATTGTTATTGACGTGAACAGTGGTGCCGTTCATATCTTTGATGATGTCGCCTATGATGTATTGGAACATTATGAAAATAATTCGCAAGAACAAATAATTCAAAAGCTTTCGGCAAAATATAAAAGGGAAGAAATTGCTGAAGCCGTTAAGGATATTGACAGTCTTAAAGCGGAGGGACTGTTGTATTCCGAAGATACCTATGAGGAGACCATTTCCTTATGGGACAGAAAGCCGGTGATTAAAGCTCTTTGCCTTCACATAAGCCATGACTGTAATTTAAGATGCAAATATTGCTTTGCTTCAACGGGTGATTTCGGCGGTCAGAGAATGATGATGTCGTCAGAAGTCGGAAAAAAGGCTATAGACTTTATTATCAGGGAATCGGGCAATAGAAGGAACCTTGAGATAGACTTCTTTGGCGGTGAGCCGCTGATGAACTTTGATGTTGTAAAGGAAATTGTGGATTATGCAAGGTCAAAAGAGAAAGAGCACAACAAGAACTTCAGATTTACGTTGACAACTAATGCACTGCTGCTTAATGAGGATATAAAGAAATATGTTAACGAAAATATGCAAAATGTTGTACTGAGTATTGACGGACGCAGGGAAGTAAATGACAAAATGAGGTATAGGGTGGACGGTAGCGGTTGCTATGACGCTATTATGCCTAAAATAAAAGATATGGCCGAGTCCAGGGGGCAGGACAATTACTATGTCAGAGGTACCTTTACCAGGGAGAACCTTGATTTTTCAAAGGATGTACTGCACTTAGCCGATGAAGGTTTCAAGCAAATATCGGTGGAACCTGTTGTGGCTGCTAAGGATACAGGCTTTGACCTAAGGGAGGAGGATTTGCCTGTACTTTTTGAAGAGTATGAAAAATTGGCCTTCGAGTTGGTAAAGCGGAAAAAAGAGGGCAAGGGCTTTAACTTCTTCCACTTTATGATAGATCTTTCCCAGGGTCCGTGTATTGCAAAAAGAATCAGGGGCTGCGGTTCGGGGCATGAATATGTTGCTGTGACACCGGAGGGAGATATATATCCCTGCCATCAGTTTGTAGGGAACAGCGAGTTTAAAATGGGCAATGTAATGGAAGGTGAACTGAACACCGATATCCAGGAGTATTTTAAGGGCTCGAATGTCTATACAAAGGAAGAGTGCAAAAAGTGCTGGGCGAAATTTTACTGCAGCGGCGGCTGTGCAGCAAATTCCCATCAATTCCACAATGACATCAACATCCCGTATAAAGTGGGTTGTGAGCTTGAGAAGAAAAGACTCGAATGTGCCCTATGGATAAAGTCCCAAGGTTTGTAAGTTGCACTTACTTTCAGGTGAGGTGATTAAGTGGGCAGGATTACATTGAAAGACTTAAAGGAAAATGAAGAAATCAGCACGCTTTTTAAAGTGGCCGACAGGCAGCTTGCCGAGATGGGGTATACCGAGCATTCCTTCAGACATGTGGGTTTGGTGTCGGACAATGCCGGAAAAATAATGGCCACTTTGGGGTATAGTGAGCGTGAAATAGAGCTGGCCAAGATGGCAGGTTATCTTCACGACATAGGCAATGCGGTAAACAGGGTGGACCATGCCCATTACGGAGCTATTTTGGCGTATCAGATCCTAACCAAGATAGGTATGGAAGTCAAAGAAGCTGCAGAAATAATGCTGGCCATAGGCCATCATGATGAAGGCAGCGGCGGAGCGGTTAGTCCCATTTCGGCCGCTTTAATCCTGGCGGATAAATCCGATGTACACAGAACAAGGGTAAGAAATAACGATATTGCAACTTTCGATATCCATGACAGAGTGAATTATGCTGTTGACAGCTCCAAAATATATGTGGACAAGGAAAAGAAGATTGCGGTTCTTGAGCTTCATATAGACACCGATATTTGTCCTGTTATGGACTATTTTGAAATTTTTCTGGTCAGAATGACTATGAACAGAAGGGCTGCAGAGTTTTTGGGATTGAAGTTTCAACTCATTATTAACGGCACGCATTTACTGTAAAAATAAAATTACATCAATGTCGGTTTGATTTTTATTGACTAGAAAATTTTATAGTTATATAATGTTTTCATGTGGACAAGAACAAAAAGGAGGAATTTTACAGATGAAAGGCAACTACGGGATTAAGTCCATATTGCTGATTCTGATTATAGGTGTATTGACCTATATTTCTATAGCAGGACTTTCAATTCCAGGAACAGAAATCAATATTGAAAAAGTGGCAGACACTATCAGGTACGGTATTGATATCCGAGGAGGTGTCAGAGCGGTTTTGACTGCACCTGCCGGTATAGATCCTACTGAAGATCAGATGAATGCTGCTAAAGCGGTAGTTGAGAATAGATTAGACTATCAAAGGGTCTATGACAGGACTGTTTTGCTCGAAAAAGCAAATAAGAGAATTATTGTAGAAATTCCTTGGAGACAAGACGAGAAAGATTTTGACCCACAAAAAGCAATTAATGAATTGGGTATGACTGCACTTCTTACTTTTAGGGAAGTGGATACGGAAAAGGTAGATGAATACGGTAATTATTTGCCTTTAGACGATAAAATTATACTGAAAGGTAATGATGTAAAAAAAGCCACACCGGAAATGGATACCAATACCGGTAAAGTCTATGTTAGATTGGAGTTAACTTCCGAAGGTTCGAAAAAATTTGAAGAAGCTACCGAGAGATTGGTTGGAAAACCCATAGCCATATTTATGGACGAGCAATTGATATCTGCTCCGAACGTTAGGGAAAAGATTAGCGGCGGTAATGCTGTTATAGAAATGGGTAACACCGATACCGATACAGCAACAAAGGAAGCGACAAGTCTTGCCAATACAATTAATGCCGGTGCGTTGGAGTTTAAACTCGAAGCGGCTCAAATCGAGTCCATAAGCCCGATTTTGGGAAAAAATGCACTTAACGTTATTCTGTTGGCAGGTTTGGTAGCAAGTATCTTAATAGGACTGTTCATGTTATTGTACTATAGACTGCCCGGAATTATAGCCGATATAGCTCTATTATTCCAGATTGTAGTCCAGGTCTTGATTATTTCATCGGTGGGTATGTCCCTTACTTTGGCCGGTATTGCCGGTATCATACTGTCGATAGGTATGGGTGTTGACGCAAACGTTATTATATATGAGAGAATAAAAGAGGAAATTAGAGCCGGTAAAACGGTAAGAGCTGCAATTGATGTAGGGTTTGACAGAGCTTTTGCAGCAATATTTGACGGTAACATTACCACTTTGATTGTAGCTGTTGTGCTCTATGTATTGGGTTCAGGTCCTATACAATCCTTTGCCTTTACATTGGGTATCGGAGTATTGTTAAACTTTATCACTGCGATAGTTATATCAAGAACCTTCCAGCGTACAGTATCTGGTTTCAAAATTACAAAGAACCGTTGGTTATACGGTGTGAGGGGAGGCAGCAGCAATGTTTGATTTTGTAGGTAAAAGAAAGTATTTCTTTGGATTTTCAACATTAATTTTAATTGCTTGTATAGTAGGTCTTATTGTTAACCAAGGTTTAAACCTCGATATACAGTTTAGGGGAGGTACCATCCTGGAGTTTCAGATGGAGAATTCCAGCTTTGATTTGAATTTGGCAAAGCAACTTGTTGAGCAAGAAATTGGTAAGATTGTAAGCCCACAGAGTTCATATTCCTTGGATACAAACAACGAAAGAGTTGACTTGCTGGTTTTAAGTATTGCATCAAAGCTTACGCAAGAAGAACACGATAAAGTTGTTTCGGTTATAGAGGAGAACTTTAAAGTAAAAGAAGGCACAAAGCCCACACCGAGGGCGGTTGACGCTGCCATGGGTAAGGAAATGGCCGTTAAGAGTATAATTGCAGTTGCAATTGCAGCCCTGTTAATGGTTATATATGTATGGATAAGGTTTAAGATTATGGGTGGTCTTCTTGCCGGAGTTTCAGCGGTTATTGCACTATTGCACGACGTTATGGTAATGATTACCCTATATGCAGTGTTTAGACTTCCGGTAAATGAATCCTTTATTGCGGCTGTATTGACCATAGTGGGTTATTCCATCAACGATACCATTGTTATATTTGACAGAATAAGAGAAAACTCAACTCTCAATAAAAAAGACTCGCTTGAAGATATTACAAACAAGAGTATCAATCAATCCCTCAGCCGTACGATAAACACAGCATTGACAACTGTTTTGGCGGTAACTACAGTATATATATTTGCCTCCTACTATAACATCGAATCCATTAAATTATTCATGTTGCCGATGTTGGTAGGTCTTATAAGCGGAACATACTCGACTATATTTATTGCAAGTCCTGTATGGGTAATTTTGAAGAACTATCAGGCAAAAAGACAGGCTGCTTCGAAACTTAAAAACGCTTAGATGGAATTTGAAAAACTTGGGAGCACTTTGTTCCCAAGTTTTTGATTTAGGGGCTTTCTAATGAAGTGAAAGCCTTAGAAATCGAAAGGGCGTAGATAGCCCCTTTCGATTTTTGAGGCTTGTAATTATTGATTTTTTTTTAATTTTATGTTACTATTTTTTCACAGGCTGACAGTATCTAAATGAACTGTACAGCGTTTTAGTTGGTAAAATCGATAATTTCAATAGAGCTGCTTTGATCCGATTCGGACAGGGACAGGACAATTAATTTGCTTTCAATATTTATATTGATAGATTAAAGTCGGTTCTTGTTGAACTGACTTTTTTTAATATTAAGCCCTTTTTTAGAATATTTTTATACATAAAAGAAAAATTTCTGGAAAATGCGACTGATAATTAAAAATTCACGGAGTACATATAGGACGGATGCAGGTTTTGATTGGAATAATAAAAGGAGGGCAATTTAGTCATAATAGCACTAAGGAGTGATGGATGCGATGAAAGACAAGTTTACTGTTGCAAATTTTCTCGAATGCAAGAAAACGGGCAAAAAAATTACTATGCTTACGGCATATGACTATCCGACAGCTAAAATCGTTGACGAGGCGGGTATAGATGCAATATTAGTGGGAGATTCACTGGGCATGGTGGTTTTGGGATATGAAGATACCACAAGGGTAACCATGGACGATATGGTTCATCATGCAAAAGCGGTTGTACGGGGAACAAAAAGGGCCATGGTTGTGGTAGACATGCCTTTTCTGTCCTATCACCAGGGTATTTATGAAAGTGTAAGAAACGCCGGAAGGCTGGTAAGTGAAACCGGATGTAAATCGGTCAAGCTTGAAGGCGGTGAAGAGGTTATAGAGGATGTGAAGGCAATAATTAGGGCCGGTATACCGGTTATGGGGCACTTGGGCTATACACCCCAGTCGGTTAATATTTTCGGAGGACACAAGGCACAGGGAAAAACCATTGAAACGGCAAAGAAAATTTACAAGGACGCTTTGCTACTTCAAGAGGCAGGGGCTTTTGCCGTAGTGCTAGAATGCGTTCCTTATAAGGTTGCCGAGTTCATAACCGGCAAGCTGGACATACCTACAATAGGTATAGGCTCGGGAGCAAAGTGTGACGGACAGGTGCTTGTAATGCATGATATTATCGGAATGTTTAGGGATTTTACTTCGAGACATACAAAGAGGTATATGGATATGGGCAGTGCTTTGGAAAGCTCGGTAAAAAGTTATATAAGCGATGTTATGGAGGGGAGCTTCCCCACCGAGAAAAACTCCTTTACCGTTGAGGATGAGGTAATTGAGGCTTTGGAAAAGCTTAAGCTATAAGATTGGAAATTTAACCTAAAAAAAGCCGTTATAAAAAAATACCGGCTTTGACTGCTAGTATTTTATGGGTATATAATCTTAAACGGCAATCTTTTAAAGAAGGGATAAATAATATGAGACTAATAGATAAAATCAGTGACATGAAAGCAATAATAAGGTCAAACAAGTCTATGGGAAAAACCATTGGATTTGTTCCTACCATGGGATATTTGCATGAAGGGCATCTATCACTGGCGAAGAGGTCGGTACAGGAGAACGACTTTACAGTGATGAGTATTTTTGTGAACCCGACCCAATTTGGGCCGAATGAGGATTTTGACAAGTATCCTCGCGATTTGGAGAGGGATTTGACTTTGGCGGAAGCGGCAGGAGTTGATGTAATTTTTGCACCTGCTGTGGGAGAAATGTACCCCGACGGCTATAAGACTTATGTGAATGTGGAGGATATTACCGAGGTACTTTGCGGTCGCTCAAGGCCGGGTCATTTCAGGGGAGTTACCACCGTTGTCAATAAATTGTTCAACATTGTGGAACCCAATAAGGCTTATTTCGGTCAAAAGGATGCACAGCAGGTAATTGTGATAAAGAAGATGGTTAGGGATTTGAATATGAATCTTGAAGTTATTACATGTCCGATAGTACGCGAACCGGACGGATTGGCCATGAGTTCTAGGAATGTATATTTGAACGCTGAGGAGAGAAAAGCTGCGGTTATCCTTTCAAAATCCCTGTTTGAAGCCGAGGAGCTAATAAAAAAGGGAGAAAAAAGCAGGAAAAGGATAGTGGAATATATCGAGTCGGCTATTAAGACTGAAAAACTGGCAGTAATCGATTATGTCGAAGTGGTCAGTGCCGACAACCTAGAAACAATGGAGGAGCTTAGGGGAAGTGTATTGATAGCTTTAGCCGTTAGGTTCGGGAAAACAAGACTGATTGACAATGTAATTGTGGAGGTGTGATTATGTATATAACCTTGATGAAGTCAAAAATTCATAGGGCGGTAGTTACCGAGGCAAATCTGAATTATGTTGGAAGTATAACCATTGATGAAGATTTGATGGATGCTGCCGATTTGATGAGAAACGAAAAAGTTCAAATTGTTGACAACAACAATGGAAATAGATTCGAAACCTATGTAATTCCGGGTGAGAGGGGAAGCGGCATGATTTGCCTGAACGGTGCGGCTGCAAGGCTTGTACACCCGGGGGATGTAATCATTATTATTTCTTACGGTCTGTTTGAAAGAGAAGAAGCAAAGGCGTTCAACCCGAGAATTGTTTTTGTGGATGAAAACAATAAAGTGGTGGAGATAAAAGGAGAGGAAAAACACGGAGAAATTTATGATATAAATAATGGTCTGTAAAGTTGTAGTAATATAACTTTCAGACCTTAGAAAATATAAAAACCCTATTTGGTACCGCTTTTTAATTATTTTACAAAATAGTCGATAACAAGACCTCCGATAATAAACTCCGCCAAAAGTACCACACTGTTTTTTATGAGTGTTGTTGCAACAAATTTGGTATAGCTGCTGAAAAAAAGCACTGTTTGATTAAGTATCAGAACTATTATACCTGCTGAAAGCAGTAAAAGTGCAGCTAAAGTACCGTATTTTATAAGTGATTTGGAAAAGTTATTGATTTTTTTAAACTCTTCAAAGATTTTTTCAATTTTATCGGAAGCAATCTTTTTTGAGTTGTTTTGCATAATTTTAACCCCCTTCTACAATTTTGACCCCATAAATATCAACAACATAAAGCCTATACTCATAAAGCCTATATTCAAAAAAATACGGAATATATAGATTTACAAGTTGATTTAATGTCAATTTAAGACAAAAATAGCGTTGCCGAAAAAAGCATCGCTTTTTTTGAAGATACCATAAATCCTGTATATTTTCAATGATAAAACATTACCAATTGTGCTTTACTGCGTATCTAAAGGATTTTATATGATTTACAGTAAATGTAATAATTTTTTTGTATGCTTGGATTCATATATATGGTATAATTTATTATATCGAGTCTTTTAAAAACAACAATCTAATTTCAAGGTGAGAAAATGAATAAAATAATTGTCTACACTCACGAATTGGTTCCCGGTATGAGAATTGCAGAAACAATCCTGAATGAATATGGTGCAATTGTCGTGTCCGAAGGCACTGTACTTGATGAAAACATTATTAGAAAGCTCAATAACATCGGTGTGTATCGTCTGCAAATTTTCGACGAAAAGGTTGTAGAAGTCGAAACCAAAGATGTTTTCAAGAAAAAATACAATGAAGATGTAAACAAGGTCAAAGAATTGATCTGGAGCATTTCCAACGGAATGGATTTTAACAATGCCAAAGTAAATGAAGTGGTTGATTCTGTATTGAACAGATCGGAGGAGAGAAGGGATATTATCGGCTGTTTGAATCAAATCAGAAGTGCCGATGAATATACATACAGTCACAGTGTCAATGTCTCTCTACTGGCGATGCTTATTGGTAAATGGATGAAATTGGATGATGAAAGAGTAAGACTGTTGGTACAAGCCGGTCTGTTACATGACATTGGGAAAACCAAGGTACCCTTTGAAATTCTGAACAAGCCGGGCAAATTGACGGATGAAGAATTTGAGGAAGTAAAAAAGCATACGGTTCACGGCTATAGAATTTTAGAAAAAGTTCCTCATGTACATAGGGAAATTTTGGCGGTGGTTTTGATGCACCACGAAAAGGAGGACGGTTCGGGCTATCCTACAGGGTTGACCGGAGAAAAATTAAACTTACTGACCAAAATAATTACTGTTGCCGATATTTTTGATGCCATGACCTCCAATAGAGTATACAAGGGCAAGGAAACTCCCTTTGACGTGTTTAAGTTTATGGAGGAAGAGTCGATAGGGAAACTGAGTCCCGTTGTGGTTAATGTATTGTTGAATAATATAGCAAGTTATTACATAGGAGACAAAGTTAAGCTTAATAACGGAGACATAGGCGAAATAGTATATATAAACCCAAGAAGTGTGTCCAAACCCATTGTTAAAGTTGATAATAAATATATAGATTTGCTGGTTGAAAAGGATGCAAAGATAAAAGAAATTATTCCGTAGCAAAAATTAATTAAGACATTAAATTGTTTTATGCGACATTATACGAAGGTTAATCTGTAGAAATATGAAACAAAACAGTTAATTTAGTCAAAAATTGACAAATAGTGGCATAATTTATCAACGTTTTATTATACAAAAATAACCGGCAATATTATATAATGTTTGTATAGAATTTTGAGGTGGGGGTGGACATGTATGATAAGTAAATATTTAGAAAGTAGAGTCGAAGTAGAATTGAATGAAGGAAGCAATCCAAACGGCAAGATGCAATTGGAATATTATCTTATAGAAAGTGATCATAATCAAGGCTATGATTGGTGTGGAGATAAAGTATACGGGATTGAAGTTGTCAAGAAAGATAGCGACTATTATGCGGAAAGTGAGTTAATCAGAAATCTGTCCAACAGCAAGGAAGATACCAGGGGAATACTGAATATCCTGGCAAAGAATACAGTAACACCCGTTCAACTCTCAAGTGTAATTGATGATCTGATGGCATTATAGAATATATTGCGAATCATTATATTTTTGAATATGACAAATTTCTAAAGCATTTGGCAGGTGATTTCACCTGCCGATGTTTTTTTACAAAAATCGGCTGTTTTTTTCATTACGATCTTTTCTTTATATTTGGCTTTCATGTCCTGCAATTCTTTACGGTTCATAATGTTAGAAAGGTTTCCATATAATTTCTGTAAATAAATATAGGATTTTAGAATGAAACAAAGAATGGTATAATTAATAATATACTTCTTTTGAGATTGAAAGGTGTTGATGCTATGCTTTTACGTGAAGAACTCGAAGAACTTGAAAAAAAGAATCTTTCTCCCTATGCCCAGTTGAGCAGTCAATCCAGAGGAAGACAAACAGAAGAAAAGGAATGTGATCTTAGAACCAGATTTCAGAGAGATAGAGATAGAATAATTTATTCGAAAGCTTTCAGAAGATTAAAACATAAAACGCAGGTTTTTATTTCCCCTGAGGGTGATCATTATAGAACCAGACTTACCCATACATTGGAAGTTTCTCAAATTGCGAGATCCATTGCAAGAAGTCTTCGACTTAATGAAGATCTTACAGAGGCTATTGCCTTAGGACACGATCTTGGGCATACCCCCTTCGGACATACCGGAGAAATGGTGTTAGATTCCATTTCATCGCTGGGGTTTAAACACAATGAGCAGAGTTTGAGAGTTGTGGATGTGCTCGAAAAGGAGGACGGTCTAAACCTCACGTGGGAAGTAAGGGACGGTATAAAAAACCATACCGGGGATGTGCTTCCTGCCACATTGGAAGGGCAGATTATAAGGTTTGCCGACAGAATTGCATATATAAACCATGATATTGACGATGCCATTAGAGGCGGTATACTTACAAATGATGATTTACCGGAGGAATGTTTGAAGGTTCTCGGCTATAGCTCCAGGGAAAGAATAAATACCATGATTGTGGATATTGTTGAGCAAAGCAAAGGTGTAAATGCCATAAGGATGAGTCCCCACATTCAAAAAGCGATGAATGATCTTCGGGATTACATGTTTAAAAACGTATATATAGGTTCAAAGGCTAAAAAGGAAGAAGTAAAGGCACAAAATATTGTCAAGCAGTTGTATGAGTATTTAATGGAATGTAAAGAATTAATACCGAAGGAGATGTACAGATTTATTGACAGGGACGGCTATGAAAGGGTTGTATGCGATTATATTGCAGGAATGACCGATAGGTACGCTGTAAAGAAGTTTAGAGAGTTATTCATACCCGAGCCGTGGAATTAAAATATTGGAAATTTGGGGTATAGATAATAAATTAGGGAATTTTTCAAGTTCCCTATTTTTATTTAAGGGCTTTGATTAATGTAAGGAATGCGTATAATTTGGCAGTATTATAGAAAAAATATCTTAAAATATTTCTTTTATAAGAAGGATAATTTGAATTTATGTAGAATAATATTTGAGTTTATGAGGAAATGGGATATTTTATACATAAGAGTTAAATACGATTTTTTGTAAATTATTATACATAGGCCTGTTTTAAAGGATTATATTAAAATTGACAATAAAAAGAAGGATTATTAATAATAATGTCGAAGTTTTATTTTAGGAAACATTGATTTATTTGGTTCTCTACTGGTCTTTAACTGTTAATTTCAGTTTCGGACCTTAGAATATAGATTAAAAGTTTTGTCAATAGAAGGAGATGTGTTGAAGGAAGAGAGTAGAATGTATGTAAAATATCCGGAAGAATTGATTGAAGAAATAAGGTTGAGCAACGATATTTTGGATGTAGTCGGTGAATATGTAAAACTTGAAAGGAAGGGAAAAAATTACTTCGGACTTTGTCCGTTTCACCGGGAGAAGACACCGTCCTTTTGTGTGGATAATACAAAACAGATGTTTTATTGTTTTGGCTGCGGAAAAGGTGGCAGTGTAATCCAGTTCATACAAAATGCTGAAAATTTGGAGTACATAGAGGCTGTGAAGTTTCTGGCTGAAAGAGTTAGGATTCCATTGCCTGAGGGTGAAAGTGAGGAAGAGAAAAAAAGGGCCAAAAAAGTCCAGCAAATTATAAAGATAAACACCGATGCTGCAAGATTTTATTATGAACAGTTGAATGCAGCGGAAAATTCCGAAGCAAGGCTTTATCTTGCCAAGAGAAAGGTAAGCGAAGGAATTGCCAAAAAGTTTGGATTGGGTTATTCAACCAATGAATGGGATTCATTATATAAATATTTGAAAAGCAAGAACTATAGTGATGAAGATTTGGCAGCCAGTGGCTTGGTGCTTGCAAAAAAGGGCGGAAACGGTTATTATGACAGGTTTAGGGGAAGACTTATGTTTCCAATTTTTGACTTGCGTGGTAACGTAATTGGATTCGGAGGACGGGTTTTGGACAATTCGCTTCCTAAATATATGAATTCTCCTGAAACACTTGTCTATAACAAAAGGAAAAATTTGTATGCTCTAAATTTTGCAAAAAACTCACCGGAAAAGAGAATAATTGTAGTTGAAGGGTATATGGATGTAATATCCCTGTATCAGTTTGGAATAATAAATACTGTAGCATCTCTCGGCACGGCTTTGACGGAAAGTCAAGGAAGGATATTGAAAAAATATGCCGAAGAAATAATTATTTCATACGATGCGGATACTGCAGGCCAGGAAGCTACAATGAGAGGATTGAACCTATTGAATGATATAGGTTGTAATGTGAAAGTGTTGTTGATTCCTAAGGGTAAGGATCCGGATGAGTTTATAAAAGCCAATGGACCGGAAGCTTTTAGAAAATTAATCGATAGTGCCTTGTCATTGGTGGAATATAAAATTAAGGTGTTGAAATCGCAGATAGATACGACGTCTATTGAGGGAAAAATTAATTTTTTGAATAAGGCAGCCGATATCATTGCCAAGATAGACAATAGCGTCGAACAGGAAATGTATATTAAGAAGATTTCGGCAGACTATGATATAAGTCAGGAATCCATGTATGCCGAGGTAATTAAGAGGATAAAACCTAAAGGAAATTTTAAACCCACTGTTAAAGTGGAACTCCCTAAAGGTAATAGGGAACAGAGCAACAAAATTTCCGAGGATAATTTAGTGTACTATGAAAGAATTGTCTTGTCGCTTTTATGTATAGACAACTCGTTGTACAGAAAAATTGAGGATAAAATTGATATAGAGTTTTTTACTCTAGAAGAAAATAAAAAAGCTGCAGAAATTATTTTTAATAAAATTAAAGATAAAAAAGGTATTGTGCCGGCAGAGCTTCTAAATATAGTAAGCAGTGAATCGGCGAATAATTTTGCAAGATTGATACAGGGGGAATGTAACTTTGAGGATAACTTGAGGGCTATTTTGGATATAATTAAAAAAATAGAAGTAATTAAGCTTGACAGAAGGCAAAAGGAGATACTCAGCATGATATCTTCCCAACAGAACAAGGAAGATATTGACAAACTTAAAGAAGAGTTAAAGAATATTTTAATTCGAAAAAAAAGTATGTAGAGATACACTTTAATGAATGATCGGAGGGGCAGTAGTGAAACCCAATAATGATAGTAGAAAAGCAATATTGTTAGAATTAATCGACAAAGGAAAGCAAAAAGGCATGCTCACATATAAGGAAATAATGGATGCCTTTGAAGAAATTGAAATTGAGCCTGAGCAAATAGAGAAGGTTTATGAAACTCTAGAAAACTTAGGTATAGATATTGTTGGTGATATAGAGGCTGAGATGGAGGAAATCCAGCTCACCGAAGAGGATCTTGACATCTCGGTTCCGGAAGGCATCAGTATTGATGACCCGGTTAGGATGTACTTGAAAGAAATCGGTAAGGTACCCCTTTTGAGTGCCGATGAGGAAATTGAACTGGCACAAAGGATGGAAAAAGGGGATGCCGAAGCAAAGAAGAGATTGGCTGAAGCCAATTTGAGACTTGTGGTAAGTATAGCTAAAAGATATGTGGGTAGGGGAATGTTGTTTCTTGACCTGATTCAGGAAGGTAATTTGGGGCTTATTAAAGCCGTTGAGAAGTTTGATTACCGGAAAGGGTACAAGTTTAGTACCTATGCAACCTGGTGGATTAGACAGGCTATTACCCGGGCAATAGCGGATCAGGCAAGGACAATCAGAATACCTGTCCATATGGTTGAAACAATAAACAAACTGATTAGGGTATCGAGACAATTGCTTCAGGAGTTGGGAAAGGAACCTCAACCGGAAGAAATTGCAAAAGAAATGAATATGCCGGTTGAAAAAGTCAGGGAGATAATGAAGATATCCCAGGAGCCTGTTTCATTGGAAACACCTATCGGTGAAGAGGAAGACAGCCATCTCGGTGATTTCATACCTGACGATGACGCTCCGGCTCCATCGGAAGCAGCGGCGTTTACATTGTTGAAAGAGCAGTTGATTGACGTCTTAGATACTTTGACTCCTAGAGAGGAAAAAGTATTGAGGCTCAGGTTCGGGCTCGACGACGGAAGGGCAAGAACTTTGGAGGAAGTCGGTAAAGAGTTTAACGTTACCAGAGAAAGAATCAGACAGATTGAAGCAAAAGCGTTGAGAAAACTTAGACATCCGAGCAGAAGCAAGAAATTAAAGGATTATCTTGATTAAATAAAAGACAAAAAAAGAGCAGGTGGCAATTTAGAACCATCTGCTCTTTTTTTGTTTTGATTATGGGAGAATCCATCCTAAAAAAAAACCCGTACAAACAGTTAAAGTAGAACTATTGTAACGGGATTTAGGGGAGTAAAACTGATTTATTAGTATAATAATAGAAAAAAAGTAAAAAATCAATACTTATTCTGTTCGATTTACTAAACATATCCAAAAAGTGTTAAACATGACTTAACATACGTTTTTTACTTTTATTAATTTAAAAAAAGGCAATCAATAAATTTATATTTATAAAGAATAATTAGCATGGGTATGTAACAAAATAATGCAAGACAGAAAAATAAATTATAAAGAATAAGGAGATGACTGTGATGGAACAGACAAACAGGAATGAAATAGAATTTACAACCTATGATAGATTGCTAATTGCATGGGAGAACTCGATGGAAATGGTAAGAGATTTTGAAATGTATTCAAAGAGAATTGAAGACGATAAGGTAAAAGAGGTTTTTAAACAGTTTGCGGAAGAAGAAGGCAGGCATGCTAGCAAACTGAGAGAATTGTTATTGGAGTATAGGGATAGAAGAAATTAGGAAAAAGTATATTTACATCTGTCTATTGAGCTTAAAGTTTCCGATATGGTAAATTAAATTCCGTCTATTGAAACATCTGAAAACATCTTGACGATTTATTGGAACAACTTCGATATAAAGATGTTGGAAGTTGAAATATACTTCTGACTAGAAAAAAGTGGCGAAAAAAATTAGTATAAAAGCGTATTGATTAGATATACGATGAAATTGGGTGAAAAGTGATAAAAAATTTTTAAAAAGATAAAAATTCCTCTTGACCGGATACCAATGCATCAGTATAATATTATTTGTGCTCGGTGATGAAGAAACTTGGCACAACATACATTCCTCAATAGCTCAGTCGGTAGAGCATGCGGCTGTTAACCGCAGGGTCGTAGGTTCGAGTCCTACTTGAGGAGCCAAGCGGGCCTTTAGCTCAGTTGGTTAGAGCAACCGGCTCATAAC